>Ga0194113_10001594_pt1 | contig 31030 bp, 30 predicted proteins | sample TA2MahC200mmetaG_FD_146193 | JGI IMG/M metagenome (GOLD analysis project Ga0194113, IMG submission 146193) | Freshwater microbial communities from Lake Tanganyika, Tanzania - TA2015017 Mahale Deep Cast 200m | ecosystem: Environmental > Aquatic > Freshwater > Lake | place: Tanzania: Lake... | reverse complement strand
AATTCCGGGGATTAATAAGTGATACATCTGCTTTCAGTATGGCAGGATATCGAAAAGCAACTCAGAGCAGCGAGCCGCGTGCTGCTTCTTTGCGACTATGACGGCACGCTCACACCTATAGTGGAGAGCCCTGAAGCAGCGTATTTGCCTCAAGACACGAAGCAGGTGCTCCAGGAGCTGGCAAATCAACGCCGTTTCACAGTAGGTGTAATAAGCGGCAGAGCGCTGGATGATTTAAAACGAAGGGTAGGGATAAAGGATCTGGTATACGCCGGCAATCATGGACTTGAGATAGAAGGGCCGGACATCTATTTTATCAATCCCATTGCAGAGGAGATGAGACCTGTATTCAATTTGATGACCCGAGTGTTGACTAAGGCTATGGCAACAGTCCGGGGGGTACGCGTGGAGGATAAGGGTCTCACCCTGAGCGTCCATTACCGCTCTGTGGAGGAGGGAAAAGCGGAAGAGGTCGATAATATACTCGAGAGGGTCATCGCCACTGCGCGGTCTCTGGGGAAAGTGATAGTTACTTCCGGCAAAAAGGTCTACGAGGTAAGGCCGGGAGTGGACTGGAACAAGGGAAAGGCTATAGCTCTTCTTATCGATAAGTACGGTAAACCGAAGACCAAAGCAGTGGTATTGCCCGTATTTCTGGGCGACGATACAACCGATGAAGACGGCTTCAAAGTTGTGCGAAAGCAAGACGGCATCTCCATTTATGTAGGTGAAGAGAACACTAATTCGGCAGCAGATTACTATCTCAAATCTCCTGCCGAGGTCGGACAATTACTGAGGATGATACGCGGTATCGCTTTGAAGGATAACTTATGAACGAAGCCATAAGCTGGCCGGATATAGTCGTCCCTGTTGCAGTTTTCGCAGCAGCGCTTATCGCCACACTCTGGCTGAGACGGGTTTCCTACAGGTCTCTAATCAGCTGGGCTAAGAGAACCGAGTGGCAGGGGGACGACATACTGCTTCAGGCGACACAAGGCGCCTCAGTATTATGGTGCATTACAATCAGCGCTGCGCTGGGCATCGCGGTTTCCCCGATGACTGCGCGCTGGAAAAGCCTGGGCGGCGATGGCTTATGGACGCTTCTGGTGCTCTCACTTGCCCTCACCGGGTTTAATCTGGCAAACCAACTCATCCCGATGTACGGTGAAAAATTCCAGCTTCCCCGGCACATCATAAAACTGACCGGTACAATCGCCAGAGCAATTATTATAGTTATCGGAATCCTGTTATTGCTGGAAATCTGGGGTGTTCCCACCAGCCCCATCCTGCTGGTCGTCGCGCTGATAGTGCTAATCGCCGCGCTGGCATTTCGAGAAACCCTCCCCAATCTCCTGGCAGGATTCCAGCTCAATACCACGGAACAGGTAAAAGTGGGAGACTATATAAAGCTGGAGACAGGAGAGGAAGGCTATGTCAAGGCGATTGACTGGAGAATGACGCAAATCGAAGGACTGGACCGTAGCACAATTTTTGTTCCCAATCGCAAACTGATCCAGTCCACCGTCATCAATTACGGCAGACCGATTAAAAAAGCAAAAGAGTCTTTCCGATTTTACGATAGACTGCACCTTAAAGAGCTTACCGGACTCAAGGCGAGAAATCTCAGAGAGCTGACCGATATTCTCAAAAATGCCCCGGATTCGATTGTGTACTATCATACCCACAACTTTCTGGAAGAGCACCACTACCTTACGCCCGAGCCGGCAAACGACTTCGCTTTATGGGTCAGCGATGTTTTAGGGGATGTGGTCCTGGGCGAAAGGCTGGCTTCGGTCGATGCCTTTGAGTTTCCCGGTCTGAGTGCACTGCGAGAAAGGCTGGTCAATGTAATGGAGGAATGCCTCGCTCAAGGGAGTGAATCCCGCCAGGCACCGGAAGGACGGGAGTTCCATTTCATCAAGTCGGTGAGCGTCATTTTACCCACGCCTTATATAGCCCGCGACCTCAGGGAGTTTCTCGAATCTCTGCGCAAGCTGAGTCTGGGTTCCCTGTACTTCCATATCTTCGAGTCGAGATTAAGGCTGCAAAGAGCAACAAACGATTTCTCATTATGGCTGGAGCAAAGCCTGGACGAACCGGAGCTGGCAGGCGAGATAGCCAGATTCGACCCTTATACCTTCACGCTGGAGGGAACAAAATCACAACTGATACAGCTTATCGAAAAACGCCTTCAGTAAAGCTGCCTGATTACGAGCCTATAGTAGGCAAAAACGTAATCGACGACTTGAGGCTGCTGGCTAAAAGGCTCTCGGGCAGGGTCATCCAGAATATCAACTCCACCTTCTCCGGCGGAGGCGTGGCGGAGATTTTGCAGCGGATGGTGCCTTTGCTCACGGAGCTAGGCGTCGATGCCCGCTGGAGCGTCATAAAGGGAGATATGCCATTTTTCGAGGTAACCAAGAAGATACATAACACCCTCCACGGCAGGCCGGACCCGTTCACGCAGCAGGACATCTCTATATTCAACGAAACGAGCCGGAAAAACATCGAGGAGCATAACCTCGTTGGAGATATCATCTTTGTGCATGACCCCCAGCCCGTAGCCCTGGTAGAGAGGAAAAAGGAGCTGGGCAAAAAATGGATATGGAGATGCCATATCGATGTCTCCAAACCCAACGAGGAGGTGTGGAGCTTCCTTCAGCCGTGGGTATTGCAGTACGATGCGTCGGTGTTCTCCGCTCCGGCTTTTTCCCGTTCGCTACCTATCAGACAATTCCTTATCTCTCCGTCCATCGACCCGCTGAGCGATAAAAATAGAGAGCTCAGTCGGGATACCGTTGACGCCGTTCTTGCCAAATATAAAATACCCGGCGATAAACCCATAATTCTGCAGGTATCACGCTTCGACTACCTCAAAGACCCCGTGGGGGTGATTCAAGCTTTTCGACAGGTGAAGAGAAGCATAGCCTGCAGGCTGGTACTGGCCGGGGGCACAGCTACCGACGACCCCGAGTCGGATAAGGTTCTGGCGGAGGTAATGGAAAGAGCGGGGAACGACCCCGACATCCATGTGCTGCTAATACCACCCGGCAGCGATATCGAGATAAATGCTTTGCAGAGAGCTGCCGCCATTGTGCTGCAGAAGTCGCTGAAGGAAGGCTTCGCCCTTACCGTAAGCGAAGCCCTGTGGAAAGAGAAGGCTGTGGTGGCTTCCGCTGTGGGTGGAATACCGTTGCAGGTGCAGAACAAGTTCACAGGTCTGCTGTCCCACGGCATCGAAGGCACTGCCTATGCCATCAGACAGCTTCTGGGAAATCCGGAATATGCCAGATGGCTGGGCAAAAACGGCAAGGAGCATGTAAAGAATAACTTCCTAATCACCCGCCATCTCAAGGAATATATGCTGCTGTTCCTGGCTCTCGACCGTCCCGAAGACGTCATTTATCTTTAAAACGCTTCCCATCTCTTAAGCTGTAAATTCAATCAACTCCTGTTTAGTTTTCCCCGGCACTTGTGCTAAGATATTCTTGCGCTTAAAATCTTGTAGAGGCTGATATGGAAAATAAATTTCGTAGCCTGCCCGGCGTAGACAAGCTGCTTTCCGACAGCAGAATCAAGCAACTCGGAGATTCGTATCCCCACGACCTGCTGGTGGATATCATCCGCCAGCGTCTGGAACACGCCCGCCACCTGATTTCTCAGGATAAGCCCTCCCCTTCCACAGAGGAAATCATAGAATCTATTTGCCAGCGCGTTCAGCAGCTGGCGTCGCCCGGACCGCGCTATCTGATAAACGCCACCGGCGTAATCCTGCACACCAATCTGGGACGCGCTCCGTTGAGCCAGGAGACTATAGCAGCTATGGACGAAGCCTCGAAAGGCTACTGCGACCTCGAATTCGACCTCGGTGGCGGAACGCGAGGTCACCGCAACGTTCATATCGAACAGCTCCTCTGCCAAATGACCGGCGCGGAGGCGGCGCTCGTGGTAAATAACAACGCATCGGCTGTGCTATTGGGTCTCACTGCGCTGGCAAGAAAGAAAGAGGTAATTGTCTCCCGCGGCCAGGCTGTGGAGATCGGCGGCGGCTTCCGCGTACCCGAGGTAATGAAACAAAGCGGGGCGAAGCTTGTCGAGGTGGGCACCACTAATTGCACCTACGCTGCCGATTTCGAGCAGGCGATCACGCCCCATACCGCAGCCCTGCTTCGCGTTCACTCCAGCAACTTCAAAGTGGTCGGCTTCGCAGAGATGGCAACCCTGGAGGAACTGGTAGCGCTGGGCAACAAACGCGGCATACCTGTTTTCGACGACTTAGGCAGCGGCTGTCTGCTGGATACCACGCAATTCGGACTCGACCCCGAGCCTATGGTGCAGAAAAGCGTCGCCCTGGGTGTGGGGCTTGCCTTTTTTTCAGGTGACAAGCTACTGGGAGGTCCTCAGGCAGGCATCATAGCAGGTAAAAAACAACTCGTGGACAAATTAAAAAAACACCCCATGGCAAGGGCGGTGCGCATCGATAAAATCAGGCTGGCAGGTCTGGCTGCCACCCTGATTCACTACCTGAAAGACGAGGCGCTGAAAGTGATTCCGGTATGGCGCATGATTGCAGCGCCGCTCCCCGAGATTGAAAGAAGAGCCAGGGTCTGGGCGCAGGAGTTCGGCGAGCAGGCTCGCGTCATAGACGGTGAAAGCATGATAGGCGGAGGCAGCCTTCCCGGAGACACGCTGCCCACCAGGCTTGTCGCCATCGGAAAACAGAGCAAGACCACAAAGGAACACGGGCCAGCGCAGATGTTAGCCGGGATAATGCGGTCTCAACAGCCGCCAGTGATAGGACGCATCAGCGAGAACGTCCTGCTGCTCGACCCGCGCTCCGTTCTGCCCGAAGAAGACCCTGTTGTTATCCAGGCACTCCGCAGCGCCGCTAACAAATTGCAGACAAAGGGCAAGACCTAATGTTTGTGCTCGGCACTGCAGGTCACGTTGACCATGGCAAGTCAGCGTTAATTCAAGCCATCACCGGCATCGACCCCGATAGACTGCGCGAGGAAAAGGAACGGGGCATGACCATCGACCTCGGCTTCGCATGGTTGAAGCTTCCCGGCGGACGAGAGGTCGGCATTGTCGATGTCCCCGGGCACGAGCATTTCATCAAAAACATGCTCGCCGGCGTGGGCGGAATCGACCTCGCCCTGCTCATCGTCGCAGCTAACGAAGGCGTGATGCCCCAGACCAGAGAACATCTCGCCATTCTGGACTTGTACGGAATAAAGAAGGGCATAGTGGTCGTCACCAAGAAAGACCTGGTGGACGAAGAATGGCTGCAACTGGTCAAAATGGACATAGAAGAGCTGATAGCTCCCACAGCTCTGGCAGGTTCTCCCATGATAGCCGTATCCGCCATAACCAGGGAAGGCTTGCCCGAGCTGCTTGCCGCCATAGACCTGATGCTGAATTCGATGCAGCCCAAGAAGGACACCGGCAGGCCCAGGCTGCCCGTTGACCGTGTCTTCACCATAGCCGGCTCGGGGACAGTGGTCACCGGCACATTGATAGACGGCTCGCTTCACGCCGGTCAAGAGGTGGAGATAGTGCCAGCGGGCTTGAAATCGCGCCTGCGCGGCTTGCAAACCCATAAGACGCATATAGACACCGCTGCTCCAGGCAGCCGTGTTGCCGCCAATCTGGTGGGCATTGCCACCAGTCAGCTTAAGCGAGGCGATGTGCTGACCAATCCCGGATGGCTCGCCCCGTCAACCATGCTGAACGTAAGGCTCAAGCTGCTGCCCTACCTGCGCCATCCCCTCAAGCACAACACCACAGTCAGCTTCCATACCGGCACTGCCGAAGCCATGGCAAAGGTGCGCCTGCTGGAGAAGGAGGAGCTTAAACCGGGGGAGACCTCCTGGGCACAGCTCCTGCTGGATGAACCGGTAGCGATAGTGAAAGGCGACCGCTTCGTAATACGCTCGCCGCAGGATACTCTAGGCGGCGGCGAGATTGTGGAAACACGCACCACGAGATACAAGCGCTACCGCGACGCCATCATCCGGAGCCTGGAGAGCAAAGAAAAGGGGTCGGCGCAGGAGATACTTATAGCTACGCTGGAGAAAAATCAGCCTCAGGAGCCGGGTGCGCTGGTGCGCAATAGCGGACTCCCTCCCGCTGAGGCTACGCCTGCTATTGAGGCTCTGATTAAGGGGCAACAAGTAGTAGCCATTGGCGCAGGGGAGCACCGCTTCCTCTTCAGCGCCGCCGGCTGGACAAGCCTGTCGGAACGAGCCGCAGCCATAGCGCAGGATTATCATCGCAAATTCCCCACCAGAGAGGGCATGCCGCGCGGAGAGCTGATGAACAAACTGCAACTGGCAGCCGCAGCCTCTGCGCCCGTTTTAAGCAGGCTTCGCGAGGAGGGAACGCTTAAAGAGGAGGGCGCTTTTGTCCGCCTGCCTTCTCACCAGATACAGTTGAATAAAGAACAGCAGATAAAAATAGATGCTTTCCTCAGAGCACTGACTCAGAATCCCTATGCGCCGCCCGGCGACATCATGCTAGAGCCCGAGCTGATGAACCTTCTAATAAAACAGCGCCGCGTAGTTAAGGTGAGCGACAATGTGGTGTTCGCCGCCGCGGCTTACGATGAGATGGTGAGGAAAGTAGTCTCCCACATCAAAACAAAGGGCAAAATAACCCTGGCTGAGACGCGGGACATGCTAAACACCAGTCGTAAGTACGCTCAGGCTCTTCTGGAGCATCTCGACCAGGAAAAAATAACCCGCCGTGTGGGAGACGAGCGGGTTCTGGGCTCAGGAAGTACATAATTTGGCGGGAGCGGATGGGGGTCGAACCCACCAAGGACACTTTTAATGCCCCTCAATTTATTCTTTCTACCAAGAAAAATATGTCAGATGTCCAGATCGACCCATAAAGCAGCATGGTCGGACGCAGCATCTTTTTCTACTTTAATAGTCGGTAAATGCGGAAATAGCGTGCCGTTTTTACCTCCCCATACACCCCGACGTTCGATTCCGCCTTTCGTCACCTTTGCCGAGAGTTCGGGAGACATGAGAATGTAGTCAAGCTTACCGGACTTGGTACCGTTGCCATGCGTTCCCTGTCGCCCGTCTCCTTTAAATTTAGGATGCACCATGATGTCTGTTAGGGTTGAGCCTTCTCGGATCAATGGGTCCATTGGATACTCATCCGGGATTTCATTAAGATCACCGACCACCGCGATGTAGTCATAGCCGTCATCGATACGCTCACCGTATATCTCCCGCACGCGTTTGGCTTGACGGAGCCGTTTCGCCGCCGATTCCGCGGGCTTACCGTAGCCCTTGCTCTTGAAGTGGTTAACCAGCAACAGCAATGTGTTGCCTTTTGCAGTCTTGATCTCGTACTCGGCACAATCCCGGCTAAAGATTGTGCCCGTGCTATCCTTGTCGTCCACATGGCTGAGCATCCGAACGATTTCGTATCCCTGCTTGGACATGATGCCAACATCTATGCCGCGGTCATCATTGCCATCGATGAGCATGATGTGGTCGAAGGGAGCTACATTGACTTTCGACAGCACATCCTCGCTAAAGCGTTTAAGGCTGATACGATTTTCTGCCTCAATTACACACATCGCATCTGCATTCAACAAACCCATTACGCGGGCTAGGTTCTCAGTAGTGGTCTCTTTGACAGGCTCTTTCACAAGCTCGAACCAGCCAATCCAGTCCCCTCGCCCTTCAGCAGCGATTTCGACAGGTTTCTTCTTGGGTCTGTAAAGGAACTTGCCGCGAATATCACGAAGGAGGATAAACTCGCTCTCCCCCTTTGTGAGCAATCCCTTATGACAGCCCATGATTTCGAGCAACTTTGACTTGATTTCTTCAGTGTATTTCGGCTCCTGAATTAACTCGTTCAGTTGCTTGAAATCTTCCAGCACTGTCTTACCATCCGCCCAGGTATCGAGATTCATTGCCTTAGCGCGCTCGAACATGTTCTCGACGTTGAAAGTAGCTAATCTCATGTTTTACTACCTCCCCACTAAGAAACGCCAAACACTGATTTCTTAGCTAATTATGAATTAGAGAATGCATTCTATACCTGTGGGGGAGTCGTGTCAAGCGCTCTTATTCTTAATACTTGTTTAAGCAATAGCGCAGATATGACGAGGCTGCCGAAATCATAAGTGGTTGCCCGACGGAGTTTATCGTAGAAGTCACGCCTAGGTCTGTGTCCTGAGCTTTTAGTGAGGCGAAAATCGAAAAGAAGCAATGGCGGGAGCGGATGGGGGTCGAACCCACCAAGGACACTTTTAATGCCCCTCAACGGGTTTGAAGCCCGCGAAGCCCACCGGGACCTAACCGCTCCCTTCATTCAGATTATACCTGTTGTCAATCCTTATGTCTATTAATACTCACAGAATGCTCCTTGACTAAATAACACAGTCGGCATGAAACCGAATAGTTCACATCAGACCCTAACCTGTCGTATCTTCCCATTCAAAACCTTGGCGTTTAACTACCGAAATCGGAGTATTTCACATACCGAAAACCCTTGTGGTATCATGGTATTGAGTTCATGTCTGGAGCAGAGACTTGATAGCAACCGTGTAACAATTTGCCATGTAATTCGTAATAGGTTATGGAAAGCAATTGCATAAAAGCGACCGTAGCAATCCTCAATTAAACCTTGAAGTGGAATCTATAGTTGCCAAGGCTACCGGCGGTGATACCGAGGCTTTCGGACGCCTTTACGATATCTATGCTGACCGGATTTACCGCCATATTTACTACAGGACGAGCAACGTCGAAGATGCCCGCGATTTGACCCAGGAGGTGTTTCTAAAAGCATGGCATGGATTACCCCGGTTCCAGCGGAACAAGGCTTCTTTTTTGAGCTGGCTTTTTACCATCGCTCACAATCGGGTAATCGATTACTATAGAACAAAGAAATATCATTCCTATCTCGATAATGAAATAGTTATGGAAGATCGTGGTAAAGGCCCTCAAGAATTGGTCGAAGCCAAATTTACTCAGCAGCAAGTGCGGAGAGCGATTCTTCAGCTTCCTGAGGAGCAACAGCAGGTCATATTGATGAGTTTCATCGAAGGTTTCGAATATAGTGAAATCGCAGCAGCCTTAAACAAAACCGAGGGGAATATCAGAGTAATTATGCACAGGGCTTTAAAGAGGATGCGTGAAATCCTGGATAAAGTAGAGGTCTGAGTTGGAAAAGATAGAAATAATACTGACCGAATGCATAAAGGATATAAAATCAGGCAGGGCTACTCTGGCTGAATGCCTGAATCGCTATCCATCCAGACGCAGCGAGCTCGAACCTCTGCTTAATTTGGCGTTGAATATACAGGGACCTCCATTTATGGAACTGGAAGGCAGCTACAAACAGGCTGCTAAAGCGAGGTTATTGCAGCAAATAAGGGCTGACGAAACTGAAAAATCACGTTCGCTTACAGATGTTTTCAACTTTGGCATACCCCGGCGCTTTGCCTGGGCAAGGGTTGTTGCCTATGTACTGGTCGCGCTTATAGTGGTATCGATGGTCGGCGGCGGAACGGTGTATGCCGCTCAGGACAGCCTGCCCGGAGAGCTGCTCTATTCAGTGAAGAGAGGGGTCGAAGATGTCAGGCTATTCTTTGCCGACGGTAGTGCTGCCAAAGCTGAGTTGAATCTGCAATTTGCCCAGACCCGTCTGGAAGAGATGAGCAGGCTTGCTTTCAGCAACCGGGAAAGAGCACAGCTAGCTGTGAACGGATACCGGGGTAATCTGGATGCTGCCACTGAGCAAATTCGCAACGTAACCAGCGCTTCAACCCGGTGTACCCTGCTTAAGGGGGCTCTGGAGGAGATGCGGAATCAACTGGGCTTCTGTGACAATGCCATAGATGCTGCTCCCGCCCATCCGGAACCGGTCAGAGAAGCAAGCACTTTATGCATCACTGAGCAGGTACGATTACTCACAATGTTGGCGCAACAAAACAATGTGGAAGCAGCCCAGATTAACCTTGCTGCTATGCAGAATAGACTACATCGAGCCCAGACTAAAGCTGAAAGTGGTAACTATCAAGTAATGGAAGTAGTACTGCTCCAATATCGCGAATTCAATCAACTTGGAGAGCGAATCTTGCTAGATGCTCAGTCCCAGAACAACAACGATACAGAAATTGAGCAATTAAGCCTGGCAGCACTTTCAGGCTACCTGAATACTATCGACAGCATTTCTCAGCTGATTCCTCAAGAATACCGAAATAGCGTCGAAGCCTGCCGTCAGGCGACTCTGCAATTCCAGACACAAGCACGCCACGGACATCAAAACCAGGGTGATTCCGGCACGGGTCAGGGAGGCTCCCCTTCAGGCAATGGTGGCGGGGCTACCACCGGACAAGGCAGCCAGACTAATAATCCTCAGGATACCGGGGGAAGCGGAAATACGGGCAGCGGGACACCTAATCATACCGTGTCTCCTACACCGGGGACCGGAGGGAATATAGATAGCGGCAATGGGACCGAATCAGGCGGTGGTACAGGCACCGACGGTGGAAGCGGGGCAGGCTTGGGTGTTACTCCTTCTCCAGGTAACGGAGGTAATGCAGACGGAGGCAATGAGCCTGGGTCTGGCAACGGCACAAGCACCGGCGGAGGAATTGGGGCGGGACCTACTACTATTCCTTCTCCAAAGCATTAACCGAACCTCGACTTCAAATAGGTGGCATAGACAAACAACAGGAGGAGATCATATGATCTCCTCCTGTTGTTTAGTTGCCTTCATGAACAATTAGCAGTTGCGGCAGCTTAAGGTTGGAAAGGCGGCGGATCCATTACCTGTACCTGATTCACAGCGCCCTGTCCGTTGTCTCCACGAACCTGATCGCCGCCGGCAAAAACTGTGGATGTAGCAGCTGTCACCAGTGCAGCTACAACCAGTAGAACGAAGAAGGTCTTTTTCATTGCCAGCACTCCTTCAGTCATGATACTTTACCGTTTTGTGCTCCATTCGGACCGGGGGATTGATAGCTGTAATCCCAGTTGTATGCGTTGGGAACGCAGTCGCCACAGGGACATTCTTCCCCCTGGTTGCCGTTATCGGTAGCATCGCTGCCTGCCGCGAGCGCAGTACCGTTTCCATGCGGGCCGGGGGATTCGTAATTATGGTCCCAGTTATAGAAGTTGGGAACGCAGTCGTTGTAGGGACACTCTTCCCCCTGGTTGCCGTTACCGGCAACATCGCTGTCAGCCAAGAGGGCAATACCGTTTTGTGCTCCATGAGGGCCAGGGGATTCATACAGGTTGGGAACACAATCGTTATCAGCAGTATTGCCGCCTGCCGCCAGGGCAGCACCCGTGATGGAGACTGCAAGAAGGGCAGTCAGCACCATGCCTATTCCTAACACCTTGGCGATTCTTCTCACAATAGCACCTCCTTCCTTTTATTATTTTCCCTTGCTGCATATATGATACGAAGGAGTTAAAAAAATGTTACAGAGAATTGATGGAATAATGTTCGGTGCGAATGTTAAACGGGTGAATACAGAAATTTCATCCATTAAAGAGGGGGAATAAATTCGTTACTACATTGACAGAGAGCTTCATTCAATTTATTCTTTCTACCAGAGGTGAGCACGATGAAAAGCTGTCTTGTTTCTTTTCTGGTTATTCTGGCTTTGCTGATCGGAGGCTGCGGCTCTACAGAGTCACCAACGGCCACGCCGATTGCTAAGCCGACCCCGACACCAACCGTTAAAGTCACGCCTACACCAGTCAAAACGCCCCGGCTTTACTCTGCACCGCCACCGATGATAATCGACCAGAGTAAAAAGTACACCGCCATCATCGTAACCGAGAAGGGAGATATCACGCTGGAGCTTTTCGATGACGATGTGCCCGTTACCGTCAACAACTTCGTTTTCCTAGCCCGTGAAGGATTCTACGACGGCTGCACATTTCACCGCGTGATTACTGATTTCATGGCACAGGGGGGCGACCCAACAGGAACAGGCGCAGGCTGGCCCGGCTATTTCTTTGCCGATGAGTTCAGCCAGCATACACATGTAACAGGCGCTCTATCGATGGCAAATGCCGGCGCCGGCACAAACACCAACGGCTGTCAGTTCTTTATCACCTACGCACCACAGCACTATCTGGATGGTAAGCACTCGGTGTTCGGTCAACTGACAAGCGGCATGGATGTGCTGCTGAGCCTCACCCCCAGGAACCCGCTGCAGAACCCACCATTCAAAGGCGATACCATAATAACAATAACCATTATGGAAAGCTAAATTGAAAGGGGGCAGTCTGTAAATTTCAATCTCAAGCTACCCCCTTTAGATTCACCAATCAAATAACCGGTGATACTTTTCCTGAGCCAGTTGTAACCGCGCTAAATAGCAACGGTCAAAAGATTCTTAAAAACCTCCTTAAGTTATCCCCTTCTGAAGAACGTCAGCAAAGAGTTCAATAGCAATGCTGCACCTATTAAGATAATAATTAGGGGCCACCAGGTACCAATGCCGCCAAGAACGGCACCGCCTGCGGAGAGAAGTACCAGACTGACGGTGATACGGCACCACATTAATGAGCGGGGTCCCAAACGGGCGTATCGCGCTATTGCGTCAAGTAGGAAAATCCCACCCAGCCCGAGCAAGAAATAAGCCAGCGTTTCTTTATCGGATAATATGTCCTGCGCCCAGAGAAACAGGACAACGCCCAGCAGTATTATCTCCAGCCCTATTAACACCGAAAAAGACATAAAATTTCTTCGCCCTGACCTATTCACAACCTTAGCCCCTTTCTCATCAGGCTCGTATTTGAATTCACACCTACGTTCCGTCATGCCCCATCCTCTCTCTAATGGTTGGGCGGAGAGGCGAGATTCATCTATTTATTGTTTTAGGTGTATATTTTATCACATTATTACAATAACCCTGTTCGCTTCGTTAATACTAAATACACTGAACCAGTCAGGCACTGCCGCAGGCAAAACATGGATTTGATATTGTATAATGATTACCGGGATTCTAATCTCACATCCGGCTTCCGAGGAAGCCTGAAGCACGACCAGGGGTGGATATGGAACTGGATTATAGCTGGGTGTACTGCCCTAACTGCAATATGACGCTTGTCCTTGAGTCACGGGTGGAACCAGACAGCAAGCTTTTAGAACAAGTGAACTGCCCGAGATGCGGCATGGATTTAGGGGAGATAAGGTCCGACCACGGCTTCGACCTTATCGGCATGGCTTGCGGTTATCTCTACCCGGGCCAGCCCTGCTGCGGCGGAGGTATTTAGCAATCTCACTTCCTGGGCTTCCTTTTCTTGCCCAGCCCTGACAGATCCAGCCCCTCAACCCAGGCGTCGTTCAACTTCTCCAGCTTGGGTTCCCGCTTCTTGCCTTTACGCCAGAAATCCTTACAGCCCTCTTCCGCCGTGACATTGGGTCGTCTGGGATTATGGCAGCCACGCCAATCGTACTCACAGAAGTTACACAGAAAGGTCGGTTTGGGTTTTTTAATCGCCATGTGCCAGAACCCTCGACTGACTAGCAAATCCGTGGCAGTTGCTCGCCCACCAGCATATCCACAATGCGGGAGGCGCCCATGCGGGTCTTCATCACTACCCGCCCCGGGTGCTCCGGGACCACCTCGCCGATGATAGCCGCCTCTTTGCCATATTTGTTCTTATGCATTATGTCAATAAGTTTCTCCGCCACCTTCGCTGCCACCACCGCCACCAGCTTGCCCTCGTTAGCCACATACAAGGGATCGAAACCCAGCATTTCGCAGGCAGCCTGCACGCCCTCATGCACTGGAAGGCTCTGCTCATAAATCCTGATGCCCGCATTGGAGCTTGAAGCGAACTCGTTGAGTGTGCTGGCAAGACCTCCCCTGGTGGGGTCGCGCATGCAGTGTATCCCGGCGCCGCTGGCTAACATCTCCGCCACCAGTCTGTTCAGGGGAGCGCAGTCGCTTTTGACCGAAGAGGAGAATTGCAGCCCCTCGCGCTGGCTGATTACGGCGATGCCGTGGTCGCCGATTGAGCCGCTGAGGATTACCTTGTCTCCCACCCTGGCATTAGAGCCTGAGATATCCACGCCCTGCGGGATAACCCCCACGCCGGAGCTATTGATGAACAGCCTGTCGGCGCCGCCTTTGTTTACCACCTTGGTATCGCCGGTAACTATTTTCACCGCGGCTTCCTGAGCCGCCTTCCTCATCGAGTCCATCACACGTTTCAACTCGGACATGAGGAGACCTTCCTCGATAATCAGACCTATGCTCAGATACTTGGGAACCGCGCCCATCATGGAAAGGTCGTTCACCGTGCCACAGACCGCCAGCTTGCCGATATCGCCGCCGGGGAAGAAGATGGGATTGACCACATAGCTGTCGGTGGTAAAGGCAAGGCGCCCCTGCAACTCGAAAACCGCGGAGTCGTCCAGCTTGTTGAGAAAGGCATTATCGAAAAGGGGAAGGAAGTTCTGCTTCACCAGGTCGTGGCTGAGCTTGCCGCCGCTACCGTGAGCCAGCAGAATCTTATCTTCCATAGCCCTCTCCATACTGATAATAGGCGGCGCAGCTTCCTTCGGAGGAGACCATACACGGCCCCACGGGGTGCTCGGGGTTGCACACCTTGCGGAACAGCTTGCAGTCCGGAGGCGTTTTCACGGCGCGGAGGATGTCTCCGCAGATGCACCCTTTAGGCTCTACGGGCTCGCCGGGGTAAAACTCGAAGTTGCGCTCGGCATCGTAACGCTGATACTTTTTTCTCAGTCTGAGACCGCTGCCGGGGACAGTCCCGATACCGCGCCAGTTGCCATCGCATACCTCAAAGACCCTGTCCATCAGTTCGAGTGCTATCTTGTTGCCTTCGGGCTTCACTCCGCGCTTGTAGGCTATCTCCACTGTCGGCTGACCGCTCTCAATCTGCGCCACCAGCATATCCACGCACTGCAAAATATCCAGAGGCTCGAAGCCGGATATGACGCAGGCTATGCCGTAATCCCGGGGAATAAACTCATAGGGATGCGAGCCTATGATAGCGCTGACATGTCCCGGACAGACGATGCCGTCCAGCTTCACCTCGCCGGAATCGAGAAGCGCCTTCACCACAGGGGGGCAAATCTTGTGCAAAGAGAGCACATAATAGTTATCTATCTTCTGCTGCTGCGCCTGAAGTATCGAGGCGGCAACAGTGGGAGCGGTGGTCTCGAAGCCGATGCCGATGAAAACAACCGATTTCGAGGGGTTTTCCTGAGCTATCTTGAGAGCGTCGAGCGTGGAATAGACTATCCTGATATCGCCGCCCTCGGCTTTCACCTGCTGCAGGCTGGAGCGGCTCGCCGGCACCTTAATCATATCGCCGAAGGTGGTAATGATGACGCCGGGCAGTCTCGCCAGGGCGATAGCTTTGTCCAGATCTGCGCTGGCAGTTACACAGACAGGGCAGCCCGGTCCGGAAAGCATGGTTACGGTTGGCGGCAGAAGCTGGCGTATGCCATGCTTGGCGATGCTTACGGTGTGACCGCCGCAGAACTCCATAAGACGCGCCGGCTTTGTCGACCTCTGATGAATCCTCGCTATCAGCTTCTTACCTAACTCAGCGTCCCGATATTCTTCAATAAATTTCATTTTTGTCACGTATTCTTCAAATTACCTGGTTTCCTTAGCTTCTGCCTCGGCTATCTCCTCGAACAGCTTGAGGGTCTCCTCGGCTTCTTCCTCATCGATGACATTTATAGCGTAGCCGGTGTGCAGCAGCACATAGTCGCCCACCTTAGCCTCGGGCGTGAGCATAATGCTGGCTTTGCGGCTCACGCCGCCTATCTCGACTTCGGCTTCTACGCCTTGTATCGACTTCACCCGCGCCGGAATTGCCAAGCACATGTTTCGTATCCCCTTCCACCTTTGTTAATGTCATTGCGAGCGAAGCGAAGCAATCTCACCGTGCCCGCATGATTCTCGAGCACGCGGAGATTGCCACGTCGCCCGCCAGAGGCGGACTCCTCGCAATGGGCATATATGCCCGCAATGACATTTTTAACTCAGTCACTCTGTAACTACAAAATTCGCTATGACAGCCTGTCCCAGAGATACCCCACCATCATTTGTGGGCACCTGCGAATGCGTAAGGACTTCAAAACCCGCCTTCCCGAGAGCATCCGCTGTCAGCCTCAGCAACAGCCTGTTCTGGAATACGCCGCCGCTCAAAGCCACCTTCCTGATGCCGCTTCTCCAGGATAGCCACTGAGACATCTGCACAATCATATCCGCCATGGTGCGATGGAATTTCATCGCTATCTTAGCCTGAGGCACATTTTCTTTAAGGTCGCTAAGTATGTCGCTGAATAGTTCTTTAAGGTGAACGACACTCACGCCATCTTGCTCAACGATGGCAAACCTGTAACTGCCGCGCTCACCTTCATCAGCAGCCATCTCCATCTCGATTGCTGCCTGAGCCTCGTAATCTATCCTGCCCCTGATTCCTATCAGGGCAGATACCGCATCGAACAACCTGCCGCTGCTTGACGTGAGCGGCGAGTTAATCTTTTTATCCAGTTGCGTTTTAATGAGCGCTATCTCATCTTTGCTCACTTTCTTCAGGAAGGTTAAATCAGGCGTCAATGCATCCTTGCCTAAAAGGGTGAGCAGATAGCTGACAGCCATGCGGTAGGGTCGCTCGATGGCTACCGCGCCCCCGGGCATGGGTACATACTCCAGGTGTCCTGCCCTCTCGAAACCCTTATAGTCAGCAATGAGAAATTCGCCACCCCAGATGTGCCCATCCGTGCCGTAGCCCGTCCCATCGAAGGAAATACCTATAACAGGGCTATCCACCCCGTTCTCCACCATGCAGCTCACTATGTGGGCATGATGATGCTGGACAGGCACGAATCTAAGGTCTTTGCGCTGCTCAGCCAGTGCCCTGGCGTACTTGGTAGACAGGTACTCGGGGTGCATGTCATAAGCCACTACCTCAGGCTCGATGCGGAACAGCTTCTTATAGAGTTCGAGCGTAGTCTCGAAATGCTCCATGGTCTCCAGATTCTCAAGATCGCCTATATGCTGGCTGACGAAGGCGTAGTTGTCCTTAGTCAGGCAAAAGGTGTTTTTGAGTTCAGCGCCACAGGCGAGCACCTGCTTCGATGGAAAGAGTAGATGCACCGGATAAGGGGCATAAGCACGAGCCCGCCTCACAATCTGTGGTTTGTCCAATTCAACTATGGCAACGCTGTCATCGTAGCGGGAATATATATCCCGATTGTGCAGCAGAAAATAATCGGCGATGCCTTTTAGCCTGCGCAATGCCTCATCGTTGTCCTTCGCGATAGGCTCCTCGCTGAGATTGCCGCTGGTCATCACCAGAGGCAGCGCGGTTTCTCCGAGCAGTATGTGGTGCAACGGTGTGTAAGGGAGCATGACGCCAAGATATTTGAGATTGGGCGCTACCGAGGGAGATACCGTCGATTCCTTGTTTCGCTTCAGCAGCACTATGGGACACTGCGCAGAGGTCAGCAATTCCTCTTCTTTTTCTGATACCTGACAATGCCTCCTAGCTTCATCCAGAGTAGCGACCATTATCGCCAGAGGCTTGAAGGGACGCCTCTTGCGTTCCCTGAGCAGCCTGACCGCCTTTTCATTGGTGGCATCGCAGGCTAAGAGAAAGCCTCCCAGACCTTTGATTGCCAGAATCCTGCCCTCTTTGAGCAATCTGGAGGCAGCAGCGAGCGCATCGTCGGTTTCAACCGAGCCGCCGTTACTGTCAACCAGACTCAAACTGGGCCCGCATTTGGGACAAGCGTTGGGCTGGGCATGGAAACGCCGGTCTAACGGATTATCGTATTCCTGCTGGCACTGATGGCACATCTTGAAGCTGCGCATGGTGGTCTGGGGGCGGTCGTAGGGGATATCCTCGATGATGGTGAAGCGGGGCCCGCAGTTGGTGCAATTAGTAAACGGATAGCGATAGCGCCTGTCCCTGGGGTCAAGAATTTCTTTCAAACAGGGCTCGCAGGTGGCGATATCCGGGGAGACGAGCTGATATTTGCCCTCTTCGGCGATGCTGTGCCGAATCTCAAAGCCGGTGTAGCCCTGCGGCGGACGACTGGTTACAGCTATATCCTCGAGGCGAGCCAGAGGCGGTGCCAGCTTCACCAAGTCGTCGAGGAATCTATCGAGGGCACGCCTCTCGCCCTCGACCTCAATCTTAACATCGCCCGAGGTATTGCAGACCCAGCCTTTGAGATTGTGTTTGGTGGCGATTTGATACACAAAGGGCCTGAAGCCGACCCCCTGCACCACGCCGCGCACGCTTAAGTGCAGAAGCTCCAGATTGCTTACCTTGATGAGACACCTCCCGACTCATATTATACAGGAAAGACAGGTTCACGGAAAATTCGCATAACAGTTGCTGTGCCTTGTAATTAGCCTTATAGTATGGGCGAAAATTCTTAGATATCTTGCAGCTTGGGACTGGCACAATGATAATAGCCACAGAGGAAAATAGAATTTGCCCATGAAACAGGTATTGAAGAGACTTCTATTTATTGCAGTGACAAGTCTACTTCTGCCGTCCTTGCTAACAGCGGGTTGTGGTAGCGGGGGTCTCTCAGATACTGTTACCGAAGCTGGCTCAACCACCGTGCAGCCGGTTGCAGAAAAGCTGGCTGAAGCGTTTAAGGCAGAAAACCCCGATGTAACCATCGTTATTCAGGGCGGCGGCTCCAGCGTCGGGATTAAGTCCTGCAACGACGGTACAGTGGATATCGGCGCTGCCTCCCGCGAGCTGAAAGCAGATGAGCCGAATCTGGTAAAACACTTGCTGGCTCGCGACGGCATAGCTATTATTATCCATCCCGCCAACCCCGTTACAGGATTGACCAGAGAGCAGGTGAAAGAAATCTTTGCAGGCAAGATTACGAACTGGAGCAAGGTTGGCGGTGAAAACAAAGACATTTTTGTTGTAGCACGAGAGGAAGGGTCAGGTACCAGAACCGCTTTTGAGGAAATGGTAATGGGTAAGGAACTCATCAAATCCGATGCTATCCTGCTTCCCTTTAACGGAGCTATAATAACGGCTGTATCTAATACAACGCAGGCGATCGGATTTATTTCATTCGGATATATTAAGAACTCCGTAAAGACAGTAGAGATAGATGGGGTAGCGGCTACGGTGGAGAACGCCAAGAACGGAACATATCCCATAGTGCGACCTCTCTATTTCCTGACCAAAGAGCAGCCTACAGGGTTAGTCAAGAAATTCATCGACTTCTGCCTGGGTCCGAAAGGTCAGAATATAGTTGCCGGAGAGGGATATATCCCGGTGAGCTAGCTCTTATATGGTCTAGCTTTTTAATGAATGCCTTGAAATCAATCACTCTCACATGGAAAATTATTAAAGGTTGTAACAGTGTATCGAATAGTATCCCGATATTTTGTCGACCGTAACGCCAAGTATCTGGTGCTGGTCTGCGCTTCAATTTCTTTCATAATACTGGCAGCAATCGCCATATTCACCCTGCGAGAAGGATTACCTGCCTTTCAACAGGTTGGCTGGATAGATTTCATCTTCGGTACTGAATGGCGTCCCACTCTGGATAAGTTCGGCATCGCGCCCATGATAGTGGGCTCCCTCGCGGTCACACTTGGTGCCATGATTTTGGCAATTCCCCTGGGTGTTGGCTGCGCCGTATTGCTGGCAGAGGTAGCACCAGCCAGGGTGCGCAATCTCCTGAGACCCGCCGTGGAGCTGCTTGTGGGCATCCCATCCGTAGTCTATGGACTGGTGGGCATGCTCCTGGTGGTTCCCGTAGTGCGGCAGATAGGAGGCACCGGCTACAGCGTGGCGGCAGGGGCTATAGTACTGATGGCAATGGTGCTGCCCACCATCATCAGCATTAGCGAGGACAGCATAAGGACGGTTCCCCGAAGATATAAAGAGGGTTCTCTGGCGCTGGGTGCTACCCACTGGCAGACCATCCGCCATGTGCTGATTCCGGCGGCGCGCTCCGGCATCGTTGCCTCGATAATACTCGGCATCGGCAGAGCCATCGGAGAAGCCATGGCTATGATAATGGTTATCGGCAATGCAGTGCAGATACCCGCCTCGCTGCTGGACTCAACACGTACTTTAGCCGGAGGCATAGCTGTGGAGATAACTTATGCCGGTGGCTTACATGAGAACGCCCTGTTTGCCATTGGAGTTGTGCTCTTTATCCTGATTATGATAATCAACAGTTTTGCCCTGATAGCTATGAGAAGAGGAAGGGAGCATACCTAAATATGCATGCAAAAGCGACGCATAAGCTCGCCATAGTGCTGATATGGGGCAGCGGTTTCATCACCGTCCTCATCCTTTTCCTCATCATCGGCTATGTTCTGGCTCGGGGTCTACCTGAAATCGGCTGGGATTTTCTGTTCACCGCTCCCAAAGGCGGTTTGAGCGGCGAAGGAGGCATCTCCACTACCATCGTAGCCACCGTTTATCTCATTGCCTTAACTCTTGCCATTCTTGTTGTCCCCGGCGTAGGCGCGGCTATCTACCTCTCCGAGTACGCCAAGGATAACTGGCTCACCCGGATTATCCGCTATGGTGTGGAGACGCTGGCAGGTGTGCCCTCAATCGTCTTCGGCTTGTTCGGGTTTGTGCTTTTCGTGACCGCCTTGCACTTTCGCTTCTCTCTTCTTTCGGGAGCGCTTACCCTGGTCTGTCTGCTGCTGCCCACACTCATCCGAACATCGGAGGAAGCGCTCAAAGCAGTACCACGCGGACATCGGGAGGCAGCGTTAGCGCTGGGCTCCACGAAATGGCAGGCGATATGGCATGTGGTCCTGCCCGCAGCGCTGCCCGGCATCATCACCGGCTTCATACTTTGCATAGGACGCATTGTGGGAGAGACCGCCTGTCTCTATGTTACAATGGGCGGCAGCTCTGCTATGCCCACGTCGCTATTCTCAGGAGGCCGGACGTTATCGCTGCACCTTTTCTACCTCTCTATGGAGACTAATGCTTTCGAGAAGGCTATGGCTACAGGGGCGGTTCTCATTATAATAGTCTTAATCGTCAATACCATTACCAACTGGATTTCCTATCGTTTCCAGGCGAGGATGCGTGGAGGAGCCTGACATGGACCCTAAAATAGAGGCGAAACAACTTAACTTCTACTACGGAAAACAGCACGCCGTTAAAAACGTGACGCTGAATATAAGAGAACATCAGATAACCGCGCTAATCGGGCCATCGGGATGCGGCAAATCGACATTCCTTAGAGCACTGAACCGTATGAACGACATCATCCCCGGCGCCCGTGTCGAAGGCGAGGTGCTGCTGGATAAGCAAAACATCTACGAGCATAGTGTGGATGTAGTGGAGCTGCGGAAAAGGGTGGGCATGGTTTTTCAACATCCCAATCCCTTCCCCAAGTCCATATTCGAAAACGTTGCCTTCGGGCCAAAAATGCTGGGACAGTCTCGCACCACAAAGCTAGATGAAGTAGTTGAAAAAAGCCTGCGCGCCGCCGCCTTGTGGGATGAGGTAAAAGATAATCTCAATAAATCGGGGTTAGCCCTCTCGGGAGGACAACAGCAGCGTCTGTGCATTGCACGTGTGCTGGCAGTGAAGCCGGAGGTCATCCTGATGGACGAGCCCTGCTCGGCGCTTGACCCCGTATCCACTCTCCGAATTGAGGAGTTGATGCAGGAGTTGACAAAAAACTACACTATAGTTATTGTTACGCACAACATGCTGCAGGCTGCCAGAGTGTCCCAGTGGACCGGTTTTTTCCTGCTGGGCGAGATGATTGAGTACGGAAAGACCGTGGATGTTTTCAGCAGACCGAGAGATAAGAGAACTGAGGACTATATTACCGGCCGCTTCGGCTAAAGAGGCAAAGCCAAAAGGAGCAATTTAAATGCCGAGAACAAGCTTCGAACGCCATTTGCACGAGCTTCAGGATGAGGCTTTAGTCCTGGGCAGCATGGTGGAAAAAGCCATTTATCGCTCCATGGATGCCCTTAAAAACAGAGATTTGGAGCTGGCAAAGCAGGTCGTTGCCGAAGACAGCGAGATTAATCGCAAGCGTTTTGAAATTGAAGAGAAATGCATTGAACTCATTGTCACCCAGCAACCAATGGCAGGAGACCTGAGAATTATCGTCGCTGTGCTGAACATTATCGTTGACCTTGAAAGGATAGGAGACCACGCTGCGGGCATTGCCAAAATTGCGATTATGATAGGAAATGAGCCACCGCTGAAACCATTGATAGATTTGCCCCGCATGGCACAAAAAACAGGGGACATGTTAAGGCGGAGTATGGATGCCTTTATACACCGGGATGCCGAGGCTGCCAGAGCTATAACTGCAGAGGATGACGAAATCGACGGCCTTTACGACCAGATATTCCGGGAGCTGCTCACCTTCATGGCAGAAGACCCCAGAACCATCACCAGGGCGACCCGCCTTATCTGGGCGGGTCACAATCTGGAGCGCAGCGCGGACAGGGTAACCAATATCTGCGAGCGCGTTGTTTTCGTGGTTACAGGCAAAATGGAAGAGATAGGGGCTTCTAAATACTAGGGTTGTCTCTGAAAACAGCGCTGATGCCTGCTAAAGCTTGACCACTTTAGCGGTCTGGATACCGGGGATAGCCAGAAGCTGCTGGCGCACTTCCTCGTCAACCTGCTTATCGAGAGACAGAATCATCAATGCCTGACCTCTGGGTTCAAGTCTGCCTAACTGCATTGAGCTGATATTGATATCCGCCTTGCCCGTTATCATCCCCACAGAGCCGATGACGCCGGGGCGGTCATGGTGGTCGCTGAACAGCCAGTAGCCGCCCGTGGGCACGATATCTATCCAGTATTGATTAACTCTTACTATGTGGGTTTCGCCCCTCATCAGCGTGCCGGCTACTTTAGTGATACCTTTGTCAGTGGAAACATCTACCGCGATGAGATTGGCATAGTTTTCGCACTTCGCCACCTTCAGTTCCACTATCTCCAGGCCGCGGCTCTGGGCGATATAACTGGCGTTGACCATATTGACCCGCTCATCGGTAATCGATTCGAGAAGCCTGCCTATTATGGTGGCTTTGAGTGCGGAGGTATCGTAGTTAGCAATCTCACCCTCGTACCTTATGACAATGGTGCTCAGCCGCCCCTCCACAAGCTGTGCGCACAGCTTACCCACATTCGAAGCCACCTCGAGGAAGGGGGTCAAGACTGCTGCAGTCTCCGGTGAAATGAGCGGGGCATTGACTGCGTAGCGCGCGGATTGACCTTTGAGCACGGTCAGGACCTGCTCCGCCACATCCACTGCCACGCTGGTTTGCGCCTCAGCGGTGGATGCGCCAAGGTGAGGAGTTACAATAACCCTGTCGCTCTTGAGCAGGATGTTATCGGTGGCTGGCTCCTTGCTGAAGACATCGATAGCCGCTCCAGCCACTTTCCCCTCCTCCAGAGCTTTATATAGCGCGTGCTCGTCTATTATGCCGCCCCGCGCTGCATTGATAATCCTGACGGTGGGCTTCACCAAGGCTAATTCTTTTGTCCCGATAAGCGCCTTGGTTGTCTCTGTAAGCGGAACATGTACCGTGATGAAATCGGACCGCCTCAATAACTCCTCCAGAGACACCAGTTCCACGCCCAGGTGACGTCCCTTCTCTGCGGAGACAAAGGGGTCATAGACGACGAGCTTCAGCTCCAGCCCCTTCGCCATCCGGGCGACCTCAGACCCGACTCTGCCCAACCCTACTATGCCCAGAGTCTTATTGCGTATCTCTATGCCCATGAAGCCCTCGCGGCGCCATTCGCCGGCTTTCAAACGGGAACACGCTTGAGGTATATGGCGGGCAAGGGCAAGCAATAGGGCTATGGCATGTTCAGCGGTGGCTACGGCGTTTCCCGCAGGGGCGTTTACTACAACCACTCCGTGCCTGGTGGCTGCATCCAAATCAATGTTGTCCACACCGATACCGGCGCGACCGACGACCTGCAGTTTTTTACCTGCTGCAATAATCTCAGCGGTGACCTTGGTCTCGCTGCGAACTACCAGTGCATCATATTCAGGCATGATGCTGGCAAGCTCTGCAGGCTTCAGTTTCAACTTTATGTCAACATCAGCCTCGGAGCGCAGTACATTTACGCCTTCTTCGGCAATATTATCGGAAACCAGAATTCTTTGTCTCATATCAAAGCTCCCAGCCACTACTTGTGGGGGATTTTATAGCCTGCTTTAGGCAGAGCGTGACGCAACTCCCTGATTACATCGTCTATCTCGGAATCCGTCACGAAGCCGAGGTGACCGATGCGGAATATCTTTCCTGCCAGCGTGCTCTGTCCACCGGAGAGGACTATGCCGTGCTCGTCTCTCATAATCTCCGTAATCTTCTTGCCGTCAACGCCGGGCGGCGCATTGACTGCAGTAACCGTGTCGGAGGCAACCTTCTCCTCAGCGTAAAGCGTCAACCCCAGAGATTTCACCCCTTCCCTCGCCTTACGACCCAGACGCGCATGCCGGGCGAAGATATTGGGCAGGCCCTCCTCCAGCATAAGGGGTAAGGCGATATCGAGAGCATAGAAGATAGAGACCGCAGGCGTCCACGGGGTCTGGTTTTTCTGCAGAAACTCCTTGGCACGAGTGAAGTCCCAGTAAAACCGCGGCATCTTAGCGGTTTTGTGCGCCTGCCAGGCGCGTTCGCTGACGCTGACAAAAGCCAGACCCGGCGGCACCATCCAGCCCTTCTGCGAGCCTGTTACCACCACATCGCAGCCCCATTTATCCACAGGCAGGTCTATACAGCCCAGGCTGCTGATGGCATCCACCAGCAACAGCTTGTCGTGCTTCCTAACTATGGATGCGACAGCGCCCAAATCATTGGTAACGCCTGTAGAGGTCTCGTTGTGGGTGACCAGCACAGCTTTAATTCCGGGATCAGCCTTAAGAGCCTTATCCGCTGCGGCAGGCTCAATTGCTTTCCCCCACTCGAATTTCACGCGGGTTACCACAGCTCCGAACTGCTCGGCTATAGTAGCGTATCTGTCTCCGAAAACTCCGTTGGACAGCGAGAGCACTTTATCGCCCGGGGACAGGGTATTAACGATAGAAGCCTCCATAGACCCTGTGCCTGACGAAGTGAGAATGAACACATCGCCTTTGGTCTGGAACAAATCTTTGAGTTTCGCGGTAATGCGCACCATCATCTCGCCGAACTCTTTACCGCGGTGGTTAATCATCTGCTTGCTCATAGCATGAAGCACTTTTTCAGGGCACGGGGTCGGGCCGGGAATACGCAAACTCATCGGTTTCCTCCTTAACACACTAAACTAAACTATACAGTAACGGTTAGTAACTTTCAAGGCGCTCGCGTCAGCTTATTTACAGGCATTAAAGACACAAATTCCTGTGCCCTGAAATCAGTAAGGGCGGGGTTGAAATCCGCCCCTGCAATCACGATTGAAGATTGCACAAAGATTATTTTCCTGCTAGAATCAGGCTGACACGGAGCTTGTTGTGATTAATTCCCCGGTCCTTGTTCTCAATCAGAATTACGAACCGCTGGATGTCTGCAGGGCGAGGCGAGCCGTCGTGCTGATATGGCGGGGCAAAGCTGAGATGATAGAGAAAAACTCCGGAATGCTCAGCAGCGCCTCCTTGACAGTCCCGCTCCCCTCGGTAATCCGCCTGATTTACATGATTAAACGACCCCGCACGCAGAGAAAGCTCAGTCGCCGCGAAGTCTTTATGCGGGACAATTTCACCTGTCAGTACTGCGGCAGGCAGACCAGAGAGCTTACCATAGACCATGTCGTGCCGCGCCGCCTCGGAGGCAAACATACCTGGGAGAACGTGGTGAGCGCCTGCAAGTCCTGCAATCAGCGCAAGGCAGGCCGTTCGCCCAGGGTGGCGGGCATGGAGCTTCTGCGCCATCCCACGACTCCGCCCATGGTTGGCTACCATATCGTGTACCACCGCTTCGACGAGCACCCCGAGTGGCAGAAATACATACCACTGGGTAACTAAAGTTAACTTGACAATAGTACTGAAGTTGTTCTAGAATAAAATATGCCTAGCGATCCTTCCTGGTAAGGACGGTAAGGCAAGGGCGCACCTTTCAAGACAATAGTCGCTTGGATCGGATACGACCGAGACGGCAATATAGAGTAAGAAGTCTCTTGCAAGCCTTCTCGGACAGTGTCCGCGAAGGCTTTTTTATTTCTCTCTCCAGAGAGGTGCAGAATGAAGCCAAAAATCGGTTTCATAGGTGCCGGCACAGTAGGCACGGCGCTGGCAATACGGCTGCACGAGAAGGACTATCCGGTGGTCGCAGTTGCCAGCCGCAGCAAGTCTTCAGCAGACAGACTGGCTGATAAAGTCCCCGGCTGCAAGCCCTATGAAAGCAAGCAGTCTGTCGCCGATGCCGCTGAGCTTGTGCTCATCACTACCCCAGACGATGCCATTGCCAAAGTAGCCGCAGAGCTGAGATGGCACAACGGGCAGAGCGTGATTCACTGCAGCGGCGCTCACTCCTTAGACATTCTGGGGCATGTCAAAGAATCCGGCGCTCACCCCGGCGCTTTCCACCCTTTGCAGACCTTCGCCAGTATCGACCACGCAGTTAAGAACATCCCCGGCACTACATTCGCCCTGGAAGCCGATGGGGAACTGCTGGAGACACTAAAGCAGATGGCAACCGATCTGGAAGGAAACTGGGTGCAGCTCAAAGCCGGCGATAAGGTGCTCTACCACGCTGCCGCAGTCATAGCCTGCAATTACCTGGTTACCTTGATGAAACTGTCCACCGACCTGTGGCGGGCTTTCGGGGTCTCCAGACCCGAGGCAATCCGTGCTCTGTTGCCGCTGCTCCGCGGCACTCTGAACAATCTGGAGAACATCGGTTTACCCAACTGCCTCACCGGGCCCATAGCGCGCGGCGATCTGGGAACCATAGAAAAACATCTCGAGGCTCTGGATAAAGTGGCGCCATCGCTGCTTTCAACCTACAAAGAGCTGGGCATTCAGACCATCCCTATAGCTTTAAGCAAGGGTAAGATAAATAAAGAAAAAGCTGAGGAACTACTCAGACTTCTGGAAAAGACGGCGCAGGAGGCTTTGATATGAGAACGATGCTGAAGGGAAAAATTCACAGGGCTACGGTAACAGAAGCCAATATCGACTATGAGGGCAGCATCACCATAGACAAAGACCTCATGGAGGCGGCGGACATCCTGCCCTACGAGCAAGTCCATGTCCTCGATGTAAACAACGGAGCCAGACTGGTGACCTATGCCATCGAAGGAGAGCGCGGCTCAGGCGTGATATGCATGAACGGCGCAGCCGCTAAACTGGTCTCCAGGGGCGACCTGGTCATTATCATTTCATACTGCACTGTTTCCGAATTTGAAGCTCACAGCCTCGTCCCCAAACTTGTCTATGTCGATAAGAATAATAGAATCGTAGAGAAAAAGAAACAGTTCTGCTCTGCATCAAGAGCGACCTCCCATACCACAGGTCTGGCATAGTTCCAGTACCGGAAAGAGGGTTCCCATGAGAGTTACCATCACCCAGATAAAAGAGATGAAGCAGAAGGGTGAGAAAATCTCAATGCTCACCGCCTATGATTACTCCACTGCCAAGCTTATCGATGAAGCAGGAATCCCCCTTATACTGGTCGGCGACAGCCTGGGCATGGTGGTCCTGGGATACGGCTCGACTATCCCCGTGACCATGGACGAGATGATTCATCACACCAAAGCAGTAGTCAGAGGCGCTGCAAAGGCACTCATAGTCGGCGACATGCCCTTCATGACCTACCAGGTCTCCGTTGAGGACGCCCTGCGCAATGCTGCCCGATTCATGCAGGAAGGCGGAGCGCAGGCGGTCAAGCTCGAAGGCGGCGAGATCATGGCGGAGACGGTGAAAAAGATTGTCTCCTACGGCATCCCCGTTATGGGACACATCGGGTTGACTCCTCAATCAATACATCAGCTCGGCGGCTTTAAAGTGGTGGGCAAGACCCCTGAGGCAGCGGTACGCATGCTCAACGATGCCGTAGCCCTCGACGAGGCGGGTGCGTTCGCTATTGTACTGGAGTGCGTGCCCGAGCCGCTGTCGAAGCTAATCACCGAGAGAGTCAGCGTGCCTACCATCGGCATCGGCGCCGGCAAGTTCTGCGACGGTCAGGTGCAGGTAATCAGCGACCTCCTGGGACTGTATACCGATTTCGTGCCCAAACACGCCAAACAGTATGCCCGCTTGTTCGAGATTATCAAAAAGGCGACCGCCGATTACATAGCGGAAGTTAAAGCAGGAACTTTCCCCACCGAAAAACAGAGCTATCCCATGGACGAAAGCATTCTCGCCGAACTCACGAAATCAAAGCGCAAAGCTAAATAACAGATGAGAGTAGTCCATACTATCGCGGGTATGAAGGAAGCCCGGCACAGGCTCAGAGGCTCTGTAGGCTTTGTCCCCACCATGGGTTACCTTCACGAAGGACATCTGGAGTTGGCGCGGCGCTCGCGGGATGAGAACCGCTACACGGTAGTAAGCATATTCGTCAACCCCACGCAGTTCGGCCCAAAGGAAGATTTCGCCAAATATCCCCGCGATACGGAGCGAGACCTCGCCATGCTCAAAAAGGAGCAGGTGAATATAGTCTTCATGCCCTCTGCCGAGGAAATGTACCCTCCGCGCTACAGCACATGGGTGGATTTGGAAAAGGTCACCGAGCGGCTGGAGGGCACAATACGACCCGGGCATTTTCGCGGCGTGGCTACGGTAGTCGCCAAGCTGTTCAACATCGTCGAGCCGACAAGAGCGTACTTCGGGCAGAAGGACGCCCAGCAACTGGTGGTGATTAAGAAGATGGTAGCCGACCTCAACATGAATCTTGAAGTCATCGCTGTGCCCACCGTCAGGGAGCCTGACGGACTGGCAATGAGCAGCCGCAATGTTTATCTCAATCCACAGGAGAGAGAGGCAGCCCTGATACTATCCAAGTCGCTCTCGCTGGCACGAAAGCTATGGAGCAAGGGCGAAAGAAATGCCGATATAATTCGCAGAGAGATGACTTCGCTTATCGAAACGGAACCATTGGGCACTATCGACTATGTGAGCGTTGCCGATGCCGAGACCCTTGAAGAGCTTGCTAAAATAGACCGGCCTGCGGTGGTTTCTCTGGCGGTAAAAATAGGCAAAACCCGTCTTATCGACAACATAGTGATGGCGCGCTAAATATCCGGTCTTACCGGATATTTTATACGGGGGCTGGGGAGAGAGGTCTCCCCACCCCCTTTTTGGTTAGCCTGGTTTTTGCTACAGAATTAGGGGGAAACTCACGCTATCCCATCCTCATCAGGGTAATTTAAAATCTACGACATTTCTGCTTAAAAAGCCCGCGGTGCTGGCTCAGGCTAGGAAACTGCAATACTCCAGATAATAAGAATGATAAAACATAATAGTATGATGAGAATCATGGCGCTTACCGAAAGTCTGTACTGGTCGGGATTGTAGGGCAAGTTATGAAGTTCCGAACGCTCACCAAAGCAGCCAATCTTGCCGAAGAACCCTACAGGATTGGTACTCAACCGGATGGCTAACTGGACTGCCTTAGTTGCCAGCTTTCCTAAATACTCAAATGCCCTGTTTACCTTGACTACGAAAACGGTATAAACTAAGTCTGCCGGCTTGCGGTAAAACCAATCGGTATCCAGCGTTATCAAAGGCTCACCACCCAATTTCTTAATCAGCAGCCAGAAACCAAGCCCCGTAAAGGCCAGAAGCTGGATAGTTTCTATCACATGGGAAGAAGTATAGGGTCGATAATCGACCGGGAAGGGTAGAATATTGTACAGAAGGGCAGGGTAAACCCCGATGGCAATGCAAATCGCAGAAGTCAGGGCCATCCCTATATACATCCCGCGCGGCGCAGCGGTTGGTTTCAATGAGCGCTTCGGGCCGAACCAGGTAAAATAGGGCAGCTTGAGCCCGGTATGTAGAAATGTTCCCACTGATGCCAGATTCAGAAGCACTACCACCAGTCCTATATGACTGATAGCAGCAGCATGAACAACCATAGATTTGCTGACAAATCCACTAAAGAGAGGAAATCCCGATATCGAGAATGCGCCCACCATGTAGAGTACCAGAGCAAGCGGCATCAGACGTGCCAGACCTCCTAACTCGGTCAGCTTGCTGCGACCTGTCGTGTAGAGCACAGCGCCCGCTCCCATGAAAAGCAAAGCCTTATACAGGACATGAGCAAATGCATGAGCAGTAGCACCGTTGATGGCTTCTGCTGTTCCTAACCCCACAGCGCATACCATATAGCCAACCTGACTGATAATGTGATAGGCGAGGAGCCGACGAATATCGTTTTCAAGCACAGCATAAATGACTCCATATACTGCCATAGCAGCTCCTGCCCAGATCAGGATGTCCCATCCGCCAAAGCCACGAGCCAGAGCGTAGACTGCTGTTTTTGTGGTAAAAGCACTCAGGTAGACGCTGCCGGTTACCGTTCCCTCAGGGTAAGCATCGGACAGCCATGCATGGAGTGGAGGCACTGCTGCGTTGAGACAGAAACCAAACAGAATCAGATTTGCCGCCAATCCGCCATCCATGTGATTGAACACCATCGAGCCTGTTTGAGACACATGCAAGAAAATTCCAGCCAGGAGCACGCTGCCGCCAAACAAGTGAATCATAAGGTAGCGCATACCTGCTCCCCAAGACAGTGATGTACCCCGCGCCCAGATGAGATAAACTGACGAAACAGCCATGATTTCCCAGAAGAAAAACAGGGTAAATAAATCGCCGGAGAACACTACGCCTATAGAACTGCCTGCATATATCAGGGTAGAAACTTGCTCAGCGGTATCTTTGAGATGATATCCATAGATACCGCCAAGAAATGTCACAATAATGAAGACATATCCAAAGCAAAGGCTTAATTCATCGACACGTGTAGGAGTCAGGTTGTAATCCAGAAAACTCAGGGTTAGACTGTCTCCCGGGTTCAGATATATCAAATAGCAGAAAGCCAGGGCAGGAAACAGCAGAA
>Ga0194113_10001591_pt1 | contig 31063 bp, 25 predicted proteins | sample TA2MahC200mmetaG_FD_146193 | JGI IMG/M metagenome (GOLD analysis project Ga0194113, IMG submission 146193) | Freshwater microbial communities from Lake Tanganyika, Tanzania - TA2015017 Mahale Deep Cast 200m | ecosystem: Environmental > Aquatic > Freshwater > Lake | place: Tanzania: Lake... | reverse complement strand
AGGAATGGACGTCGAAGCCCTGTCCAACTGGCCATGGACTGCCAGTCCCTTGGGCAGGGTCTCCAAGATCTCGTCTGCCCAAGCGACAAATCTGACCGACTCCTGATAAACAGTCAGCTTCTCATGAGCAAAAACCGTTTTCATGGGTAACATTTTATGATCACATGCAGGAGCAAAGCAAGATTACGATTATGATTACGATTAAGTAACCCTCATCAGAACTGCCATGCGCCCATCGCACCCTCCGGTTATTTCCCAGGTTGAAAGCCGCAGGACTAATCCGGTATAATTCATACCGTCTACCGGGAGGTGCGGATGTCGCAACAGAGCATCAAGTGGATCAACTGGCAACAACCGATGAAACACGTGCTGTTCGCGTGCGCGCCACTCATGGTTGCCTCGATCTACCTCTTCGGCTGGCGTGTGGCCGTGATGGGGATGCTGGCGTCTGCGGCCGCCTATGCCACTGAGGCGGTCTTCACCCGCCGATGGAAGGAGCCGGTCTCTTCAGCCGTGTTTGTGTCAGCCGTGCTGTTCACGTTCTCCCTGCCGCCAACGCTGCCGTTGTGGATGGCGATCGTGGGCATCGTCTTCGGCATTCTCTTCGGCAAGATGGTCTATGGCGGCTTCGGCCGGAACGTCTTCAACCCCGCCCTGACCGGCCGCGCCTTCATTTACATCTGCTTCGGCAACTTCATGACCGCGCAGTGGTACGAGCCGTGGACCCGCTTCCCTGCGGGCCTGATCCGCTGGGGCTACACCGCCGCCGGGGCACCGCCCGACGTGATCACCACCGCCACACCGGGCGCGCTCATGAAACTCTCCACCGAGGCCCTGACCGCCCACGGCGTAACCGCCGCCGATCTGTCGTCTTCCACCCTTTTTCTAGGCGACTGCTCCGGCGTGATCGGCGGCACCAGCGCCGCGCTGACCCTCCTCTGCGGCCTCTATATCATCTGGAAGAAGGCAGCCAACTACCGGATCGTCCTCTCGGGCTTCTTCGGCTTTGCCGCAATCCAGACCGTTTTCTGGCAGCTCGGGCTGGGCAATGCCGCAGACCCCCTGCGCGCCGCCTTGGGCGGCAGCCTGGTGATCGGCATCTTTTTCTACGCGACCGACCCGGTATCGGCCTCACAAACCAACCCCGGCCGCTGGATCTACGGCGCGCTGATCGGAGCGCTCTCCTCCGTCATCGCCACGTTCTCCGCCTGGCCCGCAGGCACCATGTTCGCCATCCTGTTGGCCAATATGTTCGCGCCCATTCTGGATCATGCGATCCGGTCGCTGCAAGCCAAGCCAGCGGGCGGCGCGTCCGGAACAGGCGGGCCGACAAAGAAACGGTAGGCGTTCTTTTTTTCACCTGCGGCGCAACCGCAGGGGTTGCCGTGAATATAACTGCGAGGCGATAAGGTTGAAAAGCCGCTTAAAAGCGAGTGTGCGAGCCGCAGGGTTCATGTTCACCCTGTCGCTGGTGTTGATCACCTGCGTCTCGGCGCTCCATCTGGCCACGGCCGAACGGGTGGAGCGCAATGCCGATCTCTTCCTGCAGCGGGCCGTTCTGGAGGTCGCGGGCGTGCCCGTGCCTGACGGGCCCGCCGACGTGGCGGAGCTGTTCCGGAACACGGTCAGCACCAACGCTGTCGGTGGCCCCGCCTGTTTCTACGTGCGCACGCTCGGAACCGGATCTCTCCAAGCCATCGTCTTCCGGCGTCAGGCACGCGGGTTGTGGGGCGTGATCGACGCAGTCGTGGGCCTCGATCCGGAAAATCGGACCTTCCTGAAAATCCGCTTCCTGAATCACAACGAAACCCCGGGCCTCGGCGCGCGGATCGAGGAGCCGTGGTTTCAGGAGCAGACCGCAGGCAAAAGCGGCCCGTTCGTCCTGAAAGCCGAGGGGACGCGCTCAGCCGAGCCGACGGAGATCGACGCTATCACCGGCGCCACCATCACATCGAGCGCGGTGCGGGATCTGCTCAACGGCGTGGGGCGTGATGCGGCGGAGGTGAAACCATGACTGCCAAGCGGAACTGGACGGTGTTCAAAGAGAACCTCGGCACGCAGAACCCGGTGTTCGTGCAGGTGCTCGGGATCTGCTCGACCCTGGCGGTGACGAACGTGCTCCGGAACACGCTCGTGATGTGCCTGGGGTTGGTCTTTGTGACCGCGCTCTCCAACCTCACCCTCTCGCTGCTGCGCAATCGGATCCCGCCGCGTATCCGCATGATGGTGGAGGTGCTCGTCATCGCCTGCATGGTCATCCTCGTGGACATCTACCTGAAGGCATTCTACCCCGACATCTCCCGCCAGCTCGGCCCGTATGTCGGACTGATCATCACCAACTGCATCATCATGGGGCACGCCGAGGCGGTCGCGCTGACGAACCCGCCGCTCATCTCGTTCGTCGACGGCCTTTCAGCCGGGATCGGCTATTCGTATGTCCTGCTCGTGATCGCCTGTGTCCGGGAACTCCTCGGCACCGGGGCGATCTGGGGCCTCCCGCTGCTGGGCCCGAACTGGACGAACTGGTCGGTGATGGTCATGGCGCCAGGCGGGTTCTTCGTGCTGGCGGTGTTCATCTGGATCATCAAGGGGTGGGTCATGCGACCGGCCCGGAAAGCGGGGGCGTAACATGGAACAGCTCGGTTTCTTCACCATCCTGTTTTCGGCCGTCTTCACCAACAACATCCTCCTGACCAATTATCTGGGGATGTGCTCGTTTCTCGGCTGCTCGCGTGAGATCAAGACTGCGCTGGGGTTGGGCACAGCCGTGAGTTTCGTGACTGCGGCGACCAGCATCCTGAACTGGCTGGTCTACGCGTACATCCTCGTGCCGTTCGATCTGGTCTACCTGCGCTTCATCGTCTTCATCGTGGTCATCGCCGCCTTTGTCCAGTTGGTTGAGATGATCATCGAGCGGGTCTCCGAGCCGCTCTACAACGCGCTGGGGATCTTCCTGCCGCTCATCACGGTCAACTGCGCCATCCTCGGCGTGTCCCTCTTCATGGTGATCCGCAACTACACCTTCTGGCAGGCCTTCGGCTACGGGCTGGGCGCCGGGCTGGGCTGGGCGCTGGCCATTCTGGCCATGGCTGGCATCCGCCAACGGCTCGCGCAGCGCTCGCGCATCCCGCGCGGGCTGGAGGGGCCGGGAATCGCCCTGATCATCGCCGGAACCATGGCCTTGGCTTTTATGGGGTTCAACGGCATGGTGAGTCTGAACTAGCCATGAGCGATCTCCTCCTAGCCGTGGGCATTCTGTGCGCCATCAACACAGGGCTCGCGCTTTTGCTGATGCTCGCCGAAGCTGTGATCGTCGACACCCGTGACCGCAGCATCACGATCAACGACACCCAGATCGTGACCGTCCCGGGCGGCCGACCGTTGCTGGCCGCGCTCAAAGACCGGAAGATCTTCATTCCCTCGGCTTGCGGCGGCCGCGGCTCGTGCGGCCTGTGCAAGGTGACCGTGATCGAGGGCGCGGGACCGCTGCTGGCCACGGAGACCCCCTGGCTCACCGCCGAGGAGCAGAAGTCCGGCGTCCGTCTGTCCTGCCAGGTCAAGGTCCGGCGCGACCTGCGCATCCGCATCCCCGAGGAGCTGTTCGCCGTCAAGCAGTATCAGGCGGAGGTGGCCACCCTCTCCGACCTGACGCACGACATCAAGCAGGTGACCCTCAAGCTGCTCGACCCGCCCGAGATCACCTTCACCGCCGGACAGTTCGTCCAGATCGAAGTGCCTCCCTATGCGCTGACGGACGAGCCGATCTACCGCGCCTACTCCGTTGCCTCAGACCCCTGCCAGCCCAGCCAGATCGAGCTGGAAATCCGCTACGTCCCCAACGGCATCTGCACCACTTACGTCCACAAGCACCTGAAGGTCGGCGACCGCGTGACCCTCAACGGGCCGTACGGCACGTTCGGCCTGCGTCCGACCGGACGCGAACTCATCTTCATCGCCGGCGGTTCGGGGATGGCGCCGATCCGGGCGATCCTGCTGGAGATGGCGCGCACCCAGAACCCGCGCCCCTGCCGCTATTTCTTCGGCGCCCGCGCCAAACGCGACCTGTTCCTAGTCGAGGAGATGCGCCGCATCGAGACCGAGCTGCCGAGCTTCCGCTTTATCCCGGCGCTTTCGGCCCCCGACCCCGACGATCGCTGGGAGGGCGAAACCGGCCTGATCACCGAAGTGGTTGGCCGGCACGTGACGAACGCCGCGCAGGCCGAGGCCTATCTCTGCGGCAGCCCGCTGATGATCGACGCCTGCATCCAGGTGCTGCGCGAAAAGGGAATGCCCGAGGAGAACATCTTCTACGACAAGTTCGCTTAGGAGGCCGCCATGAAACAGAGCAAGCGCGACGATATCATCCAGGGACAGATGCGGCCGGGCGCCATCACCCGCGACGGCATGCTTGGCGTGGACCGCCGGACGCTGCGCGATATCCTCGACGCCGACGACGCGGCCGTGCGACGCCTAGGCCTGACCCACGCCACCATCGCCGCCCGCCTGCGCGAGCTGCGCGCCGCCGGCGCACGGGGCCTGGGCGAGCCGATCCGCGTCGACTCCGATCTTGAGATCCGCGTCGACTCCGTCTGCGGCAAACTCCCCTGCCCCTTCGGACATCCCGGGCTCTATCCGAAAGAGTTCGTCGAGGTCAGCAACCTGCGCACAGGCGAGCGGGTGACCTTCACCCAGTTGAACATCCACCTGATCGGCACACACGGCTTCTACGAAGGGCTCGATTCCCCCTTCCGCCAAGACCCCGAGACGCTCGCACGCGTGCTCGGCATCACGGCCTGACGCGCGGAAGCCAGGCAAGCCAACCCCGACGGATCACTTGAGCAAAACCGTTATCGTGTGCCGTCACTCAGACACGGACTTGAGAAACGGCAGAATGCGGGACAGGGGCACATGGTTCACGGAAGCGCCGATCACCCTTCCGCTTCCACCCGGTTCCGAAGAACCCCGATACCCGAGACATCCACCTCGAACAGGTCGCCGGGCTTGAGGTAGATCGGCGGCCTGCGGGCAGAACCCACACCCGCCGGTGTCCCGGTCAGCAGCAACGTGCCCGGCAGCAGAGTCATGCCGCGCGACAGATAGCTGATCAGAAATGGAATACCGAAGATCATCAGCGACGTCGAGGCATCCTGGAGGGTCTGTCCGTTCAGACGCCCACGGACGCGTACGTCCAAGGGGTTGAGTTCCGTCTCGAGCCACGGGCCAATCGGACAAAAGGTGTCGAAGGCCTTGGCCCGCACCCACTGGCCGTCGTTCCGCTGACAGTCCCGCGCGCTCACGTCGTGGGCGCAGGTGTAGCCGAGCACATACTCCAGCGCCCGGCTCTCGGACACGTGACGGGCGGTCTTGCCGATCACCAGCGCCAACTCGGCCTCGTAGTCCACTTCGGCAGGCGCGATCGCGGGAATCACGATCGGCGCATTCGGCCCGATCATCGCGGTGGTTGGCTTCATGAACAAGACCGGTGCCTGGGGCCGTTTATCTCCCCGCTCATCAACATGCGATTGATAGTTCTGCCCGATGCACAGCACGTTCACCGGCTCGACCGGCGCCAGCAGCGTGACGCCCGCCAGCGGCACCGAAGTCCCCGTCCGCTGAAGCCCCGAAATCGGATCGCCTGTCGCAACCGCAATGCGTTCGCCTTCGACGATCCCATACTGCGCCCGGCCCGTCTTGTCACTGAATCGGACGATCTTCATTCGCGCGCTTTCCTTTCCTTATCTAGAAATGTCCTTCGTGTTTCGTGATGCGCTCACCTGCGGACTTGGGGATGAACGAGCTGCGGAGGCGCGACCGTGTTCTTGTGAACCAGAAAGTCGTTCAGGATCGCAAACCCCACCGCAAATAGCGTGGGGCCAAGAAAAATGCCAATAAAACCAAAGGCGAGGATGCCACCCATGGCGCCGAGGAAGACCAGCACAAAGGGGAGCCGGGCTTCGCGGCTGATGAGGTAGGGGCGCAGGACATTGTCGCTGCTGCTGATCGCCACCAGTCCCCACAGCCCCATGAAGATGGCCGTGCCCATCCGCTCCTCTGCCACCAGCCAAAGGGTGGCCGGAATCCAGACCAGAGGTGGACCGCCGGGCACTAGCGCGAGAATGAAGGTGAGCAGCCCCAACAGTCCGGCGCCGGGAATATTGGCGATCGTGAACCCGATTGACGCCAACAGGCCCTGCGCCAGCGCCGTGCCCAGAAAGCCATAGACCACGCCGCGAATGGTTTGTCCCACCACGGCGACCAGATGCTGGCTGTATTCGCCCAAAACGCGCTTGCTCAGCTCGGCGATGCGCTCGACGAGATGATCCCCGTCACGATAGAGGAAAAACGCAATGACGACGCTGAAGCCAAGCCGGAGCACGCCAATCGCCAGATCCTGGCTGCGGCGCAACAGCCAGGGTTTGGAGTGTTCCAACAACATGGCTAGAAAGGAGTGGCCTCGCTCGCTGTCCGCCGCCAGATCGGCCCAGTGGGCCTGCAGCGGCTCGCCGACGAGTGGAAGGCGGATGAGCCAACCCGGAGGCTGTGGAAGTCCCTGCGTACGGTACTCCTGCACACGCGCCAGCAGCGCCGCGATGTTATCATCGAGCGCCGTGATCGCCAGCACAAACGGCAGCACGGTCACAAGAATCACGAGCGTCGCCATGACGGCGGCGGAGAGCGTGCGGCGACGGCCGAACAGGCGCTCCAGCCGCTGGTGCCACGGCCATGTGGCGAAGCAGATGACCGCCGCCCAGAGAATAGAGGAGACAAACGGCGCCATCACCAGGATGCAGCCGCCTGCAATGAGTGCCATCAGCGACACACCAGGTTTGGTCAATTCCATGACAACGGCTCCCGGTCAAACCCAATGGCACATGATAGGCAACCCCGTTGAGATCCGCAAGCCCCAATCCGCCTGCCTTTCTTTGCTCATTCTCGCTTTGCGCTGTCTCGCTTTGCGCTGGACGCCGGGCCGCAAACCCCCGATACTAGGGGGACATGGCGTTCGGGCTGGGTCCCGGCACCTGTTTCAAACCACGCTTAAGGGGTGTTGTGATGACAAGCAAGGCGACGACGAAACGAGCGCGGGCTGTGGCCAAGGCGCTGGTGGTCCGCGGCGGATGGAGCGGACACGAACCGGTTGAGTTTTCCAACCGCCTGGTGCCGTGGCTCAAAGTCCGCGGGTTCGAGGTCGTGGTCAGCGATTCGATGGACGCCTATGCCGATCCGGCCGTGACGGCCGGGCTCCGCGTGATCATCCCCATCTGGACTATGGGCGAAATCTCGGGCGACCAGTTCAAGGCCCTCAACGCTGTGGTCCGCTCGGGCGTCGGCCTGGCCGGGTGGCACGGCGGAATGTGCGATTCGTTTCGCAACAACACCGAGTACCAGTTCATGACCGGAGGCCAGTGGGTGGCGCACCCCGGAGGCGTGATTGACTACCAGGTGACCGATCTCGATCCCGTCGATCCGATCACCGCCAACCTCGCGCCGTTCTGGATGCACTCGGAGCAATATTACATGCACACCGACCCCGGCAACGAGGTGCTGGCTTCGACGGTGTTCAGCGGCGAACATCAGGGCTACACCTGGATCAAGGGAACACGCATGCCCATGGTCTGGAAGCGCACGTGGGGCAAGGGGCGGGTCTTCTACAGCGCCCTCGGTCATGTGGCGGTTGACTGGGACGTGCCCCAGGCATTTGAAATCACGAAGCGCGGCATTCAGTGGGCGGCGGGCTTGGAAATCGTTCCCGAGTTCACCGACCCCTCGGATGTCTGCTGCCCGTTCTAATGAAGCGGCCCAGCCGCCGCGTCACGGACAACAGGATCGGGCCCGGTGAAACGCATGGGATTGTGTAGGTTACTGAAGCCACGAGCGAGGCTTTGTCTGGGATGTGAGCGGCCGCTGCCGCCCGAAGCGGAGGGCTGTCCCTACTGCGACGAGCCGAAGCTGACGGGGCCCGCTGACCGCCTCCGCGCGGCTGGCGCCGGTTGCGCCGCAGTCTGTGGCCTGCTCGCGGTGAGGCTCGCCGGGCTTGGGCTTGCGGACGTCTTTCGCGCCCCAGGCACACAGGCCGCCGGTGTCCTGCTGGCCGCCGGCGCGGTTCTGCTGCTGGCACCGGCGGACTGGCGGGGCATTCCGCCTCCAACCCGGCGCGGGCGGCGTGTCGCGCTCCTGCTCAAAATGGGTCACCGCTTCGGCGCCGCGCTGGCAGGCGCGGTGCCGCTGGCCGCTTTTCGCGGGGCATCGCCACCGCCGCCGGTTCTCCCGCTGGCTGTGGTCTCATTGGTGTTCGCGGCCGTGGCCTGCGCCCATTCGCGCGACGCCCGTTTCGGCTTCCTCGCCGGGCTGCTCATCGGTCTCGCATGAAAAATCTCTATATCCATATTCCCTACTGCGACGGCAAGTGTCTCTATTGCGCCTTTTATTCGATACGGGGCGCGACGGCTGAACGCGAGGCCTATGCGGACCTTCCGGGATTGGAGCTGGCGCACGTACTCGCCGAAGGGGTGTCGGTCGCCCCCGAGACCGTCTATTTCGGCGGCGGCACCCCCTCCGCGCTCGGCCCGGACGGGTTGCGGCGGCTGGCTGCGGGCCTGCGACAACGGGTTTCATTCGGGGCGGTCGTCGAATGGACGGCGGAGGTGACGCCTCCCATGGCCTCGGATGCGGTCCTGGGCGCGCTGTGCGAGATGGGCGTAAACCGTATCAGCATGGGCGTGCAGTGTTTGGACGACCGGACGCTGCGAGCGCTCGGGCGCCGTCACGACGCGGCCGAGGCGGAAGCCGCTGTACGGCGGATCCGCGCGGTTGGTCTCGCGAACGTCGGCCTCGACCTGATCGCCGGACTGCCAGGCCTGGACGAGCAGGCCTGGGGAGAAACTCTGGCGCGGACACTCGCGCTGGATCCCGCGCATGTGTCGGTGTACGCACTGAGCGTCGAACCCGGCAGCGGCCTGGCCCGGCAGGTCGAACGGGGATTGACGCTTCCCGGCGAAGCGGAGGGACTGGCGGCGTTGCAGCAGGCTGAGGCGGCGCTGACCGCCGCCGGACTCGCGCGCTACGAGATTTCCAACTACGCCCGTCCGGGGCGCGCCTGTCTCCACAACCTCGCCTGCTGGCGCGGAGAGGACTATCTGGGGCTGGGCCCGGCGGCCGCTTCGCGCATCGGGCTGACGCGCCGCACCCATGCGGCGGATGCAGCGGCTTATCGCGCCGCGATCACATCCGGGAACCATCCGCCCACTGAGGCCGAGACGCTCAGCCCGGCCGATGACGCGACGGAGCGGTTCATCTTCAGCCTGCGCCTCGCCGAGGGGGGGAGCCCGCAGCGGCACGCCGAACGATGGCCTGCCGCAGGACCGAACGTTGCAACCTGGGAACGCCGGCTTGACGGGCTGGCCCGCCACGGCATTACGGAGGAGGCCGGCACCGGGCGCTGGCGGCTCACGGTGCGCGGCCGCGAAGTCGCCGACGCCGTCGGCCGCGAACTCCTGTGGTAATCGCCCTGCCGTCGACCACTCCCTCTTTCTGCAGACGGCACAGGCACACCGATATCAAGGGTTTCGTCATTTTTATAGGGCTGGCCGAGAGCAGTCTCGACAAAGTCTTGCGACGAAGCGTAGACGACAACGCGTGGGACAATGAATGGATGGAAGGCCCGTCCCTTTTCGGGCGCCCTTGTCGGGCGGGTTTGTTGGGCCTCACCGTTACGACATTGTCTCACTCGTATAGCGGGCCTTCCATGCGCATTCCTATGAAGTAACCGATGAAGAGTAGAGTACGAAACGCGACTGCCCCCGATAGCAGTGTTAGCGTTGAACACGGAGCCGCGCTAACGGCCATCGCGGCCGGCGACGGCCGCGCACACGAATTCGCGGAAGAGCGGATGGGCGCGCAGCGGGGTGGACTGGAATTCGGGGTGGAACTGGCAGGCCACAAACCACGGGTGGTCCGGCAACTCGATCATCTCCACCAGCGCGCGGTCGGGCGAGAGGCCGCTCAGCCGCATGCCAGCCTGCTCAAACGCATGACGAAACGCATTGTTAAATTCATAGCGGTGACGATGGCGCTCGCTCACCTCGACGCTCCCGTAAGCGGCGTGCGCGCGGCTTCCCGCCTCCAGCACACACGGCTTGGCGCCGAGCCGCATGGTGCCGCCCTTGTGGGTGGTCGTCCGCTGCTCATCCATCAAATCGATCACGGGGTAGGGGGTCTCGGGTTCGAATTCGGTGCTGTTCGCGTCGGTCAGACCACAGACGTTGCGGGCGAACTCCATCACCGCGCACTGCATGCCGAGGCAGATGCCAAGGAAGGGCACGCGCCGCTCGCGCGCATAACGCACGGCGGCGATCTTCCCCTTAACACCGCGCTGGCCGAAACCGCCCGGCACCAGAATCCCATGCATTCCGTCCAGCACGACCTCTGCGCCCTTCTCGACGACCTCGTCCGCCTCGACAGGCGTCACCTTCACCCGGACGTCGTTGGCGACGCCCGCATGCGTGAGCGCCTCGTAGATGCTCTTGTAGGCGTCGCGCAGCGAAGTGTATTTGCCGACGACCGCGATCCGGATCTCACCGCCCGATGGCGTGATCAACCGCCGCAACATCGTGTGCCAGTCGGAGAGGTCGAGCACGCCGGCCGGAAGCTTGAGCAGATCCAAGACCTGGAGATCCATCGTCTGCCGTTCCAGTTCGACCGGCACCTCGTAGATCGTGTGCGCCACGTCCTGCTCTTCAATGACGACGGCGGGGTCGACATTGCAGAACAACGCCAGCTTCTGCTTGTGCTCGTCACCCAGCGGATGCTCGCACCGGCAGACCAAGATATCAGGGAAGATGCCGATCGCGCGCAACAAGCCGACCGATTGCTGCGACGGCTTCGTCTTCAGCTCCTCAGCCGCGCGAATGTAGGGGACGAGCGTCACGTGGACGAACACGCCGTTGTCTTTGCCGATCTCCTGGCGCATCTGTCGAATCGCCTCCAGGAACGGCAGGCTCTCGATGTCCCCCACCGTGCCACCGATCTCGGTGATGACAATATCCACCCCGGGCGCGTCGAGCGACCGGATCGCCGCCTTGATCTCGTCGGTGATATGCGGGATCACCTGCACGGTCTTGCCCAGATACCCCCCCTGACGCTCGCGTTGGATCACGGCGCTGTAGATGCTCCCCGTCGTGAAGTTGCTGCCGCGGAGGCACGCCTCGCCGGTGAACCGCTCGTAATGCCCGAGATCGAGATCCGTCTCCACCCCGTCCACCGTCACGTAGACCTCGCCGTGCTGGAACGGCGACATGGTCCCCGGATCGACGTTCAAATAAGGATCCAGCTTCTGCATCCGCACGCGGTAGCCCCGCTTGATCAACAGCAGCGCCAGCGATGCCGCCGTCAGCCCCTTACCCAAGGATGACACCACCCCGCCCGTCACGAAAACATGTTTGCTCATCGCTCCTCCACCCGATTGTCTTCCAGTTGCAGTTTGCCCAGCATGTGGCTGACATCGAGCGGGTACGTCCCGTTGAAGCAGGCCCGGCAGAAATTAACATCCCCGCAGGCCAGCGGCGCGAGCAGTCCGTCTTCGCTCAGGTACCCGAGCGAATCGGCGCCGATGAACGAGCAGATGTCCGACACCTCGCGCCCGCAGGCGATCAGCTCGCGCTCGGTGGCGAAATCAATCCCGAAGAAGCAGGGATGACGCGTCGGCGGACAGGAGATGCGCACGTGGATCTCAACTGCTCCCGCCGCACGCAATTGATCGACCCGCCGCTTCACGGTCGTTCCGCGCACAATCGAGTCGTCCACCACCACCACGCGCTTCCCCTTGACCACCGCCGGCAGCACCGACAGCTTCAGATCCACGCCCGCCGTGCGCTGACCCGTCTCCGGCATGATGAACGTCCGCCCCACGTAGTGATTGCGGATGTAGCCGAGATCGAAGCTGATGCCGCTGGCCCGCGCATAGCCGATCGCGGCCGACATGCCGCTGTCGGGAATCGGTATCACCACATCCGCGTCAACAGGGTGTTCCTGCGCCAAGCGCATGCCGTAAGCGAGACGAATCTGGTGGACGTTGTGCCCGAAAACCGTGCTGTCCGGCCGCGCAAAATAGACCATCTCAAAGATACACTGCGCACGCCGGGGCGGCAGTTCGGAGAAGCGGTAATTTTGCACGCCGAGCGCGCTGACCATCACCAGTTCGCCGGGTTCGACCTCGCGCAGGAGGGTCGCCCCGATCTGGCTCAGTGCGCACGACTCGCTGGCGAAATAGATCCCGCCGTCCTTCTCGCCCATCACCAGCGGCTTGAATCCGTTGGGGTCGCGGGCCGCGATCACGCAGTCGCGCGTCATCAGCAGAAAGGCGAAAGCGCCCTGCAGCTCGGCCAGGGCTCGCCCGACGCGGCGGGTGCGATCACGATAGTGCGGATCGGCGAGCAGGTGGAGCAGCACTTCGCTGTCGGTCGTCGTTTGGAAGATGGATCCAGACTTCTGGTATTTCCGGCGGAGTTCCTGCGCATTGGAAAGATTGCCGTTGTGGGCGATCGCCCAAGCGCCGTCGGCGCACTCCGCGACCAGCGGCTGCACATTCTGCGGCCGCGACGCGCCGGTCGTCGAATAGCGCACATGCCCGATACCCATCCGCCCCTGAAGAAAATCGAGCATCTCGGCGTTGAAGACATCTTCAACGAGACCCAGCCCCCGGTGGCTGCGCAGCTTGCCCGCATCGCTGACCACGATGCCGGCGCCTTCCTGCCCCCGGTGTTGCTGGGCGAACAGACCCGAATAAATCACCCGCGAAGCCTCCGGCACATTGAAGCAGCCGAACAGTCCGCACGCTTCCTTCGCTTTCTGGCCCATGGGGAGTCCTTATCGTTTCATCGCTGTGTTCGCGAGCCAGTGGTGAACGCTTTCGGCGGTCGCGCGGCCGTCGGCGATGGCGCGCACCACCAGCGAGGCGCCGCGGGCGAGGTCACCCGCAGCGAAGACGCCGGGAACGCTCGTCATGTTTTCGGCGTCCCGGATCACGGTTCCGCGGCTGTCGAACGACACGCCCAGTTCCTGAAGCAGCTTGTTTTTGCGCGGCCCGGTGAAGCCCATCGCCAATAGCACGAGTTCGGCCTCAACGTCAAATTCCGAATCCGGTTGGATTCGCATCTGAGGCCGTCCGCCGTCACCGGGGGACCACTCGACCCCCGCGCAACGGAGGCCGCTCACCGCGCCCTCGCATCCAAATGCATGGATCGTGGTGACAGCCCACCGCCGCGAGCCCCCCTCCTGATGGCTGCTCGAATCACGCCGGATCAGCGGCCAGGTCGGCCAGGGATTGGACGGGGCTCGGGTTGCGGGGGGCTCAGGCAGGATCTCGATTTGCAGCACCGACTTCGCGCCCTGCCGCAGGGCCGTGCCCAGACAGTCCGATCCGGTGTCGCCGCCGCCAATCACCACGACCCGCTTGTCGGCCGCCGAAATATCGTAGCGGGGCGGGACCGGGTCGCCGTCGAGCCGCATGTTTTGTCCGCGGAGGTAATCCATCGCAAAATGGATGCCGCTCAGTTCGCGGCCGGGCACCGTCAAGTTGCGGGGCTCGCGCGCGCCACCGGTCAGCACGATGGCGTCGAATCGGCTGAACAGAAATTTGGTCGAGAGGTCGTCGCCGACCTGCACGCTGCACTCGAACAGAACCCCCTCATCCCGCATGAGCTGCACACGCCGGTCGATGACCGCCTTCTCCAGTTTGAACTCGGGAATGCCATACCGGAGGATGCCGCCCGGACGGGGGGCGTTCTCGTAGACCGTGACGTGGTGGCCGATCCGGTTGAGTGAGTCGGCGGCCGCCAGACCGGCAGGCCCCGAGCCGATGACGGCCACGCGAGTGGCCAGTCGCGCGGCGGGCGGGCGCGGCTTCATCCAGCCTTCGGCAAAAGCCCGCTCAATCACCGCCAGCTCGATATTCCGGATGGTCACCGGATCGCCCACCAGGCCGAGCACGCACGACCCTTCACACGGTGCGGGACAGACCCGGCCCGTGAACTCCGGAAAATTGCTCGTGCTGAGCTGCAGATCGAGCGCCTCGCGCCAGCGGCCATGCTGCGCCAGCGCGTGGATCTCGGGAATGTGATTGGCCAGCGGACACCCGCAGCCGTGGCAGAAGGGGATGCCGCAGTCCATGCACCGCTCCGCCTGCCTCCGGACCTGGTCCTCGGGCAGTTGACGCTCCACCTCGCGCCAGTCGTGCAGCCGCTCGTCGCGGCTGCGATACCCGGCGGCCTTACGCGGTATGTCCAGAAACCCCATTGGATTATTAGTCACGCGCCACCTCCTGGCGTGCCGTCTGCTCGTCTTCGCGCATCATCTGCCCCAGAATCTTGCGGTATTCCATCGGGAACACCTTGACGAACCGAGGAACGGTTTCGTCCCAAGCGGCGAGCATCGTCGCCGCACGAGCGCTGCCGGTGGCAGCCGCGTGTCGCTCGATCAGTCCGCGCAACTCGGCGATGTCGGCTTCGGAAACCACTTGCTCCAAATCCACCATGTCCAGATTGCAGCGAGCATCGAAGAGGCCATCCTCATCGTAGACATAGGCCAGCCCGCCGCTCATGCCTGCCGCAAAATTGAGCCCGGTGCGGCCGAGCACCACCACGCGGCCGCCAGTCATGTATTCGCAGCCGTGGTCGCCGACGCCCTCTACGACCGCCACCGCCCCGCTGTTGCGGATGGCGAAGCGCTCGCCCGCGCGGCCCGCGATGTAGGCCTCGCCGCAGGTGGCGCCGTACAGCAAAACGTTTCCGGCAATCGTGTGGGCGTCGCCCGACGTGTCGGCGCCCGCTGGCGGCCGCACAACGATGCGCCCCCCGGAGAGCCCCTTGCCTACGTAGTCGTTGGCCTCGCCTTCGAGGATCAGGGTTTGACCGCTCGCCGCCCACGCGCCGAAGCTCTGCCCCGCGACGCCCGTGAAGCGCATGACCACCGTGTCGTCGGGAAGCCCTCGGTGACCGTATTTCTGCGCGATACGGCCGGCAACCTGCGTGCCAACCGTCCGATGCACATTGCGGATCGGCGAGTGGGTCACGATTTTCTCCCCGGCCTCGATGGCGGGCCCGATCTGCTCGAGCAACCGGGCATCCAGCGTGTCGCCCAAATCGATGTGGCGGGGGTTGACGCACCGGGGCGGCGTCCGGGTCTGCGGCCGGTAGAACACGTTACTGAAATCGAGGCCGCGCGCTTTCCAGAAGGTCACCGCTTCGTTGGTCTCCAGCAGATCAGATCGCCCGACCGCCTCATCCAGCGAGCGCAGGCCGAGCGCCGCGAGACGCTCACGGACATCTTGGGCCAAAAACCGGCAGAAATTGACCAGGTGCTCGGGCCGCCCCGTGAAGCACGCGCGCAGCTTCGGGTCTTGGGTCGCTACGCCGACCGGGCACGTGTTCTGATGACACTTGCGCATCATCACGCATCCCATGCAAACCAGCGCGCCTGTGGCGAAACCAAACTCTTCCGCGCCGAGCAGGGCGCCAATGACGATGTCACGCCCGGTCTTAAGCTGGCCGTCGACCTGCACCCGCACCTTGTCGCGCAAGTGGTTGAGCAACAGCGTCTGCTGGGTTTCGGCGAGGCCGATCTCCCATGGCGCGCCAGCGTGCTTGATCGACGTCAGCGGCGATGCACCCGTGCCGCCGTCATAGCCGCTGATCAGCACCCGATCGGCCTCGGCTTTGGCCACGCCCGCGGCGACGGTGCCCACGCCCAGCTCCGAAACCAGCTTGACCGAAACCTCGGACCCGGGGTTGACGTTGCGGAGGTCGTAGATCAGTTGCTTGATGTCCTCGATCGAATAGATGTCATGGTGCGGCGGCGGCGAGATGAGCGTCACACCCGGCGTGGCATGACGAACCCGCGCGATCTCGGCATTGACCTTGTGGCCGGGGAGTTGGCCACCCTCGCCCGGCTTGGCGCCCTGGGCGATCTTGATCTGGAGTTCGCGGGCATTGACCAGATACTCCGTCGTCACGCCGAAGCGGCCGCTGGCAATCTGCTTGATCGCGCTGCAACGGTTGTCGCCATTCGGCAGGATCGTGTAGCGCTCGGGATCTTCTCCCCCCTCGCCGCTGTTGCTTCTGCCGCCAATCCGGTTCATGGCGATGGCGATCGTTTCATGTGCCTCGCGGCTGATCGAGCCAAATGACATCGCGCCGGTCACAAAGCGCCGCATGATGGATGTGATCGGCTCGACCTCCTCCAGCGGCACGGGATCGGCTGCCTTGAACGCAAACATCCCGCGCAAGGTGAACTGCCTGTGCGTCTGGTCGTTGATCAGGGCGGCATACGTCTGGTAGCGCGCGTAATCATTCTCGCGAACGGCCTGCTGCAACGCCGTGATCGTCTCGGTCGTCCACAAGTGGCGTTCGCCATCCTTGCGAAGTTTGTAAAACCCGCCGCTCGGCAGGATCGGCATCTGATCCTGACGCGGTTCGCGGGCGGCGCACCAGCGGGCGTTGGCCTCCGCCGCGATTTCGTCGAGGCCAATCCCGCCGACCCGCGAGGCGGTGCCGGTGAAATAGACATCGACCACGTCGCGGCTGATCCCCAGCGCCTCAAACACTTGCGCGCTACGGTAGCTGCGCAGGGTCGAGATGCCCATCTTGGACATAATCTTGCGCAAGCCCTCGCCAAGCGCCGCGATGTAATTTTCGATAGCCTTGGCGGGCGTGATCGCGCCCAGCCGCGTATCGAGGGCCATCTGGGCGACGGTTTCAAACGCCAGATACGGGTTCACGGCGGTGGCACCGTAGCCGAGTAGCAGCGCCACGTGCATCACCTCGCGGGGTTCGCCAGACTCTACCAGCAACCCCACCCGGGTGCGCAGTCCCTTGTTAATCAGATGACGGTGGACCGCCGCGACCGCCAGCAACATCGGGATCGGCGTCTCATCAGATGCCAGGCCGCAGTCGCTGAGCACCACGATGTTCTCGCCCTGATAAACCGCCGACTCGGCCCGTTGCGCCAGTTGCAGCAATGCCGCCTGCAGAGCCGCGCCAGCGCCTCCAGCAGGAAAGCCGGCCTGCAGCGTGTGTGTGCGGAATTCGCCGCTGTTCAGGTTGCGAATCCGGCGAAGATCCTCGTTGGACAGCACGGGATGTTGCAGCTTGACCAGCCGCGCATGCCCCGGTACTTCGCTGAGGATGTTGGCCGGATTGCCGATGAAGGTCATGAGCGACATCACCAGTTGCTCGCGAATCGGATCGATCGGCGGGTTGGTGACCTGGGCGAAGAGTTGCTTGAAGTAGTTGTAAAGCGTCTGGGGCTTCTCGGAGAAGACGGCCAGCGGCACGTCATGGCCCATCGACCCGACCGCCTCATGCCCCTTGGAGGCCATGGGCTCCAACAGCACGTCGAGGTCTTCACGGGTGTAGCCAAAGAGCCGCTGTCGCTGCAACAACGTCGCGGTGTCGGGTATGATGGGAGCGACCGCGCCGAACAAGCCTTGAATGGTGATCGCGTTCTCTTCGACCCAGCGGCGATACGGGTGCCGTCGCGCCAGAAGACCCTTGACCTCGACGTTTTTCATGACCCGGTGTTTCTGTAAATCGACCACCAGCGTCTGGCCAGGACGGAGCGCGCCCTTCTCGGCCACATTCTCCGGCGCGATGTCCAGAACGCCCGTTTCCGACGCCAGCACGATGAAGCCATCACGGGTCACCGTGTACCGGGCGGGCCTGAGGCCGTTGCGATCCAAGATCGCGCCGACGCATCGTCCGTCCGTGAAAGCCACCGTAGCCGGCCCGTCCCACGGCTCCATCAGCCCCGCGTGATATTCAAAGAACCCGCGCTGATCCGGGCCGATCGGATATTTGGCTCCCCACGCCTCGGGAATCAGCATCATCATGGCATGCTGCAGGGAGCGGCCGCCCCGGTAGAGCAGCTCGACCGCATTGTCGAGCGCCGCAGAATCGCTCCCGCCTGCATCGACAACAGGAAGGATCTTGTGGATGTCAGCACCGAACAGGTCCGAGGCGAGCGCGTGCTCCCGGGCCTGCATCTGGTTCAGGTTTCCCCGAAGGGTGTTGATCTCGCCATTGTGGCCGAGAAAACGAAAGGGCTGAGCCAGCTCCCACGAAGGGAACGTGTTGGTGCTGTAGCGCTGGTGGACCACGGCGACGGCACTCGCGTACCGCGTATCGCTCAGGTCGCGATAAAAGCCCGAGACCTGTCCGCCGGTCAGCATCCCCTTGTAGACGATCGTGCGGCAGGAGAAGCTCGCCGCGTAGAAGACTTGACCGGGCGGCAACAACGGCAGCACCCGCGCCTGAATCTGCTTGCGGACGGCATAGAGCTTGCGGTCCAGCGCCTCCCCGGCCAGCCCGCACCCGTCGACAAACCCTTGCATCACCACCGGACACGTGGCCAGCGCCTGCCCGCCCAGCACCGAGGAATCGGTCGGCACGTCGCGCCAGCCGAGGAATCCGAGCGTTTCGTCCTTCACCACCTCGACGACCGCCGACAGGCATAGCGCCCGGGCGGCAGGGTCCTGCGGCATGAAAAACATCCCCACGCCGTAGGTGTCGGCCGGTGGCAACCGATCAGCGATCACCTCCGTCTTGGCCCGGAAAAGGGCGTCGGGAATCTGCGTTAAAATGCCCGCCCCGTCACCTGTCGCCGCGTCGCCACCCACCGCGCCACGGTGAACCAAATTGCATAACACCGTGATCGCGTCTGTAATGATTTGGTGGCTCGTCTGCCCGTTAATGTTCGCCAGAAAGCCCACGCCACAGGCGTCGTGTTCGTTTGCAGGGTCATAAAGCCCCTGGGCTTCTGGCCTTCGCTGCGCAGGCTGGTCATCATTTGGCATGGGGCGATTCCTTCCGTGTCCGCTCCGAATACATTCTCGTTCACTATCGCACCGCCTGTGCCAATCTCGAACGAATCAACCCATTTCATCGAAATGAAAAAATTCTTAACGAAAACGCATCGCATTGGCGGGAGGTTGAAACAAAATTGTCTCCTTTTCTCGCATGGGAGATACAAAAACGTCTTCTTTGTGATCGATGTGGGAAAATCGGGGAGAACTAACAGCATAGAGGCTCCTGCAAAACCTCGTAAGTGCGGGCGCCCTAACTATTGGCTATTCCTCAACGGCCGCCCAGCCTCCGCCCAGCGCCTTGTAGGCGCGGATCAGATTGCGCGCAATCGCCCCTTCGCTGCCCGCGACAGCCTCGTCGAAGGTCAGCCGAGCCCGCTGGGTGTCGAGCACGCTGTTGAAGTCGATCAGTCCGTTCGCGTAAAGGTCGCGGGCGATCTCCTCCGCCGCGCGTGCGGCGACTGCGGCCTTGACGAGCGCCTCGCGCCGGGCGTGCTCATGCCCATACGCGGCGAGGGCGTCGCGCCATTCGGCCACCGCCGTCAGTACGGTCACCTCGTAGCGCGCCAGCGCCTGCTCTTGTCGGGCGTTTTGGATCTCAATGTTAGCACGGATGGCGCCGCCGCGGAAGATCGGCAACGTGATCCCCGCCCCGGCGGTGGTGAAGCGGCTGCCGCTGGTCAGGAGCGAGCCGCTGGCAAGTGATTCCAGCCCGAGCGCGCCATCGATGCGAAAGGCGGGGTAACGGGCGGCCTGCGCCTCGCCGATCCGGGCGGTCTCGGCCGCCAGGCGGCGTTCGGCCGCGCGGATGTCGGGCCGCCTGCGGAGCAGCTCCGCAGGGACCGCCGCGAGCGCGCGCGGTAGGGCGGCGGGGATCGGGCCGGGCGCGTCCAGCGCCGCGTCCGCTTCGCCCGGCATGGCGCCGACCAGCACAGCCAGTGCGTTGCGCGTCGCCTCCAGGTCGCGCAACAGGGAGGGGATCAGCGCCCGTGTCCCTTCGAGCTGATAGTGCGCCTGCTCGACGGCGAGCTTGTCGCCGATGCCCGTCTCGAACCGCGACTCCAGGATCTGCGCGGTCTCGGCCTGCAGCTTCAGATTGTCGCGCGCCACGCGCAGCCGTTCCTGGTCGGTCCGCAACGTCACATAGTGTGTCGCGATTTCGGCCGCCAGCGAGACCCAGACGCCCTCCTCAGCCACCCACTCGGCCTCCCAGTCGGCGCGGGCCGCCTCGACGGCGCGGCGGCGTCCGCCGAAAATATCGAGCTCCCACTGCGCGTCAAACCCGAGGTGGTAGAGGTCGCCGCTACCCGGCGCGCCGGCCGTGTCGCTGTTGCGGAAGCGGGTGTTGGCGCCGCCTGCATCAAGCATCGGCAGCAGGCCGGAGCGGCTGAGGCGGAGCCGCGCCCGCGCCTCGCTGACCCCATACCGGGCTGCGTCCAGTGTCCGGTTGTCTATCAGGCCTTGCCGAATGAGGCGGGTCAGCGTCGGGTCGTTGAAGGCGTGCCACCAGCTCGCCAACTCGTTGTCTTGCGGCGCATGTCCTTCAATCTGCGGCACCGCCGCCGCAGGCTCGTGCCACTCGGGCGGTTGGTAGTCGGGACCGACGGCGGCGCAGCCTGCCAGCAGGACAACGGCGGCTGGCCATCCGATCCGGACGGCTCTGGTAGCGGAACAGGTCATGGCGTCGTCTCCTCTCCTTCGGGAACCTGCGGCCGGTGGCGTAGCCGTGACCCCTTTTCACGCAGCGCCTGGAAAAGGGCATACAACCCTGGGATCAACAGGATGCCGAGGAACGTCGCGGCGAGCATGCCGGCGAAGACCGTCACGCCGATTGCTCTGCGGCTGGCCGCGCCTGCGCCGTAGGCGTAGACCATGGGCAGGACGCCCAAGATGAACGTGAAGGCCGTCATCAGCACCGCGCGGAACCGCTCGCCCGCCGCCTCGCCCGCCGCTTCGATAATCGAGAGACCCGCCTCGCGCCGCGTTTTGGCAAACTCCACAATCAGGATCGCGTTTTTGGCGGCCAGGGCCACCAGCAGCAACAGGCCGAGTTGCGCATAGATGCTCAGCGGAAGCCCCGCGAATTTGAGTCCTGCCAGCGCACCGGCCGTGGCCACAAAGATCGAGCACATCACCGGCAACGGGATGGTCCAGCTCTCATACTGGGCCACGAGAAAAAGGTAGCCGAAGACGAGCGCGGCGAGGACGAGCGGGAGGGTCTGTCCCGCCGCCCGGCGCTCCTGGTAGCTCAGCCCCGACCACTCCAATCCGTACCCCTCCGGGAGCACCTCGCGGGCGAGCGCTTCGACGCGCTGCATCGCCTGGCCGCTGCTGACGCCCGGCGCAACCGCCGCCACGACGCCCGCGCCGGTGAACAGGTTGTAGCGCGGCAGGAGGCGCGGCCCCGGCGCGATCTGCCAGCGCGCCACGCTTCCCAGCGGCACCATTTCGCCATCGGCGTTGCGCACATGCAGGCGCAGCACGTCGCCGGGTGAGCGCCGGCCCGGCCAGTCGGACTGGACGATCACCTGATTGATCTGGCTTTCCAGGTTGATGTCGTTGACATAGCGCGACCCCAGGTAGTTCTGCAGGGTGGAGAAGACCGAGGAGACGGGCACGCCGAGCATCTCGGCCTTGAGCCGGTCGACCTCGAGGCGGACATGCGGCGTCTGCGCCGAAAACCCGCTGAAGGCGAAGAGGATCTCGGGGGTTTGATTCAGGGCACCGAGGAGCGGGTAGAGCGCGGCTTCGAGTTTGGCCGGATCTCCGTCCTTCAGCGCCTGGAGCCGGATGTCCAAGCCGCCGTTCGCGCCCAAACCGGGGATCGCCGGCGGCACGAAGAAGTTAACCTCCGCCCCCGGGATCGCCCCGCAGCGCCCCTGCATGGCGCCGAGCATTGCCGTCACATGCAGCCGGGGGTCTTGCCGTTCGGCCCATGGCGTCAGCCCGACGATCATCACGCCGACGTTCTCCGCCAAGCCGCCCATCATGCTAAAGCCGGTGATGCCGAGGGTAAAGCTGATCCCGGGCATGTCGCGGATGACTGTCGCGACTTCGGCGAGCACCGCGTCGGTGCGCGCCTTGTTGGCTCCCTCGGGGAGGCGAACGGCGGCGAAGAGCACCCCTTGGTCCTCATCCGGGAGGAACGCGGTCGGGGTGGTGATGAATGCGCCGACGTTCAACAGGACCGACACCCCCAGTAGCAGCGCGGCCAGCGCGACGCGACGCGCCAGCCACCGGGAACACGCGACGTAACCGCGGTTGCTGCTGTCGAGCGTGACGTTGAACCACGTGAGTGGGCCTCGGCGGTGAAGCTTGGGCGCGTCGAGGAGCGTCGCGCACAGCGCCGGACTGAGGGTCAGGGCAACCACTGTCGAGAGGCAGATGGCGGTTGAGAGCGTGACCGCAAACTGCTGGTAAATCTTGCCGGTGATTCCGGTGATGAACCCGACCGGAATGAAGATCGCCAACAGCACGAGGGTCGTGGCGATGATGGCGCCTGTGACCTCCCGCATGGTCTGGAGGGTGGCGGCTTTCCGATCCATCTTGTTCCGCAGCATCAGCAACTGCACCCGTTCGACGACGACGATGGCGTCGTCGACGACCGAGCCGATTGCGAGCACCAGGCCGAAGAGGGTGAGCGTGTTGATGCTGTAGCCGAGCATCTTCAGCACCGCGAACGTGGCGCACAGGGAGACCGGGATCGTGGTCGCGGGAACCAGCGTCGCCCGCCAGTTCTGCAAGAAGATGTAGCACACCAGCACCACCAGAACGAAGGTCAGCGTCAGCGTCGAGACGATCTCGCGGATGCTGGCCCGGACGAACTGCGTGGCGTCGTACGAGACGACGCACTCCAGATCTTCTGGAAACCGCTCGTGGAGCCGGGCGAGCTCAGCGCGGACGGCGTCCATGGCCGTGATCGCGTTACTGCCCGGCTTTTGCGTCAGGGCGAGCGAGACCGACTCGGCGCCGTTAAAGACGCCGCTGAACATGTACGTGCTTTCGCCGAGTTCCACGCGCGCCACATCGTGGAGACGGACCAGCCCGCCCTGGTCGGCGGTCCGGACGATGATCTCGCGGAACGACTCCGGATCGTTCAGCCGACCGCGCGCCTTGACGCTGTAGACCCGTTGTTCGCCACCCGACGCGGGCGCGGCGCCGACTGCGCCGAGCGCAGCCTGAATGTTCTGGCTGCGGATGGCGGCGATCACATCGTCGGGCGAGAGCCCTTGGGCGGCGAGGCGGTCGGCGTCGAGCCAGACGCGCATGCTGCGCTTGGAGCCGTAGACCTCAGCCCCGCCCACGCCGGGAATCCGCTTCATGGCGTTCTTGATGTGATTGTGCGCATAGTCGCTTAAAAACAGCCGGTCATGGGTCTTGTTGGGTGAACGCAGGGTGAGAAAGCCGAGCATGTCCGACGATTCGGTGGTCACCGACAGGCCCTGTTCCGTCACCTCTTTGGGGAGGCGTGGCACGGCCTGCTGCAGGCGATTCTGCACTTTGATCATGTCCATGTCGAGGTCGGTTCCGACCTCGAACGTCACGGTGAGCGTGTACGATCCCGAGTCATCGCAGTCGGAGGACAGGTAGAGCATGCCATCGACGCCGTTCACTTCCTCCTCGATTGGAATGGCGACCGTCTCCGCCAGCTCGGCGGCGCTGGCACCGGGGTACATGGCCCGGACGAAAACCTGCGGCGGCGTCACTTGGGGGTATTGCGCGATCGGCATGTTGCGGATCGACAGCACGCCCGCGAGGGTCATGACGATTGAGAGCACGACGGCCAGTCGCGGCCGTTCGATAAAAACGCGCGAGATCATGAACCGCCCGCTTTCTGGCCGACTGCCGCCTGCACCGGCATGCCGGGACGGATTTTCTGCAGCCCTTCGACGATGACTGGTTCATCGGCCGCGAGGCCGCTACGGATCTCAATCCGCCCGTCGAGCGACGGCCCGGTTTTGACCCGCCGCACCTGCGCCGCACCCTCGGCGATCACGTAGAGGAAGGGCCCCTCGCGGTCGGTCAGCACGGCGGCCTGCGACACGACAGGATAAGGCTTGGCGTCGGCCTTGTCGATCAGCACCGTCACATAGCCATTGGGGACCAGCAGTCCGTCCGGGTTGGCGAAGCGGACGCGCACGGGCAACGTTGCCGTACCCGTCATCATCTCGGTCTCCTCGAAATCGTGTGAACCCGTCATATTGGGAATGGTCCCGGTGGGCAGCCGCAAACGGATGCGCACGGCGGCGGGCATTGCCGCGCCGCCGACGGACTCCCGCAGTTCCAGGTAGTCCCGGTCGGGGACGGAGAAGACGACGCGGATCGGATCGAGTTGGACGATGTGCGCGAGGGTGCCGAGGGAGGGGGAGACGAAGTCCCCGGTGTTCGCGACGGTGCGGCCGATCCGACCGGTGATTGGCGCCGTGATGCGGGTGTGGCGCAGGTCGATCTCGGCCAGCTCCAGCGTGGCCTGGGCCTGTTGCACGGCGGCCTGGCTCTGCAGCAATCCGCTGCGGGCCGCGTCGAGATCGGTCTGTAGAACGCCTCGTGCGTCGGCCGCCTCCAAGCGCTTCAGGTAGCGCTGCGCGCGGTCCAGCTCGGCCTCGGCGCCAGCCAATTCGGCTTGACGCAAAGCGACGCGCGCCTTGTAGATGGCGGACTCGATGGTGAAGAGCGGGTCACCTGCGTTCACCAGCGACCCCTCCTGGAAGTGGACCTTCTCGACCAGCCCTTCGATCTGCGCGCGCAAGCCGACGGACTGGATGGGCTCGACCTGGCCGATGAAGGAGGTGGGTGGATTCAGCGCGGCGAGTTCGGGCGTGTGCGTCACCACAGCCGTGGCCCCGCCGGGCGGCATCATGCCCATCGGCGGCCTGCCGCCACTGGCAGGCGCGCCAGGCATCAGTCCGCGCGCCAGCCATCCCAACGCCAGCAGCGCGACTGCGGTGATTGCCCAACCGGCCCATCGCGCTCCCCTCGACTCCCGTGTGTGCTCGTCCTGTTGCATCATCATCGTCCTTTCCCGCGCTCCGCGCGCAACCCGTCACTCACCGCGCTGAAGCCCTGCTCCAGCACAACCGCCAAATCGACTGCCAGGCAGCGGTTGAGCGCCGCTCGCAGCAGTCCCGTCCACAGTCCCCACAGCACCGCCGTCGCCACACCGACATCCACATCCGGACGGAGCTCGCCCGCCTCGTGCAGGCTGGCCAGGGTGTGGCGGATGGCGAAAAGCGGCCCGGACTCCAGCGTATCAAACCGTTCCCGCACGGGCGCCAATTGGGGTGCCGACCAATCCATGTGCGACATCACGTTGAAAAACTTCCGCGCCTCGGTGTTGCGCACGACCGCTTCGGCCCACGCGACCATGTGGTGCTTGAGCGCCTCGAACGTCGGGGGTTCGGGAAGCTGGCGGCCCAGGTCCGCGACGCGCGTCGCCTCCATGTAAGCGATCATTGCCAGCAGCAGGTCGGGCTTTCCGGTGAAGTGCCAATAGACCGCGCCCTTGGTCAGGCCGATCCGCCCGGCGATTTCCGAGAACGTCGTCTTGAAGTAGCCCTTGTCATGGAACAAGGTGATGGCCACCCGAATAATCCGCGTGCGCGTTTGCGCTGCATCCGCCTTGGTCCGTCTCGCCATTAGCTCCACCCTAACCCGATTGGAAAGATTAACTATACATACCTTTTAGAATGTATGCAAGCGCTGTATTTCGGGCCCAGCAATTCTAATTTATTCTCATTTTGGAGACTCTCCGATCGCGGCATCCCGGGCCGCCGTGAGCTGGAAACTCATCTCCGCTTTGTCGCTGGCTTTGATCAAGACATAGCTTGGCGTCACGCTGATTCCGTCTGTGTTGATATAGAGTTGCACATCCCGCTTGAAAGAGGCGCCTCTGTTCAGCGCGATGGCAAGGGTTGTGCTCGCGCCCTGCTTGAGCGTGCTGGAGGACGGGACGGTGATAGCCACGCGCCTCGGGGCCTCATGCGTGATCGAGCAACTCCGCCGCCAACGCGACACACGCCTGGCACGGCAGAGCCTTCGATGCGCGGATGGCGCGGCACGCGATATGCCCCCCCGACTGCTGCGCAAATTGTTCCCGGATCGTCTCCGCGCGCCCGGCTCCCGCCAGCACACAACTGGCGTGCAGCGCGCCACACACCCCATCGGGCGCCCGGCCCCCGCCGCAGTCGGCAAACTGAGCCGCGTCATGCATGCTTGCCGGATTCTTGGTCTTCCAGGCATGCGCCACGGCTTGGGCACAGTTGCCGCGGCGCTGGCTGTAATACTCGCTGGCTGTCTGTTTCATGGGGTATCGCAGGTCTCCGTCAGTGTTCCGTCATTTTTTGAATTGCGGTAAATCGACCACTCTGAATGTTGAGCGCCTGGGCTTCGGCAAAATACCGGCCCAGCGCGGCCGTGTCGTTGCGCTGTTTGGCCAGATAGCAGAGGTAGAAGAGAATCCGCAGTTTGAGGTCGCCATCGACAGGGCTCTGGGCCTCCTGCGCCTGCGTCCATTTGACGTGGGCGCGTTCAAAGCAGGCCAGCGCGGCGGAGCTGTTATGCATCCGATTGAGGTAAATGCAGCCTGCGTCGATTTCCAGTTCGGCATCGCCCGGATTGTTGCGTATCCCCTCTTCCAGAATGCGAAGCGCCTCGGAGGGACGCCTCAGTTCCTGAGAGATGACGCTGGCGCAGAGCAGATAGGCCAGAACATTCTTGGGCTCAACACGGACGGCGGCCCAGTACCACGGTATCAGCTCCCGAGCCTGCCCCCCGTCCATGTGTCGGTGTCCCGCGATGTGGATGTGCGCATTGATCCAGCTCCACGGATCACGCGGGGGCGCCGCCGGCTGCGCGTCGTGCTCATCCGCATGCGCGTGGTCTGTTTCAGGGAGGGCGAAGTGATTTTCGGCATGGGTTTCGGCATGGGTGCAGTCGGCGATACGCACGCCGCCGTGGAAATACTCGTCGGCTTTCTGGATCATGCCGTCGCTGATCATCCTGCGGGCTTCCCCGAACACCTGATCCAACAGCGAGGTTCCGGCCGTCTGCGGCATTCGGTCGGCGAAGACTCGCGGCAACATCTGGCCCAGCGCCAGGGCGGCAGCAAGGGTCAGCGTGGCAACGGTTATATGGAGGGGTGCACGCATCGCGTCATCAGCACTTCTTGCGCCGGAAGATCCATCCCGCAAGCAGCAGGCAGGCGCCGGCATAGACCACGGCGTAGAGGAGGACGGCGGCGACAACGGACGAGCCGACCGGTCCCCATTCATGAACGACCCGGCGACGGAGGTCGAAAAATTCGACGTGTGGCGCCACCACGTAAATCACCCGGGCCAGTGCGCGAAGCACAGCCGGTTGCGCGGCCGTCATTTCAGGCAGCCGCTGGCCGATAGCGAACATGCCGCCGATGACGATGCCGCAGACCGTCAGATTCGCCGTCGGCGTGAAACAGAACGAACCCAGCAACGAAAAGGCGGTGACGAGTGTCAGAAATCCAACATGCAGAACGAAGGCCTGGCAGAAGACGACTGGAAACCAGAGCCCCAGTTTTGCGCCGGCAAAAAGCCCATAGGCCAGATAGAAACAGCCCGTCGCGGAAACCGAGGCGACCCAGGCGCCGAGGAATTTGCCAGCGAGCAGGGTGGTCCGAGAAACCGGCTTGGCGAGCAGGGGATAAATCGTGCGGTGCTCGAATTCAGGCGGGAACTGGCGCCCCGCCACCGAGAGGGCGATGACGGCGGCCGAGAGCCAGATGAGCAGCAGGGCAATTTCGGAAAGATGGCGCGACGCGCCGCCGACGCCGTACGGCTTGATCGCCGACAGCGGCGCGAGGATCAGCAGGCCGAGCGTGAGCACCAGCCAGACATCTTTGCGGCGGTAGAGTTCGCGCAGGGAAAGCGCGCACAAAGCCGCGAGTTGGCGACAGCAGGTAGTCATGGCTGAGCCTCCGGCGTGTCATGCGTCAAGAGATGCAAGAAGATCCGTTCGAGATTTTGTCCGCCGTCGCCAGCGATGTCGCCACAGGCTCCCAGCCAGACGAGGCGCCCCTGTTTCAGGATGGCGACGCGATCACAGATCAGCTCCGCCTCGGAGAGCTCGTGCGAGGAGAAGAAAACGGTCTTACCCTGATCGCGCAGCGCGAGAATGAGGTCTCGGAAGTGGATGCGGGCGAGCGGGTCAAGCCCGGTCAGCGGCTCATCGAGAATCAGCAGGTCGGGATCCTGCAGCAGCGCCTGCGCAATGCCGGCCCGCTGCAGCATCCCTTTGGAGTAGTGCGTCAGCAGGCGGTCGCCCGCATCGCCAAGGCCGACCAACGGGATCAGTTGCTCGGTGCGCCCCCGAATGGCGGCTGCGGACATGCCGCATAGTCCGCCGTAGAAGCGAAGGAGTTCACGGAGGTTCAGGTAGCGATAATAGTAAGCGGTTTCGGGCATAAACCCGATTCGGCTGCGCGCGGCGGCAGTCACGGGATCGGCGCCGAAGATGCGTACACGACCCGCATCCGGAGCAAAAAAACCGAGCAGCATCTTGATCGTGGTCGTCTTGCCAGCGCCATTAGTCCCGAGGAACCCCATGATTTCTCCGGTCCGGACGGTCAACGACAGATCGGACACGGCCGGAACGGCGCCGAACTTTTTGGTGACCTGCTCAATGGTGATCGCATCCACAGGTAAGCCTCCTCATGCCTGCCTCCGCAAGCGCCTGCCGTCACTGCGCGAGCACCGCCCGCGCCTGAGCGACCACGTTGTCAACGGTGAAGCCGAAGCGTGTGGCGAGTGCCTTATAGGGTGCCGAGGCGCCAAAGGTGTCGAGGGTGACGGTGCGGCCGCAACGGCCGACATAGCGCTCCCAGCCGAAGGCGACACCCGCCTCAATCGCCAGACGCTTGCCGCAGGCCGGATCGAGAACCGTGTGACGGTAGTTCTCGGGTTGCGCCTCGAAGCGCTCCCACGAGGGCATGCTGACCACGCGCACGTTCACGCCGTCGAGCCGTTTCGCGGCCGCGAGGGCGAGTTCGACCTCGGACCCCGTCGCGATGAGGGTGATGTCGGGCGTGCCAGCGCCGTTCTGCCAGAGGGTGTAGGCTCCCTTTTCCAAAAGCGCGGCCGCCGGGTAGATCGCGCGGTTTATCACCTCCATGTTCTGGCGGGTGAGCAGCAAGGCGGTCGGCCCCTCGGTGTTGCGCAAGGCCGCAGCCCATGCAGCGGCGGTCTCCGTGGGATCGGCGGGGCGCAGAACGGTCAAGCCCGGCAGGCATCTCAGGGCCGCGATGTGCTCGACCGGCTCGTGGGTCGGGCCATCCTCGCCGACATAGAAACTGTCGTGGGTGAAGACATAGATCACCGGCAGTTTCATCAGCGCGGCGAGGCGGATGGCGGGGCGGCAGTAGTCGGAGAACACAAAGAACGTCGCACCGAAGACGCGGAATCCGCCGTGCAGAGCGATGCCGTTCATGATGGCGGCCATGCCGAACTCGCGGACGCCGAAGTGGAAGTTGCGTCCGTCGAAGCGCCCCGGCGCAATGTCGCCCATTCCCTTGAGGGCGGTCATGGTGCTGGGCGCGAGATCGGCCGCGCCGCCAACCAGATGGGGAATAGCCGACGCGAGGGCGTTCAGGACCGTTCCCGAGGCGGTACGCGTGGCAACGGCCTTGGCCGGGTCAAAGACCGGGAGGCAGGCGTCCAGGTCAGCGGGAAGCGCACCGGTCATGTGGGCGTTCCAGAGCGCGGCCTTGTCGGGGTGGGCGGCCGCCCACGCCTTGAAGGCGCGGTCCCACGCCTTGGCGGTGCGGCGCATCTTGTCGGCACGGGCCTTAAAGAGGTCGGCGACGTCGGCCGGAACGTGGAAAAACTGATCTTCGGGCATGCCGAGGGCGCGCTTGGTGAGGCGCAACTCCTCATCGCCGAGGGGGGCGCCATGGACATCGTGGGTGTCGGCCTTGTTGGGAGATCCCTTGCCGATCAGCGTGTTGCAGATAATGCAGACCGGCTTGCCGCGGAGCTTCAGCGCCTTGCGGATCGCCTTGTCAATCGCGACCAGATCGTGACCGTCAATTTCGAGGACGTGCCAGCCGTACGCCTTGAATCGGAGCTTGGGGTCGTCGGAGAGGGCCAGGTGGGTATGCCCCTCGATGGTGATGCGGTTGCTGTCGTAGAACAGCACCAGCCGGTCGAGCTGGAGATGGCCAGCCAGCGAGCAAACCTCGTGCGAGACACCCTCCATGAGATCACCGTCTCCGCAGAAGGCAAAGGTACGATGATCGACGGGGTCAAACCCGTCGGCGCCGTTGAAGCGGGCCGCCAGCATTCGCTCGGCGATCGCGAAACCGACGGCGTTGGCGATTCCCTGTCCGAGCGGCCCGGTGGTGGTTTCGACGCCGTCGGTGTGACCGTATTCGGGGTGTCCCGGGGTCTTGCTGTCGAGCTGGCGGAACCGTTTCAACTCGTCCAGGGGGAGATCGTAACCGGCCAAATGGAGCAGGCTGTAGAGGAGCATGGATCCATGCCCCCCCGACAGAACGAAGCGGTCCCGGTCGGCCCAGCGGGAATCGGAGGGGCAGTGCTTCAGATACTTCAGCCACAGCACGGCGGCAACGTCAGCCATGCCCATCGGCAATCCGGGATGTCCCGATTTGGCCGCCTGAACGCCGTCGGCGGCCAGACATCGGATGGTGTTTGCGGCCAGAGAGAGCTGCTCAGGGGTCAGGGTCGCCATAATGGAGAAGTCCTTTCTTTTCGTCTGGATAGAGGTGAAAATCAAGGGCGCATTATACCCGGTTACGAGCTGGCTTTCAGTAAAAAACTTTGGGTGTTTCACTCGCCGGTCGTGCGCGCGTAGCAGATGTTTTTGAAGCCAAGCAAAAAATGAAGAGGATCAGCGCAGGCCCCACATAGTGTCTACCATTGTAACCGAGCCCGCCAACCAGTAGACCACAGACCCGCTTACGCGTATTCCCTGTGGGCATTCGTCGTGTCTATTTCGTTGGCGAGTCAGGCAGGGGCCACCGTCCCTGGCGGACCGCAGGATACTGGAAGCAAACAATCGGTGTCAGCGCGAAGCATCGGGCAGGGCTTACGCACTTTCCCATGGGCATTTTTCATGCTCTGCGGCGCGGCAGGGACGCCGCGCCCTACCTCGCGCTTCGCGCATTCCCGGACACAAGCCCTTTCAGTTTTCCGTTTTCAGCTTTCTGCTTTTCTCATGCGCTAC
>Ga0194113_10001590_pt1 | contig 31070 bp, 24 predicted proteins | sample TA2MahC200mmetaG_FD_146193 | JGI IMG/M metagenome (GOLD analysis project Ga0194113, IMG submission 146193) | Freshwater microbial communities from Lake Tanganyika, Tanzania - TA2015017 Mahale Deep Cast 200m | ecosystem: Environmental > Aquatic > Freshwater > Lake | place: Tanzania: Lake... | reverse complement strand
CGCCTGCTGAGCCTCTGCCGCCCGACGATTTTCTGCCCGAGCCGCCAGATCCCACGACCACGGGATGGAGTGTGCCCACCGCGAGGGTGAGCGGCGTGCCTCCGACATTCGACAGCACGCCCCCGCCACCGCCACCGCCTGCAGCCACGTCGGCGCTCCGGCCGCCACCCCCGCCGCCTGCGACAATCAGGTATTCGACGTTCGTAATCGGACTCGTGACGACAAAGTCCCCGCTATTGGTAAACGCATGGATCCAATAATCCCCGGATTGCGTCACGGCACCCCCTGTGGCACCTTGTCCGCAGGCCCACGTGGCTGATCCCGCCAGCAACACACCCATCAGAGCCGATGATACGAACCGTGCGAATCCCCGCACGCCATTGACACGCACGCCGTCAGACTTCATTCTCATCCGCATCATCGCCTCCTCATCCCCGTTTGATCAACCGCATGGTTGCATCCTCTGAGCCATTCGCGCATGGGAGAGGTCCGACGACTCGGAGTCTCCCCGCAAAAAAACCCGCTCCTGCTCCATCGGCGTGGAACACAAAATGAGCGGATACAGAACACATCATTGGCATGTATTATGCGGGGGGGGGGTTCGTGAAAGTCAACAGCCATTTCAGCATATTTTTGAACCCCGTGTGAGGCGCTTGCGCAACCGACGTCGGCGCGGCGAGACGCCGCCGCTCTGGCGCGATGCCTATCCACACGGGTGTAAGACAAAAAAGTGAGAGCGGGAGGAAAAGAGAAAGAAAGTAGTTGCCGGGCGGATGCGAACGTCATATAATATTGTATCGTTAATGATACAGGAGGCATTCGTCATGGACCAACACGAAGTATTGAACCAGCTCGGGAAGATCGGCGCCGCGCGGCGCGGGCAGATCAGCGAACAATGGTACGAATCGGCAGGCCGGGACGGGAAGCCGAACCGCACGGGGCCCTATTACGTCTGGCAGCGTTTTCTGGATGGCGAAAAGGTCTCGGCCCGCATTCCGCGAGAAGAGGCCCCCCGCGCTCTGGCCGAGTTGGCGCGGGGGCGTGAGGCCGAGGCGCTGATCAGTCGGTTCTGGCAAAACGCCGAGGCGCTGGCAGAGAGCGAAAAAAAAACGGCTGGACGGAAGCGCTTCGCGCGGTCGGATCGGAACTCCGACAAGCTGCGGCACTGATTGAAGCGAAGATCGGGGCTGGCGAGGTCGATTTGATATGGGTTGAGGCGTCTCTGAAATCGGCGGCGCTGCGGGAGGCCGCCAAGCTGCTTGGCGCGTTTTATTCGCGGGTTGCGCCGCAGGCGCTGGGGCTGGATGGCCAAACCGGGGGGCGCGGAGACCGGACGCGGGAAGTGCTTTCAACGGTCGGACCGGTCGCGTTCACCCGCAGTTATGTCCTGGACCGTAACAGGAAGCGGTCTTTCCCGCTGGATGACGCGCTGGGTTTAATCCGCGGCTGCACACCGGCGGCAGCCGGACTGATCTGCTGGGCCGGTGCGCAGGCACACTCTTATGATCAAGCCGGGGAGTCGCTGTCCCGATTAGCTGGGCTAACCGTGCCCGGACGACGCGTCCAGCGGATGACCAACCACTGCGCGGGTCTGGAGACCGCGTGGGCAATGGCACGTAAAAAAGAGGTGTGCACAGGCGGGATACTCAATATCCAAGCGGATATGACGGGCATACCCATGCGCAAGGAAGACCTGGTCGGCGTCCACGGAAAGAACGGAGAGCCGAAGAAACGCCAGGTCAAAGGCGGCATCGTCTTTCGGCAGGAGGCCAATAAAGATGGAGAGATGCAGCGGATTCCCAGTTCGACAACACGCGTCGTTTCCTTTGACGACGTTTCGTCGTTCTCGCAAATACTCCTGAACGAGGCCGTCAAACGTGGATACCATGAGGCATTTACCGTTGTCTTTACGGCCGACGGCGCGGAGTGGATCTGGATCATGGTCGAAGACCGCTTCAAGGGCGCGGTCCAAATCGTGGACTTTTACCATGCCGCTGAACATCTCGGTGAGTTGTGCCGCCTCGCCGAGGCGGACAAGCAAAAGGCGGAGGCCCTGTTCATGATACGTCGCCGCCTGATGCGCACCTATGGCGCGGCGTGCGCCGTCCGCTATTTCGAGAACCTGCCCTCCGATCATCCCAAGAAAACGGAGATCGAAGGCGCGCTTGGCTATTTCAGAAACAAACTCAAGCGCATGGATTATGGCGCGTTCCGCAAACGTGGCTATTGTATCGGCTCAGGCGCAATGGAAGGAACCTGCAAATCGCTTGTCAAGCAGCGCACAGACCTCGCCGGGCAACGATGGCATCCTTCTGGATCCCTCAACGTATTGCGCATCCGCGGGCTGATTGCGGATAATCTCCACGACCCCTACTGGAAACAACGAGCCTCCATCAGAAGCTTTAAGGCAGCTTAAACTTTCACTCTTCCTCCCTAATCTCACTTTTTTGTCTTACACCCCACACCATATTGAGATTGACTATTACCACGCATCCCGCATAATCAGAGCCATCATGAGGCGCGGAGTTCTTTCGGGCCGCGCCCTATAAGGAGGCTCGGATATGCAGAGATACAGGGGCATGGCGCGTCACGTGAATGCTTCGGTTTGGGCCGCCGGGCTGTTGCTGGCCGGACAAACGGCGGGGGCGGCGGCGATCCAAGATGCGGAGGCTGCGGCTCATGGTGATGCCGCCGCCGAGCAGACGGAGGTCAAACGGTACGAGTTTGCAGGCGTCACGATCGTGCAGTTTAAGCTGTCGGTTTTGTCGCACTACTCCTATCTCGTGGTCAGCGACGGAGATGCGCTGGTGGTCGACCCGTCCCGCGACATTCTGGTTTATCAAGACACGGCCAGGAAGGAGGGATGGGCGATCACGGGCGTCTTCCTGACCCATTCGCACGCCGATTTCGTGGCGGGGCACAGCGAATTCACGAAGGCGTTCGGCTGTCCCGTCTATCAAAGCCGGGAAAGCGGGGCAAAATACCCCATCGCGGCGCTGTCCGATCAGCAGACGCTGAAGTGGGGCGAGGTCACGCTTCAGTTTCTGGCCACGCCGGGGCACACGCCTGACGGCATGTGCGCCCTCGTTTTTGACACGGCCGACACAGCCACACCCCGCGCCATTCTGACTGGCGACACGCTGTTCGTGGGGTCGATCGGGCGTCCCGATCTGTTGGGCGGGACGATGGCCGCCGCCACGCTCGCGGGGATGGGCTACGACACGTGGAAGAACAAACTCTCGAAGCTCGACGACAGCGTAATCGTCCTGCCCGCGCACGGCGCGGGTTCGCTGTGCGGTGCCCATTTGCGAGACGAGCCCTCCTCGACCATCGGCACGGAACGCGCGACCAATCCCTACTTGCAGCACACGGGTCGGAACAACTTCATCACGGCCGTGCTGGAGGGTTTACCCGACGCGCCACACTACTTCGCTCACAACGCCCGAATGAACCAAGCGGGACCGCCGCCCGTCGCATGGAGCGCCCCGCTGCCTCCGGTTCCCGCCCTGGACAAGACGCTGACCGATGCCAGCGCCGTTTACGTCGTTGATCTCCGCGACGCGAAGCGCTTTGCGGCGGGACATATTCCGAACGCAGTAAACATCGGACTGCGCGGGCGGCTGGAATCGTGGACGGGCACCCTCGTGCCGTGGGGCAGCCGCATCGTGCTGTGCGGCGACGACGAGGAGGATTTGAAGGAGGCCGTTTTTCGCCTGCACCGCGTCGGTTACCCGGTCGCGGGCACGGTGGGCTTCGATGCCTGGATCGCGGCCCGGCAGCCCGTCTTGTCGAACGAGCCGATCGATCCGCAAACCCTCCATCAGCGGATGCAGGACGGCACCGGACCGCTCATTGTCGACGTGCGCCTGCCGAGCGAGTGGATGGGGCTCCGCATCGGCAACGTGGTAAACCTGCCGCTCAATCTCCTGGGCGATCTCGCGGTCACGAAGCTCGACCCGCGCGAGCCGGTCGTGACGGTCTGCAACTCGGCGTACCGCAGCAGCATGGGGATCGGCCTGCTGGAGCGCAGGGGATTCACAAAAGTGGCCTCTCTGGTGGGCGGCAGCGAGGCCTGGATCGAGGCCGGACTGCCGGTGATCCAGCCCGCCGCTCCGGGCGGAACGACAGCGGCGGGGCCCGCCCGCGCGGTAAATCTGCCATCCCGAATCGATGCTGCGGCGCTCAAGCGGATGATCGTGGACCTGCCCGGGGCATTCGACCTTGTGGACATTCGTCCCGCCGGGTCGTTCGCCGATTATCAACTGCCCGGCGCGCGCAACGTGACGATGGCCAACTTGATCGCCGACCCCACTTTCCTCACGGGCGCGGGGCCTCTGGTGATCGTGGACCGCGACGGCTCGTTGGCCATGGCGGCGGGCGGGATCCTTTCGCAAAAGACGGAGCGGCAGATCCACGTGCTGTTCGGCGGTCTTGACGCCTACTGGCGCGACGCGGAGATGGGCGGGCCGGTCAAGGCCGTGCCGCTTGCGCCCGCCGTGTCCGCAATGCCGGCGGTGCGACCGGCCGCTCCGATGCCGGCCGCTCCACAGGCGCCCCAGGCGCCGAAAAAGAAAAGTGCGGGGTGCTGATGATGAGTCCGAAACCGTATGCGAATCCATATCTCGCCGGGGTGCTGCTCGGCCTGACCCTGCTGGCATCGTACCTGATCCTCGGAGCCGGGCTGGGCGCGTCGGCGGGCCTGGCCCGCGCGGGCGCCTTCTGCGAACTCACGCTCGCCCCCGCGCGGACGCTGGCGAGTCCGTACTTCGGCGCATGGGGCGACCAGCCGTTGCGCTATTATCTGGTCTTCATGCTGGCTGGCGTGTTCGGTGGCGGGCTCGTTTCGGCGCTGCTGGCCGGCCGTTGCGCCCGGGTCGTGGAGCGCGGCGCCCGGTGTGCGCCACGCGCGCGGATCCTTCTCGCGCTGGCAGGCGGCATACTCGCCGGCTTCGCCAGCCGGCTGGCGAACGGCTGCACCTCCGGCCAGGCCTTGTCCGGCAGTGCGGTGCTGCTCACGGGCAGCCTCCTGTTCCTGGTCAGCGTGTTCGCGGGCGGCTACGCCGCAGCGTGGTTCGTGAGGAGGCAGTGGCATGATTGACACCTTCTTCAGCAGCGGCACGCTGGACTCACCTGCGGCCTTTCTGACGAGCTTTCTGATCGGGATTGCCTTCGGGGTGGCGCTGGAACGCGCCGGCTTCGGCAGCTCGAAACGGCTGGCGGGGATTTTCTATTTCAGGGACATGGCGGTAATGAAGGTCATGTTCACGGCGGTCATTGTCGCCATGCTCGGCGTCTCCTACGCCAAAGCCTTCGGCTGGGTCACGGCCGACAACGTCTACTTCCTGCACACGCTGGTGGCGGCGCAGGTCGCGGGCGGCCTGATTTTCGGCGTGGGTTTCGTGATGGGCGGCTGGTGTCCCGGCACGGCGGCTGTGGGCGCGGCGTCCGGCAAGATTGACGCGGCGGTGTTTCTGGTCGGCGCGGTGGGCGGCAGCATCCTCTACAACGAGCTGTATCCGGTGGTGGCGCCGCTGACTGCCAACGACAGCGGGGTGGTTTTCGGGTTCGAATCGCTGGGCGTTTCTGAGGCCGGGTTCGCGTTTGCCTTCACGCTGATCGCCGTCGGCTGTTTCTGGGGCGCGGAGGTTATCGAGCGACGCCGCACCGGTTCGGCCGGCTATCTGAATTCGCGTTTTCTCCCTGTTTTCAGCGCCGTGCTGATGATCGGCGCGTTCGGGCTTTTTGCCGCGCGGCCAGAGCAACCGGCGGCGCCGGCGGCAGCCGCGCAGGAGGCGGTCCTGCTGACGGGCATGCAGGAGGGCGCGGACCACATCGGTCCAGAGGATCTCGCTGACCGGTTGATGGGCGGCGACGCCTCGCTCCTGCCGGTCGATATTCGCACGCCGGAGGAGTTTGCGCAGTTCCATATCCGTTCGGCGGTGAACATCCAGGTCGCAGACCTGCCTGCCGCGCTCGCGCCGCATAAGAACCGCGGCGTGATCGTGCTCTACTCGAACGGCATGACCCATCCCGCGCAGGCCCGTGACAGTCTGGCCCGGCTGGGCTTCGGCAACGTCTACATGCTCACCGACGGTTTGGCGGGGTTTCTCGACGCCTGCCTCAAGCCGGTGTCGCTGCGGGGCGAACCCGTTCCGCCCGTGCAGGCGGCCAAAATCCGCGCCTGGCGCGCGTTCTTCCTGAGTGCGCCCCCGCCCGTGGCGGCTCCTGCGGCCGCGCTTGCGGCAGAGACCCTTCCCGCCGAGGTGGAGAGCAACTGGCTGGCGCAGCGCCTCGGATCGCCGGACGTGAAGATCATCGACCTGCGGCCGCAGCCCGAGTACAATAGCGGGCACGTTCCGGGGGCGCTGTCGTTGAACATCGAGAGCTTGCGCGGATGCGTCGGGGGCATTCCGTCCATGCTGCTGCCTGCGAACCTTCTGGCCGCGCATTTCTCGCTCATGGGGCTTCGTCGGGAAGACGCGCTTGTCGTGATCTGGGGCGACAAGATCCAGGATGCGACGCTGGTCGGCATGGCCTGCGAACGGTTGGGGCACCGGCGCTACGCGGTGCTGAGGGGCGGTTTCGTCAAGTGGCAGAGCGAGAAGCGGCCTCTGGACACCGGGCTGCCGGTTGTCACGCCAACGTCGTATCCGGCGCCGGAGACGGCTGATGCGTTCACGGTCACGGCGCGGGAGGTGCTCGCCGCAATGGGCAAGACGGGATCGGTGATCCTCGATGTTCGTCCGGCGGATTACTACACGGGGAGGAAGCGCGACGAAGCGCGTGGCGGCCACGTGCCGGGCGCGGTCAACCGGCCCTTCTCCGATGATGTGGCCAAGGGGGACACGTTCAGCACGCTGAAGCCGGTTCAGGAACTGGCGGACGCCTATGCGAAACTCATTCCCTCCAAAGACTCGCCGGTCATCGTCCACTGCCGCACGGGTCATCAGGCCAGTCAGACCTATTTTGTGCTGACCCGTCTTCTGGGCTACAGCCGCGTCCGTTGGTATGATGCTGGCTGGACCGAATGGGCGGCCCGGCCGGAACTTCCGGTCAGCAGCGAAACCCCAATGCCGGAAGCAGCGAAATGACCGCGCAACACGCATGCAAAAGGCACGGCGCTTGTCACGCACCTGCGGACTGCCGGACTTCACAGGTTTTGTCAAAGAAGGTCAAAGAACTTGTTGCATATTTCATACGTACCTGCAACAATTCTCACGCGTATAGAAGTTCCTTGTGCCCGTGAGAGCGCTTCATCGGGTCACATGACGTCTTCGCGTCGCGGCGCCGGGCGGTCAACGATCCCCAGGGAGCAGAAGAATGAAGCACACGAGTGTAGCACTGGCGGCCCTCGGCGGCTTGGCGATCACAACGGCATTCGGCGACGAGGTGCTGTTCAAGTCCGGCGACCGGCTGACCGGCACAGTCGACAGTGTCGTCGGCGGGAAAATGATGTTCTCCTCCAAAGCAGCGGGCAAGGTGACGCTGAATCTGGTAGACATCCGGACTTTTTCGACGGACGAACCGATCGAAATCGCCATGGCCGATGGGACCGTGTTCTCTCAAAAGGTGGCCGCATCCGACGAGGGCTATGTGACCGCGATTGCGGGAGGCTCGGCCGAGCCGCAGTCGATTGCGCTGGCCCATGTCGTAAAGGTCAATCCTGAAAAAGCCCAGTGGAAGGGGATCGTGTCGGCGGGAGCCACGCTCGTTCGGGGTAACACCAAGAGCGATACGGCCGTCCTCAGCGCCGAAGCCACACGCCGGTCGGAGAATGATCGATCCACGCTGGGCGCGGGATACTACTCAGCCCAGCAGCGCGACGACACCACGGGAGCCAGCAGCACGACCGCTGACAATTGGTTTCTCAAAGGTCAGTACGATTACTTCTTCTCGAAGCAGTTGTACGGGTACGGAAACTTGAAATACGAAAAAGACCGCATCGCCAACCTGAGCATGCGTCTGACTCCGGGCATCGGTTGTGGCTACCAGTGGATTGAAAAGCCGGACTTTAATTTCGACACAGAGGCCGGTTTCGCTTACGTTCACGAGAACTATTCGGAGCCCACCGAAACCCGAACCTTTATGGCCGGGCGCCTGGCTTATCACGTGAACACGTCGTTCAACGACCACGTCAAGGCGTTCCATAATCTGGAATACAGTCCCAGCCTCGAAACCCTCGACACGTTTCTGGTCAACACAGACGTGGGGCTGAGGGCGGCGATGACACCCTGGCTCTCGCTCGATGCCAAGGCGCAGATGGCCTACAATTCGCAACCCTCCGAAGGCCGTGACAAAAAGGATTTGCGTTATATTCTGGGTGTCGGCTGGACGTTCTAATGCGGGCTGCGCCCGCAACATTTCGCATAGGAGGTCGCATGCACACATGGAAGTTCTACCGCTCAGGCGGGTTGGATCAGGTGCTTTTCCGTAATGGCGCGGACATCGCGCACCTTGCGGAACTCGACCAGAAGCTCTGGACCGCGCTCAGTTGCCCCACGAAGGGCATCCGTTTCGACACCCAGACGCTCAACCTGCTCGACACCGATAAGGATGGCCGCATCCGCGTGCCCGAACTGCTCGCAGCGGTCAAGTGGTTGTCCGTTCGCCTAGTCTCGCTGGACCCCCTGATGGAAGGCTCCGATACGCTGCGTCTCGCTTCCATCAGCACCTCGACACCTGAAGGACTGTCCCTGCTTGCGAGCGCCAAGCGCATTCTTGCCAATCTGGACAAAGCCTCGGCCGATGCCATCAGTCTGGCCGATGTCGGCGACACCGCTAAGATCTTCGCCGGAACCCGTTTCAACGGCGACGGCATCGTGCCGGTTGACGCAGCCGACGATCCGGCAACCCAGCAAATCATTGCCGAAATCATAGCGGCCTTCGGCGCGGAAACCGACCGCAGCGGCAAACCCGGTGTTAATCAGGCCAAGGTAGACGCCTTCTTCGGCACCGCCGCCGCATACCTCGACTGGACCCGGCGCGCGAACGCTGAGGTGCTGCCTCTGGGCGACAAGACTGCCACTGCCGCCGCCGCGCTGGAGGCGGTTCGCGCGAAACTCGATGACTACTTCACCCGATGCGGCCTGTCGGCCTTCGACGCCCGAGCGGCCGGACCGCTGAGCCGCACGGATGCCGACTTCGCTGCGCTGGCCGACAAGAATCTCACCGTCGGAATGCCAGCCCTTGCGGCTTTCCCTTTATCGAAGATTGCGGCCGGACGTGATCTGCCGATGATCGATGGCGTCAATCCTTACTGGTCCGCCGCTCTGAAGGACTTCAAGGCCGCAGTGGTGGAACCTCTTGTCGGTCCGGGCTGTCTCACGCTGTCCGAAGGACAATGGCAGGCACTCAAGGCTATGTTTGCGCCTTATGCGGCATGGATCGCCGCCAAGACAGGCGCTGAAGTGGCCAGTCTGGGCGCGGCCCGCCTCGCCGTCGTGGTCGCTGGCCAGGCAAAAGCGGACATCACGGCACTGATCGCTAGGGACGCCGCGCTCGCGACCGAGAACGCCCAGATCACGGAGGTTGAGCGGTTGATCCGTTACCAGGCGAATCTGCTCACCTTGATCAGCAACTACGTCAACATGGGCCGTCTTTACGACCCAAAGACCCTCTCGATTTTCCAGGTGGGGACGCTCTATATGGACGCCCGCGCCTGCAACCTCTGCTTCCACGTGGATGACATCGCCGCGCACTCGAGCCAGGCCGACGCCAGCAAGTGCTGTCTTGCCTACTGCATACTGTCCCGCCCGGCCACGAAAGAGACGCGCACGATCTGCGCGACCTTCACATCGGGCTTTGCGCATTCGCTCTGGGTCGGTCGCAACGGCATCTTCTACGATCTCGACGGCAAAGACTGGGATGCGGTTATCGTCAAGATGGTGGACAACTCCATCAGCCTGAAGGAGGCCTTCTGGGATCCGTGGCGCAAGATCGCCGCCATGATTGGCGGACAGGTCCGGAAGATGCTGTCCGCCAAGCAGGACGCCGCGCTCGTCAGCGCCGCCAAAAAGATCGAGGCCCCAGGTGCGGTTGCGGCCGAAGCACCCAAAAAAATGGAGGGCGCGGCCCTCGCATCCACGGCGGCGGCCCTCGGCATCGCGGTTGGGTTGATCAGCACAGCCATCGGCGGCATGGTCAGCGCCGTTGCCGGCCTGCCCCTGTGGAAAAGCGCGCTTGGGCTGGTCGCCATCCTCTTGATGGTTTCAGGGCCTTCGATGATCCTGACCTGGTTCAAACTGCGCGCCCGCGACGTGGCGCCGATCCTCAACGCATGCGGGTGGGCCATCAACCGGCGGTTGCGCCTTTCGCTCAAGTTGGGGAGGCTTTTCACCACCGAGGCGGTGCTTCCGGCCCATGCGGAGTGTCAGTTGACCGATCCGTTCGCCGACGACAACACCGTGCGCAACCGGATCGTCGCGGCCGTGATACTCGTCGCGCTGGCGCTCGCGCTCTGGTTCGCCGGGCTCCTGGACAGCGTGTTGCCTGACGCGATGAAGAGGATACAGACCGGCCCTGGTAGTCGCGTCACGGCCGAGGCGCCGCCCGCGCCGAAAGACAAATGAAAGCACAATGGATTTTTGGGGAGAGGGTGATCCGGTTTCATTCTCACCCCAGGAGGCGACGTTAACACGTCGTGAGATAAACACAAAACAAGGAGTACACACATGAAGCGTTTGGTTATGTTGGCGATGATTGCCGTTGTTGCGGTCGTGTTCACGGGCTGCAAGAAAAAGGAGCCCACGTTGGCGGAGCGTCTGAGCGGCGCCGCCGAGGATGCCAAGAAGGCGGCGGCGAGCGCGGCGAAGGACGCTGAGAAGGCCGGAGCGGATGCCGCGAAGAGCGTGGATAGCGCCCTGAACAAGTAAGTCGTAAGTCCATCGGATTAACGCAGCCGGCGGACCGATGAGGTCCGCCGGTTTTTTGAAACGGGGAGACGAATCTATGGATGACTCAGGACGAGTGGGTGTTGGCGGCACCCTGTGTGCGGTCATCACCGCGCTCATACTGGCGGGGTGCGCCACCACAGGAGTCACCCCGTCCTCCAGGGGAAGCCGGGTGCCTCAGGACCCGGCTCTGGAGCGGGCTGTCGAGGTCTTTCTAACCGAGTGCCTGCATGCGAACGTTGACGATGTGGCGAAAATGAAAGCGGCGCTGGGCGTCTCGCCAATCGATACGCAAGGGCAGGCGGCCGGCCCGCAGATGGATAACCGTTTGGGGCAGACGGTCATGAGCCTGTTGGACGAACGGCAGAAGAATCGCACAGATCCCCTCCGGTTGATCAAGCAAGAATACGTCGACAGCCCCGGTCCGTACTGGAATCAGGCCGTTCTTCTGTTGAAAGTCATGGGATACAAGTGCCTGGAGACGGAAGCCCTCTGACCGGTTGAGGCTCTTGCAAAACCCCCGTGGCACGGGCGTCCCGCCCGTGAAACACGGGCAAGATGCCCGTGCCACGCCCGCACTTACGAGGTTTTGCAAGAGCCTCCGGTTGTGTGTTTCAGGGTCTGTACCCGTTCGTGCACGCGCGACCGCTGCCACGTGAGCAGTACTCATCGCGCTTATATCCGCTCGCGGATAGCGCCAGTCATGGGAACGAAGCGGACCGGAAGGATGGCCTGGCGGCCGAGCGTGCCATCGCGCCGCGTCAGCAGGATGAGTTCCTGAACGCCGCCGTCGGGGCCGACGGGGATGATCATGCGGCCGCCGTCTCGGAGCTGGGCCACCAGGGGTTCGGGAACCTGGCCGGGCGCGCAGGTGACGATGACGGCGTCAAAGGGGGCAACCGCGGGCCAGCCGCGGTAGCCGTCGCCCGCGCGCACGAACACGTTATCGCAGCCGAGGCGGGCGAGATCCGCCTTGGCGCGTTGCGCCAGCGGCTCGATAATCTCAATCGTGTAAACCCTCTCAACCAGTTGCGCCAGAATGGCGGCCTGGTAGCCGGAGCCGGTGCCGATCTCGAGCACGCGGTCCGTCGGCCGGGGATCGAGCGCCTGCGTCATGAGCGCCACGATGTAGGGTTGGGAAATGGTCTGGTTGTGGCTGATAGGCAGGGGGCCGTCGGCGTAGGCGAGGTTGCGGATCGCCTCGGGCACGAGTTCGTGACGCGGGAATCCGGCCATCGCGGCGAGCACGCCCGGATGCGTGATGTCCCGTCCGGCGGGCTTCAGTTGCTCGCGCACCATCCGTTCGCGGGCTTCGGTGAAGATGCCGGGCTCGGCGGGGCGGACCAGCCGGGGGCATCCGGCCGGCGGGTCGGGTCTGCCGCAGAGGCCCGGCGTTCGTGTCGTTGGGACCGTGTGCATGACAACCTCTCGTTCGAGAACCCTGCGTTCGCACGCCACCGCACGGGAACTATAACGCAACCTCCGCGCCGGGGCAAGCCGGCGATTAGCGCGCGTTCGCCCGTCCGGGCCTGGCCAGGTTCTCCGGCAGCCCCTCCACGAACGCCTTGATCACGTCGCCTGTGAGCGCCCGGCCCATCCCTCGGCCATCTGACTGCGGCAGGAGTTGCCGGTGCAGAGGAACAAGATGTTCCTTTTTCCAGCTAGGCCGTCACTCCGTTGCGATTCTGATGCAATCGATAGGTGCGTTTGCCCTGGCGCCCATCCTGATCGCGAGGGGCGCCCCACCGTGTGCCGATCCGGGGCCGCTGCGGCGGACGGGACGGACGATCAGCGCGCCGTGTAGATGAGATAGAGCCCGCCGAGAAGGACCAACGCACCGCAGAGTCTCTTGAGGATCACTGCGCCCTTGGACTTCTCGTTCCAGTTCAGATAGTGCTGAACGATCTCGGTGAACGTGCCGGCCAACACGATCACCGCGCAGTGCCCCACGCCGTAGATCGCCAGCAGAAGTATCCCGTAGGGCAGATTCGTCGCCGCCAACTTGAACGTCACGGCCAGCATCGGGGCCATGTAGGCGAAGGTGCAGGGGCCCAGCGCCACGCCGAACACGAGCCCCAGAATGAAGGCCGCCAGCATCCCCTTGCGCTTCACGCCCGGTTGGGCGGCTCCCGGCATCGGCAGTCGGATCGCGTCCAGGAGGTAAAGGCCAACGACAAAGAAGATGACGGCTACGGCGTAATTCCCCCAGCGTCCGACGTCACCCATCATCCGGCCTGCGGCCGCTGTCATGGCCCCAATCACGCCAATCGTGAGCAGGATCCCCACGGAGAACAGCAGGGAGATCGTTAACGCCCGTCGCGTGGTAATCCGTCCCTGCTGGTCGATGAATCCCACGATCAGCGGGATGCTCGCCAGGTGGCATGGGCTGAGCAGGATGCTCAGCACGCCCCAGACGAAGGCCGCGCTCAACGCCAAGCCGACCGAGCCTTCGACAGCCCGGGAGAGTGCCGTAAAGAGTTGTTCCATCACAGACTGACCCCCAGTTCCTTCCACTTCGCCAGTATGTCGTCCTTGCCGAAGAAGCCCTCGTGGCGGAACAGTTCCTGGCCGGCGGCATCGAAGAAGATCTGGGTCGGGATCACGCTGATCCCGTACTGCTTCGCGGCATCCGGGTTATTCCAGACGTCAATGAACACGACCTTCATTCTCCCGGCGTAGGTCTTTTTCAAGTCCTCCAGGATCGGGACCATCATCTTGCAGGGGATGCATTTGCTCGCGCCCAAATCCACGAGGCGCGGTAGCGGCTCGCTTTGCGCGGCGGGTTCCGAGGCGGGTGTCGGCATGGCGTTTGCCGCCGCCGCAGGTGGTTCGCCCGCCGCAGAGTGATCAACCGTGGATTTCTTGCCCGCGTGCTTGGCGATCAGTACGCCCACCACCGCTACGGCCAGCGCAATCCAGATCCACTTGCCCGGCCCGCTGCAACAACTCCCGCGTCCACAACCGCAGGAGTCTTCCTTCTGCTTCTCAACGTCGTTGTTCATGAGTGCCTCACTTTCCCTCAATCAGCTCACCAGCCTTGCAGCCCCCGCCGTTGCCGCCTGCGCCACGGTCTCGGGAGTCGGTGGCGTCTTGCCTTTCTCCATGCCCAAGTCCGCCAACTGCAGGCGTTCGTACGTCGTGAAACCGGCCTGCTCCAGACAGTTCTTCACGCCGTTCAGCGGACACCCGTCGATGGCAAGAATGCGAGCGGCCGACTGCGTCGTCGCCAGGATACCCGACACCCGTCCGCCGACGCCCGCCAGGCAGAACATCCTGCCCGCGCCGTCCTGCGTCAGTTTTCGCGCCGCCTGATCGGCAATCGCGCCGACATCCGCAGCACCGGAACACGCGAAGATCAGTTTCGGAGCCGCGCCGCATGCACACGCATTTTTGTCGCTCATCCTGAATCTTCCTTTCTGGTTGTTCTCGCAAAGACGCAAAGAACGCTAAGCCCGGTCTCATACCTTTGCGTTCTTTGCGCCTTGGCGAGAACTATCTCCATCTACGACGCCATCCATCCGAACACCACGCCGGTGATCGTCGCCATGACCACCACGAGCCCGATGAAGGTCAGCGTCTTCCTCGGTCCCAGGAGCGAGTTGATCACCAGCATGCTCGGCAGCGAAAGCGCCGGACCGGCGAGCAGTAGAGCCAGCGCCGGACCTTGTCCCATGCCGCTGTCTAGCAGGCCGCGCAGGATCGGGACTTCCGTCAGGGTCGCGAAGTACATCAGCGCACCGGTCAACGAGGCAAAGAAATTGGTCCAGACCGGCCAGACGGCGCTCATCCAGCCCGGCACGTCACCCGCGTCGCGCCCCAGAAGCGTCAGCAGGGGCGATGGCGAATCGCCGACGAGCGCCCGAATCCAGACATTGGGCACGATCCCGGCGTCGGGCGATTCCGGGCTGCCGAGAAAAAAACCCGCTGCCAGTACGCCGCCCATCAGCAGGGGAGTGATCTGCTTCCCGAATCCCCATGTGCCGCGCAACCACTCCTTCCGCTCCGATCCGGGCACCCACCGAATAACCATCAGGGCCAATGCCGCCAGCGCCCCGAGAACGATCGCCCAGCGCCAGGCATGCACGGCATCCTGAACGCCTGGATGCCGCAGGGGGGCAATGGAGACGAGATCGGCGGAGGGAATGGTCTGCACCGCCCCGTCGGCTGTCAAGACACGGACATATCCGGCGGTGCGCTCCATCTCCCGCCCTTCGACGCGGAGAGTCGTCAGGCCGTTGGGACAGCAGAGGAAGACCGCTCGCACGTCTCCGCTGCGCGCCCAGTTGGCGAAAACCAGCACTGCAACCATGACCAGAAAGAGCAGAGCGGTCTTCCACAACGGCCGGTTCCCGGGCGCGTCTTCGCCCATATAGAGATCCTGGGCCTTGGCTGCCTTCGCCCGCTCTTCCTTGCGGTACAGCAGATGCATCAACAGTCCAATGACCACGCTGAACGTCACGGCGCCCACCGCCCGTGCCACGCCCAACTGCCAGCCCAGCAAGCGGGCGGTCAACACGATGGCCAGCACATTGATCGCCGGTCCGGAATAGAGGAACGCGACGGCTGGGCCAAGACCGGCACCGCGCATATAGATGCTGCCAAACAGAGGAAGCACCGTGCAGGAGCAGACGGCGAGGATGGTCCCGGAGACCGAAGCGACGGAATAGGACAGCCACTTCGATGCCTTTGGCCCGAGGTACTTCATCACAGCGTTCTGACTGACGAACACGCCGATGGCTCCGGCGATGAAGAAGGCCGGGATGAGGCACAGCAACACGTGCTCCCGCGCATACCACTTGGCCAGTTTGAACGCCTCGATGATCGCGCCTTGAAAACGCGCTGTCTCGACGGGCAGGTGGTAGAGGACCAGAAAGAGTCCGACCAGCCATCCGAGTATCTTCAGTTCCCGGCGATTGCCGTCGCTCATGGTTCAGACGCCTTTCCGCCCCTGGCAACATCCGCCTGACGTGCAGCTTCCGCGCGGAGCACACGCATGGTGCAATCAAACATGCTCAGGACACACGGGGTTAGCAACCGCAGGTAGCTCCGCACACCCTCCCGCCGTTCGCCGACGATGCCGACGTTCCGGAGTTCGGCGACGTGCCGCGAGAGCGTGGACTTATTCATGGGGAACAGCGGCTGCAGTTCGCAGATGCAGCGCTCGCCACGGCTCAACTCGTCCACGATCTTCAGGCGCACCGGACTGGCCAGCGCCTTCATCACCCGCGCCCGCGCTTTCAATTCTTCCGAGTTCATGCTGCCAGTATATAGCATAGTTGCGCAACAATGCAACAAGAAAACGCGACCCAAAAAACGCATGCAGAACCGACTCAGGAGGTTGGGGAGGCGCCTCAACAGCTCACGGGATATGATCGCCGATATATCCGAGCTGGCGGAGGAGGAAGAAGTTCTTCATCCAGTTCTTCTCTTCCTTGACCCACAGCTCCAGATGGGCGTGGATTCCGAACATGTCGCTGATCTCGGGTTCGGCGCCGCGTTTGACGGTGCGGATCGTCCGCCCTTTGTCGCCGATGACGATCCCCTTCTGTGAGTAGCGGTTGACCAGAATGGTGGCGGTGATGTGCCAGTCGGTCCCCTCCTCGACGATCTCGTCCACGCGCACGGCGATTTCGTGCGGCAACTCATCCATGAGCTTGGCAAAAAGCTTCTCGCGGATGACATCGGCGATTGCCAGTTTGCGGGGATAATCGGAAACCACATCATCCGGGAACAGGAGTTCATCCGCCGGGGCGGCCAGGGTGAAGAGGGTGTCGGCGACCGCCGCGACGCCCGCGCCGCCCGACGCTGACGCGCTCATCCAGAGGACCTCTTTCGTCACGCCCTTTTCCTGAAGGATCGTCGCCCACAGCGTCTGGTATTCGGCGGTGTAGAGCGGTTCTCGGTCGGACTTATTGAGGAGGAACACGCACGGCTGTTCGGTATGCGCCAGCCGTCGCAGCCAGCCGTCGTCCTCAATCTGCGGCTGATGCGAACCGTCAATCACCAGCAGCACAATGTCAACCGTCGACGCCGCCTGCCGGGCCATCCGGTTCATCAGCGTGCCGAGGTGCCCCTCGGCCTTGTGCAACCCCGGCGTATCAAGAAAGACCAGTTGGCCGCGGGGTTCGGAGAGGATGCCGCGAATCGTGTTGCGCGTAGTCTGCACGACGGGGCTGACAATGGAGACCTTCTCGCCGACCAGCCGGTTGACGAGCGTCGATTTTCCGGAATTGGTGCGTCCCACGACGCCCACCACCGCGCATAGCGGCTTCGGGGTTGGGTGCGTCCTGCACGGATTCATGGCACCTGCCTGTCGGTCGTGCCGGGGTTGAAGGACGTGAACTGCCCCGTGGCGTCAAGAACCGCTTTCCAGAGATCGCTGTTCAGATCCACCTGCTGCCGTTCGGTGCAGACGAGTTGTGTCGGCACAAGCGTGTAGGCGTTCCCCGAAATATTGGAGATCACACAGTTAGTGCGCCCGGCCATCGCGGCGTGGACCGCGTTGCGCGCCAGGAGGTAGCAGCGGATCGCATCCGTCCCCTTGGCCGGCACGCTGCGGATCGAATAACTCGGATCGAAATATTTGACCGAAACATTCCGTCCCGTCCCCTTGAAATGAGCCTCCAGCGCGAGCTTGAGGTATTCACCGATGTCCTTTTTCGGCAGGTTGCCCGAGGCATCGCGCCGCTCAGCCTCGCCGCTGATCAGCCGTTGCCCGGCGCCTTCGGCGACGACGATCACGGCGTGATCCTTTCCCGAATTGAATCGGCGATCGATGGCCGCGAGGAGCCCGCAGGGCCCTTCAATCTCAAAATCCATCTCTGGGATCAAACAATAGTTAATGATCGGGTTGGCAACCGTGGCATAGGCGGCGATGAACCCCGAATCGCGGCCCATGAGCTTGACCAGACCGATGCCGTAGTGGGTGCCCTTGGCCTCGGTATGGGCCGAGCTGAGGATGGGAGAGGTTTCGGCGACGGCGGTTTCGAAGCCGAAGCTGCGGCCGACGAAGTTGAGATCGTTGTCAATCGTCTTGGGTATGCCCACCACGCTCACGGCCAGTCGGCGTTTGCGGCATTCGTCAGCGACATCCCGGGCCGCGCGCAGCGTGCCGTCGCCGCCGATGCAGAAGAGGAGATTGATGTTCATGCGCGTCAGGGTGTCAACGATTTCGCGGGTGTCCTGCTGACCGCGCGAGGAGCCCAGGATCGTGCCGCCGACTTCGTGAATGGTGTCGACCACATCGGTATTGAGCATGATCGGCGCATGGGCAAAGCGCGGAATGAGGCCGCAGAACCCGTAGCGGATACCGTAAATCAGCTTGATGCCGTAATCGAATGATAAAATTTCGACCAGCCCTTTGATCACATGGTTCAACCCCGGACACAGTCCGCCCGCCGTGAGGATCGCCGCGCGGCTCCAAGCGGGGTCATGGTAGATCTTGCGGTGCGGGCCCGCCATCTCGAACGACGGCAGGGCACCGTCGAGCTTGCTCATGGCGTTCTTGAGCAGCTCGACCTCATAGGCCATCACGGCGCGGGACCCGCTGGTGATGAATTGGCGCAGACGCGCCGGCGAGTCGATTTGGCACTCACCCAAGGTTTCGACATCCAGGCAATAGGATGCGGGATCCTGCATGACGCAGTTAAATAGGCTCATGGAAGCACCTGTTCGTTTTCATCACGGGGCACGGTTGATTTCTGCAGCGGCGAAAACAGCTCGACTCGCACCGGGAAGTGATCGGAGTAGCCGATCCGCTGCCGCCCGCTTGTGTAGGCGGCCCGCGCTCGCCAATAGGAGAGCGGCCGGCCCGCTGCGTTGGTTTGCGGGCCGGAGACAAAAATCGCGTAGGTGTTGGTCACCGCCTGCCAGGCGGCGGGCGAATCCGAGCCCGGGAGCATGCCGGGGCTGACCGCCATGGAGTCAAAAGAGTTCCACACCCGGTTCCGGCTGTAGTAATACGTGCCTCGGCCATCAGGCGGCAGCAGGCCCGAGAGGTTGTGCAGCACAGCGTTCGTCGGATGACTTGGACCAGGCGGCCAGGGGACGAAACCCGCCGCATGGAGTAGGATATCGCTCTCGACAGGGTCGTTGAAGTCGCCGGTTGCGAGGACGGCGGCGTCTGTCCGGAGGGTCAGGAGGGTCCGCACCTGTTGCGCCTGATGGCGGGCCTCCTGCGTGCGAATCGCCACATTGGTGTCGGGATTTCCCGACCATGATTTCCAATGATTACAAAAAACGGTCAGTGCGCGGCCTTCAAAGTCAAACGTCGCGGCAAGTTGGTCGCGCATGCCGGTGACGGGGGCGGTCCAGACGATGTTGCCTGGCTCGTGGCGGGAGAGGATGGCCACGTCGATGCCACGCTTGTCGCCTCCCTCGCGGTGGATGATGACCGGGAGATTCCATCCAAACGCCGTCGCGGTCACGCGGGAGAGATCCTCCAGCACACGGCGGTTTTCAACCTCCACCAGGCAGAGAATGTCGGGCCTCATCGCCGCGACCACCTCCGCCAGATTGGTCAGCTTCTGCGCATAGCGCGCCGCAGTCCAGTACATCTTGCCGCGCGGCGTGAATTCATCATCGCCCGGATTGTCGGGGTCGTCTGCGGCGTCGAACAGGTTCTCGACGTTCCAAGAGGCGATCACGAGGTTGGTCACGCGGGCGAAGGCCTGCGTCCCCGCCAGAGTGATCGCCACCGCGCCAATAAGCAGTATGCGCATAAGCTGTCCCACCGTGCCCCGGCTGCGCCTCATGCGTCCACACACCAGGTCCGCCGCGATTCAGCGGCCGCCTACAGGACGCTGCAGAGGCGGTAAAGGACGCCTGCGGCGACGGCCGAGCCGATAACGCCCGAGACGTTGGGGCCCATGGCATGCATGAGCAGGAAGTTGGACGAGTCGGACTCGAGTCCGACCTTATTCGACACACGGGCGGCCATCGGCACGGCCGAGACGCCGGCGGAGCCGATGAGCGGGTTGATCTTCTCCTTCAGAAAGACATTCATCAGCTTGGCCATCAGCACGCCTGTGGCGGTTCCGATCGCGAAGGCGAACAGGCCCAGCACGATGATCCCCAGCGTTTCAGGGGTCAGAAATTTATCCGAGGCCAGCTTCGATCCGACCGCGAGGCCGAGCAGGATCGTGACGATATTGATCAGGCTGTTGGCCATGGTGTCGGAAAGGCGCTCGACCACGCCGCACTCGCGGGCGAGGTTGCCGAGCATCAGGGCGCCCACCAGCGGGGAGGCTGAGGGCAGCAACAGCGCGCACAACAGCGTCACGATCAGCGGAAAAACGACCTTCTCGATCCTCTTGACCGGCCGCAGTTGCTTCATCACGATCTTGCGGTCAGCCTCCGTGGTGCACAGTTTCATGATCGGCGGCTGGATGATCGGCACCAGAGCCATGTAGGAATAGGCGGCCACGGCGATCGCTCCCAGCAGGTCGGGTGACAGCTTGGTGGTCAGCCAGATGGCGGTCGGGCCGTCGGCGCCGCCGATGATCCCGATCGAGGCGGCGTCCTTGATCGAGAAATAGAGACCCGGAACATAGTCGTTCAAGACCAGCGCGCCGAGCAGGGCGCAGAAGATGCCGAACTGGGCCGCGCCGCCCAGAAGGGCGGTCTTGGGATTGGCGATCAGCGGACCGAAGTCGGTCATTGCGCCCACGCCCATGAAGATCAGCAGCGGGAACACGCCCGTGCTGACGCCCATGTCGAAGATGTAGTAGAGGAAACCGCCCGGTTCGAGCATGACCGGCGTGCAGACGCCCGTGGCGGCGTCCACAACCATCTTCATCACCGGCGCGGCGGTGATGCCGGCGTTGGGGATGTTGGCCAGCAGGCCGCCAAAGCCGATCGGCAGCAGCAGGAGCGGTTCGAACCCCTTGATGATGGCCAGATAGATGAGAACAAGGCAGACCGCGACCATGACCGCCTGGCCAACGCCGTAGGGAAAGACGCCAGGTTTATGCGACAATTCAACCTCTTTGTGGTAGGTTTCACTGTCAACAACAACAGGATCAGCGGCATAGCGCGGCTCCGTCACGGTAAAACCGTAAATACCGGTTTCCATCCAGATGGTTTTCAGGCGGCTGACCAGAGAGGGTTTCTCCCGTTGGGTCTGAGCCGCGCTGGGAGCCGCATCAGGGGCAGACGGCTCGGCGCGCACGGACGGCTGAAGCATCAGCGCGGAGGCTGTGATGAGAGCGAAGATGAACGTTTTCATAGGTAGGCAGTCAAAGGGAGTGTTGGGTGTCGCACGCGCCTCACGAGAGGCGCGCCATGAGGTCGCCCGTGTTGACCTTTTGTGCGTGGTTGACGTCGATGGAGGCCACGGTTCCAGAAGAGGGCGCCTTGATGGGAATCTCCATCTTCATCGCCTCCATGATCAAAATCTCTTCGCCCTCTTTGATCAAATGACCCGGCTGGACGATGATGCGCAGGATGACGCCAGGGACCGGAGCGACGATATGCACAGCGGCGGCGGCAGTCTCGGCCGGGGCCGGAGGCTTGGCGGCGGCGGCCGGCTTGGCGGCGGGCGGAGTCTCGGCTATGCCTTCTTTGATTGAGAACGCATAGGCCTTGCCATTGACGACCGCCTGATCGCCCGCGAACGTGATCGCATAGGCCGCACCATCAACCGTGACCGTACAGGCGTCCGATTTGGGTGCGTCCGCTTTTGCTGTGCCCTGTGCCGACGCGTTCTTGCGGACGCCGACGGTGGCCTTGCCCTCCAGAAAGAGGATGCCCTTCTCCTGACAGGCGGCGGCAATGAAGACGTTCTCGTCGGTCAGAGGCAGCCCCTTGTCGGTGAGCATCTTTCTAAACGTGGGGAGTGACTTCTTGGGGTCGGCATCGTTAATCTCCAAGACGGTCTTGGTGGTCGGCTGGAGATTGAGCTGCTCGGCAGAGATCTTCACGATCTCGGGGTCCGGCGGGACCGGCGTCTTGCCGAAATAGCCAAGCACCATCTTGCCATAGCCCGGGGCGATCTTTTTCCACGGCCCGTGCAGCACGTTGTTGAACGCCTGCTGGAAGTAGAACTGCGAGACCGGGGTGACCGAAGTGCCGAACCCGCCGCGGCGGACGACCTCGGACATGGCCGCGATCATTTCGCCATAGCGGCTCATGAGATTGTTGTCGCGCAGCATCTGGGTGTTGGCCGTGAGCGCGCCGCCCGGCATGGGCGACCACGGAATCAGAGGCTCGACCGCCAGCGCCTCTGGCGGAAGGAAGTAGTCCTTCATACAGTCGCGGAAGACCGCCTCGGCCTCGCGCACCTTGTCGATATCGACGCCCAGATCGTACTCGGTGCCGCGCAGCGCGTGCCACATGACGATCACGTCGGGCTGGCAGGTGCCGCCGGAGACCGGGGCGAGCGACAGGTCGATCAAATCAGCGCCTGCGTCGAGGGCGGCCTTATAGGCGAGGACGGCGCACCCGGCGGTCTCGTGGGTATGGTAGTGGATCTGCGTTCCCGCAGGGAGGAGCTTACGCGCGCGCCGGACCGTCTCAAAAACGACGGCCGGGGTCGACGTGCCCGAGGCGTCCTTGAAGCAGACCGAATCAAACGGGATGCCGACCTTCAGAATCTCGCGCAGCGTCTTCTCGTAGAAATCGGGATCATGAGCGCCGGTGCACCCGGGCGGCAGGGCCATCATCGTGACGGCGATCTGGTGCTTGAGCCCCGCATCATGGATGCACTGGCCCGAATACACGAGGTTGTTGACGTCGTTGAGGGCATCGAAGTTGCGGATCGTGGTGATGCCGTGCTTCTTGAAGAGTTTGGCATGCAGCGCGATCACCTCGGACGATGCCGAATCGAGGCATACGAGGTTCACGCCACGGGCGAGCGTTTGCAGGTTCGCCTGGGGACCGGCAACCTCGCGGAAACGGTCCATCATGTGGAAGGCATCTTCGTTGCTATAGAAATAGGGCGACTGAAACATCGCGCCACCGCCCGCTTCAAAATACGAAATGCCGGCCTCGCGTGCCGCATGGACGGCGGGCATGAAGTCTTCGGTCAGGACGCGGGCGCCGTAAACGGATTGGAAGCCGTCACGAAAGGCGGTGCACATGAATCGGACTTGTTTTTTGGCCACGGGTGGAACTCCTCTTGCGGGTTAGGTCGGGAATGCGGGAAAGATTCGAAGGGTGGAAAAAGGCTGGAGAATGAAGGGGGAAAGGAAACGGTGGAAGAACGAGGGGGGAGGCTGAAATCAGCGCCGACGGGCAGTCGCGATGGCGATGGCTATCTTGAATGCTTCGTCGGTTGCGGGAGCGGCGGCGGGCCTCGGCTTGTTGGGTGCGGCCTGCTCGGCATCCGGCAGCAGATAGGAAAAGCGCTCAAAGAATTTGGACAGCGACATCACGCCGATCATGACCAGCAAGAAAGCGTAGACGATCAGCATTCCAACCGCGAGGAGAATGAAGCCTTCACGCAATAATAATGCGGGGGTCATAGCAATCCCTTTCCAACCTGAAAAAATTGAAGACGGCAGTTTATATAAAGATGGCTAAAAAGTCCATGCAAATTATTTTGCCCAAAAGCGGCGAATCGACAGTTATTGCTTTCTCACGTCTGGAAAGCCGAGAACCTCGGACGTTTTCTTCTCCATCTGCTTGATGATCAAGTCGCTCACATCGTCAGTCCCCTGCACCTCAAACGGCGCGGTGCGCACCATTCGGTCACACGGCCCGGGCCAGTTCCCGCAGACGGGAAAGATCCAGTTTTCCGGTTGGGAGAAGCGGCATGGCGTCGATGGGCACGCAGGCGTCCGGGTCGGGTTTCCACAGGTTGGGAAGGGGGGCGGCCGCGATGGCCGCATGGATCACCTCCACGGAGACGGTGGCGCGCGTGTAGAACAGGACCAAACGTTCGCCGCGGCGGTCGTCCGGCGCGGCCGTCACGGCCACGACAGGCTCGGTCCGACCCGTGGCCTGCTGCACAATCTCCTCGATCGCGCCGTGCGGCACCATCTCGCCGCCCAGCTTGCTGAAACGCGCCAACCGGTCGGTGATGCGCACAAAGCCCTCCTCGTCAATGGAGGCGATGTCACCCGTGCGGTACCACCCGTCGACAATGGCGGCGGCCGTCAGGTCGTCGCGATTCAGGTAGCCGATCATGACGTTGGGACCCTTTACCAGCAGCAAACCGGGCGTGCCGGGCGGCAGGCTGCAGCCGGTTTCCGGGTCCACCACCTTCATCACCACGCCGGGCACGGGCAGTCCGACGGAACCCGGCTTCGAGCCGGACTGATGCGCGCCGCCGGCCGACACATCCGGCACACTGAAGGCCGCCACGGGCGAAAGCTCGGTGGCGCCGTATCCCTCGCGCGGCGCGATGCCGAAGCGCGTCTCGAACGCATCGGAAATGGCAGGGCGCAACCGCTCGGCACCGGTCGCCACAAAGCGCAGATGACGGAAATCGGCGGGATCGATCTTGCGCGTGTAAAGCGCCAGAAACGTCGGCGTCGAGAACAGCAGCGAGCAGGCGTGCTCCCGGCATGCTTTGCCGATGCCGGCGGCGTCGAGCGGATTGGCGTGGTATGTCACCGGCACACCGCTGAGCACCGGATGCCAGATGCTGGCCATGAACCCGAAGGAGTGGAAGAACGGCAGCGCGGCCAGCAGGCGGTCATTATCGCGCGTCTCAAAAACCATGCGCAGTGACTCCACGTTGGAAAACAGGTTGTGATGGCTGAGCACGATGCCCTTGGGCGTGCCGGTGGATCCTGAGGAGAAGAGGATGGCCGCCGGTGAGTCCCCGCCAAAACGCGCAGGACGGCGCACAACCAGACGCACGGGGAGCACGAGACCAGCCAACGCCGCGCACCCGCGGCACATCCGGGAGGCCTGCATGATCGCAGCGACGTCGAGCTGATCGGCGGGCAGATCGGGCACGCCCAGGCGGGCCAGCAGCGCGGGCGACGTGACGACGACGCGCAGACCGCTCTGCGTGATCGCCGAACGCAGCGCCTCGGCCGATGCGGTGGGGTTGAGATTCACGGGAACCAAACCGGCGACCTGGGTGCCGACGTTCACCAGCGCCCCAGCCACGGAAGGCGGTAGCAGGATGCCGACCGGGGTGCCCGGCGGACCCAGGCGCCGCAGGCGCGCGGCGCACAGGCAGGCGCCTGCGGCGGCCGTCCAGCCGGTCAGGGAGCGGCCCATCGTGTCGGCCAGCAGCGGCCGCCAGGCGCGTTGCCGCAGGGCCCGCAGGGCCTCTTCGCCCAGCGGTCGGCGACGCAGCCGGCGCTCCGCAAAGTACTCGCACGACAGCTCGGCAACGGCCTGTTGCACCTGGTCGTGCGGCGTGTCGGTCGGGATCGGCCGGCCGAAGATCACCGAGAACGGATAGCGGCCGAGGCGCGGCAAGCGCCGCATGCCGCTGCCCCGGTAGTAACTGCCCAGCGATCCCCACGCTCCGCCGAGATAGACCGGGATGATCGGCGCGCCCGTGCCCTTGACGACCTTTTCGAAGCCGCGTCGGAAGGCTCGGATGTGACCCGTACGGGTCAGCTCGCCCTCGGGGAAGATCACCACCAAGTAGCCATCCTGCACCGCCCGGCGGGCGGCCTGGATGGCGGCGGCGAGTTGGCGCGGCGGGTCATCGCCGGAAATCGGGATGCAGTTGAGAATGCGAAAAACCGGCCGCAGCAGGCGCCACCGCTCGTAGATCCCGCGCCACACGACAAACCGCAGCCGGCGCTGCTGCGTGGCAATCAGCAGAGCCGCGTCCAGATAGGATGCGTGGTTGCTCACGATCAACGCACCGCCGCTTTCAGGCACATGGGCAAGCCCGGACACCTGCACCCGGCAGAGCAGGCGCGTGAAGACCAGCACGACGAAACGGGTGAGGAAGTCTGGCAGCACACGCACCGCCAGCACGCCGGCCACGAGCGTCAGGGCGCCCAGGACGGCAAAGCCCTGGGCCGGCGTCAGCCCGATCGCCTGGTTGCCGGCGATGATGCCCTGCGCGGCCAGCACGCCGAGCCATCCGATGAACGACGCAGCCGCCACGGCCTCTGCGCGGCGGTCGGCCGGCGCGTCGCGCTGGATAAAGGCGTCGAGCGGAATCAGGAACAGCCCGCCGCCCACGCCGGTGAGCACCAGCAGCGTGGCGACGGGCGCGATGCCGTGCGGCGCCAGCCCGAACACCAACGCGCCGAAGGCCATGACCAGCAGGCCGATGGGCACGATGCCGAACTCGATCAGCCGGCCCGACAGCCGCCCGGCCAGCCAGCTCCCCGCGCTGATGCCGGCGGCGGCGACCAGGAACAGATAGGCGCTGCTCTCCTGGCTCAGGCCCATGTGCCGCACGCCGTAGGAGAGAATGTTCCCCTGAACAAACGCGCCCACGAGGCTGAAGAAGGCCGATCCCAGGATGGCGCCGATGAGGTAATCCCGCGCGCGCAAATCCCGCAGCGTGCGCCAGACATCGTCAACCACAAACCAGGAGCCCCGGCGCGCCGTCCCGGCGGCCGGCGTACGGCCGACCAGAAGCGAAGCAATAAAGCCGATCACGGCGAGAGCGAGGGCCACGCCCTGCGCGTGGACGTAGTCGCCGCGGCAAAGGTCAACGACCCCCGGCGCCAGGCCCGAGGCGGCGATGATCGCCAGGTAGGTGCACACCGCAACCACGGCGTTTCCACGCGAGAGCTCGGGCGGCCGGACCAGCTCGGGCAGGATGCTGTACTTGGCCGGCCCGAAGAGGGCGCTCTGCGCGGCCATCAGCGCCAGCGTCGCGTAGAGGCCTGTCGGGCTCTGCATGCGGAAGGCGATCCATCCGGACAGCATGATGAAGATTTCGGCGGCCTTGATGACCTGCAGCAGGCGGCTTTTGCTGAAGCGGTCCGCCATCAGGCCCGCGAGGGGCGTCAGCGCCAGGAACGGAACGACAAAGACAACGCCCGCGACGGCAATCACCGCAGGATCGGCCGGAATACCGTTCAGGCGACTGATGTAAAAAACCAGGAGGAATTTGAAAAAATTGTCGTTGAGCGCGCCCAGAAGCAACGCGATGTTGAAACCGACGAAATTCGCCGAGCGGATTCCTGGGATCTGAGGCGCTCCGGTCACACGATCTCCTTAATGTATTCGCTCTTCAGCAAACGCCAGAGCACAACGACGAAAGCACTCAGGGGAACGCCGAGCATCAAGCCGAAGAACCCCCCCAGAATCGACGTCCAGAGCAACAGCGAGAAAATGATCCCGACCGGGTGAAGCCCGGTGCGACGCCCCATGACCTTGGGCGTGATGACGTAGCTGTCGAGTGTCTGAACCGCCAGAAAGACCACCACCACCAACCCCAGCTCCCCCACCCCGCCCTCGGCCAGAGCCATCGGCAGGGCGACCAGGAGACCCACCAGATTACCCATGTATGGGATAACATTGAGCGCGCCGAGCGCCAGGCCAATGAACAGCCCGTAGCTCAGGCCGACGCACCAGAAGCCGATTCCGAACAGAACGCCCTGAATCAGAGCGACCAGCACCTGACTTCGGAAAAAGGCGGTCAGGATGATCAGAAACTGGTCGATCAGGTAGACGACGTTCGTTCGGGTGTTCGGCTTGAGAAAGGGCAGGAACGACTCGACATCCGTGCCCGACACCGGCCGCCGCATCAGGAAAAAGCCGAGATAGACGGGCAGCACCATCCAGTTCAGCAAACCGCCGAGCAGGCTTAACACGCTTGCGCCCGCTTGGATGGCCCCGCCTCCGTTGAGGCGTGCTTCACAGGCGTGCTTCACCGCCTGCGCCAGAGTCAGGATCTGGTCGTTTAACCATTCGGAAAGTCCATACCGTGACAGAACCTCGCCCAAAGCGGGTATCCGGCTGACCACCGACTCCTGCGTGTGCTCGACGATTTCCGGCAGGTTGCGCAACAGCTCGATCCCCTGTCCGACGATCAGCGCGCCGGCCGTCCAGGCGAGCAGTCCGATCGGCAGCAGCGTGGACACAAAGAAGACAACCATGGCCAGCACATGCGAGCGGCGCAACACGCGATGCAACCAATCATAATAGGGCTTGCAAAACATCGCCAGAACCGCAGCCACCAGAATGGGCGCCAGAACCCCCTGGAGCGACGCGAGCACACGACCGCCAAAGACCGCCAGCACGGTCGCAAACCCGATGCTGCAGGAGACTGCAAGCACCGTCAGCCCCGTGCCGATGAGCGCCTTCTGTCGGTCGGAAAGAAAGCGGTCAACCGCCTGATCCGCCGCCGTGTGCGTGCCGTTCGCATCCCGTCGAACTTCGCTAGTGGGTGTCATCACGATGTTCCTCCTGTCACAAATCGGCCACAGGAACGGCAAGCGCGCCGTCCAGCGCCTCCAGGAGCTTGGGGCCCAGCTTCAGAATCGGTTCGTCCATCCGTTGCAACCCCAACTCGTTCGGCTGGGTTCCATCCGACAAGACAGTCTTGGCCACCTCGGAGACGGTCATGACCGAGAAATCCCGGCACGGCAGGTAGAGGCCGTTGTGCCCTTCGATCCGGGCCAGCACCCCGGCGCGTGTCAGGTCCTCAAGCACGTCCTGACTGAGCCGCGACGAGACCCGCCGATTCAGCGAGAAGGCTTCCGCGTCAAACGGCTGACCCTGCTCCCGGACCCCGCGCGCCGCCTCGGCGCAAAATGCCGCGGCGAGCAGAAACCGGGTGTACGGGCTCGCGCGGCCGGCCGCCGACTCCATGCGGCAGGTCGCGCCGTTCTGTAGCGCAAAGGTGACCTCCGCGCCCAGCAGGATAATCTGCCAACTGGTATAGACCCACATCAGCAGGATCGGCAGCAAAGCGAATCCGCCGTAGAGCGCGCTGTATTTGGCGATCCCAATCTGGAGACGGGCGCACACGACCAGCCAGACGCCAAACAGCATCGCCGTCAGGAAACCACCCGCGACACCCGGCGCGAGCCGGATCCGCATGTTGGGCATAAAGATGAGGAGAAAACTGAACGTGATCGTGCCCATGCCGAGCACGAGCGCCTGCTTCAGCATGGGCGAACCGACCACCGTACGCACGGTGTCAGCCACGGCGGCCCCGCCCACCGTGTCGGCCCCGCGCGCCAGCAGGTCGAGCACGGGCACTGTGGATGCGGCGGTGACCAGGAACGGCAGGATCAGCACCACGCTCAGATAGTCGGTAAATTTTCGCCATAATGTGCGCGGGACAGGAACTCCCCAGATCAGATTGAAGCTCACCTCGACCCGCCCGAGCAGGCCGATGACCATCCAGATCAGCGCGACCGCGCCGACTCCACCCAGCGTGCCGAAACTGATGGTATTAATTTGATCAAAAAGCTCGATGGCCTTGACCTCCAATTGCCCGGCGAACGCCAGCGCGGCCGATCGGGCAGCCTCATCGGCTGTTCCGGACTGCGCCGCCATCTGGCGCAAGAACGCGCCGAGATAGTCCGCAAACTGCTTTCTTATCATCTCGGCGCCGCCGAAGACCCGGCCCAGCGCCAGGGCCAGCGCCAGCACCGGGATCACCGCCATCAGCGTGTAATAGGTGAGCGCAGAGGCGTGCAACTCGCTCTGATTCTGGCGGAAGCCGCGGCCGACGGCGAATATGAATCGCAACGCCTGAAACGCCACCCGCCGAGAAACGGGCAGCGTGGCAGGCACGACGTCCCAGATGTCACGAGAAAGAAACCGCTCAGCGCCCGAGATCCGGCGCCGGATGTGCAGGGGGCTCATGTGATGGCCCTCATGTCGAGCACCCACTCATACAGCGGAACGCCCGCCTCGCGCGCCAAGGCCGCAATCTGGCCGCGCCGGATGTCGTCGATGTGCATGGTGATGATGATCCGCGAGACACGATGCGTCTGCACACAATCCACCAGGTCATCAATCAGTCCCAGCACGCGGATGCCGTAAACCTGTCGGCCCTGCAGGTTGGGATCGTCATCCAGCACGCCGACAACGACCAGATTCTGATTCGCGATCTGCTGTGTCCGTTTCTCGCGCAGAAACATCCGTAACCGCTCCCCGCCGCCGCAGACCAGGGCACGCGTGGCCGTTGGCTGGACCAACGCAATCACCCGTTCGATCGAGGAAACCGTCTCGCGCAGAACTTCCCGGTAAAGCCGGATCAGAACCATCGCGGGCAGGCTCATAATCAGAAACAGCAATGACACGGACAGGCGGATGCGGTCGTAAGCCTCCCAAAAAATCGAAACCGCGTACATCAGCGCCAGACCCGAAACAAACGTCACGGCAAACGTCATAAAATCACGCAACAGCGCGCGCGACCAAACCCGCCGATACGCGCCCGTGGTCGCCAGCAAGATGAAGATCATCCCGATCAGACCCGGCATGTCAACCGCCAGCATATGCGTGCCGACGTCCTTCCCAACGATCCAATGGCTGATCACAAAGCTTCCACCCATGATCAGGACATCCGTCAGAATATAGAGCGGCACGGAAATCCGGGCGGAAATCGAACGGGGCGCTTTCGCCAGCAGGACCCGCCCCGTATCCCACAGCTCGACACGAGTCAGGTGCTTGACGACCAGAAACACACCGACGATAAACGCCATCATGAAGACCCCGTTGCGCCGCTCCTCCGCCAGTATCGCAAACAGTCCGACCGCGACCAGCAGCACGTTCAATCCGTAAAGCAGGATTGCCGCCCTGCGCTGGCTCATCGTATGCGCCAGCACGCGGTGATGAACATGCTCTTTGTCGGCCTGCATCAAGCCGCGAAGCCTGTGGGTGCCGACCGCCGTGATAGCGGGAAAGAGCGCGCGCAGCGTCCGCCGCCAGATCGCCAGGGCCGTGTCAAAGATCGGAATGCCCATGGCGATCAGCGGCACACCGAGCGAGGCCAGCAACTCGGACTTCTGGCCTGACATCAACGGCAGCGCCCCCACCGCAAGCCCCAGGAACATCGATCCGCTGTCGCCCAGGAAGACCGTCGCGGGGTTGAAATTATAGCGCAAGAAGCCCAGGGCCGCGCCTGCCAGAGCGAGAAAGGGAACCGCATCCACCGATAAATTCCTGAGGAACATCGCACCGGCCAGACCGAGGGCGGCGATCATCGCGAGACCGGACGCCAGGCCATCCATGCCATCGATCAGGTTGAAGGCGTTCACCGCGCCAACGATCCAGAACACCGTCACCACGAAGTTGACCGGATCGGACAGCGTTATGGAACCCCCCCCCCGACGCGGAAGCCCGCAAGAT
>Ga0194113_10001589_pt1 | contig 31075 bp, 22 predicted proteins | sample TA2MahC200mmetaG_FD_146193 | JGI IMG/M metagenome (GOLD analysis project Ga0194113, IMG submission 146193) | Freshwater microbial communities from Lake Tanganyika, Tanzania - TA2015017 Mahale Deep Cast 200m | ecosystem: Environmental > Aquatic > Freshwater > Lake | place: Tanzania: Lake... | reverse complement strand
TTTGCGGGCGCGGGGCGCTTGGCGGCGCCGTCGACTTGTGTTGTTATTCATGCGCCTGTAGGTTACAGGCGTTCGGCCGCCCGGTCAGCATTTTTTGTCCGTGGGCTGAGCCTATGGGATGCTAGTGTAACGGAATCAATAGAAGTGCCCAGAACTTTAAGTATTTCGTGACAGGAACCGTGCAGTGCAAAGCTGACGCTGTCGTTTCACCAGAGCAATGGAATATCTCGTCACGAATTGCACGCTCTAGCGCAGAGCCCGCTTATGGCGGAACCGCAGTAACCACTATCGGGCAGGCGGAGAATGGAGTCGTGACCATCACAACTCAGGGGAAGCCGATCACAAAACGGTATGGGCCGATGCCGCTGTGTTGGAAGTGGGGCTTGCCTGCGGTAGCGCAGAACATGGCGGAGAACAACATCGCGGAGCTTCGGTTTCCAGTGCTCGACGAATTCGATGCCATTCATAAAAACCAGACAATCAGGTTTCGGAAGAAAATATCACTGGATTGTGGCGATGGCCAATGGGTTGACTTCCGGGTTTTTGAACTGACCGGAGATGGCGTTATCCCGACTGTATATTGGGTCGATAATAGGAACCGCACCGTATTTGTGATTTCCGGAATGGAAGCCTATGTACTGGAAAGGACGAGCTGAACAGCGCGGTTGCGGCAGTCAACGGTATCGGCAGCCTCCGGACTTGGATCTTCGCGCACATCAACCACCCATTCAAGGGAATCGAAGGGAATCCGAGTGAATCCGGAACAGGCAAGCAATAACACACGACGGCAGATTAAGACTCAAGATTAAGACCCGCGCACAATTTGCCTGTCCCCGATTCTGCTTCGTCTGAGAGACGGATGAACCGCTTGGTAAACGGCGGATACCCATTTCGGGGAAAGCGGACAGGCGGCGAACCGGAGTCCACCGCCTGTCTTAGTCAGAGATTCCGCCTGAGACTGTCGGGGCTGTTCAGGCCACGCAGAGCTTCTTGGCCAAGTCGGCGGCGGAGGCGGCGTCGGGGGCGTAGCCGCTCGCGCCGATCTCGTCGCTGTAGGCCTGGGTGACCGGCGCGCCGCCGATCATCACCTTGCAGCCGATGCCCGATTCCTTGACGGCGTCGACCACGAGCTTCATGTTGGTCATCGTCGTGGTGAGCAGAGCCGAGACGCCGATCACGCGCGCGCCATGGGTCCGGGCCAATTCGATGAACTTTTCGGGCGGGACGTCAATGCCGCCGTCAACCACCCGGAACCCGGCACCCTCGAGCATCATGCCGACGAGGTTCTTGCCGATGTCGTGCAGATCGCCCTTCACGGTGCCGATGACCGCTGTCGCCAGAGGCTGGACGCCCGCCGCGACCAGATGGGGTTTCAGGATTTCCATGCCCGCCTTCATGGCGCGGGCGGCGATCAGCACTTCGGGGACATAGACTTCGTTCTTCTTGAACTTCGCGCCGATGATGCCCATGCCTTGGAGTAATCCTTCGTTCAGGATTGTGGCCGGCTTGGCGCCCGCATCGAGCTCCTGCTGAACCAGTGTTTTAACTTCAGCCGCGCGCCCTTTCATCAAGGCCTGGCAAATCGCTTCGTTGCTCATTCTTTACGATCCTCCTGGATAAAACCCGCCGACCTCGAACCTGGTTTGGTTCAAGCGACGGGTCAGTCTGCAACAGATGGGACCCAAAAGTAAAGGTTTTTTCGAGAATCATTGAGGGGTGGACACTGGGGGGCAGACATGCCATACTAGCGCTCTTTTCTGACAACACGGGGAGGTGCACGATGAGTGGAGCTTTGAAGGATTTGACCGGGGCCGATTTTGATGCGGCGGTGGCGAAGGGCGTGACCGTCGTTGATTTCTGGGCGCCGTGGTGCGGACCGTGCAAGATGCAGACGCCGATCCTGGAGAAGGTGGCGGAGACCGTCACGGGCAAGGCGGTGATCGCCAAGGTCAATGTGGACGACAATCGCGATCTGGCTGTTAAGTATGGCATCCGCAGCATCCCGGCGCTGCTGATCTTCAAGGATGGCCAGGTCATCCAGACCCTGGTCGGTCTGCAACAGGCGGCGGCTCTGGTGCAGGCCATCACGGCTGCAGGCTGACGCCGGGCTTGCGCGATGGGTCGGGCCTGGCGAGGATGTCCATGCTTTTCGAGGTGAGACAGATTGTGCGGCGATATGGCCAGAGGACGGCTCTCGACGGCGTCTCGTTCGACGTGGCTCCGGGCGAGGTCGTGGGCGTGCTGGGCGCCAACGGGGCCGGTAAAACGACGTTGATGCGGGTGCTGGCCGCCTATCTTCAGCCGGAGTCAGGCGATGTGGTGTTCGACGGCCGCAGCGTGTTTGCCGACAAAGTGGGCTACTACGGTGTTCTGGGCTACCTTCCCGAACGCTGTCCGCTCTATGACGACATGCGTGTGGGCGACTATCTGGCCTTTCGGGGCCGGCTACGGGGCTTGGGCTGGCGGCGGACGGCGCGGCGCGTCAAGGATGTGGCGGCGGCGTGCGGCCTGAACGAGGTGATCCGGCGACCGGTCGGGGCGTTGTCGGCGGGCTTCCGGCGACGGGTCGGGCTGGCCGATGCGATCCTTGCCCAGCCCAAAGTGCTGCTGCTGGACGATCCGTTTGCCGGTCTCGACCTGGCCCACGGCCAGGCGCTCAGGCAGACGGTGGCGGCGATGTCGGTGCGTTCGGCGGTCATACTGACCGGCCATGACGTGGCGGGGATGGCCGAAATCTGCACCCGGTTTCTCGTGTTGCGCGACGGGCGGCTGGTCACGGCGCGCCGTGCAACCGGTTGCGACACAGGCGTGCTGGTGCGGACGCTGTCCCGCGCGGTTGCCGGGCTCGACACGGACGAGGTCTCGGTGGCGGCTCAGGGAGGTGGCGGATGACGGGGGCGGGGGTTTTGTTCCAACGCGAGGCGCGCGCCGCGTTTGCGTCGGTTTCATTCTATGTGCAGGCGGCCGCCTTTCTGGCCGCCAGCGGCTGGTCACTGGTGGATGCGTTGCGCCGCGGCGAGGGCGGTTTTGTCTTGGTACCGGCGCTGTGGGTCGGATCGGTCGCCTTCTGGCTTCCCTTCTTGAGCGCGCTCACCACGATGCGGAGTTTCAGCGCGGAGCGGGCCTCGGGCACGTTGGAGACGCTGTTGACGGCCCCGATCTCGGAGTCGCAGGTCGTGTGGGGCAAGTTTCAATCGGCGTTTCTGATGGGGTTCACGGGGCTGGCGCTGGCCGGCCTGGCGCCGACGGTGTTGCTCCCCTGGCTCTCGCCCAGGCTGGCGGACGGAATCGCGGCGTGGCCGCTGGTTGCCGGGATTGTGACGCTGATGATCCAGCTTGCCCTCTGGACGGCGGTGGGGATTTTCTTCTCACTCGCCTGTGAACAGCAGGCCGCCGCCGCCGCCTGCTCGTTGTTCGTCTGCCTCGTCGTGCCGCTGGCGGTTGAGGCGGCCGCGGGTGCCTGGTTTCCGGGGGTTTCCCTTGCCGCCGCCGGTTTTCCCGCCGCCGGATGGGCGGCCGATGCCGCGAGCGGCCTGTTGGCGCTGGCCCCCGTGGTCTGTTATGGCGCGGCGGCGCGGGGATTTCTTTTTCTAACGACGCTGCTCCTTGAGGCGCGTCAGATTCGGACAGGCTAAGATGGTGCCAGGGAAAACAGAGCGGGTCGGCGTGCGGCGGCTGAAGGCGCGTCTGACGGGCGGTGTGGCGGCTGCGCTGACGGTTGCGGCGGCCGTCGCCATGACCGGCGCCGCGATCCGCTTGAACGCCGTGTGGGAATTGCCGATTCGAGGGGCCGGGCGGATTTCGGAGCGGACGCGCGAGATTCTGGCACGCACGACCGAACCGGTCCGGATCACCTCCTTCATCGTCTCGGGGCACCCCGTCCGGCGTCCCGTCGCGCGGTTATTGATCGGACTGCAGGCCGCCGCGAAGACGGGAGGCCGCGCGTTGCTGACCGTCGCCGTTGTCGATCCGCGCCGGGATCTGGCCGAGGCGCGCCGGCTGATCGACAAGGGAGTCGCACCGGACACGCTGGTCTTCGAGGGGAGCGGCCAGCGTCTGGTGGTTGGCGCTGGCGAATTGATGACCGTGGCACCGGATGCCTCCGGCGAGGAAACCCGGCGGTTTACGGGCGAGTCGGTCTGCGCCGCGGCGATCGAGCGGCTGGGACGGGGCGGCGCGCCGATCGTGTATTGGTTGACCGGCCATGGCGAGGCCGCCACGGGCGATTACGATCCCCAGACAGGGTACTCCGACGTTGCGCGTGAAATCACGCGCAACGGCTTTGACTTGCGCGACATCCGGCTGTGGGAGACCAAGGGGGTCCCCAGTGATGCGGCGGCGCTGGTGGTCGCCGCGCCGCAACATGCGGTTGCGCCCGAAGAGGTGGGATGGGTTCAGGATTATCTGAACAAGGGCGGCCGGCTGCTGTATCTGGCGCCCTCCAGCGGCCGATCCGGACTGGAGGAGGTGCTGGCGCGATGGGGACTCGTGATCACGCCGTTCCGGGCGATCAGCACGCGCACGCTTTCGGGTGGCGACCGGGTGATCACGGCGTATGCCGACCATCCGATCACGCGGATGTTCGGCAACACGGCGACGGTCTTCCTGGCGCCGTGGTGCATCGTCACGCTTAGTTTGAGCGACGTCCAGGGGGCGGACCGGATTCGCGTGACGGCTCTGGCGCTGACTGCGGATGATGGATGGGGTGAGGCGGGGGCCGAGGATCCTCCCCGTTTTGACCCGGCGACCGACATCGCCGGGCCGGTCGTGGTCGCGGCGTCGGCGGAACTGGGCGGCGGCACGTCGGCGGAACTGGGCTTCAAGCCGACGAAGATCGTGGCGCTGGGGGAGGCGTCGTTTATCTCGAACGGCATGTTGGGCATGCGGTTGAACGCCAACCGCGACCTGCTGCTCAACATGCTGAACTGGCTCACAGGCATCGACGCGGCCACGCAGCCGTCGCTGGGCGGCGACGCGGCGCTCGCCTGCGGGCTGGACCGCGCCGGGTGGATGCGGGTGATCTTCTGGGTGGTCGGGGTCCTTCCCGGCGCGGTGTTGGTGGTTGGCGGCGTGGTGGCGGTCAGACGGCACAGGGCGGGCTGACGACACACACAATCAGACGGGGTTTTACGTGGCGAGAATCCGGACAATCGGTATGCTGCTCGTGGCGGTCGGCGTCTCGCTGATCGTTTTGCGGCTTGTCGATCCACCCGATCGGAGGCGATGGACGGCGGCAGACGCCGGACCGTCTGGACGGCTGATTCCGACGCGGTTTGGCGAGGTGGATTCGCTGGTCGTGGAGCGTGACGGTTATCGTCTCGAGCTTCAGCGGGCCGGTGCGCAGTGGAATCTGGTTCAGCCGGTGACCACGGGTGCGGATTCGGCCGAGGTGATGCGGTTTCTGGATCTGCTGGAGCGGGCGCCACTGTTGGATCGCCTGCCGCCGCACGACATCCGCCGGCGGAATCTGACCATGGGCGACTTCGGCCTGGCGCCGCCTGCCGGCCGCGTGGTTGTCCAGGGACCCCAGTTCCGGGCCGAGGCCGCCTTCGGCGCGCCAACCCCATCGGGTCACGAGGTGTATGCGGTCGTGGATCGCTCCGGAGACGTGGTGTGCGTGACCGATCGCCGGATATTCAACGCATTTCCCTCCTCGCTTGAGCACTGGCGCGACCGCACGCTGCTTCGAAAGCCTTTCGGAAAGGTGACGGCGCTGGAGGTCCGCCGGCCGGGGGTTCCTTACATCAAGGTGGTGCGCGAGGGCGATCTGTGGCAGCTCGTGCAGCCGCTTTCCGGGCGGGCCGCGAACCGGGCAGTGGAGGATGCGATCGAGGCGCTGCAGGCCGTCCGGATCGAGCGGTTCATCCTGGCGGAGGGGGAAACAAACGGCCTCGATCGGGCATCGGGTGTCCTGCGGTCGCGTCTGGTATTTTACGGACTCGACACGGAGACAGCGGTTCAGGTCCAGGTCTGGGAGAACGGCAACCCGGTCGGGGCGCGGATCCGTTTCGGGCGCGAAGTCGATGGAAATTCGGGGCTCGTGTACGCGCTGACACCCGATGACAACAGCATCGTGGCGGTGAGCAACACGGTCCTCACCAGCCTGCCGGCGGGTGTCGAGGCGATTCGCAGCCGGAGGCTGTTTGATCGGTCGCCGGCAGCCCTGCGCCGGCTGATCATACAGTATGCGGACGAGACGGTGGAACTGAATCGCCAGGCCTCAGGTCTCGCCGGACTCTGGCGGCTGAAGGCACCGGTGCAGGGCGAGGCCGACGGACCGACGGTCGAGGAGGTTGTGACCCGATTCCTGGCGCTCCAGGCGGAACGACTGGTGGATCCCGATGTGAACGCCGTGGCGATCACGAATGAGCCGCTCTGTCGGATGGAGTTTGCCTTCTCCGACGGATCCACCCAGCGCGTGTCGGTTGCGCAATCGGTTCGCGAGACCGGGTGTTACGATCTCACGCTTCCGCCGGTGCCGATGGTGTTTGTCGTGGCCGCGAGCAATCTGCCGCCGCAGATCATCGGCAGCGTGGGCGTGCTGGAACTGGTGGATCGGACCATTCTGGCGCTGCCCGTGCAAACCATCCGCCGGATTACGGTGAAGGGGCCGGGTCGGCAGGAGTTTGTTGAACGGAAGGGCGGCGATGGCGACGGGCAATGGGTCGCCGGAACCGGCACGGCCGATGCCGAGGCGTTGAAGACGTGGGCGGCGCTCGTGAGCCAGTGGCGGGCCGAAAGCGTGGTGCGGCTGGGCGCGGGGGCGCAGGATGTGGCGGCATTCGGCATGTCCGAGCCATGGATGGAGCTGACGGTGGATGTTGCATCCGATGAGGCGCTGCGGCGGAGTGTGCGTGTGGGCCGGGTCGCGGCGAACGGCGGACGCTATGTCAGCGTTCTCGGGCATGACGTCATTTACCAGATTGCATCCAATGTCGTGACGTTGCTGGAATCCCGCCTGACGCGCGAATAGGCGTGACTTGCCAGAACAGCCCGTAATAGGGGATAATCTTCCCTCTGTTTAACGGAGTTCCGGCTCATCGAGATACTGAAACAGGCGTTGTAAGGGCGGCACACGGTCGCCACCGCCCAGAGGAGATAAAATGATTCGAAGGCTGTTTAGCGTGGCATTCCTCGCGTTGGTGTGCGCCTCGTGCCGGGCGGCTGAGGAGCCGGGCGGCGGACCGCTTCGGCCGCAGCCCCATTTTGCGGCGGTTGCGCGCCAGATCGTGGGTGCGCTGCAGCGGGGGCATCTGGTGCAGAGGCGGTTTGACGACGCCCTCTCGGCGCGCGCCTGGACCAACCTGCTCACGGCCATCGACTATGATCGCGCGTATTTCCGGCAGGAAGACATCGCGCGCTTTGAACCCATGCTTGACAAGCTTGACGATGCGCTCAAGAGCGGCGATGTGCAATTCGCCTTCGATGTCTTTGCCGTATTCAGGGAGCGGCTGCAGGAACGGTTTCTCTTTGTTACGAACATGCTGGCCCGGCCGATTGACTTCTCCGTTGACGAGTCCTTCGATTGGAAGCGAAAGAACGCCGCCTGGCCCGCATCGGTTGCGGACCAGGACGACCTCTGGCGGCGGCGGATCAAAAACGAGTACCTGGGCTATGCGATCGCCCGCGAGGGGGATGCGGCCAGGCGCGACGCGGCCGCCGCGCCGACCAATGCGGCCCCCACGGCCACAGGTCCGGCTGCCGCAGGCGATGACCCCGCCGACGCGATCGGGGCGGCCGCGATCAAGCTGCTGGCGCGCACGCCCGAGCAGTTCGTCAGACAGCGCTACGAGCAGTTCAAGATCGTTCTGGACGACAGCGATGCGGACTGGGTGTTTCAACGGTACATGAGCGCGGTCACAGCCGCCTATGATCCGCATTCGGATTATCTCTCGCCTGAAAAGCAGGGGGACTTTGAAATTGAAATGAACCTGTCGCTGAGCGGGATCGGCGCCACGCTGCGTCCCGAGGATGGCACGGCGCTGGTGGTTGATCTCATCCCCGGCGGACCGGCCGCGCGCGACACGCGCGACATCCGGTTGCGCCCCAATGACAAGATCATCGGTGTCGGCCAGGGCGACGAGCCGATCGAAGACATTCTCCACCTGCCGCTCAGCAAGACCGTGCTCAAGATTCGCGGCAAAAAAGGGTCCCGTGTGGTGCTGCTGGTGATCTCGGCCTCCGATCCGACCGGGGCCACCACGCGGCGGGTAGACCTCGTTCGCGATGATGTGAATCTGCAGGAACAGGCCGCCACCGGCCGGGTCGAGCGGATCACGCTTCCAGACGGGCGGGAGCGCACGCTGGGCGTGATCGCGCTCCCGATCTTTTATGGCTCGATGCAACCGCCGAATACGCCGGGATACCGGAGTTGCACGCGGGATGTGGCGCGCGAGATCGCGCGGATGAACGACGCGAAGGTGGAAGGTCTGGTGCTGGATCTGCGCAATAACGGCGGCGGGGCGTTGCGCGAGGCCGTCCATCTGGCCGCGCTTTTTCTGCGCGAGGGGCCTGTGGTTCAGGTGCGCGAAGCCTGGCAGGTGCAGGTGTTGGCTATGCCCAATTCCGGCGCGCCTCCGGCATTCCGCAAGCCTCTGGTCACCCTTGTCAACCGCACCAGCGCTTCGGCCTCGGAGATCGTCGCCGGCGCGTTGCAGGATTATGGCCGGGCGGTCATTGTGGGGGACTCCAAGACGCATGGAAAGGGGTCTGTGCAGTCCGTCCTCCCGCTAAACGGCTCTAAGTCGGGGTCGATCAAGCTGACGACCGCCAACTATTACCGGGTGACCGGCGCGTCAACCCAGTTGCGCGGCGTGGTTCCGGACGTGGTGGTGCCGTCGATTCTGGACGCCCTGGATATTGGCGAGGACCAGCTCACGAATCCGCTGCCCTGGACGCAGGTGCCCGAAGCGATCTATGCCCCGATCTTTGACACGCGGGCCTGGATACCCGAACTGCGCGCCCGTGCGGCGGAAAGGCTGGCGGCGAATAAGCGGTATCGGACCTACAGCCGGCTCGTGCAGCATGTGCGTGAGATGTCCGAGAACACGACGATCCCGCTCGAACGGCAAGCTCGGCGCGCCCAGGCCGCGGCCGAACGGGAGTTGCGCAAGATGCAGGAAGAGGAGGAGGGCGCGGTCCGGGCGGGGCGCAAGAATGAGGAAGATGACCTGATTCTCCAGGAATCCCTGTCCATCCTGTCGGACCTGATCGACGTCAGCGCGGGCGCCGAGGTGCCGGCCGATCAGTCTGCCAACGACCTGCGCGCGCTGATGCTTCGGGTGTTTGGCAGGGAGTGAGCGTTCGGGAAGAGGGAGGCAGCATGAAGATTGCATTCACCAAGATGCACGGCGCGGGCAACGACTTCATCATGATCGACGACCGTCAGGGGCTGGTCCCCTGGCAGGATCATTTTCTGATGGCGGCCCTGGCCGCGCGACGGGTCGGCGTGGGCTGCGAGGGGATCATCCTGATCCAGCCTTCCGATAAGGCCGATTTTCGCATGCGGTTCCTCAACCCCGACGGAACCGAGGTGGAAATGTGCGGCAACGGCTCGCGCTGCGCGGCAGCCTTTGCTCACGGCATCGGCGCGGCGGGACGGGCCATGACCCTGGAGACGATGTGCGGGCTGATGGATGCGGAACTGGTGCCTCAGGGGGTGAAGGTCTGGATGCCTGAACCGACGCGGAAGCACTACGCGATGGTCGTGCAGGCGGCCGGCCGGACGTTTACAGGCGATTTTATTAACACCGGCGTCCCTCACTTCGTGGTGCAGGTCGACGACCTCGCATCGGTCGACATCCTCGCCTGGGGCCGCGCGCTGCGGCAGCACCCGGCGTTCGATCCCGAGGGGACGAATGTCGATTTTGTCGTGTACCGCGCGCCCGACCGTTTCGCCATGCGGACGTACGAACGGGGCGTCGAAGGGGAGTCGGGCGCGTGTGGCACGGGCGCCGTTGCCTGCGCGGTCGCGGCGGTCGAGCGGCTCGGGCTCACCCTGCCCGTTTACGCGCGCACCCCCACGGGCTACGAGTTGATCATCGGGGGGGATTGGCGGGATCGCAAATGCACGGGCCTGACCCTCACCGGACCGGCGCGGGAGGTCTACACCGGCGAGATCGATCTGGATGGGCTGGAGCGGGAGATGGAGTGACGTAACGGATGAATCGGATCGTGGTGGAACCCGAGGAGATTCATAACGGCCGCGTCGAGTTGAGTGACAACCGCGCCGACCATATCAGGAACGTGCTGGGCGCGACCGTGGGACAGGCGTTGAAGGTCGGCGTTGCCGACGGCAAGCTCGGTCTCGGCGAGGTCGTCCGCTGCGACGCATCCGGTGTTGAATTGGCGCTGACGCTGGAAGGCGAAGGCCCCGAGCCCTGGTGTGACCTGATCTTGGCGATGCCGCGTCCGCGCGTCCTGAAACGCTTGTGGGCGCAAGTTGCAGCTCTGGGCGTCGGCCGGTTGTTTTTGATCCACGCGGCTCGGGTCGAGGCCTGCTATTTCGGCAGCCATTGGCTGCGCCCGGCAGCGTACCGTCCGCTGCTCATCGAGGGATTGATGCAGGCCGGGACGACCCGGGTTCCGCACGTCTTTATCGAGCCGAAGCTGAAGCGCTTCGCCGACTTGCGGCTGCCCGCGATCGCGGCGGGAGCGGTTTGTTTTATTGCCCACCCGGATGCCGCGCCGACGGACGAAACAGGTTGGCCGATGGTCGCGGAGGGGCGCCGCCCGGTGATCGCGGTCGGCCCCGAAGGCGGCTGGATGGATGACGAAGTGGCCCTGTTTGAGTCGCACGGCTTCCGGCGGCTCTCTCTGGGACGCAGAATCCTCCGCACCGATACGGCATGCGTGGCGTTGCTGGCGACGCTGGGACGGCTGTTTGACGGCCAGACAGCAAAGGGGTGTGTTACGCCGATGTCACCAACCGCGCCGCTGCTTCGTAAACCTGCCGGGGTGTGATTCCGGCGGTGTCCGCCAAACGGGCGCAGTCCTCGTATTCCGGCGTCCGCACCAGATCCTGACCGTCACGCGAGCCGATCTTGACCCGCACCGCCCCCCAGGGCGTCGAGGCCGTCTCAAAACGGCGGTCGAGGATGGAGCGGGAAACCGGATAACGACGCACGCCGAATGTGGTGGTGGCCGTGAAGACAAGCCGCTCGATCGCGGCGATCAGTCCGCCGGGCGCCAGGACGGAGAAAACGATTCCGGGCCTCGCCTTCTTGAACGTGGCCGGGGTCGCCCACGCGTCGCAAGCGCCAGCAGCCAAGGCGCGCGCGATCAGGTCGCCCACCCATTGCGGGTTGCAGTCGTCGAGGTTCGCCTCCAGGACGCAGAGTTCGGATTCCGTCCCGGACGCATCGGGGGTTGATCCAGCCGCCTCGGTTTCCAGCAACGTGGCGCGCAGGGCGTTGGGACGGCCGACGAGGGTGCGCCGGCCAAACCCGAACGCGCTGCGGATCACCCGCAGGCGGGGCGGGGGAGGGGTCAGTTCGCGCGTCCAGGTTGTAAATAGGGCGGCGGCGGTGGGAGTGACCAGCTCGGACGGCTCATCGGTCTGAACGGTTTCCAGGCCTTCGAGCAACAGCAGGGTGGCCGGCGCGGGGTTGGGCATGATGCCGTGGGCGCAGGTGAGCGTTCCGGTGCCGCAGGGGAGGGGACCCACCGACACGCCGTCAACCCCGAGTTGACGCAGGGCGAGACAGGCGCCGGCGATGTCGGCGATTGCATCGAGCGCGCCCACCTCGTGGAAATGAACGGCGCTTGGGGCTCGGCCGTGAACGCGCCCCTCGGCTTCGGCCAGGCGCTCGAACACGCGCAGCGCGAGCGGATGCCGCCCGCCGAGGAGGTTCGCCACGTCGGCCAACGTCCGGTGTTCGGGGTGGTGATGGTGACCCCCGCCGTGCTCAGCGCCGGCGTGGGGCGAGACGTCCACCCACCGGTCATGCGCGGTGGATTCGGTGGAGACCGACGCCCGGAGGCCGTGGAGGCCGTGGGAATCGGCCGGTGAGACGACCACCCCGACGGGATCCGGAAGCTGGGCGGACAGCTCCTGGAAGATGCCATGCAGGTCGGCGCCGATCCCGGCGAGCGCGCCGAGGATCATGTCGCCCGAAGCGCCGCCGAGGGGGTCGAAACGAATCACGCGCATCAATAACTCCTTGGAAAAACCATCGCGTCCGCAAAAACGTCCTGAAAACCCTCCATCGTGGAGAGCTCCACATGCGTGATGCGCCGCGCCAGGTCTTCACCGAGGCGCCGCGCATCTCCCGACAGCAACGCGGCCTGGGCTCCGGCCAGCGACACGTTGCCCACGTAACGAATCCGCGTGTGGGCGATCCCCCCGGGCAACAGGCCGATGCGCTGCGCGCTGCTACGCCGGATGAAGTTGCCGAAACCGCCGGCGATCAGCACGATGCCGAGGTCCGACACGTCCAGCCCGGCCTGCCGCATGAGCAGGATGATGCCCGCGCGCACCGCCCCGCTCCCGAGTTGCACTTCTCGAACGTCGCGCTGGGTGAGCGCCACAGGGGAAGACCCGCATCCCGCTCCCGCCTCGGACAGGACAAAGCGGACGGTGCCGTCTTCGTCCGACTCCACCCGCCTGGCCAGCGCGGGCGGCAGCGAGGCCGGCAGCTCGTCCGGCGCCAGCATCTGTCCTTCCGGAGTGATGATGCCGCAGGCGAGCAGCTCGGCGATCAGATCGATCAGCCCGCTGCCGCAGAGGCCCGTGGGCGCGACGTTGCCGATGACCTCCAGCCGCACGTCATCGTCAAACACCACCTTCTCGATTGCGCCGTGCGTGCCCCGCATGCCGCAGGCGATGCGGGCGCCTTCAAAGGCGGGGCCGGCCGCCGTCGAGGCGGCGTAGAAGACGCCGTGGTGCGACAGAACAAGCTCACCGTTGGTGCCGATGTCCACCAGAAGCGCGGTCTCTTCATGCCGGTCAATCCGGGTCGCCAGCATGCCGGCGACCGTATCGCCGCCCACGAATCCGCCGATGATGGGGAAGAGATACGCCCGCGCGCCGTGATGGATGGGGATGCCCAGCTCGCCTGCGGGAACGAGCAACCCCCGCGCGTGCATCGGCACGAATGGCGTCTCCCCGAGTTGCGCCGGATTGAGTCCGCACAGAATGTGCTCCATGGTCGTGTTGCCGGCAAAAGCCGCCGCGTAAATGTTTTCACGGGAAATGGCCGCGCCCGCGCCCAGCGCATCAATCATGGCCGCCACCTCGTTTGTCAGCGCCAGCCGCATCTCGTCGAGGCCGCTTCCGCAGGATGCAGCCTGATGGATGCGCGACAGCACGTCGTCTCCGAAACTGACCTGCGGATTCATGCGCGAGACGGTTGCGAGCTTTTCGCCGGTGCACAAATTGAGCAGCGTGCCGACCAGGGTCGTCGTGCCGATGTCGAAGGCCACGCCGAAACAGCGCGCGTGCGTGTCCCCGGCCTCGAAGTCAATCAGGGTGTGATCGTCGAGAACCGCGGTGCCTGCAAACCCGTTCGCGCGCAGCGTGGCGGACACGTGGCGAATCAGCCGCAGTGTGGCCTTGAACGGGCCGATCGCCTGTTCCAGACGGAGCAGATCCGGCGCATCGTCGGTCAGCGTCGGCGGAGCCAGCGTCACATAAATCTTGCGGATTCCGGGGAGGATCTCAGGCGCCGCGCCGGAATCGGACGTCGCCAGGATTTGGTGCTCGTCGCCGAACAGGGATGCTTGCGGAACGGTGATCACCATCTCGCGGACGATCACTGTGCGGCACGCCAGCCGCCAGCCATCCTTTAATTCCGCAGGGGAAAACACCCGCTCGTCGGTCGCCGTCGGCACGCCGCATCCCTGCATGATCCGGATCCGGCATTTGCCGCAGGTGCCGGCGCCGCCGCACGGCGTCTCGATCACCAGCCCGGCACGGGCGGCGGCCTCCAGAATCGTCGTCCCGCGCAAGACCGACACCGCCCGACCCTGCGGATGGAACGTCACTCGTATTTGAGTCTCCATAGTCCTCCGTCACCGTGCACACAGAGCCGCCAGCGTGAACAAAACAACGCGGCTTGGGGCGCGCTGCACCTGATCACAAACCGCCGCCGCATCGGAAATGCCCATGACGGCGTAATGATAACAGGTTGCGGATTGGAGTCAACCCGCCCGCGTGTGCGTGCATTTTGCGCTGATGTTTCCCGCTTGATCCCAAACGGTAATCGCATTACACTGGCCGGGCGTCGAATTCAACACCACGGGTTTGGCATCAAGAAAGGAAAGGCGAACGATGATAGCCGCACGTCCAACGGGGATCACTCAGGCGATGGCAGCCCTGCTGCTGGCCGGTTTCATGACCGCATCCGTTCTGGCCGGGGAGCCGCATTATGTGAATGGCGTGGAAGGCCTCAAGGGGGCGACGTTGCCGCCTCCGGGGCTGTATGGACGCATCTATGGCGTCTATTATCAAGCCGATCAACTCAAGGGAAACAGCGGCAACACGTTGCCCATTGACTTCGATCTCCAGGTGTATGCCCTGGTGCCGCGGTTGATCTGGGTCACCCCGTTTCAGATTCTGGGTGCCGATTATTTCGCCGACATCAGTGTTCCGTTCATCCGGACGGATTTGTCGATCGGCGCGGCGAAAATCGATGCCGAAAAGACCGGAATGGGTGACATCTGTGTCGAGCCGGTGGGCCTGGCCTGGCATGGCGCCCGCTACGATGCCGCGTTGGCGGCAGGCGTTTATCTGCCCGTGGGCGAGTATGACAAGAATGATCCGGCTTCGCCCGGCAAAGATATGTGGACGACCATGGGAACGGCAGGCGCAACGCTCTATGCCGATGACGCGAAAACCTGGTCGGCCTCCATTCTGGCGCGCTATGAAGTCCATTCCCAGCAGAAGGACGAGCACTACACGCCCGGTGATGACTTTCACTTTGAGTGGGGGCTGGGCAAGACCCTGAACAAGACCCTGGACGTGGGCCTGACCGGCTACTGCTATTGGCAGGTCACGAGCGACTCGGGCCCGGGCGCTCAAACCGGCAAGTCACGGGTCTTTGCCGCCGGACCCGAAGTCAGCCTCTTCATGCCCTCTCTTCTCACCTTTCTCTCCGGTCGTGTGCTGTGGGAGTTTGGCGCTGAAAACAACACCGAGGGCATGCTGGGCGCCCTCACCCTGACCAAGATATTCTGACAGGCACCAGATCGGGATCCAATCGCAATGACCGCACCGACGCATGACGACACCCGCCCGGCGCTGCCGGGCGGGCTGCTGCAACAGGCCATCGAAGCGACCCCGGCCTGGCGGCGGCTTCCCATTCAGGCGCACACGCCCGACTTTCACCTCGTCTCGTTTCCTCCCGCGCCTCACGCGGCGGGTTCAGACTGGTACTGGATCTATGACGGGGCGCATAAAATCGGCCTGATCCAGACGTGGAATAAGGAGCTTGAGATGTTCCGGTTTTCTCCGCCGGCGGCGGACGAGACCGTGGATTACACGATTCCGCCGGTCCACCATTGGGCGACGCTGGTTGGCGCCAAGATCTCCATCAACGCGCCGCTATGGGAGACGCCCAATCCGGCGTTCCAGATCGAGTTTGTTTCGCGCGCGGGCCCCGTCCTGGAATTTAAGACCGTCACGAAACTGGACGGTGGATCCGTCGGCGAGGGAACGTTCCGGTTGGCGTGGGACACCCGCCTCGGCTATGTGTGGCAGTGCGGCATGCACTGCACCATGCCCGATCCCAAATGGACCGAGTTCTGCAACCTGCTCGCAGGGGGGGTGTCGGTTTCTCATCACTCTCGCAAACGCTGGCAGAAAGTGATAAACGGCGTCAGCTCAGGCAAAACCACCTGGTTCTATCACAATCCGCTGAACTACCCGCGGGTCAGCCTCGCATCCAATGGGTTCACCGGGTTCGTCCGCGAACCGGGTATGAACCCCTTCGTGGCGCTCGAATCGGTCAATGGCCCGGTCCGCATGGCCACCTGCGATCTGTGGTATGACCTGGGTATCCAAAGCGAGGCTCCTGCAACTGCGGAAGCCGACGGCATGCACCATCTCCGCGCCAGCTACCGCTTTCTTTCGGTTCCGGACCCGGTGGCGGAGACCCTGGAGCAGCAGGCGGAATCGCAGAATGCGGGGAAGAGCGACGTGCCCGGTTTCCGCTTTGGCGTGGTCAACGATTTCGAGCAGGGGATCAACGGCGGCGAGGTCTATAATGGATCGACCTGGCGTCACGTCACCGTGGATCGCACCCGGGGGCATTCGGGCTCCGTTTCGTTGAAGGTGTCGGGCAAGGGGCGCGGTGCGCCCGCTGTGGGCACACCCAACCGGTCGGGCACCGCAACCTACGGCGAGACGGCCAAACACTACCGGCTCAGCGTCTGGGTCCGAACCGCTTTGACCGATGGCGAGGCCTCGATCGCCGTGGATGACTGCATCTGGAACTGGGACGATGTGCGGGCCACGCGGCGCAGCGCCGGCATCACCGGCACGACCGACTGGACGAAACTGACGCTCGAATTCCAGCCCTCCGCCGATAATCCGTTCCTGCTGGTCAAGCTTTGCGTCGATGGCACGGGCGATGCCTGGTTTGACGACTGTGAACTCGTTGAGATGCCCTAGGGAACTCCGACCCCAAACCCCGGGCTTATCTCCGCTTCCGCCCGTCGCGCGCCGTCACGCGCGATTGGCGTAGAAGGGATACCGCTCGGATGGCCCCGATGGCTTTTTGATTAACCAGCGCTTATACATCCAGAGCCAGCATTCCGGATGTATGCGGACTTCGCGCTCAATGGCGGCGAGTATCTGTTGCGTCATCATGCGCGTGGTTTCCGGGCTGGCGCGCGTCGGCGGCGGAAGGGATTCAGTCACGTAAACCCGATAGCGCCCGCCGCGTTGTGGCAAGCAAAAGACGATGAAGAGATCACTGTCGGTTTTGGCGGCCAGCGCCACCGGGGCCGGAGTCACCGGAACCGGCAGACCGAAGTAATCAACCCAGATGCCGCCGTCCTTCTCCTTGGTGTTCTGATCCACCAGAAAGGCGGTTTTTCCGCCGGCGCGAAGAACGGCGAACAATTTTCGCAGCGCGCCTTCGCGCGGAATGATTGTCTGTCCGGTCACTTCCCGCCGGGCAATCAGCAACCGGTTCACCTCGGGATTTTTGACCGGCATGGCGATGCTGTGGAGCGGAACCCCCCGGAGCGCCATGAACTGTCCAACGACTTCCCAGTTGCCAAAGTGAGCGCCGATGCAGATCTGGTTTTTTTCCCGGAAAATCGGCTGCGCGCTGTCGTCGATAGCGACATAGCGCGTCAGCCGTTCTGGCGCGCGGGTTCCAAACCAGATCACGTCGAGAAACGTCCGCGTCATCGTGATGTAGGCCGCTCGCAGAATCGCATGCTTCTCCGCTGTCGTCTTGGTGCCGCCAAACGCAATATCGAGGTTCGCGCGACCGATCCGCCATCCCTTCCGGTCCAAGCGGCATCCGAGCGTTCCGCTGAGCCACGCGAGGCCGAGCACGGCGCGGCGCGGAAGCCGGGGAATGAGGGCCAGCGCGACTCGGAATGCGGCGGTTTCAAACGGGCGGCGGCGTTCTCTGTATCCTGTGCTCATCGTGATAAGAAACCGTTTTTGGGCTAGCGTCGGCGCTCACACGCCGAAATCAATCCGGAACCGATAATAGGCGGAGGCGCTTGCAAAACCTCCTTCGTCGGTTCTACAAGCGCAGTATTTAGAAGCCAGAAATCAGTATTCAGAGTTGTAATCCGGGGAATGGCGCTAAGTTAAGCGATGCTTCCGATCATAATCCTAATCGTAATCGTAATCCGTTCTCCACCAAGAGATTAAGATCAAGATTAGGATTACGATTAAGATGGCAATAGCCCCTTAACTTAGCCATTCGGGGCGGCGGGGACGTGGCGCATAGGTGATGACAGAGCGATGGCGTTCGCGCCTAAGCGCCTAGCGGGCGACGGATCGGTTCACGCGGTGTGTCAGGTTCCTTGTGACAATCCCATCAGGCGCTTTTTCTCGATCTTGGCGGCTTTCTTTTCCTTGAGGGTCTTGGTCGGCTTTTTTTTAGCTTCTTTATGTGCGTCCTGTGATTTTGCCATATGCCTGACTCCTGTGGCCCTCACGGCCACTGCTCGTGAATGGAAAAGGCGCTTCATGCCAGACGGGCAAGCGCCCTGTGAACCCGGCATGAAAACAACCCTTTTAACGGTGAAAGTGTGGCAGAAGAGGATGGGATTTGTCAAGCGTGGTCCCGAAAAAATCCCCTTGATGTCGGAGGGCGATCAGGTTTTTACTGAAGGTAGTAATTGGTCAATCCGGTCCGGTTCTGGGATTCCTGTGCCACGCGGAACACTCATTTTGATGCGATAGAGGGGTTAGAGAAGTGTGCAGTGTGCAGTTAAGAGGTCGAACGTCAGAGGTTAGAGTTTAGAGACTGACGACACGGGGGGCGGGTCGGGCGCGAGCCTGGCCCGCCCTTTGGCTTATGAGGCTCTTGCAAAACCCCTCCGGGGTGTTTGCAAGAGGCTCCCTGATAAGAGCAGTTGAGATACTTGCCGCGAGAGATCACAAAGCGAGAAAAGCCAGCAAAGGCCGTATTTCTTTGTGTTCTGTGCGATCTTTCGCGGCTCAAGAGATCTGAGTGTACGAGTATGTGTACGAGTACGAGACCCTTCGGCCGAGTCGCGTTCCCGTACTCTTACACCTACTCGTACACGCGAATCTCTCCTTCTTCTCTCCTGCCGAACATCGAAGTCGAAATCGGGATCGAAATCGCTATCGACGGGAATAGCCGGAAATTCGACCCCGATACCGACCCCCACACACACCCCCACACCCACACACACTCTCTCACCCACCCACCCGCTTCGCGCGTTTCCTGTGGCATTCCCTCAGTCTTCTGACTTCTCTCTTGCAACCACCCCGGAGGGGTTTTGCTGTTCCGCCAGTCTTGCTATTGAGATGGGATTCGGCTACTCTTATGGCGTCATGAGCCATAAAGTCCATGCCTGTCCGGCACCCTCTCCCGCAGATGCTCGGAGAGAGACGCTGGCCTTGTGGGATCGGAATCGCTTGCGCTGCGGATGGTTTCTGCGTGACGATTTCACGCCACACACCCGAGACGAGTTCGCCCGGTGCCTGAACATGCTGGCGCAGAACGGCGACCGAGCCACCTATGTCCTTGCTCGAAAGCTGATGAGATGTCTCTAACCGAGTTCCAAAAAACCGTGTGTCGCATTTTGGCTGCGGAGCGCGTCGCGCAGGGCGAGCGCTATGTGGCTGGCGGCGCGGCCCTCAATGAAATACTCGTGTCCGCCCGCGTTTCGCATGATGTCGACTTGTTTCACGACACCCGTGAAGCGGTGCTCGCCTCCTGGGAATCGGACAGAAAGAAGCTTGTCCAGGCGGGATACGACGTGCGACCGCTTCGCGAGTTCCCGACGTTTGTGGAAGCCGAGGTGTTCAGGGGTGCCGATGGCGTTATTCTGCAGTGGGTGCATGACAGCGCCTTTCGCTTCTTCCCGCTCGTCGAGCATCCCGATTTTGGGCTCGCCTTGCACCCGTTCGATCTGGCAACCAACAAAGTACTGGCCTTGATCGGCCGGGCCGAAGTCCGGGATTGGGTTGACATCATTCACTGCCATTCCCGCCTTCAGTCATTTGGATGCCTGGTTTGGGCGGCTTGCGGAAAGGATCCGGGGTTGAGTCCCCAGTTCATTCTGGCACAGGCCAGCCGCACGGCGCATTACACTCGGATGGACTATGAGACACTGGCCTTTGCAGGCGGCGCGCCTGACCTGGCTGAACTGGGCCGGACCTGGCGGAATATGTTGCAGGAGGCAACCGATATCACGGCCATTCTGCCCGAAGATCATGTGGGACAATGCGTACTGCTTCGGGGCGGCAAGCTGTTCAGCGGGTCGCCGGACGTGCTGAAGGATGCGCTGACAGAGGATACGATTCGTTTTCACGGGGGAACGGTCCGCGGTGCATGGCCCACGCTTTCTGTCGGAGCGTCAAGAGGTACATAAGGGGTCCCATAGGGGACTTGAATGACGCTAAGTTAAGCGATGCTTCCGATCATAATCCTAATCGTAATCCGTTCTCCACCAAAAGATTAAGATTAGGATTAAGATGGCTATCGACAGAAAAACCTAGAATTGTGACCCCGATACCGACCCCGACCCCGACCCACCCCCACACTCACACACTCACCCACCCACACACCCGCTTCGCGCATTTCCTGATCCGCCTTTCAGCTTTCCGTTTTCAGCTTTTCTCTTCCGCTTTTCTCGTGTATAGTAATCGTCGAGACAGCACGCGATATCATCAGGAGGCTGACCATGAGAGAACGCGTTGTGGGTGCCGTTTGGATAGCTGCGATGGCGCTTCAGGCGGCGGCCGAAGGGGATCTCAAACCGCGCGATCTGCCGCCCGTGACGTGGATGGAGGCTCGCGCGCATGCGCCGGTCGATCTCGTGCGCGACGGGGTTGCGCGGGCTGTGGTCTATGTGGTTGATCCCAAGGCACGAGCCCCCTTTGTGGCGAAGCGGTCGGGAGACCACCCCCCGGTCTTCAAGCAACTGCTCAACAATCTGGTGGAGACGATCCGCCTCAGCACCGGTGCGACGCTCGAGCTGGTCAACGACCCCCCGGCTGCCGACCAGCCCGCCATCGTGATCGGCGACGGCGAGGAATCGCGCGCGGCGGGCATCGATGCGGCGCAATTGCCGCCCGAAGGTTTTGTCGTCAAGACCGCCCCCAACCGCGTCTACCTCGTGGGCAGTACGCAGCGAGGCGAGGGCACGGCCTGGGCCGTGGCGGACTTTCTGGAGCGGTTCGTCGGGGTCCGCTGGTACTGGCCGACGCCGTACGGCGGGCGCTCGATTCGGCAGGCCGCTTCTCTGGTCATTCCCCCTGTCTGCTACCGGGATCAGCCGGTCTTCTCCTATCGCAGAATGTACCAGGACTGGTATTGGCTGCAGGCGCGCTCGTCCGACGAGCAGATCCTCCCGATGGCCCCCGGCGCTGGCGCCGAGGGCTCGGAGACGCTCTGGATGGGTGATCATTTCACGTTGATGCGCCAGGCCAACTGCTGGCCGTATGAGGCCGTGCAACAGGGCGCGCGTATTTTCGAGTTCATGAACAACACGCTGAACACCAATGCGGCCCTGTTTGCGGTCCGTGAGGATGGCAGCCGGAACTACGGCACGTTCTGCTACAGCGCGCCGGAGCTGATCGCCTGCTATGTCGAGAATCTGGAACGGGCGTGGGACAGGGGAGGCAAAGGCACATTTATCGGGGGCATCACGCGCACCAGCGTCACCCTCTGGCCCTCCATGGATCTGGGCAACAACTCCCTCGTCTCGGCCTGTCGCTGCCCGGGCTGCCGGCAGAAGTCCGAGACGGGTGGCGATGCGCTGCTGATGGGCGATTTTGTGAGGCGATTGTGCGAGATCGTCAAACAGCGCTGGCCCGACAAGAAGGTGATCTACGTGCCTTGGGGAATCCCGAGCTGTCCCGAGGAGATGACGTTTCCGGACAACCTCGTCATCAACTCCCTCGACTTGGGCACGATGGGGCTGATGCATCAGCCGGCGATCAGCCAGGAGCAGGAAGGCCTCCTGCGCGCCTGGGCCGCGAAGTCAGGACGGCCTGTGTCCATGTGGATTGATTTTGCCGGTCCAGGCGACTGGACGCTCGGACCGGTCCAGTTCCCCCATCGGGTCCAGGAGTTCTATCAATCAAACCGAAACCGGCTGGATGGCGGTCTGGTGCTCTCGTACGGCGCGGCGTGCTTCGTTACCGCCGCCCCGACCTACTACGTCTGGAACCGCGCGCTGTGGAATCCCGACCTGGACGTGGAGGCGACGCTGGACGAGCTGTGCCGGCGGCTCTTTGGCGCGGGTGCCGCAAGCGCCCGCGAACTCCTGAGGCTGGAGTGCGACCGTTGGCAGAAGACCGTCCTCTCGCGCCCGTTGCGGCTCGCCGAACAGCGCGTCCCCCCGAAACTGTTCCGGGAAATCTGGCCGCCGGATGTCGTGGCCCGGATGAAAGCGCTGCGCGACCAGGCGCTCGAGGCGATCGAGCGGACCGGCGACACAGCGGCCCGCAAGGCTTTTCTCTATTGGACGTGGTCGCTGGATGCCTTCATCGCGTATGCGGAGGCCATTGACGAAGCGCCGCCGCGGCAGGAGACCGTTGCCGTCGCACCGCCACCCGTCGCCGAGGATCCCGCCGCAGCCGCGCGGTTTCAGGGCGGCCCCGCCGAGACCAACCAGGTCCGGATCGACAACATCCGCCTGGCCCCAGTCCCCGCAGCAGGGGAAAGCGCGGTGCGCTTCGATCTCGCCTGTGGCCACACCTGGCGGGCCCGGTGGACGGAGCCGGCTGCGCAGAACGTCACCGGCAGCGACCTGCCCGTCGAGAGCTGGAGCGCGGCTTGGGTGTTTGCCAAATACCGGCTTCCGGGCCGGGAGCAAGAGGGCTACTTTCATGCGACGCTTGCGCCGGAACGCGCCCGGCACACCGTGCCCAAGGAGGCGGCGCTGGATGTCGGCCTGACCGGCGCCACAGGCATGGGCGTGTTCATCTACCGCGCCGATGCCGGGCACGGACCGCTCGCGCTCAAGGACGTGAGCCTGCTCTGGCTCCACGGCGCTGATGGCGTCACCAACCCCGCCGCCGCCGACCTCAAGGTCTTCGCCATTGAGATGGTCTATGTTCCGCGCGGCGCGTTCCAAGTCGGTTCGGGCGGAACCGAGCCCGGTTGCTTCACGGACGGCTCGTGGACCGACGGCGCCACGATCCCCTTCACGGTCGACGAAACCTGGAGCGGCCCGGTGGCGGAAGGCACCAACGCCCGGCGCATCGGCGGCCAGCCCGGTCGCCTCTGGGGCATCAGCGAATTTGGCCGGGACGCCATCGGCCCCGAGGGCGCGATCGTTAACGGTTACCCGACCGGCTACGAGCCTTTCTACTGCATGCGGTATGAGGTGACGCGGGGACAGTTCACGGCGTTCTTGAACACCATGTCGAGCGCCGCTTTCGCGCGCACCTCGGGCGGCGACAGTTCGCACGCAGGCGCCACATACACGGCCGCCGGGCGTTACGCCCTGTCGGGGGTCTGGCCGGATTTCAAGGCGGCCAAACCCTGGCAGGCCTGCAACCTGCTTGCGTGGTGGGATAGCGCCCTGTACGCAGCCTGGGCGGGATTGCGGCCGATGACCGAACTGGAGTACGAAAAAGCCTGCCGCGGACCGCGCCTGCCGGTGACGCACGCATTTGCCTGGGGCACCGTCGCTATCGCCCGGACAGAATACACCGCGAGCCGCGAGGGAGCGTCCGACGAGCGGATGGCGGGCAATGACGCGCCGGACATCGGCAACGCCAATTACGATCTGACCCTGCCGGCCTATTTCGGCGGCCCGACGCGCGGCGGCGTGAGCGCGATACCCGGCAGCCCGATGCGGGCGGGAGTCTTTGCGACGCCGGATAGCGGGCGCGTCGCTGCGGGCGCCTCCTACTGGGGCATCCTCGACTTGAGCGGCAACGTGCGCGAACAGGTGGTCACGGTCGGCAACGCCAGAGGGCGCTCGTTCGGCGGCTCGCACGGATCTGGGACGCTGACTGTTCCCGCCGACTGGCCGGCGATATCCGGTGCCGACCTCGCCAGAGGCACCGGTTATCGCGGCGGGTTCTTCGGCGACTTGCCCGCGCCGCTGCGCGCCTCGGATCGCAGCCGCGCGGTGTTCAAGGAACGGGAGGCCTCCTTCAGCCGGGAATCACGCTCGGAAGCGAACGGCTGGCGCGGCGCGCGCACGGCGCCCGACGCCACCACGGGAAGCGCGGCCGGGAGCCCGGTTGCCGTGACGGTCGACCGTCTCATGCTGCGCCTGGCGCAGGCCGTCACCGTGGACGGCGTGCTGGGCGAGTGGGCCGGCAAACCGACGCTGACGCGCAGCAGCCTGTTCCAGATCGTCCCGGAGGACCGCCGCCGTCCAACCGGACGCCAGGCGCCGTGGCAGGGACCGGAAGACCTGAGCGTCAAGGCGTGGTGGGGCGTGGATGGCGACGCCCTCTGCGTAGCGGCCGAGGTGACAGACGACACGCCTTTCAACCGGCAAACCGGCGGCAAGATCTGGAATGGCGACGCGCTGCAACTGGGCATCGTCCTCTCCTCCAATGTCCACTGGAATCTCGGCGTGGCGCTCACCACGAACGGCGCGGCCTTCCATCCGTTTGAAGGCCGTGGCGACACACTCTCGAAAACCGCCGCCTGCGCCGTGGTGCGCGACGAACCGGCCAAGGTCACCCGCTACGAACTGCGTCTGCCGTTGGCTGATCTTGGCGTGAAACCGGGCGAATCGTTCGGGTTCAACGTCGTTGTTCTGGATGACGACGACGGCACCGGATCCCGGTACTGGTTCCAACTCGCGCCGGGCTTGTGCGGCCGCACGGCCAAGGCCCCGCCGCGCTGGCAAACCTATCCGCGGTACATCGTGGAGAAGTAACAGAGAGCACTCCGTTCCGTTACAGCATTGGGTTTTCAGGGACGGGCCTGAATGGCGCTAAGTTAAGCGATACTTCCGATCATAATCATAATCATAATCTTAATCTTAATCGTAATCCGTCCTCCACCAAAAGATTAAGATTAAGATTAAGATGGCAATAGCCCCTTAACTTAGCGGCATTCCGGCCAGTCCCTGGCCAGTCCCTGGTCGGCTTCAGAAAATCAGCGACGGCAGCCAAAGACCGATCGCAAGACCATATAGATAGTCGAGCCAGAAGAAAGAAAGAATGTTGGCTGCGTAAATCAATCCAACGAGCGGAACGCTCAATATAGCCAGCGGATTCAGGGAACGCAAGGCCTGTCGAGCATGGCGAATTAACAAGCAATCGCTTTTCAGGCTGCACAGGCACCCGCTCGCTGAAACCGGTCTGAAGGAGCCCTTTTGTCGTAGAAATGTAGCGGAATCGGGCTAACGATGTCAAGTCCTGCGCAGAAACCTGCAGAAACCTATTGCCCGTGGACTCGAATGGCGCTAAGATGAACCCCTTGTGAAATCGAAAACGACGGTTAACGTAGCGCCCATCCCTGTTGCCTCCCACGCTGTGATGGGTGACCCCAGCGGGCGCCGACGGAGCTGGCTTCTTCTGCTTTTGCCGCTGGGGTGCGTTTGCGCATCGATTGCAGCGCCCCCTGCGGAGAGTGTCCAACGCTTCAAGAAGCAGGAGGATCAACGTCCTGATCTGAATCGCATGATGGCGGCGGTGACGAATCCCGCCTATTTTGTTGCGCTGGAACCCCGTCTGCCCCGGTACCATTTCTCCGGTCTAACGTCCAACACGGTCGCCTTGCTGGAGAGCACGAATCCGGCTGTGCGCCGCACGGGTGTGATAGCCCTGATTCACCAGAACGCGACGCTTCCTGCCATCCGTGCACAGGTGGCGGCGCGCTTGGCGGACGATGACCCGACCGTTCGTGAAGCGGCGGCTGAATACCTGATCTGGCATGGAACGGGGGAGGAGATTCCTGTTCTTCGGGCGACGGCTGCGGTGGAGCCGGATCCGTTTACCCAGGCGGCGATCACGGATGCGGAATCGATCATTGAACGGCGCGAGAAGCAGGGGGGTGGGCATACGGGCCCGGATCGGAACGGTTCCTCGACGTCCCCAGCGGCCGTCCAGCCGCCCCGGACCTACGCCGAGGCGCTGGCGCTTGTGACGAACCCGGCGGCGCCCGGATGTGTGGAGGCCGCTGCCGCTTTCTACCGAACCCGGGATGCCTTCGAGCCGATGCGGATATTTAGAGGCCGGGAGCCAGAGACCGAAGCTATCCAGGAGAAACTGCGTCGTGCGACTCTGGCAGCGGTGCTGTTCGGGTTCACGCGAACGGAGGAGATGGGTGACGCGGAGCGCACCGGGAACGTTCCGGTTGCCCGCGCGTTCATGCCGCCCTTGCGGGATTTCTTCGAGCCGGGGAGCAAGAGCTTCGGTCTCAAGATGGGAGGGGGCGGCGGCGCCTTTTCCAACACCATTCATACGGGGTACGACGTGGCCTGGCTGCGGGATAACCTGACGGTTGTGGCGGTGGCCGATGGCGTGGTACGGCGTGCCCTCTACAACCAGACTTGGGGACATATCGTGATTCTTGAGCATCGCCTGCCGGATGACTCCTGGATCTGTTCGTTGTATGGGCACCTATCGCCAGCGCTGACGGTCAAACCCGGCGAGGTGGTGCGCAAGGGGCAGCGTCTCGGAGCGTTGGGGCGCAGTTGTACCTGGGAGAACGGGGGTTACTGGTCGCACCTTCATTTCGGCATGCGCACGGGTGAGTTTGGCACGGCGCGATGGGTTGCGGGCTACTATCCGTCGAAAATATGGAACGAGGAGCCGCACGGTTGGGTGGATCCGCAGGTTTTTATCCGTGAACATTCCCCGGCAGCAACCGTCCCGTCACAGGCTGCGGGGACCGACACGCAGCCGGTCGTCACGGGGATTCCCTAACTGAAAGCCCTGAAGGCCCGTCCCGAATGCCGCTAAGTTAAGGGGCTATTGCCATCTTAATCTTAATCTTTTGGTGGCGAACGGATTACGATTACGATTACGATTATGATCGGAAGCATCGCTTAACGTAGCGCCATTCAGGTCCAACCCCAGCGAGCGCTCCCTAACGACCCCCGTTACAGCAGCACGCCTTTGGGCGAGGCGTCTCCGTCTTCCCACCAGCGCGGCTTGGCCGAGGCGATCTTGGCAATCCCCTTGGTGGTCATCCGCTGGCCCTTGGCCGACACGCCCTTGAGCAGCGCCTCGGACGGGGTGAACACCTGCTGGTGGATCTTCTGCCCCTTGGAGGGCTTGTATTTGAGGTAGATCGTCTCGGGCGTCCCCTCTTCCAGAAGCTGCACGGCGCTCTTCTCAGGCGCCAGGCGGTAGTCCTTGTTCTGGATCGCGCCGCCGAAGGTGAAGCGCTTGATGTAGGAGATGTCAAAGTGCGGCTCGGTGTAGACGCAGGTCATCTCCCGGTCCCGATCAAAGATGGCGCAATAGATCATGTTCTGATCAATGAAGAACTTGTCCGGCGGGGGCATCATGCGGTACCGGCCGTCGTTCCAGACGAGCATGATCTTGTCGAGCGACGAGCATTCGAAGAGCGGCTCGCCGGTCTTGATCTCGGTGCCGATGTAGCCGTTCTCGCGGTCGATCTTGAGGGTCAGCTCGCGGGCGGTGAGCTCGCGCAGCTCGATCTGACCGAAGGTGGCGACCGCCGTCAGCCGCGGATAATGCGCCTTGTACTGCTTGATCAGGGCCTTGAGGTATTTGACGGCATGGGCCTTGAGCGACTTGAGGCTGCCCTCGACTTCGGCGAGTTCCTTCAGGATGGTGGCGATGTCCTCGCGGTTCTTGTTGATGTCAAAGAGCGAGATGCGCCTGATCCGGATTTGCAGCAGCCGTTCGACGTCCTCCGGGGTGATGTCCCGGCGCAGCTCCTTGCGAAACGGCTTGAGGCCGCTGAGAACGGCCTGAAGGACCTGTTCGTAGGTCGGCATCTCTTCGATGCGCTTGTAAATCCGCTCCTCGATGAAAATCCGTTCGAGCGTGCGGTTGTGGAAATCCTCGTGCAGCTCGTCGCGCCGGATCTCCAGCTCCCGCTGCAGCAGGTCGAGAAGCTGCTGGGTGTTGAGGCGGAGGACTTCGGAGACGGTCGTTTCGCGTGGCCGGCCGCCGTGCAGGACGACCATGCGGGAGGTGACGGCCGTCTCGCACGCGGTGAAGGCGTAGAGGGCTTTGACCGCCGCATCCTGCGCGGCGCCGACGGTGAGGACGATCTCGATCTCGACATGCTCGGCTGTGAAGTCGTTGATCTGCCGCACCGGGACCTTCTTCTTCTTGATCGCATCCTCGATGGTCTTGATGAGCGATTCGGTGGTCTGTCCGAATGGCAGGTCTCGGATGACGAGCCGGTTGTTGCCGCGGTGCTCGATGCGCGAGCGGAGCTTGATCCGGCCGAGGCCGTCCCGATAATCCGAAACGTCCATCACGCCGGCGGTGTAGAAGTCGGGGAGCACCTGAAATGGTTTCTTCTGGATGATGGCGATCTGCGCCTCGAGCAGTTCGATGAAGTTGTGCGGCAGGATCGTCGTGGAGAGTCCCACCGCGATTCCCTCGGCGCCGAGCATGAGCAGGAGGGGAATCTTGGAAGGCAGGAGCACCGGCTCCTGGTTGCGGCCGTCGTACGAGGCGACGTATTGGGTGGTCTTGGGGTTGAACACCTCGTGGCGGGCCAGCTCGGTGAGGCGGCACTCGATGTAACGCGGGGCGGCGGCGGAGTCGCCGGTGTGGATGTTGCCGTAATTGCCCTGCCCCTCGATCAGGTAGCGCTTGTTGACGAGGTTGACGAGGGCGTCGCCGATCGAGGCATCCCCGTGCGGGTGGTACTTCATCGTGTTGCCGACGACGTTGGCAACCTTGATGAAGCGGCCGTCGTCGAGCTCCCACAACGAATGGAGGATCCGGCGCTGCACCGGCTTGAGACCATCCTCGATGGTCGGGATGGCGCGGGAGCAGATGGTGTAGGAGGCGAACTGGATGAAATTGACATCCATCAGGCGCGAAAGGGGTCCGCGGCTGTTGGGGGGGACGTTGCTCTTGGGGAGGGGGCCGTCTGCCTGGGGGAAGAGCGGATCGGCGTCGGGCGGAGTGTCGCGCGTGGCATCGGGGAGATGGGTCTCGGCGCCGCTTTCATCCCGCTCCGCAGTGGCGGGTTCGCCGTCGGCCTTCGTCTCCGCCACGGCGGCGGGCAGGGGGGGAGCGTCGAGATCGAACAGGAAGTCCTCGGTCACCTGGACGGGAGGCGCGTTTTCGCCGTTGGGGGCGGAATCGGGGCTTTTTTTGCTGGGGGGTCGGCGCATGACGTTGTTCAAACCTCGTCGGGAATCACCAGATTGTCCATGATATACTGACGACGTTCGGAGGTGTTGTCGCCCATGTAAAATTCGAGTGTCTCGCCCAAACCGTAGTCCTGCGTGGCGTCAACGGGGGTCAGGCGCATCTCCGGGCCGATGAAGGCGTGGAACTCCTTGGGCGAGATCTCGCCGAGGCCTTTGAAGCGGGTGATCTCCGCCGACTTGCCCAGCTCGGCGATCGCGGCGAGGCGATCCTCATCGGAGTAGCAGTAGTGGGTGACCTTCTTGTTCCGCACCCGGAACAGCGGGGTCTCGAGGATGTAGAGGTGGCCTTCGCGGAGCAGGCGGTCGAAGAAGCGGAGAAAGAAGGTGATCATCAGGTTGCGGATGTGGAGGCCGTCGACGTCGGCGTCGGTGGCGAGAATCACCTTCTGGTAACGGAGGTTGTCGACCGACTGCTCGATGTCGAGACTCTGCATCAGATTGTACAGCTCGACATTCTTGTACAGCTCTTCGCGCTTGCGGCCGCAGGTGTTGAGCGGCTTGCCCTTGAGGGTGAAGATCGCCTGAACCGAGACATCCCGGCAGGAGACCAGCGAACCTGCGGCGGAGTCGCCCTCGGTGATGAAGAGCATGGTGTCGAGGCCGGTGCCCTTGGCCGCGTGCAGGTGCTGCTTGCAGTCTTTGAGCTGCGGCACGCGGACGGAGACCGACTTGGAGCGCTCACGGGCCAGCTTGCGCACCGAATTCAGCTCGGCGCGGAGCTTGGCGGTCTCCTCGATCTTGCCGATGAGCTTCTGTGCATGGACCGGGTCGCGGTGGAACATCTCCTCGATGACGCGCTTGATTTCGGCGACCAGATCCGAGCGGATCTCCTGATTGCCGAGCTTGTTCTTGGTCTGGGACTCAAAAATCGGATCCTTGAGGCGGATGGCGATCGCGCCGATGACCCCCTCGCGCACCTCGTCGCCGTCGAATTTCTTCTTCCCGAACTCGTTGACCGCCTTGAGCAACCCCTCCTTGAAGGCCGAGAGGTGAACCCCGCCGTCGTTGGTGTATTGGCCGTTGACGAATGAATAGTAATCCTCGCCGAGGCGGTTGGTGTGGGTGAAGGACAGCTCCAGCGTCTTGGAGCGGTAATGAAAAGGCTGGTAAAGCTTCTCGAACTGGGCCTCGTCGTGGATCAGGTCGAGCAGCCCGTTCTCGGAGCGGAACGTGTTGCCGTTGCAGAGGAGGCTCAGCCCGGCGTTGAGGTAGGCGTACATCCGCAGGCGGCGCGAGACGTGCTCGTCGCGGAACTGGAATTTCTTGAAGATGTCGCCGTCGGGCGTGAACTGCACGAGGGTGCCGTTGCGCTCGTCGGTCTTGCCCTTCTTCTCCGAGACCAGCTTGCCGTAAGCGAAGGTCGCATCGGCCATCTCGCCGTCACGGTAGGCGCGGACGAGAAAGTGGGAGGAAAGGGCATTGACCGCCTTGGTGCCGACGCCGTTCATGCCGACAGAGAATTGGAAGGAGTCGCTGTTGAACTTGCCGCCGGTGTTAATCTCGGAGACGCAGGCGACGATTTTTCCCAAGGGGATGCCCCGGCCGTAGTCGCGGACCGAGCAGGCGCCGGTGGTGGGGTTAATGGAAATATCAACCCGTTTGCCAGAGCCCATGATGAACTCGTCGACGGCGTTGTCGAGCACCTCCTTCAGCAGGATGTAGATGCCGTCTTCATACTGCGAACCGTCGCCGGTCCGGCCGATGTACATGCCGGTGCGGAGTCGGATGTGCTCGACGGACGAAAGGGTCTTGATCTTGCTTTCGTCGTAGTGGTGTTGTGTGGATGTCGCCATAATCTCGTGTGTATCCGGGATGCGCCGGAGTGGCGGCGGGTTCGGACGTGCGTGAAGTGTCGTGAGAAACGGCTAATTTGTCAACTCTTTCCGCACGCGTTCCCAGTAATCGGTTAGCGACAGGGTGGGTGGGTGAGTGGGTGAGTGTGTGAGTGTGTGAGTGTGAGTGAGTGTCCCACACACTCCCACACACCCACACTCTCCCCCCCCCCTGATTACTGGCTGCTGCGGAATTGCCCTCGCCCTGAAAATCAGATACACTGACTCTCGTGCGTGGCGACCGGCATGAGCGTCGGCGGCCGTCACCGGTGCCTGTGCGTCCAACCCCT
>Ga0194113_10001586_pt1 | contig 31093 bp, 29 predicted proteins | sample TA2MahC200mmetaG_FD_146193 | JGI IMG/M metagenome (GOLD analysis project Ga0194113, IMG submission 146193) | Freshwater microbial communities from Lake Tanganyika, Tanzania - TA2015017 Mahale Deep Cast 200m | ecosystem: Environmental > Aquatic > Freshwater > Lake | place: Tanzania: Lake... | reverse complement strand
ACCTCGAGGCCGCAGAAGGTGGCCAGGCGCCGGAGGAGCCTGACCAAGGTTTCTTTGCCGAGGTCATCGAGGAGGCGTTGGGCGCCGACGATGCGGGAGACGCAGTGGTAGACGGCGGGCCGGCCTTTGACCTTGATGCGGGTCAGTCTCATAAGCTGCGGTGAGAATGTGCGAAGCGGACACTTTTGTCAACATCATTTTACATGGCAGATAATGATCAGCGGAGCGGAGGGAGAGTTTATCTCGTGTTACGGGGGGCGGATGAGTGGGGGGCGTGCGGTTATACTTGGGCTGGGTTAGGTCAGGGGTGCGCGATGGGGAATTGGCCGAGCAAACCGGCGGTAGCGGTGGTGAGGCCGGTGGCGTAGCGGGCACGGTCGAGCTCGCGGATGCGGAATTGCCAGACGCGCCGGGAGTCGGGGCCGGATTCATAGTGGACCACAGCATCGTCGTCCACGCGGATGACGACCGGCTCGAAGGCGAATAGGTCGTTGGCAAGGGTGGGATCGGCGGGGTGATTCGCTGGGGCAGGCAGGCTGAGGAATTGGGCGTCGCGGGGGACGAGTTGACGGCCGGCGAGGGAGCCGAAGAGGGCGGTACACCAGAGGTTGCGGGTGGCGGCGAAGAGTGTGTCGCGCCGGGCCGGTTCGACGGGCGCGGCTAGGAAGTCGAGCGGAGGTGCCGTCTCTTTCTCGAGCGCATAGATGAAATATTGAAGGAGACCCGCGGGTGCGTGGCGAAGGAGGTCGGCGTGGGTGGCCTGCCAGAAGGAGGCGCGGCCGTCGTTGCGCCATAGGCCGCCATCGAAACAGGGGACCCAGTAGAGGGTCAGGCCGGAGCGCAAGACGCAGACATAGGCGAATGGGTCGAGGCCGACGTTGTGTTCGCGGAAGTCCGAGCGGGAGGCTTCGCCGATGAAGATCATGACTTTGCCTAGTTTCCGACGGCAGAGGTCGGGCTCGCGGTTCAACGCCGCAGCGAGGTCGCGCAGGCTGCCGACCGCGGCCAGCATCACGGGTTCGGTGGCGGCACGGAGCGTTTCGAGGATCAACTGGACGCCGTTCTGGAACTGGGCGGGTTGTTCGCGGGCGGGGTCGGTGGGTGACTTGAGTTTGGCTTCGAGGCCGATGGCCACGGGCACGTTGCGCCCGCTGAGGTTGTTCAACTGGGCGACGGGGATACGGCCGGGGCGGCGGACCTGGAGGGCACCCTGATCGAGGATCACACCACGGAGGTCGAACTCTGGGATGGCATAGAGGGTGGCGAGATCGAAATGGTCGTCGGGATCGTCGTGTGGGTGGAAGAGGTCGGTGCAGTAGAGCAGGGGCACGGAGAGAGGTTGGGGCAAGCGGTGCTGGGGGATCGAGGGTCGGGCGTCGGCCGCGGTCAAGAGGGCGCAGAGTGGGACGAGGAGGGCGAGCAGGCAGGGTGGGAGGAGCGTCGGCGCGGGAGAGAGGTGGGGCGGGGCGGTCATGGCTGGAACGAAACGGGGTTCTGGTCAGTCCAACCGCACGCAGGACTCGAGATCGCCCAAGGTGAAGGGGACGTTATCGATGAGGAGGCCGATACGGGAGCGCGGCAAGGTATCGGTGAAGAGCTCGAGGTCGCACAGTTCGAGTTTACCGCGCAGTCGGACGCCGTCGTGCAGCCAGACCTCGACGTTGCGGCCTAAGGGCAGGCCGAGTTTTTCGGCGGTGGCTGCCAAGGCTCGGTCTCGGTCTTGGCGCCAGCGCTCGAGGCCGTCGGTCTTGGGCTTAGCGTCGTCGGTGAAGTCCAGTTCGAGGGCAGTTTGGGCGGTGTGGGCGGGTGTGGGAGGCGGGGAATGCGGGGAATGCGGGTCCTGTGTGGATGGGCGGTCGAGGTTCGATTGGGGCTGGGCTGGCAGGGCTGCGGCGCTTGGGGGCTCGGCGCGGGCGGATTGGAGGCGGCCGATCAGACGGTAGACTTGGCCGAGGGCGTCGTCCAGGTGGGTCTGAGATTCGGCGGAGAGGTCTTCGCCGTAGCCGAGTTGTACGGCTGGGATTTTGACCCACCAGGCTGGCGGGCAGGCGCCGAAGGAGAGGCGGGTGAAGGCCAGGAGCGCGGCGGGATCGCTGGTGTGGGCGAGGCCGCGGATGGCGCGGGTGGGTTGGAGCGGACTAACCTCGACCGCGTCGAGTTCTGGGGAAGCGGCGGCATCGACGAAGACGGCGGCTTGGGCATGGGCGAGATCGGCGGCGAGGTCGGGTGTCAATTGTTGGACGGCGCGCGCGAGGACACCGGGCAGGTGCCATTGGGCGACGGTTTGGGCCAGGCGCGGACCTACGGCATCGTCTTGCCGCAGATCGTTACCGTAGCCGATGACCAGGATGGGTTTGTCGGCGGGCATAGCTGAGCTGGGTCTGGGGCGCACGCGCGAGTGTGCGGGCCGGGTGGGGCGGCGTCCATCCCAAAAGCGGTGGAGTTGAGCGGTGAGGAAGTGGATTAGCTGGAGGCGACCTGGTCGAGGACGGCGCCGCTGGGGGCGAAGAGGGTGAGTTGGAGGGGCATCTGGCCGGCGGCGTGGGTGGAGCAACTCAGGCAGGGGTCGTAGGCACGGATGCCCGCCTCGACGCGGTTGAGCAAGGGCTCGGGGATGCGTTGGGAGGCGCCCTGGATGTAATGGCGCGCGATTTGGGCGACGGTGCGGTTCATGGCCAGGTTATTCTGGCCGGTGGCGATGATGAGGTTGACGCGCTGGAGGAGTCCTTGTTCGTCAACGTGGTAATGGTGGAAGAGCGTGCCGCGCGGGGCTTCGCTAGCGCCTACACCTTCGAGTTTGTTGATGCCGGCGTCGGCGCGCAGGCGTGGCGAGGTGAGCTCGGGGTCGCCGAGCAGCTCACGGATGCGCTCGAGGGAGGCGAGGATCTCGATGAGGCGGGCGTAATGGTAGAGGAACGAGGAGGTCACGGCGCCGTGGCCGAAGCGGCGGAAGCGGTCCAGTTCGGCATCGGCGAGTGGGGAGCCCATACGGCGGCAGACGTTGAGGCGGGCGAGGGGGCCGACGCGGTAGAGGCCGTCGGGGTAACCGAGGGGTTTGTAGTAGGGCGACTTGAGGTAGGAGCCGGGCTCGACGGCTTCGGCGATGACGTCCTGATAGCGGGCCGGGTCGAGGTCGTCGGCGAGGACGTTTCCGCCGGCGTCGACGAATCGGAGGGTACCGTCGTAATGTTCCCAGAGGCCGTCGGGGCGGCTGAGTCCCAGGAAGAGGGAGGGGAAATTGCCGAAGACCTGGATTTCGCGCCGGTGTTGGGTGAGGACCTCGCGGAAGCGTTGGAGGGCGGCTTGGGCGATGGCGAGGGCCTCTGGCAACTTAGCTTCGAGTGGTTGGCGGGCGGCGGGGGTGAGGGGTTCGCGGACACCGCCGGGGACGGCCCAGGCGGGATGGATTTTGCGGCCGCCGAGGGCGGCGATGATTTCCTGGCCGAACTGGCGGAGGCGGATACCACCGCGGGCGAGTTCGGGGTCGGCGTGGGCGAGGCCGAAGAGGTTCCGTTCGGCGGCAGGGCGATCCCAGCCGAGGAGGAAGTCTGGGGCGCTGAGGTGGAAGAAGCTCAGGGCGTGGCTCTGGACGATCTGGGCGAGGTTCATCAGCCGGCGGAGTTTTTCGGCGGCGGCCGGGATGCGCACGGCGAGGATGGCGTCGCAGGCCTTAGCGCTGGCGAGGAGGTGGCTGACGGGGCAGATGCCGCAGACGCGTGGGGTGAGGCTGGGCATTTCCCACATGGGCCGGCCCTCGCAGAACTTCTCGAAGCCGCGGAACTCGACGACATGGAACTTGGCGTCGGCGACGTTGCCTGCGTCGTCGAGGAAGATGGAGATTTTGGCGTGGCCTTCGATCCGGGTGACCGGGTCGATGAGGACGCGGATGGGGGCGGGTGAGCTGCGGGGAGTGTTCACTTAGCCAAATCTGATCTGGTGCTGGGCCAACTGCGGGGTGCGCCCCTCGAGGAGCTGGGCGAGGAGCGTCTTGATTCGGTCGGCGGGCGGGGGACAGCCGGGGAGGTGATATTCGACGGGGACGACGGCATGGACGGGGAGGACGGTGTCGAGGAGCGGTGGCAGGACGCCGGGTTGAGCTGGGAGCTGGGGATTGAGGTCGGCCAGTTCGATATAAGCGCGATTGAGGACGGCTTCTGCGCGGCGGAGGGGGTTGCGCATGGCGGTGACGTTGCCGGTGACGGCGCAATCGCCGAAGGCGACGAGGGTGCGTGTGCGCTGGCGGATTTGGTGGATGAGTTCGAGGTGATCGGCGTTGCAGATGGCGCCTTCGATCAGCGCGAGGTCGACCTGGAGGGGGTATTCCTTGGTATCGACGAGCGGGCTGTAGACCAATTCGGCGCGGGCAGGCAGTTCGAGGAGCCACTCGTCGAGGTCGAGGAACGACATGTGGCAGCCGGAGCAACCGCCGAGCCAGACGGTGGCGAGTCTTAGACGTTCCATTGCTTCTTCTCCCGGGCGGTGACGATGTACTCGAGTTTTTGCCGGTCGCGCTCCATTTCGGCGACGGTGGCGCCCTTATAGAAGAGGGCGCCGGTGGGGCAAGCCTGGACGCACTTGCCGCAGGCGGTGCAGGTGTCGGAGTCGGCCCAGGGTTGGTTGAGGTCGGTGATGATCATCGAGCCGGTGCCACGGCCGGCGAGGTTGAGGGTACCGGCGCCTTCGATGTACCAGCAGACGCGCACGCAGCGGGTGCACAGGACGCAGCGGTTATGGTCGAGGCCGTAGAGGCGGTGGGAGAGGTCGACGCCGAGGTTAGGGGCTTGATAGGCGTAGCGGACGTGGTCCATGCCGTGTTGGGTAGCCAGGTCCTGCAGTTCGCAGTGGCCGTTGGAGACGCAGACGGCGCAGACGTGGTTGCGCTCGGCGAAGAGGAGTTCGAGGAGGAGGCGGCGGTAACGTTGGAGGCGTTCGCTATTGGTGCGGACCTCGAGTCCTTCTTGGACTTTGGTGACGCAGGCGGGGAGGAGTTTGGGGGTGCCGACGATTTCGACCAGGCACATGCGGCAGGCGCCCACGTCCATGACGCCGTCGAGGTGGCAGAGGGTGGGGATGGGGATCTGGGCGTCGCGCGCGGCCTCGAGGAGGGTTTGGTTTTCTTCGGCGCTGACGAGTTGGCCGTCGATGGTGAGGGTTTTAGCTGCCATGGCTGTGGCGGGGCGAGGCGGGTTTGGGCATCAGGCTGGGGCGCCGGGGTTTACTGGGGCGGTGTTGGGCGGCTGGGTTGCGGGGGTGGGAGGCGCGGATGGCGGGTTGGGGTGGGCGGGTTGAAGGCGTTCGAGGTATTCGTGGCGGAAGAAGCGGAGCGTGCTCAGCACGGGATTGGGCGCGGTTTGACCGAGCCCGCAGAGGCTGGTGTGCTTGACCAGGTCGCAGAGTTCTTCGAGACGGTCGAGGTCGCGTTGGGTGGCCTGGCGAGCGAGGATTTTGGCCAGCAGCTCGTGCAGTTGGACGGTGCCGGCGCGGCAGGGGACGCATTTGCCGCAGGATTCGTCGCGGCAGAACTCCATGAAGAAGCGGGCCACGTCGACCATGTCGGTGGTTTGGTCCATGACGATCATGCCGCCGGAGCCCATGATGGAGCCGAGGGTGGTCAAGGACTCGTAGTCGACGGGCGTATCGAGGTGCGAGGCCGGGATGCAGCCGCCGGAGGGGCCGCCGGTTTGGACGGCCTTGATTTGGCCGCCAGCGGGGGCGCCGCCGCCCATGGTTTCGACAATCACGCGCAGGGGGGTACCCATGGGGACTTCGATGAGGCCGGTGGTTTGGATTTTACCGGCGAGGGCGAAGACCTTGGTGCCTTTGCTCTTGTCGGTTCCGATGCTAGCGAACCACTCGGGCCCCTTGAGGATGATGGGGGGCACATTGGCGAAGGTCTCGACGTTGTTGATGAGGGTCGGTTGGCCGAAGAGGCCGCTTTCGGCGGGGAAAGGCGGGCGCGGGCGCGGTTGGCCGCGGCGGCCTTCGACGGAGGCCATGAGGGCGGTTTCCTCGCCGCAGACGAAGGCGCCGGCGCCGATGCGGATGTCGATATTGAAGTTAAAGGGGGACTCGAAGACGCCGCTGCCCAGGAGGCCCATTTGTTTGGCTTGGCGGATGGCGTTTTGGAGGCGTTGGATGGCGAGGGGATACTCGGCGCGGACGTAGATGAAGCCTTGCTCGGCTCCGACGGCGTAGCCGGCGACGATCATGCCTTCGAGGACGCGGTGCGGGTCGCTCTCGAGGACGCTGCGGTCCATGAAGGCGCCCGGGTCGCCTTCGTCGGCGTTGCAGATGACGAAGCGGCGCGTGCTTTTGGTTTTGGCGACGGTGGCCCATTTGAGGCCGGTGGGGTAACCGGCCCCGCCGCGGCCGCGGAGGCCGCTTTTGGTGATGGCGCTGACGACCTCTGGCGGGGCCATTTCACGCAGGACATTCCGCAAGGCCAAGTAGCCATCGGCCGCGATGTAGGACTCGATTCGGTCGGGATCGACCAGGCCGCTGTTTTCCAGGACGAGGGGCAACTGGTGCTTGAAGAAGGGGGACTGGAGGTCGCCGCGGTCGAGTGGGGAGGTTTCGCCCTGGAGGGTGCTGAGCAGGGCGGGGGCGTCCTCGGGTCGGATCTTCTGGAACAAGACGCCGTCAGGGTCGACGGCGACGAGGGGGCCTTCGCCGCAGAGGCGCAGACAACCGACGCCGCGGACTTCGACCTCGGCGGCGAGGCCGGCGGCTTGGACGGCCTGGTCGAGGGCGTCTTTGACGGCTTGGCCTTGGGAGGAGATGCAGCCGGCGGCTAAGCAGCAGCGCAGGGTGTGCTTTTTGCGCCGGGCCAGCTCAGCTTCTTTGATTTTGATCAGGTCCTCAAGCAGCATGGCCTAACCATCCTTTCACGTTGGCGAGTGCGTCGGCGGGGCTTTGGCGGGCGGTAACGACTCCATCGTACACGACGGCTGGGGCGATACCGCAGGCGCCGATGCAGCGTGCGGTGGCGAGGGAGACCTTACCATCGGGGGTGGTTTCGCCGGCGCGGACGCCGGTGCACTGTTCGAGGGCGGCGACGACTTGGTCAGCGCCTTTGACGTAACAGGCGGTGCCCATGCAGACGACGCAAGTGTGGGCGCCTTTGGGTTTAAGGTTAAAGAAATGGTAGAAGGTGGCGACGCCGTAGACGCGGCTGGTGGGCAGCTTGAGGGAGCGCGCCACGTAATGCATCAGGTCGGAGTCGAGGAATCCGAAAAGCTCTTGGGCTTTATGGAGCACCTCGATGAGGGCATCTTGGCGGAACTGATGCCGCTTCATATGGGTTTCGAGGATGCGGTAGCGTTTGTCCGACCCGGTTGGGGGCGTGGGTGCGGTGGAGGACCGTGGTCGAGGGCGTGGTAAGGTTGCGATCATGCCTGGTGTCGTTCGATTTCACGCCGCACCCGGTGGGCGGCTCGGGGAACGGCCACGGCTACGGCTGGCGAGAGCGCGGTGCCGTGAGTAAAGCGGTTGCCTTCGATCCCGTAAATCACGAGCTGGGGCGGAAGCTGGCCCAAGACGCGGGCGATGTCAACTGCCTCGGCGAGCCCGAGGTCGTGGGTCGAGCAAGGGAAGCGGCCGGGAGGGAGGGTTTGCGCGTGTGGATCCCAGCGGCGCAGTGTGCCGGGGCGGGCGCCGGACTGGAGGGCATCGACCACCACGACGCGCTGGGCGTTGGCCCAGGCGGCTAGCAGACCGGCGAGTTCGCCGCCGCACTCGTGCACGAGGAGGCCTGGGACGCGGTCCGCTACCAGTTGGCGGGCCACCCAGCGGCCGGCGGCATCGTCGCTCCGGTGCAGGTTGCCCATGCCGATGACCAGCCAGCCGGTTGGGTTCATTCCCGCTCGAGGTGGAGCTTGAGGAAGTGGGTGGCGCAGGAGATGCAGGGGTCGTAGTTCCGGATGGCCTGTTCGCATTGCCAGGTCAACCGCGCGTCCGATTGGTCGAGTCGGCTGGGGATGAACTGGCGGAGGTCCTCCTCGATGGTCTTGAGGTTTTGGGCGGTGGGCGGGACGATGCGGGCGTCGAGGATGACCCCGCGCTCGTCCAGGCGGTAGCGGTGATAGAGGATGCCGCGGGGCGCCTCGGTGCAGCCGTAGCCGGTGCTCGCCCGGGGTGGCACCTCGAGGTAAGGGCGTTCGGGCGGTTGGTACTGGGCGATCAGGCGCAGGGCTTCGTCGCACGCATAGACGGTCTCGACGGCGCGGACGACGATGCCCCGGAACGGGTTGCGGCAGACGGGGCCGAGTCCGGCCTCCTGCGCGGCGGCTTGGGCCAGGGGCGAGAGGCGGTCGAAGTTGAGGGCGTAGCGGGCCAGGGGTCCGACGCAGTAGTGGCGGCGGGCTTTGCGGGTGGAATGGAGCGCATTCGAGTGAGCGAGGTGTTCCTCGGCGAAGTGGGCGTCGTATTCGCGCACGGCGATGTCCAGACCTTGGTTGGACACCAAACGGCCTTCGTTCAAGGGGTACTCGTCAGGATGGCGCAGGGCGACGAACTCGTAGTCTTGGTCGAAGTCTGGGAAATCGAATTGAGCGGTCAAGCGCACGGCGGCCAAGGCCTCGTCGCGCGCCCATTTCAGGCGTTCGGCGAGGGGAGCGAGGGCGGCGGGAGTGGGGACTTGATAGAAGCCGCCCAGGCGCACGTTGATGGGGTGGATTTCGCGGCCACCCAGGAGGGTGACCAGGTCGTTACCCAGTTTCTTGAGCTGGAGGGCCCGGCGGACGAGGTCGCCGTGGTCCTTGGCCATGTGCAGCGCGCTTTCGTAGCCGAGGAAATCGGGCGCGTGCAGGAGAAAGATGTGGAGGACGTGGCTTTCGATCCACTCGCCGCAGTAGATGAGCCGGCGCAAGGCGCGCCAGGGATCGCCGACGGTCACGCCGCAGGCGTCCTCGAGGGCGTGGCAGGCGCTCATTTGGTAGGCGATGGGGCAAATGCCGCAGATGCGCGCGGTGAGGTCGGGGGCCTCGGTGTATTTGCGGCCGCGCAACCAGGCCTCGAAGAACCGGGGCGGCTCGTAGATCTTGAGCTTGACGTCGGCCACCCGACCGTCCCTGATGCGGACGTGGAGGGCGCCTTCGCCTTCGACGCGGGCGAGGGCGTCCACTTTGAGGGTGCGGGTGGTGCTAGGTTTGCTCATGGGCAATACTCTCGCGCCGGAAGGGCTCGGCGTAGGCGTTGAAGCCGCGGAAGGCTCGGACGAGGTCGGGTTCGGTGGTGCCGAGGCGGCTCCAACCGCGCGCCAAGGCGGCGGTGTTGGGGGTTTCCTTGGGGCCAAAACAGCCGTAGCAGCCGCGCTGGTAGGCCGGGCAGAGGGCGCCGCACCCGGCGTGGGTGGCGGGGCCGAGGCAGGGTGTGCCGCGGGCGACCATGACGCAGACAGTACCGCGCTGTTTGCATTCGAGGCAGACGCTATGGGGCGGGGTATTGGGTTTGCGGCCGTGCAAGAAGGCGCTGATGACCTCGAGCAACTGGTGCTTGCTGATGGGGCAACCCCGCAACTCGAAATCGACGAAGACGTGGTCGGCGATCGGTGTGGATTTGTTGAGGGTGGCCACGTAGGCCGGGGTGGGGTAGACGAGGGCGACAAATTCTTTAACCTCGCGGAAGTTGCGCAGGGCCTGGATGCCGCCGGCGGTGGCGCAGGCGCCGATGGCCACGAGGAACTTCGAGGCCCGGCGCACGTGGTGAATGCGCTCGGCGTCATGGGGGGTGGTGACGGAGCCCTCGACGAGGGAGAGGTCGTATGGCCCTTTGGCGACGGCGCGGGAGGCTTCCGGGAAGTTGGCCACCTCGAGTTCGCCCGCCACGGCGAGGAGCTCGTCTTCGCAGTCCAGGAGGCTCAACTGGCAGCCGTCGCAGGACGCGAACTTCCACACCGCCAGTTTGGGTTTCTTGTTTCGGCGCATGTCAAACCTCCCATTTGCCGAGCCACTCGCGCAGGCGGTCGAGGCGGAAGACCGGGCCATCTTTGCAGACGAACCAGGGTCCGAACTGGCAATGCCCACAGAAGCCGACGGCGCACTTCATGTTGCGCTCCATCGACAGATGAATGGCCTGGGCGCGGACGCCGCGCCGCTGGAGTTCCTGGACAGTGAAGCGCATCATGACTTCCGGTCCGCACACCAGCGCCACGGTATTCAGCGCGTCGAAGGGGGCGCGCCCGATCAAGCCGGTGACGACGCCCACGTTGCCGCGCCACCCGCTCATGGCGCGGTCGACGGTGGCATAGACCTCGAGGTCGAAGCGAGCGCGCCACCGTTCGAGTTCGCTGCGATAGAGGATGTCGGCCGGGGTGCGGGCGCCGTAGAGGAGGACGACGCGGCCGTAGCGGTCGCGTTGGGCGAGGATGCGGTAGAGGGCGGGTCGGAGCGGGGCGAGGCCGATGCCGCCGGCCACGATGACGACGTCCTTAGCCTCGCACTCGTCGACGGGCCAGTGGGTGCCGAACGGGCCGCGGACGCCCAGGACTGCCCCGGGCTTCAACTGTCGCATGGCGCGGGTGACGGTGCCGACCTCGCGGGTGGTATGCCAGAGGGTTTTGGGCTTGAGCGGGTCGCTGCTGATCGAGATGGGGATTTCCCCGACGCCGAACACGTAGAGCATGTTAAACTGACCTGGGGCGAAGCTGAACCGGGCCGCACCGTCCACGGGTTGGAGTTCGAGGGTGAAGGTATCGTCGGTTTCGCCCTTGAGGCGGCGCACCGCGTAGGAGGCGACGGCCATGGGGTCGAGCGCGGTGGCCTCCGCGCCGCGGGGGTCAAGGTCGGTCCGCATACAGGTCCAGCAGTTGGAGGCGGGTGGCGGCCAACCGCTCGGCGATCACCACGGTGAAGCGGCGGAAGAACTCGTAGCCGAGCTTAGCGTCGGCTTCGCATTTCTTGCCGATGCAGGCGCCGTCGAAGGCGATGGCCCGCGTGAGTTCGACCGCCCGCGCGTCGAATCGCTTCTTGTAGGGTGGCACCATCCAGGACCAGCTCAACACGTCGCCTTCGCCCAGGGTCTGGATGATCATGGCGCCGCGGCCGGGCACATCCACTTCGATGGCCACCTTGCCGGCGCGCAGCAGGTAGAACTCGCGCGATTCGTCCCCCTCGCGGAACACGAACGCGCCGGTCTTGAACACGACATTACGGCCGCAGCCGGCGAGGATTTGCTGATAGGGCGGGGCCAGTTCCCTGAAGAAGGCGGACTCGGCCACCAGATCTGCGATGGTTTTCATGCGGTTAGTTGCTGCGCCAGGGTGACGCCGTCGCTGCGCCGGATGGCCCGCACCTCCTCGGTGAGGTCAATGCCGACCGGGCACCAGGCGATGCACCGGCCACAACCGACGCAGCCGGCGGTGCCGAACTGATCGTACCAGGTGGCCAGTTTGTGCGTCAGCCACTGCCGGTAACGCGATCGCGGCGAGGCCCGCACACTGCCTCCATGAATAAACGAGAACTCGGTCGTAAAACACGAGTCCCACTTCCGCCACCGTTGCGCGTGTTCACCCGTGAGGTCCGTCACCTCCTCGACGGTGGTACAGAAGCAGGTGGGACAAACCATTGTGCAATTCGCGCAGGTCAGGCAGCGGCCTGCCACATCGTCCCAGCGGGGGTGCTCGTAGTTGCGGGTGAGGAGTTCCTTCAGGCCGCGCGTGTCCAGTTCCCGGCCCATGTGGGCGGCCGCGTCGGCCACGATCCGGTCCGCTGCCGCGAGTTCGGCCGGTGTGGCTGGCTGAGTCGAAAGGTCACGCAACACCGCCGCGCCGCGGTCCGTGCCGGACTCGGCCACAAAATAGTGGCGCCCGGCTTCGATCACCTCGGTCAGGGCGAGGTCAAAGCCGAAGGTGGCCTTGGGGCCGGTGTTCAGCGAGGCGCAGAAGCAGGTGCCTCCCGCCTGCCCGCAATGGACTGCCACCAGGAACACGCCCTCGCGTCGGCGGCGGTACCATGGATCGACAAAGTCCCCGCCCAGGAACACCTTGTCTTGGATGGCGATCGCCTGCAGTTCGCAGGCGCGCACGCCCAAGAAGGCGTACTTAGGCGGGTCAGCCGCGGGTTCCGGGAGTCGATCCAGCTCGCGGTGGCCTGCGCGGGCTCGCCAGAGCCGGACAGTAGGGGGGTGGAGGTAGGGCTTCCAAGCCTGCGGACCGAGCGTATAGCCGAACAGGGCCGCATCATTTCGGCGCTTGAGACAGTAGCTTCCCCCAGTCTGCTCGTCCGTCCAGCCTACGGGCAGCTCGTCGGGCGAGGTGACCGATGCGTAGACCAGCGCCCCGTCGCGCACCGTTGGCCCGATCACCTGGTAACCCTGAGCCGCCAAGCCCCCGAGCAGGCGGCCGAACTCCGGGCGGTCGAACCTGACACGGCCGCGGTCGGCCGCGCGCGGTGAAGGTGAATGGGGCGGTCGATTCTGGCGCCGTTGGGTCATCGTGACCTCCCCGCCCGCGCCGGCGGTGCCCAAGTTCGGACTGGGGGCCGAAATGGCGTTTGCGCTCCGCCGGTGTGGAGGTGCGAAGCGGTTGGATGTGAGTTCAGCATGACTGATGTGACCGGCTCGGACGTCAGCGTATGCTAATCTCTCGGCGTTGCCAATAGAGAACTGTCGAGCGGGCGCCTCTCGAGTGCTCAGCGAGGTGCTCGAGGGCTGGCACCGCGGGTGAAATCCGGCAGGCTCCTTGTGGGGCGTGGCTCGTCAGACCCGCTGGGCGGACGTGACCGTCCGCGTTCCGCCTCGCTCAGGGTTAGGTGCGCGTTAGCGAGGGTGTGGGGCGCGTGGGAGAAACGGATTGGCTGACGAGGCGAGCGGTGATAGGTTTGTCGCGGTGATCAGCGCGCGGGGCGCTGCGGTTACCCGCCTGGATCGGCCGTTGGGGAATTGGGCCGTGTTCGGCACGGGCAGAAGCGGGTGTGCGACCGCCGGCGCCGTGCGTGGACTCGAGACGGGACAACTGGATTGGCTTTATGCACACTTCATTGGGGCTGGATACGTGCCTGGCGTTTATTAACTGCCAGATTAAGCCGGCGGTTCGCGGGCAGCCGGCGCGTTCGAAACTGGCGGTGACCATCTCCCGACAGGCGGGCGCGGGGGCGACCGAAGTGGCCCGGCGATTGGCCCAGTACCTCGAGCGCCACGCGCCCGCTGAGGGCTGTCCCTGGACGGTCTTCGACCGCAACTTGGTCGAGAAGGTCCTCGAGGACCACAAGCTGCCGGCCAAGCTGGCGCAGTTCATGCCGGAGGACCGGGTTTCGGCCATCGACGACATCATGACGGAGATTCTGGGTTTGCATCCGCCCTCGTGGACGTTGTTGCGGCAGACGACCGAGACGATCCTGAAGCTGGCCGAGTTGGGCAACGTGATCCTCGTCGGGCGCGGCGCCCATGTGATCACCTCCCGCTTAGCACACGTGTTTCATGTGCGGCTGGTGGGTTCGGTGGAAAACCGCGTCGCTCGCCTGGAGCGGGAGCAGGGCTTAGCGCCCAAAGCGGCCCTCGCGCACCTGGAGAAGGAAGACCGCGGTCGCGAGCGGTACTTGCGCGAGCATTTTCGGGCCGAGGCGGACGATCCGCTGCTGTACCACCTCATCGTCAACACCGACCGTATGGCCGGGGAGGCTGCGGCACAGCTCATTGGCGAGGCGGCCTTGCGGCACCGAGGCGCGGCCTTGCCCGCAGGCAACGTGGTCTGACCGGGAGCGCTTAGGGCCATGGCAGTAGACAACCAGGTACAGTCACCCTCACGACGCGGATGGCTCGGCGGAATGTTGGCGGCGGGTTTGGCCGCCTTCGCGACCGGTTTTCCGGTGGCGCTGGGGGTGCGGTGTCTCTTGGACCCTCTCCGGCGGAAGGGCCGCGCGCCCGAGTTGTTCGTGCGGATCGCGAACTTGTCGGCGCTGCCCGCGGACGGTGCGCCGCGGCGTTTTCCGGTGTTGTCGGAGCGGGTGAACGTCTGGACGAAGACCCGAGGGGTGCCGGTGGGCGCGGTGTTTCTGCGGCGGTTGGGCGAGGCGTCCGTCGAGGCGTTCAACGTGGTTTGCCCGCATGCGGGGTGCGTGGTGCAGGTGGCGGCCGAGGGCGGCGGTTACCTGTGTCCGTGTCACAACAGCGCTTTCGGCTTGGACGGCCGCATTGCGGATCCGGGCAGCCCCAGTCCGCGGGGTTTGGATGCGCTGGCGACCGAGCTGCGGCATGGCGAGGAGGTTTGGGTGAAGTTCCAGAACTTCCGGACCGGCGTGCGCGATCAGATCCCGATATGAGTTGGTGGCGAGGACTTTTCTGTGAGGCGATTCCCGGCGGCGCAGGTTGGCGGCGCACATGGAGTGCGGTCTTGTTGTTTACGTTTTTCCTGCAAGCGATCACGGGATTCTTTCTGTTGACGCATTATAGCGGCAGCACGCAGACCGCTTGGGAGAGCGTTTACTATTTGCAGTATCACGTTAGTGGAGGCTGGTTGTTACGGGGCATCCATGCGGTGACGGCGCAGGCGATGGTGCTGTTGTTGGCGTTGCATCTGATGCAGGTGGCGATCCAGCGGGCTTACTTGGCTCCGCGCCAGTTGAACTTCCTGCTCTTGTTGGTACTGCTGCCGCTGGCGTTGGCCTTGTCCGTGACCGGTTGGTTGTTGCCCTTTGACCAGAAGGGCTACTGGTCTGCGCGCGTGCCGCTCAACTTGCTGGGCATGGTGCCAGCCATCGGGCCCGCCCTCCAGACCGTGCTCATGGGCGGCACCGAGGTCAGCCATTACACGCTGACTCGCTTTGTGGCGCTCCACACGGTGTTGTTGCCGCTGTGCCTCGGGCTCGGACTCGTGGCTTATCACCGCCTGACGCGCCGGCCGGCGGTTGACGCGTCCGCACCGCCGGCAACTCCGGCTGCGGCCTGGTGTCCGGACCAACTGCTGCGCGATGCGGTTGCCAGTGTGGCGGTGTTAGTGGCGGTGCTTTTTGTGGTGCTTTGGCCGCGCTGGACGGGCGGGGGTGAGGGTGGTCCTACGCTGTTGGCACCCGCCGACGCCACCGAACCCTACGGCGCGGCTCGTCCGGAGTGGTTCATGCTGTGGTTATTCCAACTGCTGAAGTTCTTTCCGGGCGGCACGGAGGTCTGGGGGGCGGTGGGGGTTCCGGCGGTCGTGTTGGCGGTGCTCGCGGCGATGCCGTGGGTGGGGCGCTGGCGACTTGGCCGGCGCTTTAACACCGCGTTTGCGCTCGGCCTGGGGGGAGGCATGCTGGCGTTGACCCTGATCGCCGTGAGTCGCGATCGGCGGGACCCGCAGTTTCAGGCGGCCGTGCGGGAGGCGGACCTGACCGCGGAGCGGGCCAAGGCCTTGAGCGGCGGACCTGACGGTATCCCGCCGACCGGCGCGTTGACCCTGCTCGAGCGAGATCCGCTGACCCAGGGCCCGAGGCTCTTCGCGCGCCATTGCGCTAGTTGCCACCGATACGACGGCCATGACGGGCTGGGTGGTCTCCCGGCCGACGCGCCTTCGGCCTCCGATCTCAAGAGTTTTGGGTCGCGCGCTTGGCTGCGCCGGTTGCTGGATCCGGTCGAGGTTGACGGGCCCAAGCACTTCGGCGGCACCCGCTTCAGCGAGGGGCGGATGGTGCGGTTCGTTAAGCGTGGTGTGGCCGAATTCACCGAGGAGCAACAAGCACAGCTCGAAAAGGTGATTGCCGCTGTATCCGCCGAGGCGGAGTTGCCCGGACAACGGGCTCTGGACGACCGCGATCAGGCCGCCATCGAGACGGGGCGGCAGTTGATTCGCACTGAAGACATGCGGTGCACCGAGTGTCACCAGTTCCGGCAACCGGATGAAGACGCCTCGGCGCCGGACCTGACCGGGTACGGCTCGCGCGCGTGGCTGTTCGAGTTCATCTCGAATCCGAGTCACCCGCGATTCTACGGGCGGCGCAACGATCGGATGCCGGCCTATGGCGCCAATGAGGTGCTTGACGCCGCTAGTATTGGGCTGCTGACGGACTGGTTGCGGGAGGCCTGGTACCAACCGACTTCCGGTCCGTGAGCTCAGCCTTCCCGATCCACTGGCGGGTGAGCACAACCGGTCAACGCCGGCGCCGGCCGTTGGGGCGGGTGGGGGCGGTCTTGTTAACAATCGCCTGCGCCGGTGAGTTGCCAGGTCGGGCGTTGATCTTTTTCGCCACCGACGACCCGACATACAACATCAAGGCTCCCGGCTGCGAGTTGGCCAACAGCGGCTGGCAATACGTGGGGCGGTGGGGGCTTTACGTGGGGGTGCCGGTTGCGGCCGACTATTTCCTCACGGCCAAACACCTGGGTGGCGCGGTCGGCGACGCTTTCAGCTACGACGGCCAGCGCTATACCACGGTGGCGTATGCCGACGATCCTGGCAGTGACCTCCGCCTCTGGCGGGTTGCGGGCGCCTTTCCCCGTTACGCCCCGTTGAACGAGCACCGCGGAGAATCGGGCGCGCGCGTTGTGATCTTCGGATTTGGATCGCGTCGCGGCGCGCCGGTCGTGGTCGGACAGCCGAACAACCTGACTGGTGCCGTGGCGATGGCGATGGAGATGGCCGCGCCCCAGGCTGCCTCCAGAGGCGCCCCGGCGGACCTGCCCCGCCAAGGGCACTCGTCGGGAATCGCTGGGGCTGAGGCCACTGGCTCGAGGGCGGAGGGATCCAGTGCAAGACCCAGCCGGACCGGCACCTCAAGCCAGACTCGGACCGGCCAGACCAAATGGCCACGCCGTAGCGACCGGTCCACCCCTCGGACCGCCCCGACCCCGTGCCCCCCAACCTGGCAGCCACCCGCTCCTGAGCCGATCGCAGGGCTAAAGGGCTGGTTGTGGGGCCTTCGCGACGGCGAGTTGCGCTGGGGCGAGAACGTGGTGCAGGCAGCCTTCGACGTGGGAGGTGCCCTGGGCGGTGTCTTGCGCATCTGTTTCGATGCGAACGGCGGCCCGAACGAAGCCATGATCGCTTCCGGAGATTCCGGCGGCGCCGTCTTCCTTCAAACCGGGCAGGTCTGGAAACTGGCGGGCGTTGTGTATGGCGCCGATGGACCATACCGGCTGACGGCGGACAGCCCCACGTTCAACGCTGCTTTGTTCGACCGCGGTGGTTTGTTTCAGGCAAGCGGCGCACCGATTCCCGACACCGCCAACGATCAGCCCAGTTGCTTCTTCGCCACGCGCGTTTCTTCCCGACTCAACTGGATTCGCGGCGTCATCGGCCCGCCCTGAGGGATGCCGATTACCCCGCCGTGCTCGGGCCGTTAGGCCGGCTATCGGCTATGGCTATGGCTATTGGCCAAGCCTTACTCCTGGCATAGGGATTGTCCTCGGGCCAAGCGTCTTATGCGTCAACTTCTATTCACCTGTCGAAATGAAACTGCCCCCCTCCGCCCCGCGCGTTTGTTCCCGACTCAACTGGGTCCGCGGCGCCATCAGGCCGCGTTGGCGGGTGCCTATTACCCCACCGTGCTTCGTGCCGGGTTGGTCGTCTTCTGATCCTGAGCAAGATACTGGTGGTTGGGGATCAACTTTGTGCCAGCACCTCGAGGAGGTAGCGGAGTTCGGTGTCGAGCTCGGCTGGTTCCGGGACCGTTTGGGCGATTTCGGCACGCACCAGCTCGCGAAAGCGTTTGCGCAGTCGGTGAATGGCGACCTTCACCGCGCCCTCGCTCAACCCGAGGCGTTGGGCGGCTTCAGCCTGGGGTAGAGCGGCTGTGGTGCCGACCAACCAGGGCTTGAGCACCTCGAAATGCTGCGTCTTTCGGTGGGTGGCGAATTCCTGCTGCGCGGCCCGGAGCGCGCGATTCATGACGTTGAGCGCCCATTGCCGGTCGAAGAAAGTGTCCGGGACCGGCGCGGCCGGATCGGGCACCTGCAGCCCGGGGGCGGCGTCGGCGGTGTCGGATGGGCTGGGTGCTTCGAGGGATTCGGGTAGCTGGCCGCCGCCTCGCTTTAGGCGCCGTTCCTGGTCCCGTAGGTCGCTCAGGAAGTGCTTCAGGGCGCCGAGGAGGAAGCATCGGAACCGGCCCCGGTCGGGATCGGCACCGGCTACACCGCCGCGCGAGAGCAACCGGGAGAAGAACTCCTGGGCCAATTCCCGCGCGACATCCTCGGGTCGCCCTTGACAACGCAGGAACTGAAACACGGGCGTCTTTTGCGAGGGTGGTGGGAATCGGCCCAGGGGCAGTTCGCCAGTGAGCATCTCGTAGAACACGACGCCCAGCGAGTAGATGTCGGCGCGCTGGTCTACGTCTTGGGGGTGCTCGATTTGTTCGGGGGCCATGTAGTGCGGCGTACCGAGGGTTGCGCCGGTCCCGGTCAACGCGATCTCGGACTGGGCCGCGTCCAGGAGTTTGGCGATGCCGAAGTCGGCGATCTTCACGCGACCGTGGGTGTCGAGCAGGATGTTCTCGGGTTTGATGTCGCGGTGCAGCACGCCCTGCTCGTGAGCGAACTGGAGCGCTTCGCAGATTCTCGGGACAATGGCGAGCGCCTCGGGCGGCGAGAACCGCCCGGCTTGCATGGCCTGTCGGAGGTTCAGCCCGTCCACATACTCCATCAGCAGGTAGCAGAATTCGGCCGCCTGGCCGAAGTCGTACACGGTTACGATGTTCGGGTGGTTCAGGCGTGCGAGGACGCGCGCCTCGCGGTCGAACCTTTCGACGAACGCGGGGTGTCGGCCCAGGACTTCGGGCAGCAGCTTGAGCGCGACGATTCGATCCAGCTTCGGCTGCCGCGCCCGATACACAATGCCCATGCCGCCCGTGCCGATCAGGTCGAGGATCTCGAGCTGCGGAAAGGCGGCTCGGACCGTTTCGAGTTCCGGAGGGTTATGGCGAAGCACCGGGGCGCTCTCGCCTCCGGTGAGGGTGGCTGCTCCCGACAGGACGCACTTGGGACAGAGACCTTGTGGGGCGTCGGCGGGGATGGGCGCGCCGCACCTCGGGCACAGGTTCGAATTCACATGGGCATTCATGACGCCCGCTTCCTGAGGCGTCCAGAGCGAAAGGTTACAGGCCAAGGAAGGCCCAGGAAGGCTGGGCGCTACTCATGGAGCAGAGCGGTGTTGTTCACCGCGCGGATCACGCCCCTTCGGGCGGGTCGCTAGTCTGGTGTTCGGGCAGGAGCAGCGCCACCAGAATGCCGAGCGGGAACAGAAAACTGGCGTAAAGCAGCGCCAAGCGGAAATCCCCCACCTTCGAGAACAGCCCGAAGAAGACGGTGCCGAAGGCGGCGCCGATGCGGCCGATGTTGTAGCAGAAACCGGCGCCGGTGGTGCGCAAGAGGGTGGGAAAGAGCGGCGGCAAGTACATCGTGAAGAGGCCGAACACGCCCGAGAAGAAGCCGACCGCCGGAAACCAGAACCAGAACAGCGGTTCCCAACCGCGCGGCACGATGAACGCGCCGCTCATGGCCAGGAAGAACCCCAGGAACATGAGCGCAATGGCGCGGCGGTAACCCAACATTCGCGCCAGCCAACCGCCGAAGAAGTTGCCGACAATCGACACGGCGATGACTAGGAAGAAGGCTTGGCTGACCAATTGTTCACGCTGGGCGACAGTCCAACCGGCCAGCTCGGGTAGATTGCGCAGGTGTTGCGCATGCCAGAACATGAACGCCCACCAAGCGCTCAGCGATAAGGCACACACGGCAATGGTCTTGAGTGTGGTCGGCAGGATGGCGCCCTGGAACAACTCGCGCACGCGGGGCTGTCGATCGCGCGCGCGGACCTTCGCGCTATGCCATTCCTCCGGTTCGGGCACGTGTCGTCGGATCCAGAAGACCAGCAGCGCCGGCAGCACCCCCACCAGAAACACCCAACGCGGCTGATACTGGACCTCGAGGTAACCGCAGAGTGTGGCCAGCAGGTACACGGCTAAGCACGCCCCTAACACCCCAATGTTCACCCCAGTCTGCAGCACGGCCGCAATCCACGGCCGCCAGCGGCGCGGCCAGGTCTCCGACAACAGCGACGACCCCACCGCCCATTCGCCGCCAATGCCCAGGGCGGCCAAGAACCTGAAGACGAGCAGTTGCCACCAGGTCTGCGCCACGAAAGCCAGGCCCGTGAACAAGGCGTAGGTGAGGATCGTCAGGCACAACGCTCGGCTGCGTCCTAACCGGTCGCCGACCCGGCCGAAGAACCCGCCGCCCAACGCCCAGCCGATCAGGAAAGCGGCTTGGATCCACGAACTCTTCGCTTTGACCTCCGGATCCATCGGGGTGGCGGCGTTGAGCAGCTCCATCACGAAGGGCGCCGCCACCAGCGTGTAGAGGTGCATGTCCAGGCCGTCGAAGAGCCAGCCTAGCCAAGCCGCAATCCCGGATTTCCACTGCACCGGGGATAGATCCCGCAGCCGAGCGACCTCGCGTTGGGGGAGCGTCGGGGCGGCGTCGGCCGCGGCGGGCGGGGCAGGGGAGGAGCCGGGCGGCGTTGGGTTCATCGGCCGAGAGCCTGGCCAAAGAGCCGCCGTTGGATCAACGAGAAAAAGCCGGTTGTCCGAGCTTGCGCTCGTAGGCTCGATTCACGAAGTAACGGGGGCCCAAGGTCTCGGCCAACGGATCGGCCTCCGGGGCGCAGAATCCCAGGTGATCATGGCGCCGCCAACCCTCGGCGAACTTGAACCGGCGCGACATCCGGCCCACGGCCCGCCCCATCTGATCCATCGCGTCCAGATAGGAGTCCATGCCTTGGGTCTGGTCCAACCACGCCTTCTGGCTTGCATGCGCCGCCAGGGCCGCGCGTTTCGCCGCCTGCACCGTGCTCGTGTCCACAAACGCGCCCGGGATGACGCGGCGGCGCAGCCCATCCCGCAGTCCGTGCGGCAGCGCATGATAAACCGTCACGTCCTGCCCCGTCGGTGCGCGCGCCGGCACGGTGCGGCAGTTGGGCATCCCTCGCACGAAGGCCGCGCTCACGGCGATCCGACTCGTGTTCATGTGGTCCTCCATATAGTCCTCGGGCGAATGGGTGAGGAGCACGGTCGGCTGGACTTCCCGCACGACGGCCGCTACGCGCCGTATCAAACCGTCCTCGTAGTAGATCTCGAGGTCATCGGTGAAGCTGCGATGGTATTGGGCCCCGAGTAACCGGGCGGCGGCCTGTGATTCCCGACGCCGAATGGCCCGCGTTTGGGCCGGGCCGGTGACCAAGCTGCCGCAGTTGCCACTGGCCAGATTGAGGTAATGGAGTTCCCAGCCCGCTTGCGCGAGCAACAACAGCGTGCCCGCCATCGAGAACTCGATGTCGTCGGGATGGGCCGCGATGGCTAAGGCCCTCGGCCGCGACGGACGCCTCTGCGGCGCCTTCATCGGCTGCTAACCCCCGGAATGGCTGTGTGTAAGCGAGCGCGTCTGATCACCGGGCGAGCCTAGCCCGCCGGGCGCCCATGGACAAGCGCGGTCCTGAATCGCCCGGGCCGACTGGAAAGTCGGCGGTAGGTGTGGCTGTCTAGCGCCGGTTTTCCAACCGGCCGGTCTGCGGATGCAGGAGACGCTCAGATCAACGACATGCCCTTGGGCACCTTGACGATCACGGTCCCGGCGATCATATCGTGCCAGGACTGCTTCTCGGGCATCCAACCGGCCCAGAAGAAACCGATGCCCAGGGCCACGAACGAGAACACGCCGCCTAAGGCGCGCACCAGGGCTACCGTAAAGTCCACCGGGCGCCCGTCCAACCGCACGACCTTCAGGCCACACACGATGCCGCCCAGGGTGGTGCCCTTCCAACTCCACATGGCCACGTGATAGGCCAGCCACAAAAGCAGAAAGAATGACGGCTCGGGGAAGACCATCCCCACCAGGCCGACCAGAACGAAATCCAGCGCCGACGCCGCCAACCGCCGCCAGAACCCCGCCCGCGGCAGCCAGGCCAGTTCCTGCAGCGCGCCGCTCGTTGCCGGCAGCGTGGCTGCAGCCGCGGATGCCAACGTTGGGTAGGCGTCTGGGCTGGCGGAATCCGCGCCGGGCTGAGCCGAGGGCGGCAGGGCGGGGGGTGACGGTTCGTGCGTCCCGGCCAGGGCGGGCAAGCGCCGGCCATGGCCGTTGCCGTTTCGGCGAAGCGCTTCGAAGGCGGTCATCAGGGCGACGCCCAGACCCAGGACGCGCAGGATCACCCACAGCACCAATCCCAGGAGCGGCACCATGTACACCACGGTGACCGCGGCAAACCCGACGCAGAGGGCGGGCAACGGTTGCGCTTGGGAGTGCGGGTTGAAGCGGCCCAGGAGATGCGTGCCGAGGGATTGGAACACGGCCGTCTTGCCGATGAACCGCGCGGCGACGAAGGCCAGCCACACGAACGGCACGATGAGCGCGCCGACGCCAGTAACGGTCAGGCAGAACATCAGCACGGCGTAGCCGATCATGCCCAGGAGCCCGACAAAAAACGCGGTCAACAGTTGCCCCTCGAGCGGCACCACGCACGCCTGAACCGGCTTGGGCAGCGCCAAGGCGATCGACAAATAGAGGACAAAATGCAGCGCGACAATCCACCAAACCCAACCGACGCCTGGAGGCAATGGGCGCCCCAAGAACAACCCGCTCTTCACCCACCTGCCCAGCCAGTCCAAACTCGGCAAGAACCCGCTGAAGTTGACTTCGACCGGCTGCTGGTCGAACTGGGCCCCGGGCGCGGCGTCCAGTTGGCCCCCCGCGATCACGCAATCGCCCGACACGTGGGCGTGCGGGCCGAACTTTGCGGAGCCGAACACATTGACGAAATCCCCGCGCACACGGCCGTTGAGCGTCGCCTTTCCGAACACCACCACCATGTCCCCGTCCACCTCCCCGTCGACCGTCGCGTCCCCGAAGACCACCACCAACTCCTGGACCCGTTCGCCCTCGCGCACGAGCGCATCGCTCCCCACACGCACCATCTCCCCGCGCTCATCGACGCGGATTCGAAGGCTCGCTGGCAGTCGGATCGAGACCCCAGCCTCAGACCGCTCCGCCGCATCCCCGCTTCCGACCGACTCGGTCCCAACACCGCGGGTGCTCCCGCCCGATTCGGTGGCGCCCTCGGTTGCCTCTTGCGCCAGGGCAGGCCGCGGCCCGATGCCGGTGGCGATTCCCAAGACGGCGGCGAAGCTCGCCCCAAGCCAACCGTTCCAAGTGTTCTTCCCTCGTTTCATAGTTTCCTCCGATAGCGGGCCAGCCGATAACACGCTGTGCCCACGCCAATCCCGGACACATAGACCAACGACCCCAACAGCGCGGCTGCGCCGACGACCCACCCGTTGAGTTGGCGGGTTAAGCTGCCCACAACCCGACCCAGGGCCTCCCCCAGGGACACCAACGGGGACAAAGGCGCAAGCCAACCCCCAATCCGCTGCCCGGCCGCGCTGGCCAGATTCAGCTCCCCGGCGTGCAGCGCCAACCACAACAGCCCGCCGAGCAATCCCGACGCCAGCAACAACGCCAACCCCTGCGCTGCGGGAGGCCAGTGCCACCAAGTGCGCCGGTACCAGGGCACTCGCGCCCGGGCCTCGAGAGCGGCCAGGACGCGCGGCAGTAGCGTTGCGGGTGCCGGCCGATCGGGCAACTCCTTGAGCCGACGATGCAGCTCGTCGTCCCAGTCTGGCTCGGGTCGCTGCAGGGGAGGTTTCATGGCCGTCAGTTGAGCAGGGCAGGGTGCAGGGCCAGCTTGCGGCGGAGGGCCTCGCGGCCGCGGTGGATGTCCGTCTTCACTTTGCCGAGTGAGACTTTGAGTCGGGCGGCGATTTCTTCGTAGCTCAGATCCTCGAAGTGGTACAACACCAGGGGCACGCGCTGCGCGGGCGGCAGCTTCTGCAGGGCCTGCTCGAGCACCTGTCTTTGGTCCGCCGTGTCCAACTCCTGTTCGTGCGTGTCTCGCGCGGCCAGGGCGCCCGCAAAGCCTTGGTCCCGGCCCTCGAGTCCCGGGGATTCCAGCTCGGAGAAGAAACGCCAGCGCGCCCGGTAGCGGGTGAGGTGATTGAGGCAGAGGTTGCGCGTGACGGTCTTGAGCCAACCGCCCACGGTTGGGCTGGTGGCCAGCTCGTTGAAGTGGAGGTGTGCTTTCAGAAATACTTCCTGCGCAATGTCTTCTGCATCAGACTCCCGCCCCAACAACCGCCAGGCCGTCGTGTACACCATGTTCTGGTAATTGCGCATAAACACCTCGAACTGGAGTGGGTCCGTCATCCGCTATGGCTCTGGTCTGGTCGCCCAAGCTAATTCGAGTCCATTGTTAGCCCCAAAACGCGACTCGAAAGTCGAAAGTTGCAGAAAATTCAGACCAAACCCTCCTCCACCGGGTATAACTCCGGTAGAGCGCATGCTGGCCAAGCCAACCATCTCGGCGACCGCAACCTCTCCAGGCAGGGGGCCTTCGACACGCCCGATCCTAGGCCCACCTTCCGCCGCTCAAGACCCGACCTTCCCGCTGCCGCCAGCACCATTCGGCCCTCGGGCCTGGGCCTCGCGCGCGCCCAGGTCACGATCGCCATGAGCCAGCCCACGTTCGAGTCGCTGCGCCGCTGGTTCGCTCCCACGGACGAACAACTCATGTGGCGCGTGCAAACGGCGGACGACGCCCAGGCGTTTGCCGCGTTGGTGGGGCGTTGGCAGGCCCGGATTGCCCGGCTCTGCACGCGGTTCGCTGGCGATGCGCATCGCGCTGAGGACCTGACCCAAGAAGTCTTCAGTAAGGTCTTCGCCCGGCGTAGGGCCTACGATTCCAGCCGCAGGTTTTCCACCTACCTGTGGCGCGTGGCGGTCAACCACTGCTCGAACCATCTCCGCAGCGTCCGCGCGCGCCCCGAGCATGCTTGCGAACCCCTCGACCCGGACCGACTGCGCCCGGCTGAGGGCTGGACGGATGCCCCGCTTGCCCCGGACGAGCACTTAAGCCAGAGCGAGAGGGCGGCCGCGGTGCGAGAGGCGTTGGCTAGACTCCCCGCGCATCAGCGCGCCGTGGTGATTCTGCGCCATTTTGAAAACCTCAAATTCCGCGAGATCGCCGACGTGCTCGAGTTGCCCGAGGGCACGGTCAAGACCCGCATGGCCGAAGCGCTCAACGGGCTGGCGCGGTCGCTGGAAAAGTCGCTCGAGCTAGACCAACACCCGCGGCTCGACCGCAGCCCGACCGCAACACCCACCTGCGCTTTCGCCGAGGCAGCCCTCCCAGCAGGTTGACGTGACGATTTATGAATCCTGCACCTTCAACGCCGCATCCGCATCCGACCCCGGCCGATTGGGCCAGCTTCCTGTATGACGAACTGGCCCCAGACCGGCAGGCTGAGCTCGGCGAACATCTCGCGGGCTGCACCGCTTGCCAGGCCCACCTCGAACGCTGGCGACTGACGCAGCGCGCCCTGGACACCTATCGGTTGACGACTCGCCCGGGTCGGTCGGACCGCGGCCTGCCTGCCCTCAAGTGGGCGGTGGCGGCCGCCTGGCTGCTCGGGCTGGGGCTGATCGCCGGCCGACTGACTGCGCCTCAGCCTGACCTGGCGCAAGTCCGACTCGCCCTGGAACCTGCGCTGCGCACCCAGTGGCAGCGTGACTTTCAGACCGAGTTGGCCAGCGCAATCCGAAGCGTCCAAGCCCAAACCGAAAGCCAGGCCGCGGACTTGGCCGCCGCCTGGGCTAAGGCGCGGCAAGCCGATCAGGAAGCGACGCTGGTGCTTTACCAACGTTGGGAGCGCCAGCGCATGGCCGATTTGGCCTGGCTACGGCGCGACCTCGAGACCGTCGCGGTGAACGCGGATGCCCAGTTCGATACCACGCAGCGAGCTTTGGGCCAGCTCGTGGCCTTTTCCCAACCCGGCGCCTACTCGCCAACCGGCGGCGCCATGCCATGAACCGCCCGCTAGGGCCGCACCGCCGGGCCGGCCGCTCGGGCTCGGTGACCTGCCTGGTTGGGCGCGCCCAGCGGTGGCGCCCTACCGGTTCATGGCCCCCATGCGTGCCAACCGCTTTGCCGCCAACACTCCCCACAACACAAGAAGCTCAACCCTCAAAGGACCACCTCATGAAGCAACGCATGCAACGATTAACCGTGGCCGCCGCCCTGATCTGGGGCGTGGCCCATAGCGCCCCCGCCCAGGAATCGGCACCGGCAATGAAGCACCAACCGGCGCCGCCAGCCCCGACCGGTGCCACCAGCGCGCCGGCGGCGCCGATGCCGCCCCCCGCCCCCCCACCACGGTTGGCCGAGTCCACGCCCCGCGGCGCTCCGCCGGAGGCAGTTGTCCAGGCCAACCGGCAAGCGCGACGTATCGAGGACCAGTTGACGGAGCAACGCCACGCCATCGTGTCGGTTGCGACTCAAGCCGCCCGAGATCAGCAAGAAGTGCGCGATTTGCACGCTGGAGCTGCGGCTATCTTGGCCCAGATCGAACCGCCGGAACTACCTAACGTGCCTCGTCTTCCTATGCACAGCACCGGAGGGCACAGCTTGGGCGTCGGCGGCATGAGCGGTTTTGGCATGGGCACGGGCGGTTTCGGTATCGGTGGCTATGGCCATGGCACCGTCGCTGCGGGCGTGTGGCCGGGCGCGCGCGGGCGCGGGCAAATCGAGCCATTGTGGATCGGCTGCGACGAGCCGGAGGCAGCTCAGCGCACAGCGCTCACTGAGGACCTCAACATCATGTACCGTCTGCTCTCGAAGGCCGTGGCGGGGCTCGATAGCCGACCGAGGAGCCGCACCGTCCTCGGCATCGACCTCCACACGCCCTTCGGCTCTCGGGCGACCCCTTGCCTCTATCTCGAAGGCTTTGGCGTCGTCTTCCTTTTTAACGTGGACTTTCCGCTGCTCGCCTCGCCGGAGCCCAACGAAACCCAAACCCCAACCGATCAGCCCCAAGACCAAAGCCGCGCCGCCTGGGACGAGGCACGCCGCGAGATTTACGGGCCCGAACCGGGCACGCGCGACGGGGCGGACCCTTTCCGATCCCAGGACCGAGCCATGGGTTCGAGTTCGGCGCGGCGGAATGCCGAAGCGAAGTTCGATCCTGAACGCGTGGCTGGGCTGCGGCGGAGCCTGATCGAAACGGCGCGTTACGCGGCTAACATCCGTCAGTTGCCGGCCACCGACCAAATCGTTATTGTCGTGCAAGGCCCGGCGCGGGATGCCACCGTGGAGGCCCTGGTGTTCGGAACGCCAGAAGACGTGACGGTTACCGAGAGCATTCAGGTCATCGAGTCTGGCCGGACCGTGGTGCGAAGTGCTAACGTGCGCCGGGGCGAACCCCAGCAGACCCTCGTCCTGCGGTTCACCAAGGCCGCGGCGGACGCTTTCGCCAAGGGCACACTCTCGATCGAGGCGTTCACCGAGCAGACAACGACCGCGACTTACTGATGAGAGCTGGGGACACACGATGAACTGGTCTTGCCTGCTCGGCCACCAGTGGAGCGGTTGCCGCTGCGAACGTTGCGGCCAGGTCCGCGACCAAGACCACGACTGGCATCTGGCGCAGTGCCGGCGCTCCTGTCGCCGTTGCGGGCTGGTCAAGGAGCTCAGCCACGATTGGGAACAGTGCCGCTGCCGCCAGTGTGGGGCCACGCGCCATACTTGGAGCCGTGGGGTCTGCCAGCGCTGTGCCGAGCACTGCCCGCATCCGGAGAGCGCCCAAGCCTGGCGGGGCGAGAGTGATGCGACGACCGCGCACGCTCCGCTGGCCAAGGTGTGCCAGCGCTGCGGCCAGGAGTTGGCCTAGAACCTCGAAGATAGGCTTTACACACCGGCGCTGATTGCCCAAATTTCCAGGCGTGTCGATGACTGTGCCCGAGGCCCGCCGGGCGGAGGCCGAGCACCAGGCCAGCGGCGGGCCGCCATTTTCCATGAGCGAGTTCACGACCGCGGTCGAGCGGTCGCAGAGCTATTTGCTCGGCATCCAAGAACCCGGCGGGTACTGGATCGGTGAATTGATGGTCGATGCCACGCTGGTGGCGGACACGATCGCCTACCACCACTGGAACGGAGCGGTGGACGCCGAGTGGCAACGCAAGGCGGTTAACCACATCCTCTCCCTCCAACTGCCCGATGGCGGGTGGAACATCTACTATGGCGGTCCGCCCGAGGTCAATGCCACCATCAAGGCCTATCTGGCCTTGAAGCTGGCCGGCCTGCCCCCGACCGACGCGCGGCTGTTGCGCGCGCGCGCGGTGGCGCTGAGCCTGGGCGGCGTGCCGCGGATGAACACCTTCTCGAAGCTTTACCTGGCGTTGCTGGGGCTCTTCCCCTGGGAGTATGTGCCGACGATTCCCTGCGAAGTGCTCCTCATCGGCAAGTGGTTCCATGTGAACTTTTGGGAGATGAGCAATTGGTCCCGCGCCATGCTCGTCCCCCTGGCCATTATCAACCACTTCAAACCCACCCGCCGCCCCGACCCTAACCTCACCCTCGACGAGCTCTATCCCGAGGGTTATCACGAGCGCGACCTGCGCCTGGTCCGCGACCCGCAGTGGTTGACCACCCGCAACTGCTTCCTGTGGCTGGACAAGCTCCATAAATTCGCCGAGCTCTGGGCTCAGGCAGGCATCCACCCCTTCCGCCGACGCGCCTTGAAACGGGCCGAGGCCTGGATGCTCGAACGGTTCGAGGGTTCCGATGGCTTGGCCGCCATCTTCCCCGCGATGCTCAATTCCCTCATCGCCCTCAAAGCCCTCGGTTACCCGGCCGACCATCCCCATGTCCGGCGCGCCGAGCAGCAACTCAAGGAACTCGAACACGAAACCGATGAGGCCGTTCGCATCGAGCCCTGTTTTTCCCCGGTCTGGGACACCGCCATCGTCGCCATCGCCTTGCGCCAGTCCGGCGTCCCGGCCGATCATCCTCGCCTGGCGCAGGCCGGCGCGTACCTCTTGTCCAAAGAAATCCGCTTCCGCGGCGATTGGCAGTACAAGAACCCGGCGGCGGTCGAGCCTAGCGGCTGGGTCTTCGAGCACGAGAACAAATGGAATCCGGACGTGGACGACACCGCCATGGTGCTCTTGGCCCTGCGGCTGATCCCGACTGGGGACCCAGCCGCGCGCGACGCGGCCTTCCAGCGCGGCTTGCGCTGGATGTTGACCTTCCAGTGCCGCGACGGGGGGTGGGCCGCCTTCGATAAGGACTGCACCAAGAACATCCTCACCAAGGTCCCTTTTGCCGACCACAACGCCATGCTCGATCCGGAGTGCGCCGACATCACGGCGCGCATCCTCGAGCTTCTCGGTCTCGAGCGGTTCCCCCTCACGCATCCCCAGATCGAGCGTGCCCTCGAATACCTGCGCCAGGAACAGGAGGCGGACGGCTCCTGGTACGGTCGCTGGGGCGTCAACTACATCTACGGCACCTGGCAGGGCCTGCGGGGACTCCACGCCTTGGGTCTCGACATGCAGCAACCGTGGTTACTCAAGGCCCGGGCCTGGCTCGAAAGCGTGCAGCACAAAGACGGCGGCTGGGGAGAGCGCTGCGACACCTATGAAGATCCCGTCTTCAAGGGCCGCGGCCCGAGCACCGCGTCCCAGACCGCCTGGGCCGTCATGGGGCTGTGCACCTTCGGCGACCCGCGGCGCCCCAGCCTGTTGCGGGGCATCGAGTACCTCGTTCGCACCCAGAACCCCGACGGGTCTTGGTCCGAAGCCGAGACCACCGGCACCGGTTTCCCCAAGGTCTTCTACCTCAAGTACGACATGTACCGCAATAGCTGGCCTCTGCTGGCGCTGGCCACCTATCGCAAACTCCTCGAGGCAAGAGGTCAGCCGGTTAACGGTGAGGACCTCAGCTTGCCCGAGGCCTTGAACGCCCCACGCCGAGGACCAGCGCGCGCAACCCCAACCGGTCGCGCCAGCGGCGGATGAAGGCGCCCAGGGCGCAGACTGCGGCGAAAATCGCGGCGTAGCTCGACGGCTCAGGGGCGGTCACCACCAACGTCCAACTCACCAGCGTGGCGGTGCCGCCCGCGTTGTAGTCGAACAGGCGCAGCGACCATTCCCCATCGGTGCCCAGGTCGTTGAACGAACTCAACAGCGCATTGCGCGCGTCGGTGTCCAGCACGGAGGTTGGGTTGGTCGTGCGGGCGTCGGGCGCCCAACTCCCCCCCAGGGGCCCGCCGAGGGGAGTGGTATGATCGCCGCTCAACGTCAACCGGTAGACATGCACGTCGCCGTCGCTGGCGGCGTCGTCAAAGAGCGCGTTGTCCAAGCCGCTGTCGCCGTAGCCGAGGGCGTCGCCGCTGCGACGGCCGGGGCGGTTGAGCAGGACGGCGTAGCCGGAGCCGTGGGACAGGCTGACGAAGAGATCGCCCAGGTACCCGCCGGTGATGGTCAGATAGACGTTGACATCGCCGATGATACTGATGGCCGAGCCGGAGACGGTGCGGATGTCTTCGTAACCGAACTCGTCCGGGTAATCCGGGATCTGGGCATTGACCGTGTAGGTGTATTCCTCGACCACTTGGGCGGTGGCGAGGGCGGGCGCAAGCAAGGCCATGCAGGCCAGCAGCCAGACCGCGCCGGCCTGGATTCCCCCAACCGAGAGGGCGGCAGTCGTGCGCCCGCCAGACTGGGGCAGGGTGCGGCGCAAGACATGAGGGATGAACCGGCTATGCCGCGGGAGGGCACCGTCGCGATGGAAGCGTGAGGCAAAACTGAGCGCAGTCCGCGGCACGCTGTCGACGGGGGCCTCGGGGGGCCGTTGGGTTGGGCCGTCCATGGTCTTGCCAGTACTTCGGCTGATCGTCAGTTTTTTTGAAGATACGCTCTACCTTGTGGCCTGGTTCGGACGTAGGGCGGCCGTGAGGACGGGGCACCGCGTGCCTCCCACGGGTCGCCAGACCACCTGCCCGGGCGCCCTGTGGGGGCCGGGCAAACCGATGGTCCCGGCCCGAGGCATCCCGGCCATCGCCAATGCGCTCTGACCCGAGACACCCATGGTCACTATCGGCACGTGAGCGCCCAGCTTGAGCGGGTCCGCTCGAATCCCTTGCCCCACCTCGCTAAGGATTGGGGGCCACGGCACGGTCTTTTCATTTGGAGCGGTGCTTGACGAGTGCGCGGAAAGGGATTTGGGGATCGTGCTGGCAGCGCTCTTGGAGTTCTGGCCAGGAAGGCTCGGGGTGTAGGTCCACTTTAAGCGCCAGCAGGCACACGCGCAGGG
>Ga0194113_10001573_pt1 | contig 31192 bp, 25 predicted proteins | sample TA2MahC200mmetaG_FD_146193 | JGI IMG/M metagenome (GOLD analysis project Ga0194113, IMG submission 146193) | Freshwater microbial communities from Lake Tanganyika, Tanzania - TA2015017 Mahale Deep Cast 200m | ecosystem: Environmental > Aquatic > Freshwater > Lake | place: Tanzania: Lake... | reverse complement strand
TATGGGACGAAGGTTTCACTTAAGATCCAATGCAACGGGAACAAGTGCATCTTTCGGATGACCCGAATCTACATTTGCGAAGGCAGTACAAACAGCTACAAGTTGCCATGCCAGGCCAATGAGAATAACCGAGCAGTTCCGAACCACAAGGATATTAACCATGCGCACAAGATGTTGGCTGTGGAGGCGACCAAGTTTCAACTCGCGCCGCGTGCGACTTCATGGGGCTTCAACTGCCGGACGGACTCCCAGTTTCCTTATTGGGATCCCTTGGTGAAACTAACTGAGGCGGCCAAAGCTGGAGAGAAATACGGCGTTAAAATCTGTGGAACGACGTTTGAGGATGTGATTACCGTCTTCAAGGTGGACTTGATTCCCGACTATGATCGAAGCGGTAAGATCGATGATGATGACCGGACGAAGGCCAACGCCGGGGACAAGTTCTACTTCTGGATCAATGATGACGACGACAGCGGAATCGAAGATGACAGTTCGGCGGGTAACCAAGACATTCCGGGGGCCGTTTCCGGTTGGCTGGAGTTCTATGGACGAGACCCGGACAATGAGAACGATAAGATCGACGGCGAACGAGACTGGGTTGATTTCTTCCCTGTTTTCGTGGACCTGAAGCCGACACTCGATCTGATCGGAACAAACGGCTACAAATACGTTCTGAAACACACCGCCGGAGCGGTCAACGCCTACATTGCCACAAACCTCGGCCCAACAGATGCCGCCAGGCATCTTCGTGACCACACCTACGCCAGCGCTCATGATGATGCGACAGTCCAGAATATCACGGCCACCGGTTACACACTTCCTGCGGCTTTCTTGAACGCCGTCAAGGATGACGGCAAAGGCGTCATCTTGCTCGAAGGCAGAAGTACCTCGACGAACGGCAACCTCATTATCGAGGTTCAGAAATTGGATGGCACTCCGATCGGTTCGCATGAACTTCCGTTGAGCCTGGACGGCGTCGAAAAGATGTTCCTGCATAAGAATCTTCGTGCGGCAAGTGGCGGAACTGGGGGGCGAGCCGATGAAGATACCGCGCCAAACTACCCGGACGAACTCTGCAACGGCAAGCAGTTTATCTTTGTGCATGGCTACAACGTTAACTATGATCAGGCTCGCGGATGGGAGGCGGAAATATTCAAGCGGATGTATTGGTCCCGGAGTAACGCGAGATTTCATGCAGTGACTTGGCAAGGCGATGAAGGGCAATTGGAGGTCTTGGGCCCCATACTGTTCGGTGCGTATCGGACCCCAAATTACCATGGCAACCTGTTCAATGCTTGGCAGACGGGTACGGGACTCAGGGAATACCTCACGGAGGTGAGTGGATGTGGCCCAACATATATTGCCGCGCATAGCCTCGGCAATATCATCGTATCCTGTGCATTAATGCAAGATGCTGGTCTTGCCACAAAGTATTTCATGCTCAATGGCGCTATCGCGTCCGAAGCATTTGACTCCGCCCAGTACAACGAGAACATGCTGCATAGCGACTGGATTCCCTACGAATCGCTGGCCGATCTTTACGCTTCCGAATGGCACTCGATATTCGGTTCCGGCGATAACCGGGCCGACCTGACTTGGCAAGACCGGTTTAGTGCTATAGCCTCCAAGACGATCAACTTCTACTCTTCGGGGGATGAGGTGTTCGACATCCACCTGAAGACACAAGCTGCCGAGGCCATTTCTTGGGAGGGGTACTGGGATGTCGGCAGAAAAGGGCGCTACGCCTGGGCATACCAAGAGAAACGCAAGGGAGAGCTGTTCCTAAATGGAGGCAGCGCCGACACCTTCAGTGACTGCGCCGGATGGCGTTTCAACAACGCGGAACCGCCCACCGGCTGGACGGAGCCCGAGTGGAATGAATGGCTTGAATTCTGGGAGTACTTCCTGATTGATGCAGCGACGGCGGCATCCATCACGACCAATGAACTCGTCACCAAACCTTTCTTCGCCATGGGGGCCGGAGACTTCCGTAACAACCTGTTCACGACCAACACCGCCACGGCGAATACTTGGCTCACAGAAACGAACAAGTGGCGGGTCCTGGCTGGCGCGATCCCAGCTATGAGCCTTGCGGCTGGCAGAGACACGATCCCCGACGTAATGGCAGGCAACGTTGACATGAACACCACGCTCAAACCGTCCTCCTGGCCAAATCGCGGAGGGGACGTCGAATATGATTGGCTGCACAGCGATATCAGAAACATGGCGTACATCTACACCTTCGGAGTCTTTGACGCGATGGTGAGTCAAGGAGGTCTTGATGACAATCCGTGAAGTTCTCCAAGCAACGGGTGCAATCATGGTGTTCTGTTGCACTTCATCCTTGGCCTTTGATCGTGGAGAGGCCCGATTCGATTTCCGTGTCGTGGACGACGCGAACCAACTGGTCGAGAACGCCCGAATCCGGGGGGGCGCTTGGTGGCCCACGGACCAGAAGGCGTTGTTTCCCGCTCTGGCAAAGAAGGACTTTGACACTCTTACCGACACCAACGGGATGGCTTCGGTTGAAGTCGTTGCCTATGTAGATGTTCGGTTCGAGGTCAGCAAAGAGAGGCACTATCGGCACAATGGCGTATATCAGTTTGGGCTTCCTGGACCGGACGAAATGTCGCTCGCGTCAGGGCGCTGGCGCCCTTGGCCTGCTCCAAGGGCAGTGACACTGAAACGAGTGCTGAATCCGATCCCGATGTATGCGAAAAGAGTTGACGCACCGATTCCTGTGCTCGGCCAAGCAGTTGGATACGATTTGGAAAAAAGTGATTGGGTCGGATCGTATGGGAGAGGAGTTGTGTCCGATATGGTTTTTTGTGTGACTGGCACCCTTGATAGAGTCATTACGCGTCATGGTTCTCAAACGGTGAGCGACTTGAATATGGCTATCACCTTTTCGAATACGGGCGACGGCATCCAGACGAATTCGGTGCCAATCTACAATGGGAGTTATGTCGGCAGCCTGCTGGTGTCGACTCACGAAGCTCCCGTTGACGGATACCACAGCAGCTATGACTACGTTCGACGAAAGCGTCCCAAACGCCAAGAGTGCATCAATGTCTACAATGAACGCGATACACAGATCGCTTACTTTCGCGTGCGAACCGAGGTTGATGAGAAGGGCCAGGTCAAGAAAGCGTGGTACGGCAAGATGTACGGTGATCTCTATGGCCACTACACGCCGGACGGAACCATACGGGTTTGCTTCACCTACTACCTGAATCCCGACGGAACGCGCAACGTCGAGTTCGATCCGAAGCGGAATCTACTGACCGGCCTGAAGACGCTTGAGCAAGTTAACAGACCGTGACGATCCCTCCGTCGCGGCACTCCAGCTCTGCCCTCTGGCCCTTGCACGGTGTACGCTGATGCACATGCCGCGCGAAGGCAGATTTTGCCCAGGAGTGATCAGAGGTTATCAGGAACGTGCCTGCGATGCTTCGGTGATAATGTGACTGGATGCAGCCCGCTTGGGTGGGTGCCAGAAGTGTTACGTAGTTCAACAGCCGACAGGATATGCACCGGTTGTTTGTGTGTTTGCTCGTGCGAGAGGACTGAATGAAGCGACGGTTGGTTGTTGCGGGTGCTGTGCTGGTGGGTGTTGTGGCGGTTATCTGGGTGGCCGTGAATCGGACGCCTGTCGTGACGCTGCCTGATCGGATACCCGAGCCGGTCGTCCACCACGAGCCGGTTGCTCCTGTGGCACCTGAGGTGGCGACGTCTGTCGTTGTGACGCCGGACGTTGAGACGTCTGCGGTTCCGTCGTCCGTTGGCTCGCCTTACGTTCCGGCCGTTGTGTTTTCACCGGGCTTGGCTGCTTTGGTGGACCGGAGCCTGCCGGGCGAAGAGCGCGTTCATGGGTTGGCCAGCGGGGAGATGACGGAGGTCAAGGATGCACGGGATCTGGAGACGCTGGCGCAACTATTGGGCGATCCGGCAGAGGACGATACGGTTCGGCATGAAATTGCGAGTCTGCTGCTCCGGTCCGGCTACGCTCCGTTGGATGCGTGTCTGCTCAAGGTCCTGGAAAACCCCGCTGAGAAGGAGCGCTTCCGAAGCTGGGCTGTCCAGCATGTGGGCAACCTGCTCCTTGACGACAAGCACCCCGGCGACCGGCGGGTTCTGGCCGACCGGCTGCGGACCTTGCTGACGGATCGGCACATCAAAGTCCGCCGCGAAGCCCTGCTCGTCCTGGCCCGTCATGACGACTCCGCCGTGCTGGAGAAGGTGCGGGACATGCTTGCCGATACCGGGCCGGGAGCCGACGAGGTGCGCGACCTCGCCATACGTCTCGCGCAGGACAAGAACATGCGTGAGCTGATCCCCCTCATTCGTCCCTACGCCCACGCCACCAACGAAATCATCCGAATCGCCGCGATTGTGGCTTTGAGCCAGTGGAGCGATGAAGAAAGCCGTCCCGCCTTCGAGGCCGCCGCATCCTCCTCCGGTACCCGACTTCAGCGCGCTGGCACCGCCGCCTTGGCCCGCCTGGAAAAAGCCCCTGCCTCCCAGCCCGCGCCGTAGCGCGCGCGGCTCATTAGAATGGCTGGCTCAGAACAATTCCCCCTGGTTGAGGCCGGAGGGCACGGCGGGAGCCGGGGCGGGTGTGGTGAGCAGGCGCGCCTCCAGGTCGGATTCGGAGAGGATCGGGATGCCGAGGGTGAGCGCTTGGCTGTGTTTGGCGCCGCCCGGGGCGTCGCCCGCCAGCAGGAAGGTGGTTGACGAGGTGACGGTGTCGGTCACGCGGCCGCCGGCGGCCTTGATTCGGCTGGCAACGCTCTGGCGTGGCGCGGACAGCGTGCCGGTGATGACCACGGTCGCGCCGGCGAGAGGGCCTTCCGCTGCGGCTGCGGATGCAGGGGCTCGGACGGGATCGATCCCCAGCGCGGCGAGGGTGGCAGCGGCGGCGCGACCGGCTTCGGATTCGAAGAAGAGGACGAGCGCGCGGGCGGCCTCTTCCTTCACCGTGGTGGTGAATTTAGCGGGGCGCGAGGCCTCGGCGGCGCGTCGGGCGGCGCCCGCGGCGACGAGCGACTCGCCCAGGTTTTCGACGCGCGCGCAGGCCGCATCGAAGCGGCGTTGCCGCTCAGCGCGCCCGGCGTCATCCCGCTTGCGGTTGGCGGCGCCGCGCGGGTTGGCTTGCTGCGCTTCGGCAAGCGCATCGTAGAGGCCGACGACATCGCGCAGGAGCTGCGAGGCGGCGAGGTCGGAGAAGCGCGCGTGGCAGGCTGCGACGGCTTCGGCGACGGTCGCGCCGATCTGCGGGATGCCGAGGGCGAACAGCCAGCGGTGGAGGGGGAGCACGCGGGCGGACGCAATGGCCGTCAACACGCGATCGGCGTTCTTGGCGCCGAAGAGGCGGCTCTTGCCCGCTTCGCCAAGATCGAGGGCGACGAGATCGTCGCGCTTCAACCGGAAGAGGTCGAAGGGGGTGGCGACCAGCCCGCGCCGGACAAGCGCGTCGGCCACCACGCCGCCCAGGCGCTCGATGTCGAGCGCGTCGCGGCCGGCAAAGTGGTCGAGGCGGCAGACGAGTTGCGCGGGGCAGGCGGGGTTGGCGCAGCGGAGGGCGACCTCGCCCGCGAGCCGGACCACCGGGCCGTTGCAGGCGGGGCATGCGCCGGGCATAACAAAGGGCGTTTCCGCGCCGGTACGCTTTTCTGTAATCACCGACTCCACAGCCGGAATCACGTCGCCGGCCTTGACGATCCAGACGGCGTCGCCGATCCGGATGTCCTTGCGGGCGATCTCATCGGCGTTGTGCAGGGTGGCGCGGCTGATCTGCGAGCCGGCGAGCAGCACCGGCCGGAGCTCGGCGACGGGGGTGAGGACGCCGGTGCGACCGACCTGCACGGTGATGGCGGTGACGACCGTCTCGGTCCGCTCGGGGGCGTATTTGTAGGCCCGGGCCCAGCGGGGGCTCCGCGCGGTCGCGCCGAGCGCGTCATACCGGGTGCGGTCGGCGAGCTTGACGACCGCGCCGTCGATCTCGAAGGGGAACTCGTGACGCTGCCGCTCCAGGGCGTCGATCGCGGCGAACACCTCGGGGATATCGGCGCACATGCGGTGCCAGGGGAGGGTCTTGACGCCCCAGGCGTGGAGCGTGTCAACAAACGTCTGGTGCGTGGGGAAGGCGACGCCATCCAGCGCGCCGGTGGCGTAGATCATGGCGTCCAGCGGCCGTGTGGCGGTGACGCGCGAATCGAGCTGCTTGAGCGATCCGGCGGCCGCGTTGCGCGGGTTCATGAAGGGTTCGGCACCCTCCGCCTCCTGGCGGGCGACGAGATCGAGGAAGCCCTGGCGGGGCATGAAGACCTCCCCGCGTAGCTCGACGGCGGCCGCAGCGGTGGGCAGCGTCAGAGGGATCGAACGGATCGTTCGGACGTTGGCGGTGATGTCGTCGCCGACCTCGCCGTTGCCGCGGGTGGCGGCGCGTTCGAGCCGGCCGTTGCGGTAGAGGAGGCTGAAGGCCACGCCGTCAACCTTGGGTTCGACGACATACGCCGGGGTGAAATCGGGAAACTGGCGGCGGATGAAGAAATCGAAATCGAGCAGCTCGGTCTTGGAGTGGGCCTTGTCCAGACTCATCATCGGAGGGTCATGGCGGACCGGCGTGAAGCCGTTCTCAAGCGGCGCGCCGCCCACGCGGCGGGTCGGCGAGGCGGGATCGTCGAGTTCGGGGTGCCGGCGTTCGAGCGTCTCCAGCTCACGGTACAGACTGTCATAATCCGCGTCGCCGATCTCCGGCCGGGCCTCCACATAATAGAGCCGGTCATGCCGGGCGATCTCCCCGCGGAGAAACGCGGCACGCTGGCGGATGGCGTCGGTAACTGCTGACATGTCGGCGCTCCTGTGAAAGGGCCGTTCAATCGGCTGATCCCGGTTCATCGGCGGCGAGGAGGGCCAGGACGGGTGCGAGCGATCCGGCGGCGGCGGCATGGGCGCGGGCCTCCGCGCGGTTGCCGGTCTCCAGCAGGCGGAGGCAGACCGAGGCGGCCTGTTGGGGTGAGAGGCGGGGGCCGAGCAGGCGAATGATTTCGGCATCGGAAATGCTGGCGATCTTGACCGTGACGTGGCGTTTCTGCTCGGCGAAATAGAAGATCACCTCTCCATGGGCGACCGCCTTCGGCATCACCAGGCGTTTCTTGCCTTGAAAGATCAGATCCATCTCCGTGTCGATCGCCTGTTCGATGGCGCGAACCGCGAGGCGATCGAAGGGCTCGACGGCGGCGATGGCGTCTTTCAAGGCTTTGAATCCGAAGTGCGTGTGACCTGCCGCGAGCCGGGTGGTGATGAGGGTCTGCATCGCGGCGGCGCCCCCGGTCTTATACGCATCGGCAAGCGCACGGTGGAGCGCGGCATCGGGCGGAGCGTCGGTCGAGCGCGTTTCAAAGATGCGAATCGTCGGCGGGGGGGGGGCGACAGGCTGCGGTTGGGGCCGGGGCGCGACTTCGGGCCGGGGCGCGACTTCGGGCTGCGTGATGCGGACTTCGGGATCGGGATGCGGGTCCGCCGGCTTGCGTTCTGAACGGGATGGAGTGGCTGGGATGCGCCCGACGAACGCGTGTTGCAGGAACGGGTAAAGCCCCGCAGGGTCGCCGAGACGGTCGTTGCCCAGCGCGGCGAACCAGAGCAGCAGGAGCAGCCAGAGGGCGAAGCGGGAGAAACCCCAGGTGCGGAGGCCACGATGGCCGGACGATCGAAAAGCCGGAGCTCCAGAAGCCGGCGCGACTATTGACGATGCGAGGGTCGAAACCCCGGTCCCCAGGAGCGGGCTGCGCCGGATCGGCTTGCCCTCCAACAGACGGGTGATGTCGGCAATGACCTCGCCCCAGGACGGATAGCGGTTATCCGGATCCTTCATGAGCATCCGTTCGATCAGGGCGCATACCGAGAACGGGGTGTCCGGCCGGACATTCCGCAGGCTGGGCAGCCTGGCCTCAAGCTGGCTTTGCAGCACCTGGTCCGGCGCCTGGTCGCCAAAAGGAAGCTGGCCGGTGAGCCCATAATAGAGAATCATGCCCAGCGCGTACATGTCGGCACGGCTGTCGACCGGGCGAGAACGGGTAATCTGTTCGGGCGCGAGGAAATTGGGCGTGCCGACAACCGTGTCCTCATCGCGCGGTCCGGTTTCGCCGCCGAGCGTCATCAGCGTGGCCATGCCGAAGTCGGTCAGCTTGGCCGTGCCCGCCGGGGTGATGCGTATCGCCGTGGGCTTGAGGTTGCGGTGCACGAGCCGGTCATGGGTCCACGCCTTGTCGAGCGCGTCTGCCAGATCAAGCGCATACCGGAGCATCTGACTCACCGAACCGCGCTGAGTGGCCTGAATCCGATCCGAAAGGACCTGCCCGGCCACATCTTCCATGACCACATAATGAATGTCATGCGTGCTGCACACGTCAAAAATCTGGCAGAACGCATCCGCCTTGATACGGGCGATGGCGCGGAACACCGAGACAAACTGTTCGACCTGCCGGGGATCCGAGGCGGCTTCGGGGAGCAGCGCCTTGACCATCACATGCCGGTCGAGCGAACGCTGGTAGGCGCGCCACGTGGCGGTGGTGCTGGTCTGCGAAATCGTGTCAAACGACTCCAGCCCGGGTATGTCGGGGAGAAACATGGCGACACGATAGCACAAACCGGAGCGAAAGACAATAGAGGCGCTTGCAGGGCGCATGGCAGTTCTGATGAGGTCGTTAATTCCTAATCGTAATCGTAATCTTAATCCCCCGCCCTTTGCCGATCCGGCTCGTAGACGGCTCCCGGCTCATGCACACGATCAGGGGATGTGCTACGGATCAATCCGACCAGCATGGAGACAATTCGAACGAGGATCTCTTTTCCCGGTTCAGCCTGCGCAAGCAGCTTCTTGACTGACCGACTCCTGATAAACAGTCAGCTTCTCATGATCAAAAACCGTTTTCATGGGTGACATTTTATGATCACATGCAGCAGCAAAGCAAGATTACGATTATGATTACGATTAAGTAACCCTCATCAGAACTGCCATGCGCCCGCGCTTGCAAAACGAACAATTCTAATGTTGAGCATCTCCCCCCGTATTCGCTATAATCCGCAGCCATGCATCCTTCCATCCTTTTGCTTTGGACACTCGCCGGCGCGCTGGCCTATCTGCTCGGGTCGTTGCCGTTCGGTTTTCTAATCGCCCGGTGCCGCGGGGTTGACATCCGCACGGTGGGCAGCGGCAACATCGGCGCGACCAATGTCTTCCGCGCGGTGAGCAAGCCGCTGGGCATTCTCACCTTCGCGCTCGATGTGGCCAAAGGGGTCTGCGGCGCCCGGCTGATCCCGTGGTTGTTCCTGGCGCACCTGCCCGACAGCACGCCGGTGATTCCGCTTCGCCTCGTGTGCGGCTGCCTGGCCGTCATCGGCCACAACTGGACCTGTTTTCTCGGGTTCAAAGGCGGCAAGGGGGTGGCCACCAGCGCGGGGATGCTGATCGGGCTGACTCCGATCGGCGTCGGCATCGCCTTTGCGGCTTGGCTGGTCACGTTTCTCACGACACGGTATGTCTCGGTCGCATCGATCACCGCGGCCGTCGTGCTGGGCGTGGTGGTCTGGCTGTTGCCGCCCGGCGACGGCGCGGGCGTCTGGTTCCCGGCGGTTCTGAGCGGCCTCGCCGCGCTGGTCGTCTGGAAGCATCGCGCCAACATCGCCCGTCTGCGCGCGGGCACCGAGTCCCGGTTCAGCTTCAACAAAAAGGCCTCCGCATGAACATCACCATCATCGGCGACGGCGGCTGGGGCACAGCCATCGGATTAGTGCTCAACGGGTACGGCCACACCGTCACACTCTGGGGGCCGTTTGAAGACGGGCTCGCTGAGATCAGGAGCCGGGGGGAGAACGTCCGATTCCTCCCCGGCGTCGCGTTGCCCGGCACGCTGATCTGGACCGCCGATCCGGTTCGAGCCGCCGTCCGGGCCGACTGCGTGGTTCTGGCCGTCCCCTCCCGATTCTATCGCGACGTCTGCGCCCGGTTCACGGGCCTGATCCCCATCGGCACGCCGGTGGTGAGCCTCACCAAGGGACTGTGCGAAACGACCCACCGCCGCATGAGCGAGATCGCGGCCGAGGTGCTGGCCCTCCCCTCCGTGGCCGTTCTCTCGGGGCCCAGCCACGCCGAGGAGGTCGCCCGCGGCATACCGACCGCCGTCGTCGCAGCCGCGACCGAAGAGGCGCTCGCGCGGACGATACAGGTGTTGTTCAATGGCCCGCGTTTCCGCGTCTACACCTCCACCGACTCGCTGGGGGTCGAACTCGGAGGCGCCATCAAGAACGTCATCGCCATCGCCGTCGGCGCCTCCGACGGGCTGGGCTTTGGCGACAACACCCGGGCGGCGATCATCACCCGCGGCCTGGCGGAAATGACCCGTCTCGGGTGCGCTCTGGGCGCGCGCCCCGAGACCTTCGCGGGGCTGAGCGGCGTCGGCGACCTGATCGTCACCTGCACCAGCCGTCACAGCCGCAACCATTCCGTCGGCGAGCGTTTGGGCCGGGGCGAGTCCATCGGCGCGATCCTCGCCAGCATGCAGATGGTCGCCGAAGGGGTCTGGAACGCCAAAGCCGTCCGCGACGCCGCCCGCGCGTGCGGCGTCGACGTCCCCATCGCCGAGCAGGTCTGCAGGTGGTGCCACGAGGGCGCATCCCCCCGCGACTCGGTCGAGGCCCTGATGTCGCGCGACATGAAGCCCGAGGCCCGGCAACTCTAATCTCTGAGGCGCTTGCAAAACCGCCGGTTTCAGAATTCAGAATTGAAAAAAAGATTGTCTATTCGTCATCGGTCTTGTAAACTGCCCGACGAGTTGAGTTGGAATAGGCTTTCTGTGGATCAGTTTTCACGGAAGCCGCAGGCGGGGTTAGGCTGTGTTTCGAATACTGCCAGTGGCGGGCTCACTTTGTCCGGTGCCATCGGCGGCACGGGCGATTTCACTCTGGTAACCACTAACGGAGCGATGACGGTATCGGGCGCAATAACGAATACCGGCGATATCACGGTGAAAACCACTGGCGGAAAGATTACGGTGTCGGGAGCAATAACGAATACCGGCAACCTCACGTTGCAGAACGATACCAGCACCGATGGCCAAGTCACGATTTCTGGCAACATAAACACCTTTGGCTGCATCACCAATTCCGGCAGCGGCAGCGGTCGCACCGAATTCTCCGGCCTTCTCGGCACCAACGTGCATCGCCTGGTGCAGAACGGAAGTTCGAAATGGTACTCTGGTGCGAACAACAATTCTTTTACCGGCGCGGTCATCATCATGAAGGGACAGGTGCAAAGCGCCAATGATACCTTCTACCAGTCCTGGGGCACCGGGCCGGTCACGCTCGCAGCCGGCAGTGAGAGCAACGATACACAGTTGACTGTTTCCGGGGGGGCCAATAACGGAACTTTTGTGAGTCCCATCACAGTGGAGGCGAACAACCCCGGAAGAGCGTCAATCGTCCAAAGCTGCGCTAATGATCCGCGTACATTCAGCGGGTTAATCACGCTTAACTCGCACGATTTGACCATCAGAGGTCAGAGTGGGAATACGTTAACGCTTAACGGTGGCGTTACGGGCACGGGCAGTTTGGACCTGAATCCCCAAGCTGTAGGCATTACGATGGGTGCGGTGAACCCCATTGGCGCGATTACTATTCGAGGCGATAACGCGAATACTGCGGATCTAGGTACGATTGGTGACAATGTCACAGGTGTTACGAACAACGGCCCCGGTTCCATCCTGCGGCTCGATTCGGCAAGCACCTACTCCGGTCCCACAGTGCTCAACGCCGGAACGAGTCGGGTGGACATGTCATCTGCCGGCACAACGGCCTCTATTACCAGCGGCCCGTTCGGAAAAGGCACGCTGATTCTCAATGGCGGCGCGCTGATGACCTTAACTGCGACCGACCGCAGGATTCTGAACGCGGTGACGATCAACAGCAACACGGTTTTTGGCGCGGCGGCAACCTACACAGGATCGTTGACATTCAGCAACACCGTGACGCTGGGATCGGCAACCCCCACGCTCACGGTGAACCTGCCGACATCGGACTGGGTTCGGTTCGACGGTGCGGTCGAAGGCAGCGGCGGGATCGTCAAGGACGGGGACGGCATTCTCATTTTGGACGACGCGAACACCTACAGCGGCGACACGACCATCAACGCGGGCAGGCTGACGTTGAAAACCACCAACAGTTTGCCGACGACCACCGTGCTTAACATCAACGCCAGCGGCACCAGCCACCTGGACTTCGTTGGCACGAATAGGGTCGCGGAACTCTGGCTTGGCGGAGAGAAGCAGGCTGGAGGCGCGACCTATGGCGGAACCGGCAGCGGCGCGGACGTCGTCAATACCACCTATTTCATAACCGGTAGCGGCGTACTGCAGACCCAGGTCCCCGATGCGCCTCGTGGCACGGTGATCTTGTTGAGGTAGTCGTCAGAACCCCTGCACGAGCAGAGCATCAGGGTTCACGAGTCTCGGGGACAAGTCTCGGGGACAGGGGATCTGTGCCCGCAACCCTTACTCGAAGGTGTGGGGTAGCGGGGTAAGAGTAGCGGAGCGACGGCGTCCCCGCCGCGCCGCAGGCCACGGGATCAAGGCCATTATCGAAATCGGGATCGAAATCGCTATCGATGGAGGAACCTAGAATCTCGACCCCGATACCGATACCGATACCGACAACCCACACACCCACACACCCACACACTGCTTCCGCGCATGCCCTGTGGCATTCGTCATGATCTGCGGCGCGGCGGGACGCCGCTGCCCTACCTCGCTTCGCGCGTTTCCTGATCTCTCGCGTCAGCGCCTTTCAGCTTTCGAGACGCCCCTTCTCTGTCCACAGATGACCATAATCACCTTGTGTTTTAGCCATAAAGTGGATAATATATGGCGCGTTTAAGGACAATAGTGGAGGAAATATGCATCGATCAGCTTTGACCTACGTGACGGACTGGAGGCGTCGTCAGAACCGCAAACCGCTGGTCATCCGGGGGGCCAGACAGGTCGGCAAGTCATTTCTCGTGAGGCAGTTGGCCAACGAATGCTTCGGGAACCTTGTGGAGATCAATTTCGAGCAGATGCCGGACGTGGCCTCCTTTTTTGCATCCAAGACACCCCGGGCCATCCTGCCACTGATTGAAGCCCGGTTCAATGCGCCGATCAAGCCGGGGAAGACGCTCCTTTTCCTTGACGAGATACAAGCGGCGCCTGAGGTGTTTGCCGCGCTGCGCTATTTTCATGACGAGACGCCGGACCTGCACGTCATTGCGGCGGGGTCGCTGCTGGAATTCGTGCTTCGCGAACATTCGTTCTCCATGCCGGTCGGCCGGATCGAATACCTGCATCTGGGGCCCATGACCTTCGAAGAGTTCCTGCAGGCGATCGGTCGCGAAAAACTCCAGCAGTGGCTGGCTCGTTTTGCTTTGTCCGATCCCATTCCGGATGGTCTGCATCAGGATCTGATGAATCTGGTGCGCCGGTATTGTGTCGTGGGCGGAATGCCGGAGGCCGTGGCGGCTTTCGCGCAGAACACCTCCTTTCAGGAGTGCGAACAGGTCCAGCAGAGTATTCTTTCCACCTATCGCGACGACTTTTTCAAGTACGCATCCAAGGTCCAGCACCGACGGGTCGAAAAGATATTCTCCAAGCTTCCGCAATTGGTCGGACGCAAATTCATGTTCAGCCATGTCGATCCCGAAGAGCGATCGAGGGATCTCGGCGCCGCGTTTGATCTCCTCTGTCTGGCGCGCGTGGCGCACAAGGTCAGACACAGCCACGGCAACGGCGTCCCGCTGGGGGCGGAGGCCGATGACCGTACCTTCAAGGCGCTGTTCCTCGACGTCGGACTGCTTTGCCGCGCATGCGGTCTTCGCGTGCTGGATGTCGAGAAAGCGGGAGATCCGCTGCTGGTCAACGCCGGAGCGGTCTGCGAGCAACTGGTCGGACAGCACCTGCTCCTGAGTGGGGCCTTTTACGAGGAACCGTCGCTGCACTGTTGGATGCGCGACAAGCCGAATTCCAGCGCGGAAGTGGACTATCTGGTAGCGCACGGTCCGCACGTGATTCCGGTCGAAGTCAAAGCCGGCGCCACGGGAAGGCTCAAGTCGCTCCAGCTTTTCCTGTCGGAGAAGAATCGCGACTTCGGTCTGCGCTTCAACAGCGACGTGCCTTCGCTGCTCGATACACGAACGCCCCGGGTGGATGGTAAACCCAGGCCTTTCCGCCTGTTGTCACTGCCATTCTATCTGATCGGCCAAGCCCATCGCTTGTGCGCTGAGGCGCTGGAGACGGGGCCATAAGAGCGAGCTCTTCTAGGGTGACCTCGACCCGCCACGCCAGCGTGGCGCGACGTTCCCGCCGGAGGAGAAAAACTGAAAGCTGAAATGCTGAAATGCTGAAAAGGGAGGCCACGGGAGCCTCTTGCAAAACCCCGTTTTGCAAGAGGAGTGTTCAGGTGTCAGGTTTCGGGTGTCAGGAAGAAACGCCTGCAACCACACAGTATTGCGTCTTCCTGAAACCTGAACACTGAAACCTGAAACCGGCGCTTGCAGGGGTTCTGCAAGCGCCTCACGGGAGTATGGCCATCGTCAAGGCTCTACGGCGACGGTATCCCGGCGACGTAGCAGCCTGTTGTTGGAACTTGTTTTTCTCCCGCAGAGGCGCAGGGGCGCAGAGGCTGTTCTTCCTCAAGCAGCCCCGGCCCAAGCTCGCGATGCACCGCAATCGCCGCTTCGATCACACGCGTCCCGATCTCGTTCTCTGTCATCCTCTGCGCCTCCGCGCCTCAGCGGGAGTCAACGCTCTTTCTTCTCTTCTCTGGTTCCAACATCGGAATCGCTATCGAAATCGCTATCGACGGGACATTCGACCACACACACCCACAACACCCACACACTGCTTCTGCGCATTCCCTGTGGCATTCGTCATGATCTGCGGCGCGGCGGGACGCCGCTGCCCTACCTCGCTTCTGCGCATTCCCTGTGGCATTCGTCATGATCCGCGGCGCGGCGAGACGCCGCTGCCCTACCTCGCTTCGCGCGTTTCCTGTGGCATTCGTCATGATCTGCGGCGCGGCGAGACGCCGCTGCCCTACCTCGCTTCGCGCATTTTCTGATCCGCCTTTCAGCTTTCAGCTTTCAGTTTTCAGCTTTCAGCTTTTCTCTTCAGCGAGACGCCGCTGCCCTACCTCGCTTCGCGCCTTCACCTTAGGCGATGCCCATGACCGTCAAGCGCTGGTCCAGGAGACGGGCATAGAGCGTCTGGTGTTCGGGCGGAAGAAAGGATTCTGCCAGGCAGGTCTTCCACACGGGGACGGCGGACTGAATGTCGGCCAGAACCTTCCCGATGATCTTGTCGGGAAGGGCGAGCCGCTCGTGGGCGAAGTAGTCGACCCAGGTGTTGCGCGTGAGGCCGCGTTTCTTGCCTTGAAGCGGCAGGGCGATCTCCTCGATCTGATCGGGGCGTTTGCCGATGCTCAGGAAGGCGACGGTCGTGCTGAGAGCGTCGTACGCCGGAGCCAGCCCGACTTTTCCATCGCGGGTGATCAGGGAGAAATTCTTGACATGCATGTCTTCGTTGCCGACGATGAAATTGAACAGGCACCGCTTGAACAGGCTCACTTTCTCTATGGCGGGGAACGTGCAGTAGGCATCCAGGATCTTCACGATCCGCTCCATGCTGAAGTCGTACTTCGTTTCCCGGCTCAGTCCCGCGAGCTGGGCAAAATCCTCGACCGCCAGCTTGCCGTTGTGGCCGACACGGTCGAAGCGGCGGATGAAGTAGGACCATGAACCGTCGGCGCAGCGCACGAGTCCGCTGAGCGGCACATCAATCCCGCACAGGCCGGCCAGATGCAGGGTGAGGCCTTCGTTCTCCGGAAGATGAGGATACACATCGTGTTGCGGCTTGATCACATAGCGCCCGCCGCAATCCACGATTTCGAACAGCCCCGCTTTCGCGTTGAGGCGGACACTCAGCTTCGGTTGGACGCCCTGGATGGACATCTTCGCGGCGTGGATGACCGCTTCGCGGCGCTGTTGCCGGGCATCGTAGGGAAAATCCAGCAACTGCTTGAGATTCGGCGACAGCAGGCGCAATCCGGCCGACGAATAGCGCTCGTCAGCCGGGCAGGAGCGGTAGGTGATGGGACACCGGTTCACGCGTGATCCTCCCCGGTGACCGTGACCGCGCCAACCATGTCGCCGCCAACAGCCAGAAGCTGTCCGAAAAGATCGGTGCGGTCTATCTTGCACTGGCGCAACAAGCCCTCCAGCATCGCGCCTTCCGGCAATAACCCCTCGAAGAAAGGCGGAAAGACCTCAAAGACGAACGCGCGTTCTGAAACGGGCAGCGACAACGACACCGGCGGTCCCGAATAAGCGTCATCGTAACGAAACACATACCGGCCCGGCGCCGGCTCTTCCAGCACACCGGCCCGCTGCCCCATGACGTCAACCCGTGCGCGCCTCATGATGGATCCTTCCCCTGAGTTGTGTTCGGGTGGGATTGAATGGCTTGCAAGCACTCCGCCATCAGCGGGCTTGCGAGGGTCAGCACGATATTGAGGGCGCGCAAAACGGCCATGAGCGTAGCCAGGCGTACCGTTGACTTGCCTTTTTCGATGTCGAAGACGGATGTTTTGCCGATACCCGCCAAGGCGGCGAGTTCGCTTTGGCTCAAGCCGCTTCGCCGCCTATGATAACGAATCACGGCACCAATTTCTGGAGATCCCTGCATGGATAAGATATGGACGCTTTGACCTGTCATGGCGGTAATAATAACCTGTAATCGTAGCGGCGTCAACGAGAAACACCAATAATACCGCGATGGCGGTATGGACTGGAAATAAGCTTTTGCAGAATGGCCGCGAAAGAACGCAAAGAACGCAAAACAGGCAGTTTCTTTGAGCTCCTTGCGTTTTTTTGCGGCAACTCACAATCCATAAGGGACAGACTTGAATGGCGTGATTGAAAGCCCGCGGAAGACCCGGATGGGGCAGGAGGCCGTGATCGGGTCGTTTGAATCTGGGTAACCGTTCACGGCCCCGCCGTCAGGACTTGCCTGCATTTCCTCGTGACTCGAACGTCCGACGAAGCCGTTCGACGAAGCGTAAACGACGACGTGTGCGACGAAGACCGGCGACGACGTGTCTGGCCAACGCTCGCTCAACACTTCGTCCCTACACCTCGTCCCACACGTCGTCGTTTACACTTCGTCCCACACCTCGTCGTTTAAACCCCCACGTGTCCCCAGATGACCTTGAGAAGAGAAGGCAATAGACCCTTAACTTAGCGCCATTCGGGACGGGCCTTGCATTCACCGCCGATCTGGACATGCTCTCATCGAAGGTCAACGGGGATTCATATTTTCGCTTGCACGAAGCATAATATATGATATTATCCAATCATGTTTGATCAACTAGCGTGATTTATTCCAATGGAGACGCTATGAAAAGAACGGCTGAAAATGAATTAGTCTTGTGGAAAACCAGGATCGGCAGAAAGCCTCTGATTGTGCGCGGGGCCCGGCAGGTTGGTAAAACCTACCTCGTGGAAACAGTTGGCAGGAGCTGTTTTGACTCTGTTCTGACGGTGAATCTGGAACAGAAAGATGATCTGCACGCGCTATTTAACCGCATGGATGCCAAACGGATTGTTCAGGAATTGAGCCTGTATTTCAATCAGCCCATTGTGCCGGACAAGACGCTCTTATTCCTGGATGAGATCCAAGCATGTCCCCAGGCGATCAGCGCGCTTCGGTATTTCCATGAAGAACTACCTGGTTTGCATGTCATCGCGGCGGGTTCCCTTCTGGATTTTGCCCTTCGGGAGTTCAAGCATTCCATGCCGGTGGGGCGCATCGAATACGTGCATCTGAATCCCCTTACATTCCAGGAGTTCTTATCTGCCCTAGGCGAAAACGCGCTGGTCGATCATCTGGAACAGTACGAGGTTGGCGCTGAATTCGGGGAAGCCGCGCATGCCCGTTTACGCGAGCTTCTCCGGGTCTATTTCTTCGTCGGCGGCATGCCGGCCGTGGTCGCGGCGTATGCGGAACGCCGTGACATGCTCGAAGCCCAACGCACACTGGCATCCATCGTCACGACGTTGCAGGACGATTTCGCCAAGTATGGCACGCGTGCGCAACAGCGACAGATGCGCCAGGTCGTGCGCCACGCTTCGCGGAGCATCGGCCAGAAGGTGCGCTACGTGAACATCAGCCGCGAAGCGCGCGCGGACGCCTTGCGCACGGCGCTGGAACTGCTCGAACTCAGCCGGATCCTGACACTCGTGCGACACAGTTCGGCGAATGGAGTTCCGCTCGACGCAGAAGCGTCTGAGCGCCACTTTAAGCCGCTGCTGCTGGACATTGGCCTCTGCAACAACATGTGCGGCCTGCATCTGCCGGATGCGACGGACCTGCTTGGCGCGCACGAGGGCAGACTCGCCGAACAGTTCATCGGGCAGGAGCTTCACGCCTTGGCGCCCACCTTTCAGGAGAGACCCTTATTCTATTGGCACCGCGAGTCAAAGAATGCCAATGCGGAGGTGGACTATCTGTATGCGCACGAAAGCCATGTCATTCCCGTGGAGGTCAAGGCAGGCACCTCCGGAAGCCTCAAATCCATTCAGCGGTTCTTGTCCGAGAAGAAGCGGACGTTTGCCCTGCGTTTCAACATGGACCGCCCCTCGTTGGGTTCGTTTTCGATGGATATCGGCGACAAGACCGGCGTAAACGAGATCGCCTTCACGCTCCTATCCCTGCCGCTCTACCTGGCCGGCCAGACAGACCGATTGCTTCGAAAACAGTTCCAGAACGAACGCAAATAGATCGCGTGGGCCCATAAAGGCAAAGGCCTGACAAGGGACAGGCCGGAGGAGAAAAGCTGAAGAGAAAAGCCAGCCGCCCGCAGAGCGGGAACATACGTAAGGGTAACTGAATCAGAATGTTGTGACGATTTTCAAAGCAACTTCAAGATTGAAGTTATGGACGAGAGACTGACGACACGGTGAGGGGCGGGTCGGGCGAGAGCCTGGCCCGCCCTTTTCTTGGCGAAGGGTTCTCCGGCGCGATTCGTCGGAGTACCGACTTCAGCCGGACGTTCGCACGGGAAGACTGATTCGACGAAGTGTGGGGACGAAGCGTAAACGACGAAGTGTGGGGACGAAGTGGAGCGACAACGTGTAGCCTGCGGACCGGACAGACACTTCGTCGCCCGGCTTTGTCGCACTCATCGTCGGATACGCTTCGTCGAACGGCTTCGTCGAACCGTGGGGGTTGGGACAATCCGGGCTTGGCCCGCATGGCGAAACAATCCATAAGGGACAGGCCTGAATGGCGCTAAGTTAAGCGCTGCTTCTGATCATAATCCTAATCCTAATCGTAATCCGTTCTCCACCAGTAGATTACGATTACGATTACGATTAAGTAACCCTCATCAGAACTGCCATGCGCCCGGTTGCGGAAATCTATTTGACAAAACCAGTCATTTTTGGGAAACTCTCTTAATGAAACGAGACATCCATCCGGTTCTTGCAGGCCTGCTGTCCGCCCCCCGGCATCGCGATGTAGTCCTGGTGGAAGGTGCGCGGCAGGTAGGCAAATCCACCCTGGTCAAACAGGTGTTGGCGGAAATGGAGTGTCCGAAGGTCGCCATCGATCTGGAAAAAGACCGGAAGATTGCCCGCTTGATCGACAAGACGGCGGATTTCGAAGATTTCAGGTTGCTGCTGCGGGATCAGTGCGGGCTCAAGGAGAACGGCAGCATTCTCTTCATTGATGAAGCCCAGGAGTGCCCGGTGCTTGCCCGGTACGTGAAGTCGTTCAAGGAGGACTGGCGCGGGGTCCGTGTCGTGCTGACCGGTTCCTCCATGCATCGTCTTTTCGGGAAGGATGTTCGGATTCCGGTTGGCCGAACGAAAAGCCTGTGCGTGCTTCCGTTCAGTTTTCCGGAGTTCCTGCGGTGCCTGAGCGAAACCGAGCTGGCCGACTTTGTGGCCACGACGCCCGAGTCGATCCCGCCCTCCCGGCATGAACACGTGCTGCAGTTCTACGACCGCTACCTACATGCCGGAGGATACCCGGAAGCCGTAAAAGCGCTGGCGGCCGGCGAAGCGGCGGAGCCTGTGATCGACGAGATCGTCGGGACACTGCAAGACGACTTTGCCCGCAAGGAGGATTATGAGCCTGCCCTTTTCGAGTCGGCGATCCGGGCTATCGCCAATCACGTGGGCAGTCCGTCAAAATACACGCATCTGGACACGACCAAGTACGCCGCGAAACAGGTGTTTGCCGCCCTGAGCGTCTGGCACCTGCTCATCGAGGTCCAGCCCCAGGCGATCGATCCGCAGCACTCGGACTTTCTTCCCAAGCGGTATCTGCATGATTTGGGGGTCGTCAATCGCCACCGCAGTCTGGCCGTTCCCGCAATCTCCCTGTTGCGAACGCTCGATCCGCCGTTACGGACGCCGCTCGGAGGGTTGTTCGAAAACGCGGTTCTTCTGAATCTTCTGGAGGGGGGATCGGCCAAGAAAAAGATCGGCACATGGCGAAAGAGCGCCGGGAGCGCCGTGGAGGTGGACTTCGTCATGGACGCCGTTGAAATGGGGCTGAAAATACCGATCGAATGCAAAGCAACCCTGGCCGTCAAACGAAGGCACGCGGATGGCGTGGCGGATTACCTCCGGACGACGCGCCAACCGATCGGTGTGCTGGTGACCGCCGCCCCCCTCGAGGTCATCTCCTGCGGCGAAGGGTGCTGCGTGCTCAATATCCCGGTATACCTGGCAAGCAGGGAAAATATCCTGCGCTACGCGCAGAAGCACGTGTCGTAATGGGTCCGAAACCCCGCAAGAACCCGTATCAACTCGGGTTATGGCGAAAAGGGACGGGCATTCCCTCGATCACCATTCTATTTCTGGAGATGGGGCCATCGGCGTCGGGGTCGGTATCGGTATCGGTATCGATAAAACCGACGGAAAATCGACCCCGACCCCGACCCCGACAACCCACCCACTCACTCACTACAAGGTTCCGGTGATGCTACGGCCGCGGCGCTTCGGCAAAAGCCTCTGGTGCTCGATCCTCGAGTTGCCAATCATCATGAGCGGATTGGAATTGCTAACAGCCTTTTGCCAGCACCCTCCGTGCGCGTGATCGCCAGCCTGTGTATCAGCGGAGGACCAGAGCCTTGATGCCGCCATAGGCGAGGAATCCCTGGTCGAACGACACGTTCACGAAGCCGCCGGCCTCGGCGAACGCCACAAGATAGGCATCGCCCCAAACTCGGTGCGAATAAGCGCATCCGCGTGTGCGTTGGCGCCAATGCCGCTCCAAGTCGGCCGGTTCCTCCGCAAAGAAGACACGCCCATCGCGCAAAAGAGCATCGTAGTTCTTCCATGCCTCGGTCAGGGTTACGACATCATCCCGCATTACGGATTGGTTTGTGGACAACCGCAGGAACCCCTGCTGCGTAAACCGGCAGAACGCGCAGTCCTTGGGACCCAGCGTGTCGAACCACGTGACCGCCGACCGATGGTGCATATGCGCCTCGAACACAAGCGCCAGCCACACATTGACGTCAGGTATGTGCATGGACGTCCTCCGTCAGCATGGCCTCCGCGATGGTGTCCGCCGTGATTTTCAGAGATCCGGGACGGCTCGACCGAACCAGCGGGAGTTTCACCCGGCGTCGCACGGAGGCGTCGCGTGAAGCGCCATCGAGTTCATGCACAACGGCGTCGAGAATGAACGCCCGCAATGTGCGGCCACGCATGGCCGTTTCAGCCTTGGCTCGACGAAAGATCCCGTCTGGAAGCACAACCGTTGTTTTCATGGACACATAAAAGCATATTGCTGCTTTTACGTCAAGCCAAAGCTGAAGCCTGACAAGACCCTGACACGGCGCAAAGAACACAGAGAGCCAGCTTGATTCTTCCATGCGATCTCGTCCATAACTTCAAGCTGCCGCGAGGGATCGTCCTCGTCGTCGTCGTCGTCGTCCTCGATTTCCGAGGACGAGGACGAGGACGAGGACGAAAGACAACCCGGATTTTCATTTCCAGTTACCCCATCGTTTCTTCGCGGCGAAGCCGCGCGGCGGGCTTTTCTCTTCAGCGAGACGCCGCTTGGGAACCATCCATCCCCACGGTAGCGCGATTGTGTCGTGATCCAGCGGACGGATCCATAAGGGACAGACTTGAATGGCGCTAAGTTATTTGATGTTTGACTTCGCCTCCATGTTCCCCGATAATGGGACACATGAAAACAGCAACGGTTCGACAGATCCATAACGAGTTCGGCCAGGTCCTGGAATGGGTGAAGAGCGGGGAGGAAGTTCTCGTGCAACGACGGCGAAGCGTGGTGGCCCGCATCCTGCCGCCTCCGAGCCAGACCGAGCGCGTTCTGCCCGACTTCATGGCGCGTCTCCGGAAGCAGTTCGGAACCAAGGTCACGCCCGATTCCTCCGCGCTGTTCGATGAAATGCGAGGAGAGCGGTGAGCGCCTATTTCGATTCAGGCGTGCTCATCAAACTCTACGTGCCTGAGTCAAACTCTTCCGACGCGGCGGCTTGGGTGCGGCAGTACGACGGCCCCATCGTTTTCACGCAACTTCAAGAGAATGAAGTTCGCAACGCGATCCGGCTGAAGTCCGCCCGCAAGGAGATCACCGACGCCCAGCTTCGGGCGGCGCTGGCCAGCATCACGGCCGATGTCGAGCAGGGAACCTTGAACCGGCCCTCCCTCGACTGGGTGAGCGCCTGGCAGACGGCGGAGCAACTCTCCCAGCGATACGCCCACGAGACCCTCTGCCGCACGCTGGACAGCCTGCACGTCGCCGTGGCGCGCGTCCTGAGAATCAGCGCCTTCATCTCGCTGGACGAGCGGCAACGCAAGCTTGCGAAGAAGGCCGGCCTGCGCGTCAGGCCGGAAGGGAACTGACGCCCCCACGCCAGATAGGACATCACCTGCGCAGTGGGGATGGGGGCAAGTGCATCTACGGTCTTCAGTTCCACGACGAGTTTGCCGGTAAACCCACAAGCTGAAATGCTGAAAAGCTGAAAAGCTGAAAGGGCAGTCCACTGGATCATGGCAATCATCGAAATCGGGATCGAAATCGCTATCGCTATCGACGGAAAACCTGGAATTTCGACCCCGATACCGATACCGATACCGACCCCGATTCACACCCCACCCACTCACCCACTCACCCACACACACCCACACACCCACAGACCCACACACGCGCATTCCCTGTGGCATTCGTCATGATCCGCGGCGCGGCGAGACGCCGCTGCCCTACCTCGCTTCGCGCTTTTTCTGATCCGCCTTTCAGCTTTCCGTTTTCATGCTCTTTGAAACGCCGGCGCCATCTCATCCTGCTCGGCCTTTGAGATCCGCTTGTGTGCGGCTACCTGTCGCCATCGCCCAACGGCGACGCGGATCGCCGCCATCTGTGCCTGGGCATCCGAGAGGGGCAGGCGGAATGAGTCCGTCACCTCCATGGCCAAAGCCAGGTCGAGACGATTGTCGTTTCCGGCAATATTCAACGTCAAGCCTGAGCCCTGAGGGTTCGGATTCATGTCGTAAGCAGGCGCCAGCGTCCACCCCTCGTTGGGCGCCAACAGGAAACCATGATTCCGCAAATGGTCGTCGGTGTTGCTCACACAGATGTTGAAGACGATTCTTCGCCATAGCTCAGCGAGATCTTCGGCCACCGCCACGCCATTTCGCATGATGAACTCGGCCAGTTCCAGATAGCTGACCCCTGAGGCCGCGTCAGTTCCATCCGCATATCCCAAAAGGGTCATGGCCGAGGCAAAGTGAATCCGCCCGCCTGTCGGAAGTCGGTCGAACCGCCGCGACAAATAGGTGTGCCTGCGCTGTGTAAGCCGCTGTAACTTCCCCTCAGGGACCCGCAGTCCGGACAAACGGGCCAGTTCATTGACAACGGCCTCCCATGCGCCGACATCCACCCCGTCCCGCCGGCTCGGAAATTTCGCAATCCAGAGGCTGCCCTGATCGTCCACGACACCTGCTTTGGGCCTGGCGCCGCCCAGCGAGGAGCCCGGTGCCAGAAGTTGGTTGATCCATTTCAAGGCGTCGTCGTCACGCCCCGTCTCGTCCGCTTCGAACATGAGGCTGGCATGCTCCAACTCGCGCAGCGAAGTCAGCGGCGGGGTCGCCAGATGCTCATCGCTGTTCAAGAAGCCGGAACGACCGTCCTCCTGAAAACGGAGGGCCCCCATGCGTTGGCCGTCGTAGACCCCCAGCAGATAGTCGAGTTCGGAAAGCGGCCTTTCGAGACGTCCTTCGCGGCGGGCATAGCACGCTTCCCGACGCCGCATCAGCAGCCGCCCCCACCGATCCGGCGAGGAATCGAGGAATAGTCCGAAATTCGGCCTTCCCTCGCGCAGGTAGTGCCGCCCTTCAAAGAGCGCAAGGTCAGGGTCCAGTTGTTGTGCGACGCCACCGGACAGCCAGGCATCGTCGTACGCAAACGAAAAGACCTCCTTGCCGCGGTTCCGGTCTGCGGAAAGAAGTCCCATGCGACGGGGACCGCCCAACTGCGTCCAATCGGCATAGACGCGAACCTGCCTCGTGGTTGCGCTCACGGCAAAACCCCTTTTTTCAAACGCGGCGACCGGCTGCGCGCGGGAAGTCCGGCATCCTGCAATTTGCGGCCCAAGACATCATCCGTGGCCACGCGCGACAGATCCCCCTCCAGATTCAGCACAAACAGGACAAGAAAATAAGCGCCCAGCGCCACGCGGGGATTTCCCCTTTCAATCTGCCAGAGCGTCGACCGACTGATTCCTGCCCGTTCTGCCACCGACTCTGCCCGCAAACGGCGGCGCAGTCGGGCCAGCTTGATGCGCTCACCCAACACGGGCAGGATCTTGTTCGCCGAACTCGGCAATCTGGGCGTTTGTTTCATAATGTCGTGTATCATGCACAAAATGTGTGATAGTGTCCACTATAAACTACGTGAGGCTCTTGCATAACCTCAGAGAAAAGCTGAAATGCTGAAAAGGGAGGCCACGGGAGTATGGCCATCGTCAAGGCTCTACGGCGACGGTATCCCGGCGACGTAGGGCGCATGGCCGTTCTGATGAGGGTTACTTAATCGTAATCATAATCGTAATCGTAATCGTAATCTTGCTTTGCTCCTGCATGTGATCATAAAAAGTCACCCATGAAAACGGTTTTTGATCATGAGAAGCTGACTGTTTATCAGAAGTCGGTCAGATTTGTCGCTTGGGCAGACGAGATCTTGGAGACCCTGCCCAAGGGACTGGCAGTCCATGGCCAGTTGGACAGGGCTTCGACGTCCATTCCTTGTTCGAATTGTCTCCATGCTGGTCGGATTGATCCGTAGCACATCCCCTGATCGTGTGCATGAGCCGGGAGCCGTCTACGAGCCGGATCGGCAAAGGGTGGGGGATTACGATTACGATTACGATTAGGATTAGGAATTAACGACCTCATCAGAACTGCCATGCGCCCGGCGACGTAGCAGCCTGTTGTTGGAACTTGTTTTTCTCCCGCAGAGGCGCAGGGGCGCAGAGGCTGTTCTTCCTCAAGCAGCCTCGGCCCAAGCTCGCGATGCACCGCAATCGCTGCTTCGATCACACATGTCCCGATCTCGTTCTCTGTCATCCTCTGCGCCTCCGCGCCTCAGCGGGAGTCAACGCTCTTTCTTCTTCTTCTCTGGTTCCAACATCGGAATCGCTATCGAAATCGCTATCGATGGGACATTCGACCACACACACCCACAACACCCACACACTGCTTCTGCGCATTCCCTGTGGCATTCGTCATGATCCGCGGCGCGGCGGGACGCCGCTGCCCTACCTCGCTTCGCGCATTTTCTGATCCGCCTTTCAGCTTTCAGTTTTCAGCTTTCAGCTTTTCTCTTCAGCGAGACGCCGCTGCCCTACCTCGCTTCGCGCGTTTCCTGATCCGCCTTTCAGCTTTCAGCTTTCAGCTTTTCTCTTCAGCGGGACGCCGCTTGGGAACCATCCATCCCCACGGTAGCGCGATGGTGTCATGATCCAGCGGACGGGCTTTTCCGGCATGCAACACCACGCCTCGAATCACCGCGCGTGTGTTCTTCAGGGAATTTCGGAATGCGCGGATTCCGGTCGCGTCATCCGGGGTCACCTGGCGGCCCGCCTTGATTTCGAGCGCGACGAGGCTGCCGTCCTGTTCGAGGATGAAGTCGACTTCGTTGTTTTGCCGGTCACGCCAGAAGTGCAGTCGGCGCCGATGCGGTTCCAGGGCGCGCCACGACTGCAGGGTCTGAAACAGGGTTTGTTCCAGCCAGAACCCGACGTCCATGCGCCCCGCGAGGTCGGTTGCAGACCTGATCCCGGCAAGGGCGGCGGCAAGTCCGCAATCGGACCAAAACAGTCTCGGCGCCTTCACGAGCGCGCCGGATAAATTGGTCCCCAGCGGGCGGATGCGTGTGAGGATGCAGCCGGTTTCGAGAAGATTCAGGTAGCGGTGGGCGGTCGGATGACTGATGGCGGCATCGCGGGCAAGATCGGCCTGGTTCAGCAGTTTCCCCGTCCGCTGCGCCGCGAGAACCATGAGGCGCTGAAAATCCGGCAGATTGGAAACCGCGCTCAACTGACGCAAATCGCGTTCCAGGTATGTCTGCGTATACGCGGCAAACCACAGACTGCGGTCGGCGTCGGCGTCGAGCCGCAGCGCCGGCGCAAACCCTCCGCGCAGCAGCCACGACGGCCAATCCCCCGGTTCATCAGGCCATGTGCGCCAATCGAAGTCGTCGGCGAACAGACGATCCAGCGGCGCCAGCGCATCCGGACGTTCCTGCCACTCTGCGGGGCAGAACGGCGGAAGTTCCAGATAGACAGCCCGTCCACCCAGGGAGTCCGCGACCTGGTGCATCAGGAGCAGGTTTGCGGATCCGGTCAGGATGAAATCACCCGCGTGGCGATGCGCGTCGACCGCCCGCTTGACGGCCAGCAGGAAGTCGGGCGCGCGTTGAACTTCATCCAGCGTGACGGGACGTGTGGCCAGCAAGGCGTCGGGATCGCGTCTGGCCTGGTCCAGCACGCCGACGTCATCCAGAGTGAAACACATCCTCGTTGGATCGACCAGTTGCGTAAGCGTCGACTTTCCCGTCTGGCGCGCGCCGACGACCACACTCACGGGCAGCACGCGAAGCGCCGCTTCCAGGTTTCGCTGAAACCATCTCGGTTTAGGTTTGTTCATGTCGTGAAATATAATATTTCACGGCGTGAAATGAAAGTAAAAAATCCAGATCGTGGAGTCGCCTTTCCGTCCATAGCAGGATCGGGGACGAGGGCCGCGATACCTTATCGGTCAACGTCAACGTCGATAGCGAAATTTGACTTGCGCCGCTCAGGGGGACAAAGAGCTGGCGCCTCGTCCGCTGTTTCGCCGAGGGATTGCCAGAAATCAACGGGCTTGAAGTGAACCGCGTCGAACAGCCCTTGATCGGTGAGCTTGAGCGCCGGGATCACCGGCAGGGCCAGGAACGAGAGCGTCATGAAGGGGGCCCTCAGCGTGCAGCCGCAGGCGCGGACTGCGGCGTCGAGGCGCGCAGTGGCCGCCGCAGCCTCTTCGCAGGATCCCGCGCTCATCAGCCCGGCGACCGGCAGGGGCATCACCCGCACGCCCGTGCCGTCGGCCACGGCCAGTCCGCCGCCGTGCGCCACCACGGCGTTGACCGCTGCGGCCAGCGCGTCGTCGTCGGCCCCCGCGGCGATCACCGGGTGCGAGTCGTGGGCCACGCTGGCCGCCAGGGCGCCGCGGCCGAGACCCAGCCCCGCAACCAGCGCCAGCGCGGGCGGCGCGCCGGCGGCATAGCGGTTGAAGACGGCGAGCTTCGCCAGGCCGCGCGCGGGGTCGGCGACCACGCCGCCGCCGCGGACGGTCGGGATGCACACGATGGCGTCGGTCGCCAGCTCGCCCTCGCGCACGCCGATCACGCGGCACGCGCCCGCGCGCGCCGGTATGCGGAAGGCCTCCGCCGACACGGGCCGCAGGGCAAACTGGTTGGGCTGGCGCAGCGGCGCCAGCTCGGGGATCTCCGAGCGGCCGTCTGCCGCCAGCACATGTCCGCCGATCACCGTCCGCCGGACGCGGAAATCGCGCAGATCCTCAACCTCGATCCAGTCGGCCCGGTCGCCGACGCGGAGCTGCCCGACCGCGAGCCCGTAATGGCGCACCGGGTTGACGCAGGCCGCCCGCAGCACATCGAACACATCCAGACCCGCGCCGACCGCAATCCGGACCAGATCGTTGATGTGCCCCTCCAGCAGATCGTCCGGGTGCTTGTCGTCGGAGCAGAGCATGCACGCGCCGGGATGCCGGGCGAGCACCGGCAGCAGCGCCTCGAACGTCCGCGCCGCCGACCCGCGCCGCAGGATGAGGGTCATCCCTGCGGCCGCCTTCTCCTCCGCCTCCTCCAGAGTCAGGCATTCGTGGTCGGTGGTGATCCCCGCCGCGATGTACGCCCGCAGCGCCGCGCCGCGCAAGCCCGGCGCATGCCCGTCGATCGGCTTGCCGCGCGCCCGCGCCGCCGCGAGCTTCGCGATCAGGTCCGGATCGCCCCCGAGCACGCCCGGCACGTTCATCACCTCGGCGAGGTGGGTCACGCCGGGACGGTCAAGCAGCGCGGCGACGGCGGCGGCGTCCAGCGTCGCCCCCGCCGTCTCGAACGGCGTGGCCGGGACGCAGGAGGGCACGCCCGTCGCGACCACGAACGGGGTGCGGGCCGCCTCGGCCAGCATGAAGTCCACCCCGTCCGCGCCGAGCACATTGGCGATCTCGTGCGGATCGGTCACAGCCGCAACCGTCCCGTGCCGCACCGCCGCCCGCGCGAATGCGGCGGGGGTGATCAGCGCGCTTTCGATGTGGATGTGCGCGTCAACAAAGCCCGGCAGGATGAACCCCGGCCCGGGCGACGCCTCGGGCGCCACCGCTGCGATGCGGCCCCCGGCCCCGACCACGATCCGGGCGCCGAACAGCCGCCGTCCCGCCACATCCACAACCGTCCCGCTGACGCAGGTCACGCCGTCGCGTGCGGCCGATGCGGGGGTGTGTCCATGGATTCTGCCCTGAAGATGCGCGTCCATGCCGGCAAGGATGCCCCAACGGATCGGGGATGTCAATAGGAAGCGCTTGCAAAACCTCCTTCGTCGGTTTTGCAAGAGAGAAGTCAGAAGTCAGGAGTCAGGAGTCAGGAGTCAGAAGTCAGAATATGAGAACACGCTGCCCGGGAGGGTCTCGCGAGCACCGCCAGCAGGAGGGCGAGCATTGCGGCCGTGGCGAGCGGGAGGTCGCCGAACCGGGTATAGGGGGTGCGGGGGCGTTCGGCGCTAGCGATGGAGGCGGGCCAGAAAAAGGGGACGCGTTCGTCGGACAGGGCAAACATCGAGTCGAAGCGGGTGACGCGGCCGAAGGGATCCACCGCGCAGGTGACGCCGGTGTTGCCGCAGCGGAGCAGGGGAACGCCGTTCTCGACGGCGCGGAAGACCGCCTGGCGCATGTGGTGCTCGGGCTCGATCGATCCGTCAAACCAGGCGTCGTTGCTGATGTTGATCAGCGCCCGCGCCCCGCGGCGAACCGCGCGGCGGCTGAGGCGGCTGAACAGATCCTCGAAGCAGATCAGCACGCTAAAGGCGAGCTCGCCGGGCTGGCCGTCACGACGGCCAATCCGCAGCACGCTGCTCTCGCGGCCGGGGGTGCAGCTAAATCCGGTGGGCGCGAGGCGCGCGAGCAGCGGAATCCACGCATCGCCGGGAATGAATTCGCCAAAGGGCACGAGGTGCTGCTTGCGGTAACGGCCGATCGGAAGGCCGTTGGTGGCAAAGAGCCACGCGGCGTTGTAATACCGGATCTGCCGGGGGCCGCCGGGGCGGTCGAGCGCCTCGACCTCCACGGCGCCGGTCAGGAGGGGCGCGCCAGCTTCGGCGGCGGCGTCCGCCGCCAGCTTCATCACCGCCGCCTCAATCGGAACGGCGCCGTTGACGGCGGTTTCCGGCCAGACCACGAGGTCGGGCCGGACCCCCGAGGCCAGGCGGGTGAGGTCGGCGAGCACCTCCCGCTGCGCGTCGACGATCGCCTCGGTGATGGAGAAGATCGAGGGGGTATTGGGCTGCACGAGGACGACGCGCCAGTCGTCCGCCGCGGGACGCGTCGGATTGTGCTGCAGGCGCCGCACACCCCAGACCCAGACCGCGAGGATGAGCACCATCGGGACGAGCGTCTCGAGCGATGGCGTGAGCGACCGCCGCGGCCGCGCCTCGGACGGCTGGCCGGTCCAGGCGCGCGCGACCGGCGCGACGGTGCGTTCGATCATGCTGGCGATCGCGGCGTTGGCCAGAACGACGAGCGCCGAAACCCCGAGGACGCCGCCCAGGGCGGCGATCTGGATCAGCGTGGGGTTCCGGGCCAGCGCCACGCCGATCCCGTTCCACGGGAAGCCGCCGAGCAGGATGCCGCGGAGGAATTCAGCCGCCACCCACAGCAGCGGTTCGCCAAGCCAGACCCGCGCGAGACGCCCCGCCCCGCCCGGCGCGCGCCCCCCCTGCCAGAGCCGGGCGGAGGCCCATCCAAAGAGGGCGAAGAATCCGGCGCACCAGGCCGCCAGGAGGCTCTGACCCAGCAGGACGAGCGCCAGCGGCCCGCCGTTGCCCACAAGCTGCCAGAGCCAGGATAACCCCGGAACCCAGAAGCAGAGGCCGGCCAGACCGCTCCATGCGGCGGCGGCGCGCGGCGTGCTGTGACGCGCGATCAGAATCACCGGAACCAGCGCAATCCAGGCGCACTCCTCCTGGTCGAAGGGCGGCAGCGCCGCGGTGTGGCACACCCCGGTCAACACCGCCCCCGCCAACCGCAACAGGTTGGATCGGTCGGAAAAGAGCGCGCGCCAGTAACGTGCGGGGTGTGACATAGAGGCGATACTATAGGCCAACTCGCCACGGTTCGGCAATGGATAATGCAATCGGTTGGCCACGGGGGGGGGGAGTGTGTGGGTGTGTGGGTGTGTGGGTGTGTGGGTGCGTCTCGCCGCGCCGCAGCGAATGGATCAAGGCATTGATCGCTATCGAATTGAAAGGGGAATTCTGCTCAGCCCCCGACAGCTCACACGCCCACACACCGCTGTCG
>Ga0194113_10001571_pt1 | contig 31204 bp, 30 predicted proteins | sample TA2MahC200mmetaG_FD_146193 | JGI IMG/M metagenome (GOLD analysis project Ga0194113, IMG submission 146193) | Freshwater microbial communities from Lake Tanganyika, Tanzania - TA2015017 Mahale Deep Cast 200m | ecosystem: Environmental > Aquatic > Freshwater > Lake | place: Tanzania: Lake... | reverse complement strand
GGGTATACATATATTATTTGTTATAACAAAATAAATATTGACTTACTTTTTTAGATATGGTATCTATTATCGATATGTATGGCCTAAGAATAGGGAGGCACTATGGATAAGGCAGTGGTCACCGTAAAAGGACAGATTGTTATTCCATCACGGTTTCGGCGTAAGTTTGGTATTAAAAAGGGGACTCAAGTTTCCCTTTTCGAGAGAGATGGTGAGATCGTCATTAAACCAATCACGGATGAATATATTCGAAGCATGGCAGGAATAACCGGAACAAAGGGAAAACTGCTTAAGGCCCTGAGGGAAGAGAAGGCAAAGGAGCGTGCATTATGAGACCAGCTCTCAGAGTGTTAGACTCCTATAGTCTGATCGCATACCTTGAGAATGAAGATGGGGCTGACAGAATGATTGAACTCTTCCGGGTGGCGAGAGACTCGGGGAAAACCCTTCTTCTTTCGGTCGTGAACTGGGGGGAAGTCTATTATATCACGCTTAGAGAAGTGGGCCGGGAGCGTGCTGATGCAGTAACGCAACTCATCTCAACCCTCCCAATCCAAATCATCATGGTTGATTTAGAATTGACCAAACAGGCAGCTGAATTCAAAGCCGTTAAAAAAATGTCTTATGGCGATTGTTTCGCGGCAGCCCTGGCCAAGCTTCGCAAGGCCGAACTGGTCACCGGGGATGCAGAGTTTAAGCAGGTTGAAGGGGAAGTAAAAATTCATTGGATCACCTAAAAACGACATTCTTGACGTCTCCTCTTTCAATCCATTAGAGATTAAAAGTTTTCTTTTCGAAGGCACACGATGTTTGGCAAACTTCTTTTCATCTTCATCTTCATTCCGCTGGTCGAATTGATGCTTCTCATTGAGATCGGGAAGGCTATCGGAACCCTTGAGGTGATCATGCTCACGATTGTCACCGGCGTTGCGGGTGCGGCGTTGGCAAAATGGCAGGGCCTCTCCGTTCTTAGAAAGATGCAACAGGAGATGGCAGAGGGAAGAATGCCGGCCTCCAACCTGATGGATGGTGTGATGATTCTCGCCGGAGGAATCCTCCTTCTCACCCCAGGCGTACTGACGGATTTGTTCGGACTATTCCTTCTCATCCCATGGACCAGGCTCCTGATTAAAAAACTTCTGATTAAATGGATGGCACAAAAGATCCAAAGAGGCCAGGTCCATATCCATATCAACCACCGTTTATGATCACACTCAACCATGTACAGAAACAGTTCGGGGGCAGGATTCTTTTCAAAGACTGCTCGCTGCAGATCGGAGCGAGAGATCGCATTGGCTTGATTGGCCCCAATGGTTCCGGCAAAACAACCCTTTTCAGAATGATTCTCGGAGAAGAATCATTTGAAAATGGAGAGATTCTCATCGCTAAAGGGGTCAAGATGGGCTACCTCCCCCAGGAGGTGATCTCTTTCAGAGGAGATACGGTCCTGGATGAGGTCTTAAAAAGCGTATCTTCAATCACCACCCTCCAGGATAAGATGAAGATTCTCGAGGAAGAACTTGCTACGATTGACGATACCAAAGCTCAGGAGAAACTGGCCAAGGAGTATGGGAAACTTCATGAGCACTATACCCTCCTCGGAGGATATGGCCTGGAGGCCGAGGCCAAACAGATCCTCGATGGATTGGGCTTCAAGGAGAGGGATTTCAACCGGCTGACGGATGAGTTAAGTGGTGGCTGGTTGATGCGAATCACCCTGTCGAAAATCCTTCTCCAGTCTCCTGACCTTCTTCTCCTCGACGAGCCGACCAATCACCTCGACCTCGAATCTCTCATCTGGCTTGAGAATTTCCTGGTCAACTACCCGGGCGCCATGGTCATCGTTTCTCACGACCGGGTCTTTCTCAATCACCTCATCGATCGAATTGCCGAGATCGAAGGCGAAAAGATCGACCTCTATCATGGCGATTACGACCGCTACCTTGAGGAGAGAGAGAACCGAAGGGAGATTCTTGAGGCAACCTTCAAGACCCAGCAGAAAAAAATCGAGCAGACCGAAAGATTTATTGAGCGATTTCGAGCCAAGAACACAAAGTCGAGTCAGGTTCAGAGCCGGATCAAGATGCTCGACAAGATCGAACGGATCGAACTGCCCAAAGAGCGAAGAGAGATTCGATTCGAGTTCCCGGCACCGAAGAGAAGCGGCCACCGGGTCATCGAGGTAAAAAATCTTCATAAGCGCTACAGTGAGACCGTGGTCTATGAGGGCATTGACCTCACCCTCTATCGGGGAGACAAGGTGGCCCTGGTTGGTCCCAACGGAGCGGGCAAATCCACTCTGTTAAAAATACTGGCCGGCGTTCTTGATTATGAAGAAGGAGAAGTCGTCCTTGGAAAAGATGTGACCCGCGCCTACTTTGCCCAGCACCAGTTTGACCTCCTCCGTCCTGAACATACGGTCTATGAGGAACTCCTCTCCGTTGCTACGGATGAGAGTCAGACTCAACTCCGGACCCTCCTGGGAACATTTCTCTTTGTGGAGGATGAGATCGAGAAGAAGGTCTCTGTTCTGAGCGGAGGAGAGAAGAGCCGTCTGGTCCTTGCAAAGATGCTCCTTAAGCCTGCCAACCTCCTTCTCCTGGATGAGCCCACCAGCCATCTCGATATTGCATCGAGAAATGTGTTGGAGATGGCCCTGAGACAGTTTCAGGGGACGATCTGTCTCATCACTCATGACCGCCATTTGATCAATCAGATCGCCAGCAAGGTGATCGAGATCGATCAAGGAATTCCCAATATCTACCTTGGGAATTACGATGACTACCACTACAAAAAACAGCAACCCTCCTCAACTGTAGGGGCCATTCATGAATTGCCCCTACCTGCAAAGAAAAGACCTTCCGTCAGGATAAAGGAGGAGAGGCGAAAGAGGGCACAGGAGATGGACCAATTCCGGAGACAGCTCACTGGCCTCGAAAAAAGATTCCAGGAAGCAGAGAAATCGCTTCAGGAGGCAACTCAGAAACTGGATCACCTCAATCAGAGGCTTTCCGATCCCAACCTCTACCTCAATCAGAAAGAAACTTACGAAACCGTCCAGGCCCATAAACAAGTTAAGGAACAGGTGAGGGAATTGACGCAGCTCTGGGAATTTCTCGCCCTTGAACTCGAAGAGATGAAGATGATGAATCTTCTATCAAACGCCAAAGAGTAGTATCCACAAATCCAAAACACTCCAAAACTTAAAAATCTGTTTTTATCTTAAAAGGTCCCATCTTCCTGAAATCCACGGGGAGCCAATTAGGGAGAGTTGATCGATAACAATTGTTAATCAATGGGTGATCATTATCCCCTAACCTAAAGCTTTAATTTGTCCTCCAAATAGACACTTTGGGTTAGGTGGGTATAGTGGCAAGCTATCTGGCCATCGGATGCAGGGAACTTCCCTACTCTATCGCTTGCGTTACTTCTTGATTGAGAGATTCTTATAAGTCTTTCCTTAATACACCTTTAAATCATCAACTCTTGTCAGCTTTTCCATTTAAAGATAGTGGTCTTTAACGTGGGGAACGCTCCAAATTGATCTCAGGAGATGGTCTTGACGCGCTCCTTATCAACTTAAGCGAAAAGATCGCCAAGCATTCTCAATAGTCTTTAAAAATCCTATCTAAAAGGCTAACCCGAAAAGAACGGAGTGTGTATTCAATCCATAGTCAGCTCTATCAAAAGGCTCGGAGATATGATAGAGTTGATATTCCAATCTCAATGCTGTTCCCCGGCCGATATTAAAGAGCATGCCTACACCTACATGACAAACTCCTGCAAAATGTTGATCTCCCATAAGAGGGACACGTGAATCGCCATGGTACAGTCTTTTGCCGGCGCTATCATAACCGACCCCTGCCCCAACTAGGAGAAACAACGAACCCCATCTTTTTTGGATAGGCTTGAAAAGAAAATTATGACTGACCCCCAGAAAATAGAAATCATGCATCTTATGGATGTCATAGTAAAAATAGTTTCCTTCGAATTCTAAATCCCAATTCTTATGGAGAGGCAAACTGATACGGGGCAGAAGTCCATATACCTTCGTGTCGGGTTTACTGTGGAATGCATCACCTGTCCCTCCAACAATGGAAAAACCCCATTTTATTTTTTTCTCTTCCCCATAAGAATAGGAGATTATTAATCCAATTATCATAAAGAGAATTAAAGTAGAGAACAAATAACTCTTATACGAAATCCCAATGCGTATCTTTTTCATTTGGCTCTCTCTTAAATGGGAATACATTAGTATAAATCGGGTTAATAGCTAATCCCATCCCTTGCAAGAAATTACTATTCCTTCTTTATTTCAATTGTAAATCATCAGTAATCCTTATCTACCCTTTGCGAAGATAAGCAGATGAAATTTTCAAAATTGATTTTTAAGGTCGCCACTGGGAAACCATGTAGGAAGTAGTCACCCGTAAGAGTTTTCCTAATAGACAATATTGTGTTTTTAGTTAATGACATAATTAGAACTATTCAATAGCCTCAACGATGTGCTATATCACTCGCCGGCAGATAAACCATGTTTCTTCCCGACCTACCGCGATTGGCTCCATGAGTTCGACCCTGAAACCAGCTTCGGATAGCAGGGCCGTCACTTCTTCGCTCGATCGAAAATGCGGTGTGAGGCTCAGCATCTTCAGCCGCCTTTCTTCAATCCATCGCAGCCAGGGAATACGCTTTCGAGAAGGCACAGTTGCTCGGAGGAGCAGTTTCCCTTCTGACAAGATTTTACGATGAAGCCGTTCGAGCGTGAGCTTCAATTCATCATCGGAGATGAGGTGTATCATATCGAGCATCAACACTGTATCTGCCTGATCCGGAAAAGCTTCGGGCAGGTCAGGCGCTTTTCCGACAGTAGCAGACCCGCGGTCACCAAAGGCCCTGTTTGCAATCCGAACACGTTTGGGGTCAGGATCGAGACCATAAACCTTTGCTTGGGGAAACAAGGAGAGCAGCCAGACTGCCGGGATCCCGTAACCGCATCCAATATCGATCATTTGAGTGGGTGAGTGAACAAAGCTACCAAGCCGCGGGAACATCGGATCGAGTAGAATCTTAAACCTTACAAAAAGTCGTGTATAAGGCTCCATATGGCGGTAACGCCTTATTACCTTCAACCGGTGCCGCCTTGAACCCAGGATTTTCTCCTCCTTCGACCATTGGATCGGCATAAAGACGTGTTTCAAAAGCGGGGGTGTGATTGTCACCGCACCGATAAACGAATACCCAATGCCCAGCACCAGAGCAATGCCCGCGTTCCTCAAGAGAGCATGACCGGACAAAGCGAGGGCACCAAAACCCATGAACGTTGTGGCAAAGCAAAGAAATATTGATAGACGGATCAAACCGAGTGAGGGGTGATCCTCATCCATATAGCGCTGATACGAACGAACCAGGTAGAGGGCATAATCCGATCCCATGCCGATCACTACCACAGTCACCATGATCGTGGGAATGCCCAGTGGCTCACCGAGCAGGTTGAGGGTACCAATCGTGCATATCAGTGCGAACAGAGTCGGAAGAAGTCCAAGCAATGTCAATTGCCAATCGAGCAGGTAAAGGAAGGCAACCAGAGCTGTCATGACGCCCACGATCAAAGCCATTTTAATGAAGCTGGACAGCAGGACTTCTCCGAGTCTCAGACTGAACAGGCCAGGGTCAAATACTCTCGCCAGACCTGTCGATTTGATTCGCTCGTAAAAGGGCTCTCCCGGGTAGCTTGGTCCCGGAGTGAGGGTGGATATCTGGATCCAGGTTGAGTGATCACGGCTCTTTGATATCCCAAGCAAACCCAAAAAGGATTGGGGGACTGGCAGGGCTCCCATTCTTTTTGTCTCCACCAGTTCGAAGAAGGGTGTGAAAGCATTTGCAGCAAAACCCAGTTCGTTCGAAGCCTGGTGGATCGCTTTCCGGAGGGTTGCTCTTCTATCTGGGTTCCAGAAGGTCCGCCAAGCCGCCAAATTCTCATCTGCCCGCTGCTGACCTGGAAAAATCATCGATGGCACGAAGGCGGAAGTGAGCGTGCCGGTCCTGACATCCTGATCCAGAAGGGGTGCCAGGCGATCGCCTTTTTGCTGTAACTCCTTAAGGTCCCGGCCCTCCACCATCACATAAATTCTGCTGAAGAGGTTTCCCCAAACGTCTGCCAATCTTTTTTCCGCTGCCAGGGTTTCCGCGCTGACAGAATTCATTGCATTCAGATCTACACGAAATACCGGCTTTGCATAAAAAAGTAAAACCACAGCCAAACCCCCGGCCACATAAACCTTCTTCTTACCTGCGGCGGCTGCAATCCAGTTGGTAAAACGCTGCAAGGGCAGCAGGCTTTCGCCCCTCGCAGGCGGCATGGTAGGGAAAATTACGGGATAGATCACATGCACAAAGATATAGGTAAAAAGGACGCCTAAGGCGGTAAACTCCCCGATCTGGGCGAGCGCGGTAAAGCCGGTGACGGCAAGAAAGGCAAAGCTGACTGCAGTGGTCAGCATAGCCAGAAGCCCCAAGGGCCAGACTTCCTTAGTCGCTTCCAGACCATGGGTCTCATAGGGCCGGTCCAGAAACAAGAGATAGGTGATGCCATAATCGACAGTAAAAGAGATGATGGCACTTCCAAATCCAATAGCCATCATACTCATGGACGGATGAAATAGAGAATAAAAAAAGAGGGCGAGCATCGTACCTGCTGCGGACGGTAGGAGTGCAAGAACTCCGATGACGGGCCGCGGAAAAGCGACCAACAAGAGGATAATGATGGCGATCGTCGAGAAAAGGACAGCCCGTTCCGTGCCCCGTTTCGTACTGATTTCGTTATCCAGTGCAGCCCGGTAGGTCCCAACCGGGGTCAACGTAATGGTCTTCTGCCCTTTTCGGTTTTGATTCAGTTCCCGGCTGATCCCGTCGATCAGGACAGTGACCTTTCGAGAAAAGGTTGTGTCGATCCCGGAGATCAGGGGCTCCGCAACGATGAGAAGGTGTTTATGGTCAGCCGACACCAGGTATCCCTTAAAGATCTGTGCATTCTGGGTCGGTGCGAGGTGAGACAGCCGTGGGATGATCAGACTTGTCAGATTCAGAGGATCTTGAGTGATGAGTATTGATTGGCCGATGCTTTCGAGGCGGCCCAATTGCGCGAGATGATCGGAGAATGCTTCCCGGATTTTCGGCGGGTCCAGCAGGGGCTTCACTTTCTCTTCTAACTCCTCTGCGGAGAACAAAACAGGGAGCCGCCCAGTAATGCTGAAGAGGAGTTCCGGAATTAATTGGTGCTCCTGGTCAAGGCCGACCCGCCTGAAGAGACTGCTTTCGCGCAGCCGCTTCTCGATGACCGTGGCAGCACTGACGAGTCCTTCCCCGTCCGTTTCTGAACGGCCTACATCAATAACGACTCTTTCTTGAATCGGGTGATGGGTGATGATCCGGCGGGCATCCGCTAAGATGGGATCATCCTGTGGTAAGGAGGCCACGAGATCAACATCGAAGATGAGACGTTGCAGACCGGTGATAAAAGCCCCTGTCACCACCAGTAGTACAAGAATAACAAATGACCATCGCAGTTTGTAACGCCGAAGAAACATGAAAGTCAGCATCCATTTAGTCAACTTAAATACCACATCCTGTGGAAGCCAGCAATAGCTTAATCACAGGACAATCAGTCGTTGACAGTTATCGGGGCGAAAGATATATTGAACTTGACAACTGACAGGGGTCTGTCCCGAAACGAGACCTAGACCTTAATAATATGAGCCGCTTCCATACCCTAACCATCCTGGTCGTCCTGACCTCTTTGGGTGCCGGGTTAAGCCTGGCAAATCCAATCCGCTGGTTCGTTCTCGGGCTATTGTTGGTGGCCTATCTGGTCATCTTCATTCTTGGCGTATCTATGCTGAAACTTAATTTTTTCGTCAGGGCCACTTGCCGCGGTGATTCGGCGGCAAGGCGTGTTGCTCTGACTTTTGACGATGGTCCAGATCCAGTGGCAACTCAAAATCTCCTGGAGGTTCTCAGAAACCATCAGATCAAGGCCACTTTCTTTCCCATCGGGATAAAAGCCAGGGATTATCCCCAAATGATCAAACAGGTCGACCAGGAAGGTCATATTTTAGGAAACCATTCATTCAGACATGCCTGGTGGACGAATTTCCTATTTTCTGGCGGACTCGATCGAGAGATGAGAATGGCCCAGGAAGCGATTGAAGCTGTGGTCGGTAAAAGTCCAGCCTATTTCCGGCCTCCAATGGGCCTGACCAATCCACATCTTCAGAGGGCATTAAAAAAACATGGGCTGTCAGTGGTGGGCTGGGACGTCAGGCCTTTCGACACCAAGGCCAGTACTGAGAAGGTGATAGAAAGGGTGCTCAAAAAAATGCGTAACGGTAGCATTATCGTCCTCCACGAAACGGGACGAATCCCTACAGATTTAGTGCGTTTAACCGATGAACTGGTGACCAAAATCAAGGAGCGAAGATACACATTCAGCGACCTGGAGGAACTGACCGGTATCAGACCTTATCAGACAGCCGCGGCAGAGAACATGGCAGAACCCGCCTCGGTGATTCGGCCCTGGCATGAGTCCGAAACAGGCCAGAAGCGGAGCAGGCTCTGGCGGTTCCTGGCCCGAAAGTTAGCCTCCAGCGCTTATGTCAGGAGAGCGGTCGAGAAGGAGGTAACGTTAGATGCACTCAAGACCTCTCCCTCTCCCAGGTTCTTTGTCGGCCTGGGTTTGGTCCTGTTCAGTTACGTATTAGGATGGCCCATGGTCGGGCTCTTCAGCTTTCTGTCAGCCTATTTTCAGGCCCCGGTCTTACTGATGTTGGGCCCGGCTTTTTATGGCTTCTCTCATCTGGTATGGATGTTCGGAATGTATTTGGCTGGACGCGACTGCATCAAATATGCCGATATCCTTGTTAGCTGGAGCCTGCGCAAGGTAGTGGAAAAGATCTTGATTCGGCAAACCGGAAGGTCTTTATAAGGATAACTTATGTTGGATGTTTTTGTAGGAACCAGTAACACAATTACATCCATCGGCTTTTCCACAGCTGAGCACGTCAAGCGAATAAAGGCAGGCCAAATTGGTATCAGCATTTATCCGGGCGGAGATCTCTGGCCCACCCCTGTTCCATTGTCTCTCATCGATAGTCAACGATTATTGGATCTTTTCCGGGAGCATCTTTCCAAGGGAAAACCGGATCTTCAACTCGATTCGTTTACCCGTTCAGAAATGCTTCATATCCTATCGATTTCAGATGTTTTGAAGAACTCTGGAGTGGACATCAGGGACTCTCGGACCCTGATCATCCTATCGACCCTTAAGGGTAACATGGACCTCCTGAAAAAAGACCGCCTTCCAGCGATTGAGCCAGACCGAGTTTATCTATGGAAATGGGGCGAGTTTCTCGGATCTTTCTTTAATAGTTCGAACAAACCCCTTGTGGTTTCAAATGCTTGCGCCTCTGGTTTGCTGGCGACTCTCATCGGGTCGAGGCTTATCAAAGCTGGCAGGTATGATCATGTGATTGCGGCCGGAGGCGACATCTTGACTGAATTCGCGGTATCAGGCTTCCAATCGTTTCAGTCCCTCAGCCCCAAACCCTGTAAACCTTTTGACGCGGACAGAGACGGACTCTCACTCGGCGAAGGCTGCGGTGCTATCGTGCTCAGTCGTGATCATTCATTGTGCGGTATCCCTGAGAAGATCGTCCTTGCAGGCGGGTCTTGCACCAACGATGCCCATCACATCTCAGGTCCTCTCCGAACGGGCGAAATGTTTTATGTTGCCATCCGCAAGGCTTTAAGAGAAGCATCCTTAGACCCGCTGGACATCGATTACATTTCTGCCCACGGGACAGGCACAGAGTCCTACGACGAGACAGAAGCAAAGGCCTTGTCCTGGGCAGGCCTAGAGAAGGTTCCTGTCAACAGCTTTAAAGGTTATTTTGGACATACCCTCGGCGCAGCTGGAATCATCGAGTCAGCGATAGCCATTGCTTCAATGAGGAATAACGAATTATTCAGATCAGCAGGATTTGAAAACCCTGGGACATCGGATCGTATCAATATCCTAACGGATCATATATCCAGGGAAGTGAATCATTGTTTGAAAACAGCCTCAGGTTTTGGAGGGTGCAATGTGGCTGCCGTTTTTAAGAAGATTTAGTTTCTGTCGGATGGGGCCAACGGCAGTCGATCTGCAGCGATCCACGAGAAATTGAATATTTGGTTTCGAGAATGGAATTATTGATCACAAGACACGTGAAGTTTCAAGACCGTCGGGTATGGCTCAACGGAATCGTAGAACATGTATCGGAGGCGGGATCTGCCGACAAATTATTTCGTTCCGTCTACCGTTACTACGATATCGACTATCCGAAATTTTTTAAAATGGATAACCTCTGCAAGCTCGCCTTTCTGAGCGCCGAGGGTCTCCTTCGAGGGACAGACATCCTTCAGGAATATCCGGGGGGAGAGGTGGCGATCATCTTGGAAAATGCCAGCTCTTCGCTGGAGTATGACCAAAAACATGTGGAATCCATTCGCGACCAGAACAGATACTTCCCGAGCCCTTCCGTGTTCGTCTATACCATTCCAAATATCATGGTCGCCGAGATCGCCATACGCCATAAAGTGAAAGGGGAGAATGCCGTTTTTATCTTCGAACAATTCGATCCCGGGCTCATCTATGATTATGTTTCCGAACTGTTCCGTAACCAACAGGTCAGCTGTTGCCTCTCCGGATGGGTTGAATGTTATGGTGATCATTATCAATCCCTTCTTTTCATCATTGAGCAGGAAGACAAAATTAAAAGGTGCAAAGGACTTCAGGAATATGTTATTTTCGATACGGCGAACATGGAAAAATTATTTAAGGGAAAATCGTTATGATCGAAGATTTGATTCTCAAACTAAAGCAAGAGATTATTGATCAACTGCAGTTGGAGGGCATGACACCGGAAGAGATGGACCCGGAAGCTCCCCTTTTCGGCGAAGAGGGGTTGGGCCTGGATTCGATCGATGTGCTGGAACTCGTGGTGCTATTGGATAAGAATTACGGTATCAAGATCCGCGGTCCCAAAGAAGGGCCCAAGATATTCTACTCCATAAAAACCATTGCCGAGTACATACTGAACCAGCAAAAGAATTAAGACATTGCTCGGAAAGATCTTCACCCTATGAAGTTCACGCTCATCTATCCCAAATGGACCAAACTGAGAGGCCAGACGGAGTTCCATCTTCCCCCACACGGCCCCGTCGTCTTTGCTGCGACACTGCCCAGGGACATTGAGATTACCTTCATCGATGAGAACCTGGAGACGATCGATTTCAACGACCAGGCAGATTTGATCGGAATTTCAATGATGCTGACGAGCCAAGTGAAACGGGGTTGGGAAATCGCAGATGAGTACCGCAAGCGGGGTGTGCCGGTTATCTGCGGTGGCATTGCAACGATGCTTCACGCCGAAGAGACCTCCCATCACGCCGACGCCGTCTTCCTGGGTGAGGCGGAAGGACGGATGGAGCAGGTCCTGGATGATTTTCGAAATAACCGACTTCGAAAGATCTACGACTATCTGACCGACTTTCCGCCCATCGGTTCCGTCGGCATTGCCCGACGGGATATCTTGAAACGGCAGCTCTACAATTACAGAGGCATCCAGATGGTCGATCTTTTTCATGCCTCGCGGGGATGTCGGTTCGACTGTTATCCATGCTGCGTAAGCTACCTTGGAGGCAGGAAGTTCCGGCCCCGCCCTTTTGAGAAGGTGGTTGAGGAACTGGCCGCTATCGACAACAACCGGCTCTACATCGTTGATAATTCCCTCTCCCAGGACAGGGCATGGGAAAAACAGCTCTTTGCTGAGATGATCCCTTTAAAAAAGAAATGGTGCTGCCACCCCATCGATGACGATGATGAGATTCTTGATTTGGCCGCACAGGCCGGGGCTTGGTTTGTCTATCAGGCCATCTTCGATATCTCGGATTTCATTCGAAACCGAGTCAAGCGGTATCACGATTACGGGATCGGCGTGGAGGGAACTATCCTCCTGGGCCTCGACCACCATACGGAAGATTTCATCCTCCGTCTCATCGATTTTCTACTTGAGATCGAGTTGGACCTCGCCGAGTTCACCGTATTGACCCCTTTCCCACACACACAGGCCTTTGCAGACCTGCACGGCGAGGGACGAATTTTTTCTTACGACTGGAACGACTACACCTGCGACAAAGTGGTCTTTCAGCCAAAACAGATGAACCCGGAACGCCTCCAGGATTTATACGACGAGGCATGGAGAACCTTCTACCGGGAGAAATCTCAACCCTATAGAATGTTCGAGCTTTTCCAAAAGGTCATTGACAAGGAAATGGCAGACGGCAGCTACCGGAGTCAACAGCGGGCTCAGACCAACCGGAAGTTTGGCCGAGCAAAGCAGTAGTGTGACGAAGGTGAAACGGAAATATTAGCCACTGGAGAGAAATATTATCACGTCACAGATGGTGTGATCAATGCAGGAAGAGGAAATCCTCAAAAAGGTAACCGAATACTTGATTACAAAATTTGAAATCCCTCCTGGGAAAATTCGTCCAAATACCCACCTGTTTAAGGACCTCGGGATGGACAGCATTGACGCCCTGGATTGGTTTGCGGCGATGGAATCCGAGATCGGCCTACCGATTATTGAGAAAGAGCTCAAAATGATCAGAACCATTCAGGATGTGGTAGACTATGCGGTGAGGAATTTAAAACAAAATGCAGATTCCCGTGGATAGATGGCTACCCCTTGAGAAGAGCAGGATGACTCCAGAGGGGCGTTGGGAAACCACCGTACGACTCGAACCCTCTTCCGAATGGTTCTCAGGCCACTTCCATGAATGCCCCCTGGTGCCCGGTGTTGCGCTCCTTGCCCTGGCAGCTGAGATGGTGAAAAGGCAAGGCCGTGAACAGGGACGTCGCTTGGAGGTTTCCGGCTTTTCCAAGGTGAGGTTCAAGCAGTTGGTCTCTCCGGATGAGGAGTTGCACATCTCCGTGGCAGCCATGTCCTCCGGGGCTGAGGCAAAGCTTCACTTTCATATCACTTGCCACGGAAATACAGTTGCCCAGGGTTTATTGAAAGCCCATGAAGAAGTTTCTTGCGGATGAAGGAACGATGAAATAGCCTCAGGGTGTCTGAGAGAGTAATGATGAAGGCCTTTTTTCACAGGATCATCATCAGGGTTTCATTTCTCTTCGGCTCTTGGTTTATCCGGTTCTTCGCCTGGTGGATCGCAACAGGATACCTCTTGTTTCGCCCCGCTCGTAGGAGGTCCAGTCTCCAGCTCTATCGGGCCATCTTTCCCAACAGAAGAGGATGGTACCATCTCTATTGCGCCTGGCTCCAGTTTCACTCCTTCGCAGCCACCTATGCGGACCGGATTGAGATCGATAGCAAGAAAGGGGTAACGATCTCCGCGCAAGGGAAGGAAGGAATCATCGAGGCAGCCAGAAGGGGCAGCGGAGGAATTATTCTGATGTCCCACCTGGGCAATTATGAAGTGGCGGCCCGTGCCTTTGAGGAGATTGGGATCAAGCACCTGATGATCATGGGAGAGAAGGAGGCAAGGCAAGTGGCCCGCGATCAGCGCGATACCTTGAGCAGCCGCGGAATCACCATTCTCGTCGCCAAGGGACAGGGAGATTCCATATTTGGCGGGTTGGAGGCGATCCAATTCGTCAGAGAAGGCGGGTTCGTTTCTCTCTCCGGCGATCTGACCTGGACCAAACAGCGCTCTCTTCTCCCCGTGAAGCTCTTTGACCAGGAGGTGGCCCTTACCTCAGCTCCTCATCTTCTTGCGCTCATCTCCGGAGCCCCCCTTTTCACTCTGTTTACCTTTCGGGTGAGAAGAGGAGTTCACCAAATTATTATCGATCCTCCCCGGGAGGTGAAAGCTTCGTCTCGTTCTGAACGAAGCATGGTTCTTCAGGCGAGTGCACAGGCTTACGCCGATGCACTCGAAGAGAAGGTGCGCCAACACCCTTTTCAGTGGTACATCTTTGAGTCTTTCTTTGAGTTCGCATCGGCTGCTACTAGGAAATCAGAACCGTAAGGAGTAATCTAATTGAAACCGAGGCGGGTCTTTATAACAGGAATGGGAATCATCAGCGCTCTCGGCCAGGGGGTGGGCCGTCACGTTGATGCTCTGAAAAAAAACTATTCCGGAATTAAACCGCTTACATTGTTCAATCCCTCGCCGGGCAATCTCTTTCCAGCTGGTCAGATTCCCGATTTCAAACAAACCCTAAACGTTCCCCGGACTCACGAGCTTGCTTTTCTGGCTGCTCAGGAGGCGCTTTCAACGACTCATGTCGTCCCGGATGCAATCATCCTCGGTACGACCACTGGCGGCATGCCATTGACCGAAGAGCTTTTGAAAAGAAATGAAAAAGATGCGGATCAATATAAGTATCATTCAACTTCATCCATAGCTGAATTTATTGCAGGTGTTCTATGCTGCAAGGGTCTGGTGCTCACGATCACCACTGCGTGTTCGTCAGGCGCCGTTGCGATCGATCTCGCTTATGAGCTGCTCTCCTGTGGTGAAGCGAACTGTGTGCTCGCCGGCGGCACTGACGCACTCTGTCGTCTCACCTATTACGGATTTAATTCTTTGCAGCTCATTGCCCCTTCCGGTGCGCGTCCTTTTGATCGCGACAGAAGCGGCATGACAGTTGCCGAAGGTTCCGCCATGCTCATCCTGGAAGCAAGTGAATGGCCACTTGATAACGCTATCGCGGAGCTTTTGGGCGGTGGACTTTCCTGTGACGCCTATCATCCATCAGCACCCCATCCAGAAGGAAAGGGAGCTCTTGCTGCGATGAAGGAGGCTCTCCAAAACGCGGGAATTTCTCCTTCAGATGTCGACTACGTCAATCTCCACGGAACCGGAACCCCGGACAATGACCTTGCCGAAGCCAAGGCTATTCATTCCGTTTTCGGTAAAACGATCCCGCCCATGTCATCCGTCAAGGGAGCGACTGGCCACTCCCTTGGAGCATCGGGCGCGATCGAATCCGTCATCTGCGCGGCAGCCATTCGGGATCGACTGATCCCGGCAAATACTGGCTGCCTGAACCCAGACCCCACATTGAACTTAAAGCCGGTCCTCGCCCTCCTTGAGCAGAAGGTGGAGACAGTGCTCTCCAACTCGTTCGGCTTCGGAGGCAACAACGCATGCCTTGTCCTGGCTGCTCCTCTCGCAAACTATGAAAGGCAGAAACAGGCCGTAACATTTGAATTTGAGGTATTAGGATACGCCTGCGTCACTGGAGCAGGCGATATGGGGCCGACATTAAAGAATTTAGATGAAGGAAAAACCTGCAGCGGAATGTTGCCGCTGGCTAGCCTAATAAACAAGCTTTCGCCCCGTGAGGTCCGTCGACTCAAGCGGCTGCCCAGGCTCGCGCTTGCCCTGGCCATGGGAGCCTTTGAGAGCTCAGGGCTCTCCCAAGCACCATCATCTATTTTCTTCGGCACATCATGGGGTCCGCTCTCTGAGACCTACAACTTCCTCACCAAACTCTATGAATCAAATGAGCAGTTTACGAGCCCAGCTGAATTTGTCGGCGCCGTGCACAATGCTCCCGCAGGACAGGTGGCGATGATGCTAAAGGCCACAGGGGCGAACGTCACTACCACTGGCGGCGATTATTCCTTTGAGCAAGCTCTGCTTGCGGCGTCCCTGATCGTGCGCGACAGCGATGACATCGTACTGGTCATGGGAGCGGACGAGCACCACCCGGTTCTGTCTCTCCTGTTCGACAAATCCGTGCAGATCAGTTCGAATCCGTCTGACGGCGGTGGCGCGCTCTTGATGCGCAAAACAGAAAAGAGATCTGGGTTACGAATACGGCTCAATTTTTTTGAGAATTCTCGCAACAATCCGTCTGTCGTCCAATCGCTTATCCGCCATCTTGGAGAATCGGATGAGATCAACTCGAAATACGGTGCCGTTTTCGCGGGAATGCCTGCGGGAGAAAGACCGAAGTGCAAAAAGCAGGTCAGTGAAATTATCTCTGCCGCGGATTTCAATTGCCCGATTATTGATTTTCGTAAGTTTACCGGCGAATTCGGGTCAGCCACTGCTGCGGCAGCCGCCCTTGCAGTAAGGCTCGTGCGGGATGGAAAGATCCCCGGTACTCTTTCAGGCGGTGTGGAAAGTCCCCTGAATGGAAAGAGAATACTTCTCCTGGGACTGGGAAGTTTTCTCACCGCCATCGAGGTGTTCGCGACCTGACGATATAGTGGGCGAAATGACAATTTGCATGCCCAATGCTATAATGACGTTACAAATTTTTAAGCTATCAATTAATAGGATGAAACATATGTACGATAATCTGGTGAAAGCGGTTGCGGCTGGCTATGAGAGGATTGTGGCCTGGGCCGATATTCTTGACCGGATCAATGTCTTTCCGGTGCCTGACGGTGACACCGGCCGCAATCTCGTCATGACGCTGGGTGCATGCAGGAATATCAATTCAGATCCCGATTCTCTGATCTCGGAGATACTATTATCGGCCAGGGGAAATTCAGGAAACATTGCCGCCGGCTTTCTTGCTGGCTTTCTTACCTGTAAGGAGTTGTCGTCCCTGAGTGCGTCAGCCGAGGCCGGCCGCGATCTCGCATACCGGGCAGTTCCCAACCCTCAACAGGGTACGATGATTTCCCTGTTCGATACCCTGTGCATATCGTTGAAGAAGACTGCTCCTGAAGAGACAGGAATATGGGTGGACTCCGTCATCGATGACTTGGAAGAAACCGTAAAAAATACCCGTGAGGAATTGCCTGAACTCAAGAAGGCAGGGGTAGTAGATGCAGGGGCCCTCGGCATGCTCGTCTTTCTGGATCCTTTGTTAAACACTTTGGCTGGCCGGCCGGTCAGGCCCTCCTTCTTCACTGAAGATCTGAAGGATTCCATCAACGTCTCAGCGACCTGGCAGGACCGGAAATATCAGGGTTACTGCTTTGATGTGTTGCTTAAAGTGGAACAGGAAGGAAAAGAGATCATCAAACAGGTCATGAATTTGGGAGAATCGGTGGTGGCCATGCCCGATGGCGAGTGCCTCAAATTGCATCTCCACGCCAGTGACAGAGAGAGGGTGAGACAAGACCTAACTGCCGTTGGCGCCATCCTGAGCTGGACCGAGGATGACTTGGCTGAACAAACCATTCGGTTCAGTGAGGCCAGGAAAAAACAGGCGATTCATATCATGACCGATGCTGCGGGTTCCATGACGAGGGATCTGGCACAAAACCTTGAAATCACCCTCCTCAATAGCTATATTGCTGTCGGGAGCCGTTGCCTCCCTGAAACCTACGTTGACCCTTCCCAACTTTTTAATGCCATGAAGGCTGGGATTAAGGTATCGACCAGCCAACCCTCCATCCTCGAGCAGCATGAATGCTATCATAACGTCATGAAAACTTATGACCGGGTCCTCTATCTCTGTGTGGGCTCCTTTTACACTGGTAATTACCAGGTGGCCATGCAATGGAAGGCTCTGAATGATCCCGAGAACCGGATGACCATCATTGACACCGGTGTGGCATCTGGTAAGCTCGGTATCATCGCTAGGGCTGCGGCGGAGCTCTCCCTCACCATCAACGACCCTTCGGAAGTCATCGCCTTTACCAGGAATGCGATCGAGCGGGTACAGGAATATATCTTTCTCGACACGCTGCAATTCTTAGCAGCCGGAGGCCGGATGTCAAAGACCGGTGCCTTCTTTGGCGACATCTTTCATATCAAACCGATCATCAGTCCCTATCAAGACGGAGCCCGGAAAATTGGGGTGGCGAAGAGCACGAAGGACCAAGTCAAGTTTGCCTTTCGGAATCTTGAGAAGGAAATTCTAAAAGACCGAAAGACTACCCTGCTTCTTGAGTACACCGATAACAGGGAATGGCTGGAGGGGGAGATCAAACCGGAGATTGAGCGCAGGTTTCCTTTGGTGAAAGTGATCTTCCAATCTCTCTCGCTTACCACTGCTGCCCATGTCGGCCCGGGCTCATGGGGCATTGCCTTTCTGGCAGAAGATTCCAAAAAAGGTAACGAACATGTCTGAGAAATTGTTGCGCAGCATGAAGGGTGTTTTAATGTTTGCGCTTTTTGGCCTCTTTCTCCTTGGCATCTTCTTGGAACTCCTCATCACTTTTCCAATCCTCTGGGCTGTTGACAAGATCCTCGGGCCCAAGCCTTACCGCATGCAGTCGACCATCCGAATCCTCGTAGGCCTGTGGCTCTTCTTGCTGAGAGCTTGCGGGCTACTCAGAGCTGGAAAGCCAATGGGGAAGCCCTTTGATGGGGCATGCGTGGTCGTTTCCAACCACCCTGGTCTCTTCGACGTGCTTTTCCTGATCCGGGATGTCCCGCGAATGTGTGTTATGGTCAAGAAGTCTCTTGCGACAAAGCTCCCCCTTGGCCCTGTCTTCCGCTCGGCAGGGTATGTCCTCTCCCCTGATTTCGAGGAAAGGGGCCCATTCCAGTGCCTGGATGAGGCGATTGAGAAAATTCGTATGGGATACAAGTTCATGATCTTTCCTGAAGCCACTCGATCTCCCAAAGGGGACTTGGGCAAGTTCAATGCTGGTCCTTTCATGCTTGCAAGGTTATCAAATGTGCCATTGCAGCCGCTGCTTGTAAGGAATGATCCTCCGTTTCTCCCAAAGGAGGACAAATGGTATTTTCCTCCTTCCCGGTTCTCGACTCTTGAGATCGAATTCTTGGAACCGATGGCTCCTCCAAGGGCCGGGCAAGAGAGGGAGTTTGCTAAGAATTTAGAAGCTCGATACAGAGAAGCACTGGGATTGACCTCTGAGAGAAAAATCGCATCCGGTGATGGAAAAGAAAATGGAACAGAACCAATTCCTTCCCGCTGAACCTCTGATCCCGCATCGCCTCCGTATGAAACTCATCGATTGGGTGAAGGGGCCGACTCAGAAGGGTTTGCAGGCGCAAACGACCGTAACTGAAGCATGGCCGTTGAATAGAGACGGGAAGGTGAGTTCCATCATCTGTATTGAACTGGTGGCCCAGGCTGTCTCTGCCCTGAGCACATGGCGCCGAGGCAAAGGGGCCACACCCCGGATCGGACTGCTCGCCGGCGTGAAAGAAGCAGAATTCTTTTGTTCCACTATCCCTGTGATGACCAAACTCAACGTTCAGATTGACGAGCTTTACCATGTTGGAGACTACGCCGTGTTCAAAGGCAAAGTCAACTCTGAGTCGGCTTGCCTTTGTGAAACCCTCATTCAGGTAGTGGAACCCGAAGAAGAGACCCTGTCGGGCCTTATGACTTCGCGGAGAATGAAATCTCGCGGGAACGAGACCGGGAACGGAGGCCTGTGATGTCCAAAGAGATCGCTCTGGTTACGGGCGGGAGCCGCGGAATCGGACGGGCCATCTGCCTCGAGCTGGTAAAGAGCGGGGCTCACGTGGTCGTTAACTTCCGCTCAAACAAACAGGCGGCTGAAGAGACCCTGAGGCTCATTCAGCAGGCAGGAGGAACAGGAGAAACGGTCTGTTTCGATGTCGCTAACCAGGAAGAAACTGAACACAACATTGAGAGCCTTCTAACACGCCATGAGGCAATCGATATTCTGGTGAACAATGCAGGGGAGACTGCGGACAATCTTTTTGCCTTCATGTCTTTCGAGGAATGGATGAAGGTGCTGAACACCTCGTTGCAGGGATTCTATAACGTTACGAAACCCGTTCTGATGAAGATGGTCAATAGGAAGCGAGGCTGCATTGTTACGATCTCTTCCGTGTCCGCACGGCTCGGCCAACGAGGCCAGACAAATTACTCGGCAGCCAAGGCAGGTCTCGAAGGAGCCTGCCGATCCCTGGCCTCGGAGGTGGCTCGGCTTGGCATTCGGGTCAATGTGGTGGCGCCCGGACTGATTCAAACCGAAATGATCGAGAACGTTCCCAAGGAGGTTATCAAGCAGATCATCCCTATGGGCCGCGTGGGTCTCCCCGAAGAAGTAGCTAAGGTTGTTCGTTTCCTGTGCTCTGACGAGGCCTCGTACATTACCGGTCAGGTCATCTCGGTGAACGGCGGAATGATCTAGGCAGGGCTCTGTTGAAAGAGAGTAGGATGAAAAGATTCGTTTTTTTAAGTGTCTTCATCGCCGCAGCAGTTTTCTCCGCGGAGATGGCCCTTGCCCAAGATTTGACCTCTCTCAAAGAGGCTTTCAGGAACATCCGCTCCGTGAAGGCTGAATTCCTCCAGAAAAGGTCCCTTACGATCCTTACGAAACCTCTTTTATCTGAAGGAAAACTCTTTCTCTCCACACCGGATTCCCTCAGATGGGAGTATCTCAGCCCGCTGCGTAGCGTCATGTTGCGGAAGGGGAATAAGATCCAGATTTACAATTTCTCTGATGGTTTTTGGAAGCCGGAAATGGCGCAGGCCGCTGAGTCAAGACGGATGGTACTCTTGGAAATCAGTCTTTGGTTTCAGGGGCGTTTCGATGAGAGCAAGGCATTTAAGCATTCCTACTTTCCTGGCCCTCCTGAACACGTCATTTTGGTCTCAGGAGAGGGGATCAACAAATTTATCAACAGGATTGAGATTATCCTTTCTGTGAGACCCGGGGTCATTGACCGGGTGGAAATAGAGGAACCCGGAGGCTCCCGGACCTCAATCGAATTCAAGAACGTGGAGCTTAATTCGAGCCTCTCATCAGAGGTCTTTGAGAAACCATGATTTGTAGAAAAGGTTTTGAAATCTTTCTTCTGGGATTCCTTATCCTATTCATTGGGTGTGTTCTCAGGCCCGAGACTAGGTCGACCCTAAGATCACCGGGAGACCTCCCGGGCTGCTATGCTATCTTCCCAGTAAAACCATGGGAGTCTGTCCATAAGATTGAAGCAACTATCGGAGGGGGCTCCTCCTCCCTGATTGGGGTCACCAAGGGCGAACCGTCCGAGCACAGGCTTCAGAGCGTCTTGCTTTCTCCCGAGGGATTCATCCTGTTCGATGCAGAACTGTCGGGAGGTGGAATGGCTGTACGAAAGGCACTTGACCCATTCCATTCACCGGCATTTGCCAGAGGACTGATGGAGGATGTATCTCTCCTCTTTTTTCCACCACAGGTCAAGCCCACAGCATGGGGAAAGGAAACGGACGGGACCATGATTTGCGTATGGGAAGGCCCTGATGAATCTCATACGGAAATTTCCGGATCAATGGAGAGCGGTTGGAAAATCCTGCGCCGGAATAAACAGGGTAAGATAATAAAGAAGGCTGTCCTGCACGGACCCTTTGTCAGTGGTCTGGCATCTCGGGTGGAACTGTGGTCATTCAAACCAGCGTCCTACAGACTTAGGATGACCTTAATCCAGGCATTCCAGTAATTTTGCCCGAAAAGACTTAATTAATTGTTGAACGATAGATTAATCATTCCTAAAAGAGAAAAACCGTGAGAGGAGGCTAAGAGATGAAAAAGTGGACGGCTTTTTTAGCTATAGTTAGTTTGATAGTGCTAATAGGCGGGTGTGGTCCAACCAATATTTCCAGAGTACAAGATAAGGCAGGGCCTCCAGGCGATGTGGTACAAAAAGGGAATTTGACGATTTATTATTACTACACTTTTTATGGAGAAGGTTTCCGCTCATACGGGTGGTGGTGTAGGGAATTTACTTGCGATAAAGATGGAACAATTATTAAGAAGAGAGAATATTGGATTGGAAACAATCAAGATTTTAAAGCGTTTAAGGAGTTGCTAAAACAAGGGATAACTAGTCAGTAGTAGAAATCCGGAACCTTTTCAAAGATCATCACAGACGATAAGGGTGATCACATACCCATTCCCTTCGCAATGCCTTAAAGGGTAGGTCTTTCCTTGATACCTCATCAATCCTTCTTTTTCCCCCACCCAGACCACCTCCACCTCCTGGATGGCCTGAAATAGATGGAGACCCAATGCCTTGGCTGCTGCTTCTTTGATGGTCCAGGCGCGAGTAGCAGTCCTCTCCGGGTTTAAGCCAGACTGCAAAACAAGGTCACTTTCCCCTGATGACAGGAAGCGGGACCAGATCCTTGTCGCCTTTTCTGAAATCAGTTCAAGATCAACGCCGACCGGATGACCGTGGGCAACTGCTACGACGAGCCGACCCCTGTGGGAGACCGACCAATAGATTCCACTTTCGGCAATGCCCGGCCTTACCCCATCAGGCCCGAGGGTCTCGATCTCTCGGTCAGGCCTGTTTTCTTTCAAGACCCCAAGTTGTCGGGCTAATCTCTTCAGGGCGACCCTCGCTGCAACAAAATCCCTCTGCCTCCGATACCCCATTCTCATCGCTTTTGCCGCTTCACAGGGGGTAAGGAGATTTTCTCCAACAGAGGAAATCGTTTCGATATCGAGGAGTATCAATCCAAAGCAGGCCGATTGAAGCCAACCAATGCCTGACCAGAGGCTCGGATCACTTATAACAGAGGGAGAAGAAGGATTCATTAGATTCAACGCCAAGGGAGCGGACCTCCTCGGGTGCAATAATCAAAATGATAGCTAGGGAGAGGTTTCCCGTCAAGATATATATAGGCACTGGTGAATATGGTAAAATATTACATATTATGATAATCTTATTTATATTAAAGCTGTCGGGTGATTCATTTTGTGAGAAAAATGGCTCAGTCTGTTTCGACCAGTGTCAGATTAAAGGTACCTTATTATGACGTAGACATGATGCAGATTGTCTGGCACGGAAATTACTTAAAATACTTCGATGTGGCTCGGCAGGCACTTTTCAGGGAACGCGGGGTAGATTTAAACTGTTACATGAAAGAAAAGGGATACGCCTTCCCGATCATCCGCTGTACCATTAAACATATTTCTCCGTTGAGGTTTGACGAGGAGTTCATCTGCACAGCGGTGCTCAAGGAAGCCACGGTTAAAATCGTCGTGGATTTCGACATAAGGCTAGTATCGAATGGCAAGGTCTGCACTAGGGGCCGAAGTGAACAAGTGGCGCTTCGAGTGCCGGAGATGGAAATGGCTTTCTTGATCCCGGAAGAAATCAAGAAAGCCTTGTTTGGCAAAGGAGAGTTAAAACGATGATCGCACCGCCCAAAAAGAAAATGCCAAAGAATCTCTGGTATCCTGACGATGGTATTTAGACAAAATTGTTATAGAGAAACTTTCAAGAAATGGAAAACAGAAGAAGAGTCGTAGTGGTGGGGATGGGGATAAGATCTCCAATCGGCAATACCCTTGGGGAATTCGTCGAATCGCTCAAGGGACGCCGAAGCGGCATATGCGTGATGCCCGAGTGGGAAAATGTTCATCGTTTACGTACTCGTGTGGCCGGGTTGTGTCATATTGAAGGCGAGGAAGAGTCAATCCCCAGGCAATACCGGCGCAGCATGGGCAGGGTGGCAGTATTGGCAACTCTCTCGGCTATGGACGCAATAAAGGCATCGGGTCTGACCGAAGAGGAGATCGCCTCGCCGGCCTGTGGCGTCTCTTATGGATCTACCGAAGGGAGCACAGGGAGTCAAATGGAATATATCGGCAACATGATTCAGAACCGTTCCCTAGAAGGAATACCCGCCTCATGGTACCTGAAATGCATGAGCCACACTTGTGCTGGCAATCTCTCTATTCTCTTTCATACGAGAGGACCTTTCATCGCTTCCTGCCCAGCCTGTGTTTCAGGTTCTCAGGGAATCGGATTTGGTTATGAGGCGATCAAGGCTGGAAAGGCCGACATCATGATCACAGGTGGAGCAGATGAAGTCGACGTTCTTTCTGCCGCCGTGTTCGACCTGATGATGGCCACATCCTCCAATTACAATGATCGGCCTTCGGAAACCCCCCGACCTTTTGATGCGAACAGGGATGGCTTAGTCGTCGCCGAAGGTGCAGCGACGTTGATTCTTGAGGAATATGAGCGGGCCAAAAATCGAGGCGCCCCGATTCTGGGTGAAATCCAAAGCTTCTGGACGAACGGAAGTGGTGCACATCTCACAAACTCGGATGCCCGGTCTATGGAAGAATGTATGGTCGCTGCGCTAAAAGACGCGAGATGCAATCCGGCTGAGATTAAGCATGTGAACGCTCATGCTACGGGGACAACCCACGGAGACGATATCGAGGCGATCGTTACCAACAAGATCTACGGGCCGGATGTCCCGATCACATCCATCAAGGGTTACATGGGGCACACCATGGGGGCCTGTGGGGCAATCGAGGCCATCGCCACTCTTCTGATGATGCGGGAAGGCTTTATTGCCTCTACGCTAAATCTTGAGAGCCCAGACCCCGCGTTCCCCCCATTAAACCATGTGATGGGTGAATCTCGGAACCAACGTTTTAGTCTCGCTGTTAGCAACAATTTCGCCTTTGGCGGGGTCAACACTTCATTGGTCCTAAGTTCTGTTTAAACGATGGGTCTTTGATGGGATCAACACTCTCGTTGCGATCAGCCTGCTAAAGGTCCGGGTGTTGCGCCAGAAATCTAACCATGGCCGGAAATGGGAATTCCTCTCCTCGGGGGGGGCATAAATGGCACGCACCGGTGATTCGATGATGGGAATTCCACGCCACACTGCCCGAACCAAAACCTCCACCTCAAACTGAAATCTTTTAGCCTTGGTCTTAAGGTGAAGGACTTCAGGAAGGGGGTAAACCCGAAACCCAGACTGTGAATCGGAAAGCCATTTCCCGCATGAGGCCCAGACCCAGAAGTTGCCGAATCTTCGGCCCCAGCGGCTGGTCCAAGGTACATTTTTATGCTCCATGTCTGTCCGTTTCCCAATCACAATTGGTCGATGCCCTGCTGGGACTGCTCGGGTCAGGGAGAGGATATCTTCTGGATCATGTTGGCCATCGGCATCGATCGTGATGCCCCAGTCCGCTAACTCGAGAACTGCGGAAAACCCTGTAAGCAAAGAAGCTCCTTTACCCTGGTTCCTCTCATGGCGTATCACTGTTACGCCAGAAAGGGAAACGAGGACATTGGGAGTGGAGTCTGTCGATCCATCATCCACCACAACCACAGGCAACCGAAATTTGAGGCATTTCTCGACAACCCCACGCACCTGTGCCCCGTGGTTATAAACAGGAATGACAATGGCGCAACGAAGTGGTATTTCCATAAAATTGAGCCCCACGGGTAAGCCCGTGGTCCACGAAAACCGTATCCACCTACGCCAAGGCTTCGGTGGGTCATCCGCCGGTGAGCGTAATCCGCCGAAACCTGGTAGACCCAGCGTTGACCAAATTTACATCTACAATTACGCATTCATCCATGGCTAAAACCATGGTCTCTTGCGTAGGCGGATGAGAAATCCTGGAAGTAAGGTGTTTACTTCGGGCGACAACAAGATCATTATATAGAAATGCTCCTTGTGCATGTCAAGCCCATATCCCGAAAATAATTCTTATTGAAGTTTCATTTGAAAATTAGTAGAGTTTTATTAGACTAACCTTTCAAGCCATTCAACTTTTTTCTGAACCATGAACCGGTTGCCCCTAATTGTCTTATCATTGATCTTTTCTTGCCTCCTTTCCCTAAATTGCAGTTCCCTACGTTCAGATCGACCTTTTCTCAATAAGGGAGATTTTCCAGGTGCAGTAAGTGTTCTTGACTCAATCATCAGGAGTAATCTGGACCGACAACGGATCCCCGGCGCCGCCGTCGCATTGGTGCATGAGGGCCGGGTCATATTCTCGCAATGCTATGGGTATGCGGACACCCAAAAAAAAGTTCCGATTACAGAAGATACCTATTTTATGGTTGGCTCCCTGACAAAATCCTTTACCGCGCTTGCGGTACTAAAACTCATCGAACAGGGTAAAGTCGATCTCAATGCCGATATAAGAAAATATATCCCCGATTTTTCCATCAGGGACCTTGATGGCGGTGAGACCCTGATCACCGTAAACCATCTTCTCACGCATACGTCGGGGCTCATGATCGATTACTATGTCCGTCTCACTGGAGGAAAAAAGCTATCCAGCTCCGATCTTCTCTCTCAATTACGGAATGAATACCTCTGCTTTAAGCCAGGTACCGCCTCCAAGTATTCGAATATCGGATACCGACTGCTCGGCATCATGATCGAGCGGGTAACTGGTGAGCGATTTGAAGCCTATCTCGAAAAAGAAGTTTTTAAACCCCTCGGCCTGAACCAATCTTCCTTTCTTTATACTGATGATATCGGAGGTCATATGTCCAAAGGCCATAATGGGGATATGGAAATGTCGAGGATTGACAACGAAGACAAGCCTGCCAGCGGGCTGTTTAGCACGCTGAAGGATCTGATCATATTCTTGAAATTTCTGTCCCGCGTCACTCCGTCAACTGGAGGATTAGATAATAATCGGATCATCGATTCGATCATAAAAAATGCGAATCCCGCCATCGACACGTTTTACGACAATAAAAACACATACTCTTCCGGATGGCACTTGAATTCCTATCAGTTCAAGGACATCCATACGGTTCTATCTAGCAGTGGGAATATCAACGGTTTCTCCACTGCAATTACGTACATCCCCGAAGAAAGACTTGGAATCGTCATCCTTACGAATTCGTTTCTTGGATGGAAAGCCAACATGGATGTTATCGCCAGGGGCTTCTCCGGGGTCATTGATGTTTTCAGGAGCCACGTCACCTGGAAGCCTGATGTCGAAAATCAAAAAGACATCAACTCGACAGTTGAAGACGAGTCTTTGTGCGGACGGTATGTTGGTTTTGGTCCCATCGTTGATATTTTTAAAAAGAAAGATAAGCTATACGCCAAGTTCAAAGGCCCTGCGGCCATGCTCATTCCTGAAGGCGATGGCGTTTTCAAACCAGTTCTCCGAATTCTCTTTATCGATATTCATGTGGCAAGATTTACCGAATATAAAAGTATACGGTTCACGTTTAGCAAAAATAAGCAGGGGGATAAATTCCTCTTTATGGAAGCCCGGGTAGGTGAATCAACATTTTCAATCCCCCTTCACCAATATCAGAAAATCAGTATCCCGAAGTCCTACAACCGCTATTATGGAACCTGGGCTTTAGATGAAAACGAGACTTACCCGAATATTCTAAAACTCTATCTGCCAACAAATAGATTGACTTTTTTCGAGAAAGACGGATGGCCCATGATTAAAATAAATACCTGGATGGGCGAAGGACTGTTACTGCTTGTGCCGCTGTCAGAAAACCTGGCATGTATTGCCGGCTCCGGGGAAATTGTTTCAATTACTGAAGATACCGTGAGCTATATTGGGCTTTCATTTAAAAAAGTTCGGTGAGGCAAACCGAATAAATTAAAAAATATTGCCAAACCAAAATTTTAAGGAGGGACCAACCAATGAGATCATTCACAGTTGTGTTTTTAGCTTTCTTACTTATTGTTGTCATTTCGTCTACTTCCGGAGCAGCAAAACAAGAAGATGATCTGTGGCTTTGGCTCAATAAAATTTCGGGCGGTGAACCCCCTCTAATAGACATCACTGGAAAATGGCGTGATACACAAGGAACTGGCTTCTTCACTTGGGGCGAAGGCCACCTCCGCCAAGAGCAGAACAAGGTAACCGGAGTCATCGGGGATTACAATGTGATAGGGATTGTCTCAGGGAAAAAAGTCTATCTCGTTTTTCTTTCTGGCGGCAAAGTTTATTACACGGCTCGTTTGGAAATGTTCCAAGATTTACTCACTGGAAATTATTTTAAGGCTAAAGATAAGGAACAGAAAAAGGGTTATCCGTTGTCTTTCACTATAGTAGGGGAACCAACCAAAAAATAGAAGCGAATATAAAGGAATATAGAGGAATACTGGGTTAAAGCTAAACCATATACCTTATACCTTACTTTTCCGCCGTTGAGTTTTTTAGATTTTACTCTCTTTCTAACGGAACTGACCAATCTTTTATGTAGCCCACTCTCAATCTTTGTAAAAGAAAATAACCGTAAGGGACTCGGCAAAACCCTACTTTGCGAAAGTTCAATATCTGCTATAGATGTGCTGTCTTTGGATGATCCAAAAGGTTCAGATATGATTTTCATATTTGGATCTGGCCTGAGGATTTTGGAAAATCTTCACTCCTGAACTATGCCGAAATCTCAATTCCAAAAAAGACCGAGAATGGAATGGCGACGATTTTGGGGGCATTGGGAACGATTTCCGTCCCTGAATAGATAGTCACAGAATCGCCGTATCGTGGTTAGTTACTCAATGGTTAATTGGTCGAGAATAAATTCCTTTCATTTTTCAATTTCGATAATTTGAGTGGACACACTCATCTTATCGCGATAAAATGAGCCCATGAATTCCAAATTAAAAAAGGCACGTCCTAAATGATCCTATCTCCAATCCCCAAAACAGCTCTTGACAATAATACCAATAATGATACTATAATTATATGGCTGCTATAGATGACATCCTTTCACAAATGAGGAGAAATCCAAGAGATGTTCGATTCGGCGATTTGTGTAAGGTATGTGATCATTATTTTGGAACCCCTCGCCAAGGGGGGAGCAGTCATCGAATTTACAAAACCCCATGGCAGGGTGATCCCCGAATCAACATTCAGAACCAAAAAGGAAAAACCAAGGCATACCAGGTGAAACAGGTGGTACTGGCCGTTGAAAGATTGGAGGTAGGTTATGGCGCTGAAAAATGACCGATATACTTATCGAGTAACATGGTCTGAAGACGATAACGAGTACGTAGGGTTGTGTGCTGAGTTTCCCAGCTTAAGCTGGCTCGCTAAGACTCCAGGGGTAGCCTTAAAAGGAATCCGTAAATTAGTTGAAGATGTAGTAAAGGATATGCAAAAGGAGGGCGAAGTTGTTCCTGAACCAATCGCCTCCAGGCATTACAGTGGCAAATTTATCGTGCGGATTCCTCCGCTAATTCATCGAAAGCTTGCAATCCAAGCAGCAGAGTCTGGGGTCAGTCTGAATCGTCTTGCCAGTTCGAAATTAAGTCAATAAAGATCTGCTCATCATAAATCTTTCCAGTGCTTGCTTACTGCAGATAGGAATCCCTCTCCAAACGGCTAATTTTTTAAGAATGGATTTCTCTCATTGTTCGGTTTTCGATAATTTGAGTGGACATGCTCATATTATCGCGATAAAATGAGCGCTAATTTGTGAAAGCGTCGAGGCCAAAAATGAACGAGGTCATCTTAACAGGCTATATTCCGGGGGCGATTGGAAGAATCGTAGAGCTTCATGGAACCTATTACCACCAGAACTGGGGGTTCGGGCTCTTCTTCGAGGCCAGAGTGGCAACTGAAATGTCTGAGTTCCTCAGCCGGTTTGATGAGTCACGAGATGGCTTCTGGACTCTTTGTAAAAACGACCGGGTCGAAGGAGGAATTGCGATTGATGGGATTAATGCGTTGACAAAGGGAGCTCATCTTCGATGGTTCATCCTCTCTTCAGAGGTGCAAGGCCAGGGTTTTGGCAATCGATTAATGGAGGAAGCCATCTCTTTTTGTAAAAAGAAAAATTACAAAAGGATCTACCTCAACACGTTTGAAGGGCTTCATCCAGCCCGCCACCTCTATGAGAAGTTTGGATTCAAGTTCATTGAACAAGCTGAAGGAACCCAGTGGGGAACAAAGGTCATCGAGCAGAAGTTTGAACTTATGCTGTAAAAAAAGAGAGTTTCTCTATTTTCGGATAAGAAGTCCCTTTATAAATCTTGGATCGATCTCTTCTCCAGGAGGAATCTTTCCAAATATCTCCGAAAAGAGATTGAGGCAAAAATCCTGGAAGGCAATGAGATGCTCTTGTCTCTGAGGATCGCTTTCCATTGAACTTAACCCTTCTCTCAATCGATCTCGAAGATCCATTCTGATCGTCCCCTTTCCCTGAACATCTCTTTCGAATAGATGTGAAAAAAGGTCTTGTAATCGAACCTCTTCGATGGGTTCAAATTGAAAAATCCCCAGAAGAACCTGGTTTGCCAGGGCTGTGAGAAAAATAGTGGAGAGTGTGATCTCCTGCCACCTCTCAGGATGGCATCCGCTTAAGTCCATCTCCTTTAAAAACTGAGCAGAAACCTTCAGCCTCTCACCGAAAAAGAAGAGGAGCGTTTCGATCGAATCTAAAAAGCGCTCCATCGCTTTTAAGTCCTGAAGGTCCTTGAAATCTTCGTACACACCGTCCCGATAAAAGACTGGCCTTTTCCTTAAGACCCCTTCCATCGTATCAAAATAGGGAGTGTCCAGAAACACGAGATGCTCCGGCTCTTTCCCTAACCAAGAATGGTTCAAAATCGTGGAGGCCTTTCTCCTTAACAGGAGTGTCAGACTCACACCGCATTGAAAGATCGTTTGAATGGGAAGAGAGCAGAGGATTTCAATGCCCTTTTTTTCCTCTTCACTGCTCAAGTATTGAAGGCCAAGGTTCAAATAGTGATAGACCTTCTGGATCACCCTCTCTGTGCCAGAGAGATTGGAAAGGTCGATCGCCTCTGCGATGATGGCCTTATTACAGAGGGATGTGATTTCCTGTTTCAACCGATCCTGTTCCTGAGGGTCGTCTATCTGTGAGAGGATTGCTGAGAAGAAAGGGCCTTCGTTGTGAAAAGTCAGGTAGTAAATGGAGCTTTCCTTCCTCAATGGTTCAGCACCCTTTGGCCTGAATGCACCCTCTCTTTTCAAAAGGAATTCGGGTTGGATAAATTGATAAATCTCAAGCGCCTCCTCAAAATCAGGAAATCCGTAATCATTCAATCGGCCATTTCTCAACCGGTATCCTGTCTCCTCAAGCTCGGATTCCAGTTCGCAGATGAGCGCTTCCATCAGCCTCCGATAACCTTCGCCATCAATTCGATAGAATGTTTTGATGAAAGGCTCAAAGGCCTCCCTCGCCTTCAGCCCTTTAAAATCGATGAAATAGTATTGGTCAAGAGTGAAGAGAGGAATTTTATCCATCCTCTCAGTTTGTTCTCCCTCCAGCGTGGTGACACGCAGAAACTTTTTAAGGATAAGGGCGATGAATTCTGGATCTGCTGTCTGGATAAATTGAATCATTTTCGCCTCGCCTGATTCAAGAAGGATTTCCATCCAGTGAAGAACCTTCTCCGGATCGAGCTGATCCCTCTTCCAGAGTTCGATGTCCAGGAGATACTGACACTGTTCCGGGGTGGTGAGTGAAATAAGCTCCAGACAATCCTTTTCGCCAACCTCTTTGATCGTTAAGAAGA
>Ga0194113_10001569_pt1 | contig 31232 bp, 32 predicted proteins | sample TA2MahC200mmetaG_FD_146193 | JGI IMG/M metagenome (GOLD analysis project Ga0194113, IMG submission 146193) | Freshwater microbial communities from Lake Tanganyika, Tanzania - TA2015017 Mahale Deep Cast 200m | ecosystem: Environmental > Aquatic > Freshwater > Lake | place: Tanzania: Lake... | reverse complement strand
GGAGATTAAACGGCGTTTGTCATCGAGCTGGCGATTTTTAGACGACCTTGCCTCGAAACCAAGCAGCATGATAGCCACGAAGGAAGAGAAGACCGTCAGCAAGACGATGGGGGGAAGCCCCTCGCCCATGAAAACGGTCTGGATGACCTCCAAGAAATTGCCTGGCATTCGGTCCGCGCTGACCTCTGAGGCAGGGATTTCGAAAAAATATCTCAAGAAGAGTCCCAGGTCTGATTTGGTCAAGAGCCAGAGGCCGAAAACGACGAGTCCACCAAGCCAGCCCAGCGAGAAGAGGCCGAATCCTTTGGCGCTGTTCCGTAGAGAGCCTGGATTTGCCACGAAGAACAGCAGGGCTAAAACCGGTACGAAAAAGGCCCCAGCGTTTTGTTTACTGATGAATGCGACGAAGGATAGCAGCCCCGATGAAGTGAAAAGAATCAGTTCCCTCCTATTCGATCGTTGATTGCTGAGCAGCCCAACGATCGAAACGAGCAGGGCGGCAAACGAAAAGAAGAAAGCGGTCTGATCAGGCCAGGGCGTCCCGAAGGGGGGATAAAACCAGACCGCCGTGAGGAGACATCCCAGGTATGCGACGATTTTTGGTTGTGGAAAGAGTTTTCGCAACAGATAATAACTTCCCCCGGTGATTAGCGTATTGACGAGCGCCGCGCTGAGAATATAGCTGGCATAATTAACTCCGAACACCCCGAAGATTGCGCCCTGCAGCCAGAACGTCACCGGGCCAAAGGGGATCAGGAAATCTTTATAGGGGATTTGTCCGGAGTATACGCGGTAGCCGCCATCGAAAACAATCGCCTGGTCGAAGGCGAAGAAACCCCGCTCACCAGCCCTGAAGGTCATCTGGAAGGCGAAGATCGAAAGCCAGATCAGGAGGATGATCTCGTATACAGCGCTTAAATCTGTGCTCTTTTTGGGTTGGGAGCTGTCGGGTAGCTGCATCTTCGAGTCCGGGGTTTCGGCATCCTTCGGATCGAGGCGAAAGGCTAAGTAGCCCAGTTTCTTTTACGATCTAGTATTTGTACTCTTCCCGCGCCGGACTGAAAACATCAATCACTTTGACGGCTTCATCGAAGGTGTGGGCTTCGTGCTCTACGCCGCCGGGGATGATGTATACATCGCCAGGTTGCAGCAAGCGAGTTTCCTCGCCAATGGTTAGTTCCATCTGACCCTGAATGACATTGCCAAGTTGTTCATGAGGATGACTGTGGCGGGGCAGGCGCGTGTTGGGGTCGAGGTCAACGGCGGCGATGAGCATCTTTTTGCCCCAAAATGTGCGCGCATGGATGCCGGGGGCGAGTACTTTGGAGGGGCGTTCGGAAGGATCGTAGAAGTACATGATCGGTTCTCCGTTTTGGGTGTGTGTTCGGTGGGTAGGGTAACAGGTAGACGAGGTATATTTTCTATTCCTTGCTTACTTTGCGTTTGCAAGCACACGCTCGAACTCTGCCAGGTACAGCGCGGCGACCTCAGCGTCGTAGATCACCAGCGTATTCTCATCGTTACTCTCTTCCGCCGAAGCGCTGAAATTATAGGAGCCGGTGACGACGATCTGCTTATCTATGACGAAGACCTTATGGTGCATGTTACGGGGGTTGCCGTCCAGGCGCACATCTAGCCCGGCCTCGCGCAGATGATCGAACTCGGCGCCGCGGTTGGAGCGATACTGCCCTTCATCGAACACGCCGGATACGGCAACTCCCTGCCCGGCTTTTTCTATGAGCGCTGCAGCGATATCGTCGGAGGTGAAGGAAAAGATCAAGAAGTAGATACTCTCTTCCGCGCTACGGATTAGTTCGATGATCTCGGCTGCGACGCCATCATCGGGGGAAAAGTAATTGTCGAGGCGTATGCCCTGGATGTCCAGAGAGGGGTGGGGGGTTCGAGCAACGACATGATTTCCGAAGAAGTCGCCGACGAACATTTCCTCGAATTCGGTGAGATAGTTTTCGGCCAACCGGGAGGAGCGTATTTCGAGCAGATTGTTGTTGTTCTTATATGCATCGTTGATGGTGTAGTTCATCGAGCCGGTCCAGACTGTGTATTCGTCTATGACCACGAACTTATTATGCATCAGGCTCTCCCGGCGGTCGCTGATCACCGGGATGCCGACTTCGATCAACTCCTGGATTTCCATCTCGTCCAGGTTATCGCTCTCGGTGACTACTCTCACCGTAGCCCCGCGCTGGTGAGCGGAGATCAGGGCGTCGCGGATGCCCCACAGATTGAAATCATACATCGCCGCATCAACGCTGAAACGCGCTTGATCAATGGCCACTGCCAGCGCCTCGTCGGGGCCGCCACGGTGGCTCTCCGCGTCTGGGCTGTCGGGGTCGGTGAAATAGACCGTGATCCAGTCGCTCGCGCTTGCGGAATCTCCGATGGGAGTGATCGTCGGCAACAGCTCGAGGGTCGTGGGAGCAGCAGGGACGCAGGCGGCGATGGTCGTTATGAGGAGGATAGCGGCGATAATTCTAGACATTTCACGTTTTACAATATTACCACTCGACATTTGCTTCGTTCGCGCAAATCTTGTAGCGCGACATTCATGTCGCCTTTTGGTTGCGGTATGAATCCCGCGCAACGTTTTACTGTACGAAGTTCAGCGGATTAACCTTAGCTCCATTATAGACCATTTCGAAGTGTAAGTGCGCCCCGGTTGATCTGCCTGTGTTTCCCAATGCGCCGATCAGCGTGCCCTGGAAGACGCTCTGCCCGCAGGATACGCCCACCGCGCTCAGGTGCGCGTAGGCTGATTGCCATCCTGTGCCGTGGTCAATGACGATCAGGTAGCCGTAGCCATAATCGCTCCAGCCGGCGTAAACCACCACGCCGTTATCGGTAGCGTAGATGGGGTTGCCTTCCTGGCCAGCGATGTCTATGGCGGGGTGCACAGAGGGGTCATACGTATAGCCAGAGATCTCGTGGCTGGTGGTCGGCCAGAGGAAGGTGAATGTGCCGACCGCGCCCTCGTAGACCGCTCCACAGTGGCCTGCGCCGTAGTAGGCAGCCGAGGCTGGATTCTCGCGGGTGATGGCCGGAGGTCCCCAATCCTTGATGGCGCGCCTTCCCCCTGGGATGATCAACCAGGTACCTTCCTCGATCGAGGGATTCTCTACGGATGCCTCGGTCAGGTCGAAGCGGTTTCCGGGGTATTCGATGATCGCCTGCGGGGCGACTTTGAAGAAATCTGCTACCTGCCTCAGATTATCTCCCTCTTGCCACTGGTAATAGGTGCCATTGACGGGCAGAATATTGAGCACTTGCCCGGCGTTGAGCAAATGCGGGTTGTCCTCTAAGATATCGAAATTGCCCCATAGGATCGTCTCTGCTTTGAGGTTGAATTGATCGGCGATGCTGAAGAGGCTGTCGCCCAACTCGACTGTATAGGTGGTCACGTCAACGCGGGGGCGGGTGGGGATTGTCGTATCCATGGAAGCGATGCGCGTGATGCCGTAGACCTTTGGGGGCGAGTCAGATGCCAGGGCTGGCAGACCAACCTGAACGTCGGCTTGAATCTCCTGTTTGGGTGTGGGTGAGACCTCGAGGGGGAGGGGCTGCGCGGGGGGTGGGGTTGATCCTCGCGCTCTAAGGCGATCCCATCCCAAAAGCGCTGCTACGAAAACCAATCCTACCGCAGCAATATTGACCAGGACAACGGATATCTGTTTTAGAGGATGCCTGGTATTGCTCATGAAGATTCCTCTTCGATGTAAGCCCGCCGCAGTTGAATGGGATGTTCTTTTCGTTCGCGCAGGCGCTGGTTGAGCATCTCGACGAAGAAGGAGAAGCCCATGGCGAAGTAGGTGTAGCCTTTGGGAATGTGGAAACCCAGGCCATCCGCCACCAGGTTGACGCCGATCAGCAGTAAGAAGCTCAAGGCCAGGATTTTCAGCGTTGGCCGATCATTGACGTAGCTGTTAATCGGCCCGGACGCGCAGAGCATAATCAGCACGGCGATGATCACCGCTGTTACCATTACGGCCAGTTGGTTGGCCATACCCACGGCCGTGATCACCGAGTCCAGGGAAAAGACGATATCCAAAAGCATGATCTGGATGACAACCGCAGTAAAAGATGCTTTCACCCTGGCAGAGGCTTCTCCTTCTTTGCCTTCCAGTCTTTCATGGATCTCCACAGTGCTTTTGGCTAGTAGGAACAAGCCGCCGACGATCAAGATGATGTCTCTTCCCGATACACCATGTCCGAACACGTGGAAAAAGGGGTCGGTGAGTCTAGTGAGCCAGGCGAGAGAGAAGAGCAGCAAGATGCGCGTCAGCATAGCCATGATCAGGCCGATCAGACGGCCCTTCTTTTGTTGATGCGCGGGAAGTTTTCCGGCTAGAATGGAGATGAAGATGATATTGTCTATGCCGAGGACGATTTCCAGGGCCGTCAGCGTTAGTAGGGCAATCCAGGTTTCAGGACTAGCTAGCCACTCCATAAAATATTCCTTCTTGAAAGTCGAAAAATTCCCGGAAAAGAGGTGTGGAGGGATGCGCCCGCCCACGCCCACCCTTTTTCGGGTCTCTCTTCATTCGATACGAAACGCCCCTAATTTTACTTCAATGGGACAGAGTTTGGTATAGACTTAAGATCAGTTCACTGAAAAAACACATGAACGAGGATTCTGCAGTGGATTCATAGGATATAATCGCATACACACCTGGCTCAGTCTTGGAGAGGATAACTTCGTAATAATCGAGGTTCGCTAATGCATATGACTACTCACTCTCTTTCACAATACATTGATGATGGCAAAGTCGCGGTGGTGACCGACAGTGTTGCGCAAGTCCCCGCGACAGTGGCGGGCGAATTGGGAATCTCGGTGGTGCCTTTTTCGGTCCTCGTGGAAGATGCGACCTTCCGGGACGAAGTGGATATCACCCCGACGGAGCTTTACCAGCGTATGCGCACTGAAGGTATCCTACCTCGAACCTCTCACCCCTCGTTAGGGGAGTATCTTCAGGTATTCCGGGAACGGTTACAAGCTGGAGCAGGGTCTATCTTGTATCTGCCTGTGTCTGGCAAGCTGAGCGGCGCGTATGATACTGCTCTCGAAGCAGCGCCGATGATCCGAGAGGAGTATCCCGACCGTGAAATCGGGGTTTTCGACACCCGAACGGCAACCATTGCCCAGGGTTTTATCGCCATCGAGGCTGCTCAGGCGTCCTGTCGAGGGGCCGCATTGGGGCAAGTCATGGATATCGCCAAAGATGTGAGAACTCGTACAGGTTTCGTGGCGACTCTGGATACGTTGGAATACCTGGCGCGCGGCGGGCGGATTGGGAAATTGGCTTACATGTTGGGAAATATGATTGATGTCAAACCAATCTTGAACATCGGTGATGATGGATTGGTTGCCCCCATTGCCCGGGTACGAGGAGCGGGTAGATCTTTGGAGAAAATGGTCGCCTGGGTGGCTGAGCGGGTTGCCGGGAAACCTGGCTTACGCCTGGCGGTGATGGAGGGTGATGCGCCTGATCAGGCAGCCCGGTTACGCGATTTGGCTCTCCAGGAACTTCAGCCTGATGAGATTTTTATTACCAGTATGACGCCGGTCATTGGGGTGCACGCTGGCCCAGGGATTATCGGTTTGGCATATTATCACGAATAGGCTTATTATTACCGCGCAAGGTTCCCTTAAAATGATCCCAAGCCCCGTCCTTGGGGCGCCCGAGGACGGGCTTCCGATCCGGTTTTCGGTATAATCCAGCCAACCTTGCGCTGTCATATTAGTATTCTCTAAGAATCGTACCGCCTCACTTGACGGTAATCGGATCTGCTTGGTAAACTCCCCGCCTGTTCGCAGGAGAATAATCTCCTGCGAAATTTGTGTATTGGAGAGTTTTATCAAACAGGCGTGTTAGGTTCGAGAATTATTTCGACAATTCTATTGAGCACCTCACTGCTCGCTGTGAGCAGCCCGCTGGTTGGCGAATTAGCAGCCACCATCCCCCCAATCTTTCTCTATGGTTTTTCCAGCCAGACAGATGCACTTGGGATTCCCTACGAAGAAGTGACCTTCCCTACAACTGATGGTTTGATCCTGCGGGGTTGGCTCTTCCCGGCAGGCAAACAGGATGCTCCGGCGATCATCTACGCCCCTGCTACATCCAGGGATCAGCGCTCCGGGTTATCGCTGGTTCGCCCATTGCATGAAGCCGGTTACCACGTGCTGCTCTTCAGCTATCGTGGTCACGGGCGCAGCGATGGCAACCGCACCGGGTTCACTTATGGGGCCAAGGAAAGCAAAGATGTCGACGCGGCGGTGAGCTATCTTCATGACGCCAGAGATATTCATCGCATTGGGGCGATCGGGCATTCTGCGGGGGCCGCCTCGATTATCATCAGCGCTGCCCGCAATCGCCATATTGGCGCGGTCGTAGCAGTCGCGCCTTTCGCTACGCTCGAAGAAGTGTGGGAGACCAATCGTCCGGCGCTGATACCGAAATTCGTTCTGGATTTAACGATGAGGTTCTCGGAGTTTCGCAAAGGGTTTTGCCGCTGTGATGTCCGCCCGCAGGATTTGATCGCTCGAATCTCGCCGCGACCGCTGCTGTTGGTGCATGGCAGCGATGATCGGCGGATCACGCAGGAGCAGGCTTATCATCTGTTTGCCCTGGCTGAGCGGCCCAAACAAATGTGGTTGGTCGAAGGAGCTAATCACAGCGAGGTGCGAAACCCGGTATTGGATGAGCTGATTCCGGAGATCATCGAATTCTTGGATGAGTCATTGATCGGCGGTTCAAGGCTGGCGGTTGATCCATTCGGTGTGGGAGAGGATATCGCGGTCGAGAATCAAGCGCCGCAGCAGCACCTGGCGACGCTCGATGCCAGGGGGTGGCAGCGGTCTACCGTTGGCTTCTAACCGTTTGCCCAAAGTCACCAGCAGCATACTCCCCGCGGCGAAGGAGACCGTGGCGAGCTTATCCAGCCAGTAAGCAGGTAGAGGCAGCGTGCCAAGACTTGCTAAGGCCCATGGGGCTGAGTCTCCTAACAAGAAACCAATTGCGAGGAAAGCCAGCATCCATGGGAAGCCCCAGGGGAAAATGATCAACAGAACACCTATAAAGGGACTCAATCCCCGTCCACCCTTGAAGCCCAGATAAATCGGCCAGTTATGGCCTACGACTGCTGCCAGACCTGCGGCAGCGGCGATGTTCTCCCCCAAATCGAGTTCCAATCCCAGCCAGGTTGGCAGAGCGGCTTTCGCGATGTCGAAGATTCCAACCGGGAAAATAGCCCACCGGGCGACATGCTCCCAGACCATCGAGCCGCTGACGGTGCCGCTGCCGTACTGGCGCAGATCAATCCCCTTGATCCAGCGACCAGCCCAATACGCCGAGGGAATCGATCCCAGCAGGTAACCACCTGTGATTAACAATACTGTGTCCACTGAAAAAACTCCAGAGTGAGGCGGCGGGGCGGCATATATGGGGGTGCGTGCGCAGCACGCACCCCCATATATGCCGCCCCGAATCCTCTATATGTAGTTTTTGCAGTAGACTCAATACTGCTAACACAACAGTGGGCCCAGCTGGGATCGAACCAGCGACCTGGCGGTTATGAGCCGCTCGCTCTGACCACTGAGCTATGGGCCCGAGAGCGGGCGACCGGATTCGAACCGGCGAATATCAGCTTGGAAGGCTGATGCCTTACCACTTGGCCACGCCCGCATGTACTCGGCATTCTGACGAAGCGGAGTGATTTTACCGTGAGGCGCGTTTTGGGTCAAGCATTGCTCGAATGGGTTGCATAAAGGGGCGCTTTGTTGTAAAGTATCTGTATGCACAATCATCTTTCACGAATCATGGGCATCCTCAGGCTTTTGATTTGCTTGATTTGGGCTGCTTTGAGCATCACAGGCCTGTACTATGGAGATCGAGTCATCCACTGTTCACAAGATTTCCTGGATCGCAATCTGACTGTGTTCGAAGAGAACTTGAGCAATGCCTATGGTCTACTGGACGAAACCGGTGAAGCTCTCTCCTCTGTGGAAGAGTCAGTGGGTACGGTGCGCGAGGCGATCGTGGGTATTACTTTCACCCTCACGGATACACGTCCATTGATCGCAGAGGCCTCTCAGGTCATCACCCAGGATGTGCCAGAGGCGCTGGAGGGAGTGCAGGCCTCCATGCCCGGCCTGATCGAGACAGCCGCCGCCGTGGATGACACCTTGACCTTCTTGTCGGGATTTCAGTTTACGATCCCTAACCCGTTTGGTGAAGCGTTCAAAATCGGCCTGGGGGTGGACTACACCCCTGAAGTACCTTTGGATCAGGCTCTGGAAAACCTGAACAGCAACCTGGAAGATATTCCCGAAGATTTGCGCGGGATGGAGAATGACTTGAACACCACCAGCATAGATTTGTTGACCCTGCGCGATGATCTCTCAGTTTTGGCAGAGGATCTTTATTTAGTCAATCAGCAGGTCGAGGATCTCGAACCGCAGATCGAGGAACTGGCTGAGAGCTTATCGGATGTGCAATCTTCTATTGAGGAGACGCGGAAGAAGTATGCAGAGGAGCTGCCGGCGATCAGATTGGTGTATATGATATTCTTTTCTTTGATCCTGGTTAGTCAAGCGCCATCGGCTTATGTTGGGTTGATACTGATCCGTAGTGATGTGGGCTTGCGAAAGCAGATGAGGTAAGAGGTAGCGGTACGGCATTGCTTAGAGAAAGTGGTGAGTGAACAATGAGTAGATTACGGAAACTTATAAGCATTGTTACACCGGCCATTATCCTGATTGGATTGATTGTTGTGCCCATCATTAATGCTCAGGAGGAAATCCCCCTGGCGATGGTGCTCACAGCCGATGGCGCCGTCACGCCGACGATGGGCGAATACCTGGCGCGCGGCATCCGGTTGGCCGAACAGCGCGGCGCGGAAGTGCTGATCTTTCAACTCAACACGCCCGGCGGCGGTGTGGAGGCGATGACAGATATTGTCGAGATCATCCGCGGCAGCACGATCCCCGTGGTGATCTTTGTGGCTCCGCGTGGCGCAATTGCCGGCAGCGCTGGCACGGTGATCACCCTGGCCGGGCACGTGGCCGCCATGGCCCCGGAAACAGCTATTGGAGCGGCCAGTCCGGTGGGCGCGCAGGGGGAGGATATCGGCGAAACCATGGAGGCCAAGGTCAAAGAGATTCTCAAGGCGCAGGTGCGCTCTCTGGCGGAGCGGCGCGGGCCTGAAGTGGTCGCCCTGGCGGAAGCGACCATCGAAGAAGCCAAGGCGATTTCGGCAAGGGAGGCTGTCGAAGCAGGCTTCGTAGATTTTATTGCCAACGATGTCCATGACCTGCTCAGCCAACTGGATGGATACAAAGTCGAGACCCTGGAAGGAGAGCGTATCCTGCACACCGCTAACGCCGAGGTCTCCAGGTTGGAGCTAAATTTGATCGAGCAGTTGCTCTTCGTTTTGACCAACCCCAATATCGTTTTCATCTTGCTCACGATCGGGGTGCAGGCCATTTTGATCGAACTTTCTCATCCTGGCGGTTGGGTGGCAGGGTTCATCGGGGTGGTGTGTCTCTCGCTGGCGGCCTACGGGCTGGGGGTTCTGCCGGTCAACTGGTTTGGGTTGATCTTTTTAGCCACGGCATTTGCACTCTTCGTTTTGGATATCAAGGCTCCAACTCATGGCGCGCTCACTGCCGCGGGGGTTGGTTCTCTGATTGTCGGGGCATTGGTGTTGTTCAATTCCCCGGCCACGCCAGAGTTTCAGCGAGTTTCGGTGCCCCTGGTGATTGTCAGTTCCTTGATCACCGGAGGGATGTTCGCGATCGCTTTGACCTTCGCTGTGCGCGCCCAGAGGACTCCTGTGCGGACGGGACGCGAGGCCCTGGTTGGACGCGTGGGCGTAGTCAGGGAGGAGATTCCTCCCTTCGGGTCTGGTTCTGTGCAAGTAGGGGGCGAGCTTTGGAGCGCAGAATCCGCCCAGGGCGCGCCGATCACCCCAGGGTCCCGCGTGGAAGTCCTGTCCGTGAGCGGGATTCGCCTCAGGGTTCAGGAAATCCAGGGGGGGAGCGATTCTAATAAATAGAGTCCACGAAGGACACGAGGAGACATCATGCCGGTTACTTCTACCCGTGATCGTGTAAAACTCGAGGAGACTGATACCACGCCCAGGCGACGACCGCCATGGATCAGGGTGCGCGCCCCGTCGGGGAAGATGGTTCGAGAAGTGGGGCAATTGATGCGGGCTAAGGCTTTGCACACCGTCTGCGAGGAAGCCATGTGCCCGAATTTGGGGGAATGCTGGGGGGCGGGCACGGCCACGTTCTTGATGTTGGGGGATGTCTGCACGCGCGCTTGCGGTTTCTGCGACGTCAGGCATGGCAAGCCTTCGTTTTTGGATTGGGATGAGCCGGAGCGCGTCGCCCAGGCTGTGGCTGACATGAAGCTCAAACACGCCGTGATCACCAGCGTCAACCGAGACGATCGCCGGGATGGCGGCGCGCCGATCTTCGCCATGGTCATCCGGCGCATTCGCCAGTTGCTGCCAGGTTGCTCCATCGAGGTGTTGATCCCCGATTTCAAAGGCAGTCTCGAGGCGCTTCGCATCGTCATGGAGGCCCGACCTGAAATCCTCAACCACAACGTGGAGACCACGCCTCGTTTGTTCGGGGTTGTGCAGCCGCAGGATCATTACGCCTGGGCTGAAGCCACGTTACGCCATGCGAAGCAGCTCGATCCCGAGGTGCTAACCAAGTCCGGCCTGATGGTGGGTTTGGGGGAGACGCTGGATGAAGTCAAAGCCACGATGCGCGATCTACGCGCCTGGGGGGTGGATATTCTCACCATCGGCCAGTATTTGCAGCCCAGCCGCAGGCACCTGCCCATCGAGCGTTATTACACGCCGGAGGAGTTCGCCGAGCTGAAAGAATTTGGCCTGGGCGTCGGCTTTCGATGGGTGGAGAGTGCGCCTTTGGTGCGGTCTTCTTACCGGGCGGTGGAACAGGTGCGGGCGTTGAGCGTAGTGCACCGCAAGTTGTATGGAGAATGTATTGGTGGAAACTAAGATTCCGTATTATAATGACCTATGATTTAGGTTGTATGACCTTTTGTGTAGGTCTATTACTTTCATCATAGGCAATTATGTTAGAGCCACTTCTCGGGTCTGTAAGTGCAGAGCGCGTTTTGATTTATATTTTTGCGCGTGATGAAGGTTACGCGAGAGAGATTGCACGATTTTTCGATACTAATCTTGATCCCATTCAAAAGCAATTGGAAAAACTGGAGCTTGGCGGTGTATTAATCTGCCGAAAAGCCGGACGAACACGACTATTCATGTTCAACCCGCGTTACGCTTTCTTGAGTGAACTGAAAAGTTTGCTTGAAAAGGCACTCTCATTCTATCCTGAAGAAGTTCAAGAGCGTCTCATCATGAATCGGCGTAGGCCTATGCGCAGCGAAAAGCCATAATGAAATCTATTGCGGAAATGACGCAAGGTGAACTTGCCGCCTTTGTTCAAACCCATCTTAGAGAAAGAGGAATCGAAGCAATTCTATCAGGCGGGGCATCTGTTTCGATCTATAGCAGCGGGAAATATGTTTCATTGGATATTGATTTGGTGAACGTCTATTTTGTTAGGAGACTTATAATCCAGGAAGCGATGAGTGAAATTGAATTTCAAGAAAAGGGGCGCCATTTTATTCATCCCGATACTCAATTTTTTATTGAGTTTCCCCCGGGGCCGCTTTCGGTAGGGCAAGAGCCGGTAGATTCGATAAATGAAATAGAATTCTCGACGGGAATACTAAAACTCATTTCTCCGACTGATTGTGTCAAAGATAGGTTGCTTGCTTACTTTTATTGGGGTGATCAGCAATGTCTCGCTCAGGCAATCCTTGTTGCTCAAGAGAATGATATAGATTTCGAAGAAATAGAAAGATGGTCAATAGTTGAGGGAAAACTTGAAGATTTTCGGACGGTTCGTACTAAACTCATGGGTGAGTAAGGAGATCAACTCATCTTAATTGGGACATACACTTGTATGGAAAAAATCACGCCTCCTTTAGGAATAGGTTCAGGTGATCGAACAATGAACAGCCGGCAACGATTTCTCGAAATCATGCGTCATGGAACTCCTGACCGGCCGCCGCTTTTCGGGGAGGGAATCCGGTCAGAGGTGTTCGAGGTGTGGAAGCAGTACGGGCTGAGAACCGAAAAAGACCTTGCCCGGAAATTTGCCTATGACCGGCGTGAGGAGATTCTCCTCGATTTAGACCCCCACCCCGAATTGGACAGATGGCCTACGACGATGGCTGAACTGGACCGATTGCGCGCCAGTTTGGATTCCGACGACCCTGTTCGCCTCCCCGAAAAATGGTCGAAACGCCTGCGGGCTTTTCAGGAGCGTGATTACCCTCTCTTGTTGCGCGTCCACGAGGGCCTGTTCCTGACCCTGGGCGTTGGGGGATGGGATCGTTTCGAAGAAGTCATGGTTCTGCTCACCGACGCGCCCGATTTCGTGAAAGCGTTGATGAATATGCACGGCGAATTTGCTGCCAGGCTGACCGACCGCATCTTGCAGGATGTGACCGTGGATGCGGTGGTTTTCAGTGAACCGATTGGCGGCAATGACGGTTCCCTGGTCTCGCCTAAGATGCACCAGGAATTTGTGCTCGAGAGTTTGAAGCCGCTGATGGCAGTCATTGCAAAGCATGACATAGAGACTCTCATTTTGCGCACGTACGCCAATACCCGTGTCATCTTGCCAGGCGCGGTCGAATACGGAATCAATTGTCTTTGGGCCTGCGAAGTAGAACCCAACGCTATGGATTATCTGGATATCCGCCGAGAGTTTGGCGGTGATCTGGGTTTGATAGCCGGAATTGATCTGGATATTTTGCTCGGAGATAAAGAGGCCATCAGAAGGGAAGTCGAGCGTGTTGTGCCGCCCTTGCTAGAGCAGGGCGGCTATATCCCATTGTTGGATGGCCGTGTGCGCGAGTATATCCCTTATGAGAATTATCAGTTTTACCGGGAGTTATTGGAAAAAATGTGTTCATCAGAAGTGGGGTGTTTAAAATTGATCGTTCAGCCGCGTTAAAACAGCCTCAACACCGCCTGACTGGCCCATCGGAATAGCGGCACCGAGACGATGCTCAACACGACCGTGCCAACGGCGGTAAGTCCAGTGGTCAGGTTAAGCAGAACCGGGCGGCTGACTTCCGGCTCGCCGTCGCGCATGTACATGATCACTAACACGCGCAGGTAGAAGGAGGCCGATATCAGCGAGGTCAGCACGCCGATGATCGCCAGCCAGACGAAGCCGGCTTCCAGCACGGTGCGGAAGAGGAAGAACTTACCCACGAATCCCAGCGTTGGGGGCACGCCGGTAAAGGAAAGCATGAAGACAAGCATGGCCGCAGCCAGGGCAGGATATTTGCGGCCCAGTCCGGCGTAATCATCCAATTGTAAGCCCTTCCCTTCGGCTTTCTCCAGAGCGATGACTACGCCCCAGGCGCCGAAATTGGTCACGGCGTAGGCCAGCAGATAGAATAACGCCGCAGCGACCGCGTCGGCAGCTACGGCCTGCTGCCCGAATGCCACCAGGGCCATGAAGATGTAACCGGCATGGGCAATGCTGGAATACGCTAACATCCGCTTGATATTGGTTTGGGCGATGGCAATAATATTCCCAACGATCATCGTCAGCGCGGCAAGCACCCACATCACCGGGACGAGTTCGTCGTAAAGGGAGGGAAGGGCCGCTGTGAACACTCGCAGCAAAGCCGCGAAACCGGCTGCCTTCGCGCCCACAGCCATGAACGCAGTCACAGCAGAGGGGGCGCCCTGGTAAACATCGGGAGTCCACATTTGGAAAGGCACCACAGCGACCTTGAAGCCAAAGCCTACCAGGATCAACCCCGCGCCGATCACGAGCAGGGTCATGTCAGCAGTCCCGGCGCTGACAGCGGCGAAGATTGCGCCCAGGGCAGTCGAGCCGGCAGCGCCAAAGGCCAGCGCCACGCCATAGACCACGAAACCGCCGGCGAACGCGCCCAGCAGGAAATATTTCAAAGCCGCCTCTTCAGAATCCAGCCTCGGGCGGGCGAACCCGGCCAAAACGTAGAGCGGGATCGAGAGCAACTCCAGGGCCAGGAAAACCACGATCAGGTCAGCCGCTGCGGACATCAGCATCATCCCACTGATAGAGAACATCAATAAAACGTAGTATTCGCCGCGGTCTATTCCCATGCGTTTGTTGTAGTCATAGGCCAGGGCGATGCCCGCCAGGCCGCTGGCGCAGAAGAGCACGTCGAGGAAGGCGGTGAATCCGTCAACGATCACCATGCCGTTGAAACCCGCGTAGGAGTTCCCTGATTGGGCGATGGAGAAACTCAGGGCAACCGCCAGGCCGACGGCTGCTAGAAGGGGAGAGAGCCACTTTTGCTTATGGTTAAAGACATCCACCAGCAAAATCATGCTGGCCCAGGCGACCAGGATGGTTATTGGGAGGATGGAGAGGAAATCGGTTGTTGTCATAGGGATCCATGTACAGTTTGTTATGCGCTTCGAGGTATTGCGGTTTGTTGTTTCGCGATTAATTCTCTAACGGCAGGCACCAGATTGCGGGGAATCTGGATATATGTTTGATCTTTATCTTCGAAGGCTGCCTCATCTTCCGCTAAAGCCTCGTCTTCTGTTTGATCTTCATAGTGCAGGAGTACCTGACGGACTCTTTCCTCGTCCCATCCTGGGGGGAACCTATTCTTTCTGTTCATTATTTACTCCTTCGCCTTTTGCGTCGCCGATAGGCCGTCAATGGTTTGCCTCGCAATTCATAGGCAGTTATGACAAAGACACTATCTGGTTCTGGATCTAACACATATATGACTCGCAAGTAGCGCCCAGCTCGTGTTTGGCCAATAGCTATTCTTGACCCTTCACGGCCGGGACGGTCTTCTCCCGGATTATCGAGGACATCCTCGACTTCGTTTTCATCAACATGATGGTTGTGGATGTGGTGTGTGCCGGTATCAGGATCGAGGTAATAGCGAATTCTCATCCGTATTTTAATGCATTGCTACATTTGCTGCCATCTGCACCGCAGCCACCAGCTTGTCAACGGCGGGCGCCATCAGGGCGAAGAAAGGCTTGGGATACAGGCCGATCCAGAAGATGAATACCAGGATGGGCACCAGGGTAATGATCTCACGCCAGTTCAGGTCTTTGATGCCGTGGCCGTGTTTCTCCACTTCTGCGACGACGGAACCCTGCGGTCCCAGGAACATCTTCTGGAACATGTACAGCATGTAGACCGCCGCCAGGATCACGCCGATGGCGGATAATCCCGCGAACCAGGGAGAGCCGATGGCCTTGGAGCCGAAAGCGCCTAACAGGATGGTGAACTCGCCGACGAAGCCGTTCAGGCCGGGCAGACCCATCGAGGACAGCGCTACGATCAGGGTCAACGTGCCGTAGACTGGCATCAATTTCCACAGACCGCCGTACACGTCGAAATCGCGGGTATGGGTTTGTTCGTAGATCATGCCCACCAGGAGGAACAATGCGCCTGTGCTCAAGCCGTGGTTGATCATCTGCAAGATGCCGCCCTGGATGCCCTGGGGGTTCAGGGCAAACAGGCCCAGCATCACGAAGCCCAGGTGACTGACCGAGGAGTAGGCGACCAGTTTCTTGATGTCTTTCTGTGCGTAAGAGACCGCCGCGCCGTAGATGATGCCGATGACGGCGAGCAGCGCCATCCAGGGGGCGGCTTTCACCGCAGCGGCCGGGAAGAGCGGGATATTGAACCGCACGAAGCCGTAGGTGCCCATCTTCAGCAATACGCCCGCCAGGATCACCGAACCGGCGGTAGGCGCTTCTACGTGCGCATCCGGGAGCCACGAGTGCAGCGGCCACATGGGCACTTTGATGGCGAAGGCGGCGGCAAAGGCCAGGAAGAGCCATAATTGAATATTTGCCGGAATGCCGCCCCTCGCGATCAGTTCCGGCACGGAGAAGGTGTTCTGGTAGATGCCTAACCACAGGATGGCCAACAGCATCAACAGTGAGCCGGCCATGGTGTACAAGAAGAACTTGATCGCCGCGTACATGCGGTTGGGGCCGCCCCAAATGCCGATCAGGAAGTACATCGGCACCAGGGTAAATTCCCAGAAGATGTAGAACAGGAACAGATCCTGGGCCAGGAAGACACCGGTCATGCCCACTTCCAACAGCAGGAAGAAGAGCATGAAATCTTTGACCCGCTCTTCGACAGCCGTCCAGGTCGATAGAATAGAGATCGGCGTCAGGAAGGTGGTCAGCAGCACCAGCAGGATGCTCAGGCCGTCCACGCCCATGGCATAGCTGATATTCCAGCCGGCTACCTGAATCCAGGGCAGGTTGATGGTCATCTGCAAATCTGGGTTTTTGGCATCGAAATCTGCCAGCAGCCACAGCGAGATGCCGAAGGTAATCAAGGAGGTGATCAGCGCCGTCCATCGTTGGGCGTTCTTGCGTTCCGGTTGAAAGAACAGTAAAACCAGCACGCCCAACAGGGGGAAGAAAGTCACCAGGGTAAGGGGATGCAAAACTAGGTTCATAATATATCCTCGTCCATCAATAATCAGCACTTCACGAAACCAGGATCAAAGACCCGTCATCGGGTCGCCCGGGGACGGGCTTATGATCCTTTTCGTGATCTACTGATAATCCAAAATTCACTGCAAAGACGCCACGCTATGCGGGCCTGCGGCCGAGTGCGAAGATTTTTTTCTTGCGCAATGAACTATTTCGAACCCTTTGCGTTCTTCGCGTCTTCGCGGTGAAATACTTTTATCTACTGTAACTGCTCAGCCATCGAACGGATTTACCCGAAAAAAGGGTGTGCGCAGGGGGCTACGCCCCCTGCGCACACCCTTTTTTCGGGAATTTCTCCGTTTGGCTGAGTAGTTACTATCTACTGCAATATTAAGTATCCAAGAATGACAACCACGCCGATGAAAACCGACAGGGCGTAGTTGCGCACGAAGCCGGTTTGGATGCCGCGCAGGCGTTGGGCCAGTTCTTTGACAGCCTGAGCCAGGCCGTTGGCGAAGCCATCAATGCCGCGCTGGTCGAACCAGGCGTCCAGGAAGGTTTTGCTGAGCCATTGGTATGTTCCGGCGATGACTTTGTCGTGGAACCAGTCATGCCAGAAACGCCCGTCAATCACATCTGCAGTGAAACGCGCCAGGGCGACATAGGGATTGAGGATGACTGCCCAATAAAGCTCATCAATCCACCATTTGTTCTCCATGCCAACGAAGATGGGCCCGAGAATCCGTTTGAGCGGGTCTGGCTGATCCCTGGAGACGGTTCTACGCCCGTAGAGCAACCAGGAAAGGCCGATGGCGACCAAGGCCAAGATCGTTGAAGTGATTGCTACGATGATGTTGAACTCCCCGACGTGCACATGCACTTCGAAAGCCTCGAAGGTGTGTTCCAGCCACTCCGTAAAGGTATGCACGCCTGGCAAGTTGAGCGCGCCGCCCAAAATCGAGAGCGCAGCCAGGATCATCAGGGGTACTGTGATCACAAGTGGACTCTCTTCAGCGTGCCCGGCGGCTTCGTGTTTCGGTTGTCCGAAGAAGACCATCCAGATTTGTCGGCCCATGTAGAAGGCGGTGAAAAAAGCCGCAACCGCCAGGAGAATATAGACGGTGAAGTTCAAGGCCGTGGCTTCGGCCAGAATCTCGTCCTTCGACCAGAAGCCAGCCAGGGGGAAGATGCCTGCCAGGGCCAGAGCGCCGATGACGTATAGCCAGAAAGTGACCGGCATGGTCTTGCGCATCCCGCCCATATTACGCATATCGCCGGGATCGAAATCTGCTTCCCCATGGTGATCGCCACGCCTGTGGTGTTTATGTGCAGCGTGATGATGCCCGCGCTCGACGCCCAGGATCACTGAACCTGCTGAGAGGAAGAGCAGCGCCTTGAAGAAAGCATGCGTCACCAGGTGGAACATCCCGGCCACGAAAGCGCCCATCCCGACCGCGGCGACCATGAAGCCAAGCTGCGAGATTGTCGAGTAGGCCAGGACCTTCTTGATGTCGTATTGGCCCACGGCAATCGTGGCCGCGAACAGCGCCGTCGCCCCGCCGACCAGGGCTACAACGCCCTGCGCCTGCGGTACCAGCGAGTAGAGCGGCGCCGAGCGCGCCACCAGATAAACACCCGCCGTGACCATAGTCGCGGCATGGATCAGCGCCGAAACCGGGGTCGGGCCGGCCATGGCGTCAGGCAGCCAGACATAGAGTGGGATCTGCGCCGACTTCCCGGCCACACCCAGCAGCATGAACAGGGTGATTGCAAGGATGATCCCGGGTTGATTCTCGGCGATGTGTTCGGCGGCCAGGAAGACGTTATCGAACTGCACGCTCTTGAACGTCCAGAACATCATCATGCCGGCGATCAAGAAACCGAAGTCGCCGACGCGGTTGGTGACGAAGGCTTTCTTGGCAGCCATGGCGTTGGCGGTGCTGGGCCGGGCTAGCGTGTCCATCTCGTACCAGAAACCGATCAGCAAGAAGGAGCACAGCCCAACGCCCTCCCAACCGATAAAGAGCATAAGATAATTATCTCCGCTGACCAGGATCATCATGGCGGCGATGAACAGGTTGAAGAAGACGAAGAAGCGCCGGTATCGTTTGGGGTCTTTCTTGTACTGTACATCCTCATGCATGTAGCCGATGGCGTAGATATGGATCAGGGTGCCAACTCCGCCAACCACCATCATCATCGTGACCGAGAGTGTGTCCACGCGGAAGGCCCAATCCAATTGCAGTTCTCCGATGGTGATCCATTCTGCCAGGGGGATGGTAGCGCCTTCAGGGTGTGCGCGCAGCGACAGCACCATCAACGCGGCAACCACGAAGGTCAGCCCTGAGGCGACGCTAGCGACAGTTCCGATAACTTTCTCGCTGAAACGACCACCGAAAATAATGTTGATCAACAGCCCGATGACTGGGAAAAAGACTACCCAGGGGGCCAGGTAGAAGAAGTTGGGCGTGTTCGATATGGTTTCGCTGAGTAACATAATTCTTGGTCTCTCTTGGTATGGCGGTAGATTGGTAGCTGGTAGCTGGTAGGTTGGTAGCTGGTAGATTGGTAGATTGGGGAAATCCTTTCCTGGTAACCAATCTACTAATTCCCAATTTACCAATCTACCAATCCCCAATTACCCTTTAAGACTGCTCATCTGATCCACATCAATGCTTTGCTTGGTGCGAAAAATAGCCACGATCAACGCCAGGCCGACGGCTACTTCTGCGGCGGCTACTGTCATCACGAAGAAGACGAAAATCTGGCCGCTGAGCGCCCCGTATTCGCGGGCGAAGGCTACGAAAGCCAGGTTGGCGGCGTTGAGCATCAGTTCGATGGACATGAAGATGATGATGGCGTTCCGCCGAATCAGTACGCCCAGCGCGCCGATGGCGAATAATACTGCGGATAATCCTACATAATAGGTTACTGGGAGCATAGTTTTCTCCGTAAAGTGTAGAACGTAATGCGTAAAACGTAATGAGTGAAGCGTGAAAGACGAACTCCTGCTGCGAAAATCACGTTTCACGACTGCGTTTTCTCTCTCCTCGTCAAAACAATCGCACCGATCATTGCCACCAAAAGCAGCACCGAGGTTACTTCGAAGGGCAACAAGTATTCTCTGAACAGTGTGTTGCCAACCGACGCCGGGCTGCCAAAGCCCTCGGGTAGGGTCTGTACTGCAACCAGATCGCTTGCCTGGAAGAACAGCACGAATAAGGTCTCGGCGATCAATCCTATAGCCAGGATGATCGCCAGGGGACGTTGCCAGGCCAGGGTCTTGCTTTCGCCCAGTCTGTCTGCGCCCAGGAGCATGATCACGAACAAGAAAAGCACCATGATCGCGCCGGCGTAAACAGCTACCTGGCTGACGGCGATGAACGCTCCACCTAATAGCAAGTAGAAGACGGCCACGGTGACGAAATTGATGATCAAGTAAATAGCAGAATAAACGGCGTTGCGGCTGAAGAGCATCCCCAGTCCCGAGGCCACAGCAATCAAGGCGAGAAAGATGAAGGTGATCAATTCAGGTGTCATCGTCAGTTACCAATGAATATCCAATATCTAATATCCAACATCCAGAAATCTAATCCACCGGGTCCGCCATCACAGGCACGGAGCGGGTGAATATCCCCGGCTGGACGGCTTGCGGGGTTGGCTTGCCATTCTCAGGCACAGGGACGAGCAGCCTCTCTTTTGTGTAGATTGCACCGAAGCGGCTGTCGAAAGATAACTCGTAATTGTCCTCGAGCGTAATCGCCTCTGTGGGGCAGGAATCCTCACAAAATCCACAGTAGATGCAGCGCAGCAGGTTGATCTCGTATGTGCTGGCGTAGCGCTCCCCGGGAGCATAACGCTCATCATCGGTATTCTCTGAGGCTTCGACGAAGATAGCATTCGCCGGGCAGGCTGCTGCGCAGAGCGCGCATCCAATGCACTTCTCGAGGCCGTTTTCATAACGGTTGAGAACATGACGGCCGCGGAAGCGCGCCTTGACAGGTCGTTTGACTTCCGGATATTGGATGGTCACCGGCTTTTCGAACATGGATTTGAAGGTGATCCACAACCCTTTGATTAATTCATGAGCATTGGCTCGTTCTGGGAACGCCATGGATTGTCTCCTTTGTTTATCCGCGATCTGCTACCCTTTAAGCACCAGTATTATGGCAGTCACGAAAACATTTGCCAGGGATAAGGGTAACAGGATTTTCCAGCCAAAGGCCATCAGGCGGTCGTAGCGGAAGCGGGGGAAAGTTGCCCGCACCCAAACGATTGAGTAGAGCAGGATCAAGATTTTGATGAAGAAAACCAGGGGTTCCAGGAATGCAGGGATATCGATGAAGGGCAGCCGATAACCTCCCAAGAACAACGTGGCAGCAATAGCCGATATGACGATCATCTTGATGTATTCCGCCATCATGAAAAGGGCGTATTTCATGCCGGAATATTCAGCATGATAGCCGGCGGTCAACTCCTGTTCAGCCTCGGGCATGTCGAAGGGCGAGCGGTTGATCTCAGCCAGGCCAGTGATTATGAAGATAATAAAGGCTACAAACTGTGGGATAACATACCAAACTTTGCTTTGAGCTTCGACGATATCGACCAGGCTCATCGATCCGGTCAGCATGATTGGGCCAATGAGTGACAGACCTAAAGCCAATTCATAGCTGACCATTTGAGCTGAAGAGCGCAGACCACCCAAAAGAGCATATTTGTTGTTCGAAGACCATCCCGCGATGACGATCCCATAAACCGCGATAGATGCCACGGCGGTCAAATACAATACACCGATGTTGACATCAGCCAGATAGAGCTTGATCTCTCGTCCGGCGATGACAATCTGGCTTCCCCAGGGGATCACGGCCCAAATGATCAGTGCAGGCAGCACGGTGATGATTGGCGCCAGGATGAACATCAGCTTGTCGGCCTGTGCAGGGATCAACTCTTCTTTGAAGATCAATTTGATGCCATCTGCCACAGGTTGAAAGATGCCCGCGGGGCCTGCCCGGTTAGGACCAATGCGTACCTGAATACGGGCCAATACCTTCCGTTCGAATAGGGTTCCATAAAAAGTGCCGATTACTCCTATCAGGAGTATGATGACAGATTTGATGATCCATTCGATGATTAATGCTGGTTCCATAAGTTACCTCAAAACGTTGAACGTTTTTACATAATTATGCCATTGCAGCTTCGGCGATGCGAATCTCGAATTGTCTCGGTTTATCAATAGGCACACCCATGCTGCGGGGGATGAGGGCGAAACCTTGCGGCACATTCTCATCTTCCCGGACGACAATATTGCTGGATTCGCCGCCGTTGATGCTGATGCCCACCATCATGCCGTCCGTGGTTTTGAGCGTCAGGGAATCCTGAGGGTTGACCAGGATATACGGCTCTGGAATTCGGGGGTGCAGCACTTCCGAGGGGATGATCATGCTCCCGCGGTCGTACAACAATGTGATGGGCACGGCGATAACTTCACCTTTGGGAAGTTCGTAGTTCGAGATTTTGGAAGTACCAAAACCACGTTGGGAGTGCAACTGAATCCCCAGGCCTTGTTTATTCTCATAGCTTGTACCACCATAATAGAGATCGCCACGCCCAACGATTGGCCATTGTTCAGTGACCTCGGCTAATCTCTGGTAAGTTATGCTCTCGTAGCCAGGGACCTCAGCGCAAATTTGGGACATCACCAGGGAGGGGAAACGCCCTTTGAGTTCCACGCCGACTTTGGCGCCAATCTGGGCAGCGATGTCGAAGTCGGGGCGGGTATCGACTTTGGGTAGTACAACAGGGTAGAAACGCTGTACGCGCCGCTCGCCGGAGGTGTAAGTGCCTTCGCGCTCGATCTGCGCCTGGGCAGGGAGCACTACATCGGCCAGTTCAGCGGTCTTGGTCAGGAATAGCTCCTGAACGACCACGAAATCGGCCTGAGTGATGATCTCAGCAATCGCCGGATCGTCGCCGACCGGATTTGCGCCAACGATATAGAGCGCTTTCGCCTCAGCCAGGTTTGCGCCGGGGCGGAAACCCATATCCCACGCGCCTTGTTCGTTAGCCCGCGGCCACACCCCGACCAGGCCGTTGTTTGGCTTGCCAGCATGGCCGCTCTGGATGAGCAGATTGGCGCATGTTATCGCAAGCGCAGCAGAAGTTTCCAACCCGATGCCATCGCTGCCGAAAAAGACGACCGCGTTCTCGGCGTAGGACAGGTTGCCAACCTGTCTTACAGCACTGATCTCTTCTCCGTACTGATAGCGAATGATTTCTGTGGCATACCGATCCAGCTTGGTAGGGCGCGGGTTGGCAACGATCAGTTTGGCCCCACGTTGAACAGTGGCCTTGACCCGCAGCCACCAAATCGGAGCTTCTTCCTCCAGGTCGCAAGCAACCACGACGATAACATCCCCCTCGCCCAGCTCTGCCAGATTGGAACCTTCGCTTAAACCAACCTGGGCGACCAGATCGCCACCGGCCATGTAAGAGTGCAATCTGGCTTTTCCGCCAAGCCCATCCGTGAGCTTCTTCAAATTGAAAAGATCCTCATTGGGCAGGCGCCCGCTCACCAGGGTCAACAGACTTTCTCCGGCGTTCTTGAATTGATCTGCCACCAATGCCAGGGCGTCATCCCAGCTTGTGGGAGTCAGATTTCCGCCTTTGCGGATCAACGGTTGAGTCAGACGATTTTCGTTCTCGGCGAAGTGATAGGCAAAGCGGCCCTTATCACAGAGCCACAACTCGTTGACCCACTCGTTCTGCCGCGGCATAGCCCGTTTGATGACGATATCCCCGCCGGATTTGGCCTCGCGGCGGGTGTTGTAGGTCATGTTGCAGCCTACCGGGCAGTGTGTGCAGATCGAGGCCGCGCTTTTCAATTCCCAGGGGCGCGCGCCAAACCGGAAATCCGCCGTGGTCAGCGCGCCGACGGGACAAATATCGGTTGTGTTGCCCGACCAATAGGAGTCGAACCCCGGCTCCGAGTTGGTGATAATATCCGTAGCCCGCCCGCGGTGGAAGAACTCCAGCACCGCGTCGTCGGCGATTTCTCTCTGAAAGCGGATGCAACGGGCGCATTGGATGCAACGTTCACGATCCAGCCAGATCAGATCGCCCAGGGGCACGTTCTTGTCGAAATGGATTTTGTCATCGTAGATGAAACGGCTCTCCCCCGGGCCGTGATCCATAGTCAGGTTTTGCAACGGGCACTCGCCCCCTTTGTCGCAGATCGGGCAGTCCAGTGGGTGTGAGGTCAACAAGAATTCGACGATCTCCTTACGACCCTGCTTGACTTTCTCGCTTAACCCCTCGACCACCATCCCCTCGGAGACGGGCACCGTGCATGCGGTTTCCAGTTTCCCTCCAAACTGAATCTTAGTAGAACCATCCTCTTCAAGCACGGGCTGTTTGGTCTGGCGGTCTATCACCGGGCGGCCAATATCCACCAGACACATGCGGCACATGCCCACTGGCTCCATTTTGGGGTGATAGCAGAAGACGGGGATGTTAATGCCGATCTTCTTGGCCGCATCCACCACTAACGTGCCTTCTGGAACAGTGACTTGCTTGCCGTCGATGGTTAATGTGACTTCTTTTGTCATAGAAACTCCACGAGATACGTGTGGCTAACCGCAGAGTTCGCGGAGTGCGCAGAGTTGTTATCTCTGCGGCCTCCGCGATCTCCGCGGTAAATTATCAGTTCTGTACCGTCGCCTCGAAATCCTGCGGAAAACGCTCGATGCCCGTCATCACCGCCTGGATGGAGAATTCTCCCAGAGCGCACAAACATTTGTTTTGGATTTGCCTGGCGACGCTGTGCAACAATTCGACATCGAATTCGCTGCCCTCGCCAGAATGGATGCGCTTGATGATATGACTCATCCAGTAGTTGCCCTCGCGACAGGGTGTGCATTTGCCGCAAGATTCGTGTTCGAAGAAGTGGATGGTCTTGTTGAGCAGCCAATCAATGCTGATAGTATCGTCAATGACGATCACCGAGGCGGAACCCAGGTCTGCGTTGAGTGTGCGAACTGAAGCGTAATCCATGGGTGTGTCGAGAGCTTTATCGTCAGCCACGATCAACGAAGAAGAAGCTCCCGCGGCCATGATAGCTTTTACCGGGCGGTCGGCGATGATGCCGCCGCCGTGCTCGTAGATCAGCTCGCGGAAGGTTGTGCCAAAAGGTAACTCGTAGTTGCCCGGCTTCTTGACCCGCCCCGAGAGGCTGAAGACCTTCACTCCGGCGGTGTCTTCAGTGCCTAAATCTTGATACCATTTTCCACCGTTGATGATGATCGGCGGCACGTTGGTGAGCGTCTCTACGTTGTTGACTACCGTCGGTTTGCCGTACAAGCCAAACGAAGGCGGGAAGGGCGGGCGCAAGCGGGGTTGGCCGCGCTTGCCTTCCATCGATTCGAGCAAAGCCGTCTCCTCGCCGCAGATATACGCGCCTGCCCCCAAGTGGGTGTAGATTCGCAATGAGTAATCCGTACCGAAAAGGTTATCTCCCAGCAGGCCAGCTTTTTCGAGTTCGGCGATCCTCTCGTCTAGAAAATGCGCCGCCTGCCAGAACTCGCCCCGACAGTAGACGTAAGCAGCGTTCGCGCCAACGGCGTATGAAGCAATCGCAACGCCCTCCAGGAATTGGAAGGGATTGTTCTCCATGATTTCGCGATCCTTGAAAGTGCCCGGCTCGGATTCGTCGGCGTTGGCGACCACATAGTGAGGCCAGTTGTGATTATCCATGAAGGACCACTTCACCCCGGTGGGGAAGCCCGCCCCGCCGCGTCCGCGCAGCCCGGAGGCCTTGACGATCTCGGTCACTTCATCCGGCTTCATCGAAGTGACAACTTTTTCGAAGGCCTCGAAACCGCCGTTTTTCTTATAAACATCTAGCTTGTTTATCTCTGAAATCTCTCTGTGTCGAAGTAAAATGTATTTGCTCATAAGATATAAGACCTATTCTGCGAGGGGAATAATTTCTCCCTCACGACGGGCGATTTCGATGATTGCGCTGCTGTCATCCTCTTCATATTGACGCTCGCCGACCGGGATGGGTTCGATGCGGCTGTCGGTGCGGGCGGCGTACATCCAGAGGTCCTCGATATCGTCGTTCGTTCTTTCTTTATCGAATATTGGTGACACTACCAACAAATCAATATCGCTCCATTTATGGACATTTCCCTTTGCATACGAACCGAATAACACACCAAAGCGAACGGGGATACCTCGTTCCGTAATATATCTCAAATACTTTTGGACAGATTTGACAATTGATTTATCAGCCACTCGATTACCTCCCGCGCCTGTTCGAAATAGCACTTTGCTCTTTCCACTGAAGGCGTTGGGTAAGCCATATCTGGATATCTTCCTTCGATATTGTAGTGATTCATCTTCCCTAAAAAAACCTATCTGCTCGTCGGCAAGCTCACGTTTCCAAGCTCTGCAAGACGTACCAGGTTGTGAATTTTTGGTACGAAATCATTCGTTTGCTTGCAAACATGAGCTTTGAGTATTTTTTTTAGAGCCAAGTGAACGAAAAACAAGCCATATTGAGCTTCGCCATCACGGACGATAATGCGCTTGGCAAAGGCGAGATCTTTTTCGCTCTCAGTTATCCAGTAGTTTACTTGTTTTTCGATGTTAGCCATTCTTAGGTGTGTTCAAGTCACCTTGAGGTTTTTTCCAAGTTTCGATCAATTCCAGCGTACTTTCGACGCTTTGCAGCTCGTGATATTCGAGGCCATCACCAGTCTGCACCTGGAACATAGGGGCTTTGTCACAGGCTGCTAAACACATCACCGGCTCTACACTGACTAAACCATCATCGGTCGTCTCGCCGATCTGGATGCCTAATTCCTCGCAAAGCTTGGCGATGAATTCATCCGCGCCGCGCAAGGCACAGGGCAAATCATTGCAAATCTGGATGCGGTATTTGGCGCCGGGTTTATCGTGGTAAAGGGTGTAGAAACCGATTAGTGTTTTGACCTCTGTGGTGGTCATCTCCAGAATTTCGGCGATCTCTTTGATATCCTGTTTCGTTACACATCCATCTTCGCGCTGGGCGATATACAGCAACGACATCACCGCCGAACGCTTTTGCTCTGGAGGATATTTGGCAATAATCTTTTCGATTTCGTCCGTGTATTTTTCTGCGATCTTATTCACCGGTCAGAATCTCCCAAAACGATGTCAATGCTGCCGATGATGGCCACCAGGTCAGCGACCAGCAGTCCTTTGCTCAGGACAGGCAGAGCTTGTAAGTGCACGAAGGAAGGCGTGCGCCAATGCACGCGATGGGGCTTGTTGCTCCCATTCCCTTCGAGATAGACGCCCAGTTCCCCCCGCGGCGACGACACCGGCATATAGACATATTCAGCAGGGGCGTCGAAACCCTCCGTCCACAATTTGAAATGGTGGATCAAAGCCTCCATGCTGGCGCCCAGCTCAGAGCGGGGTGGCGGGACGAATTTGCGGTTGCTGCTGCGCACCGGAGCGCCGTCCAGCTCCCTGAGCTTTTTCAATCCTTGTTCGATGATGCGCAGGGATTGCCAAAACTCATCCATGCGGCACTCGTAACGAGCATAGACATCTCCAGCGGTTCTGGTGGGGATCTCGAAATCGTATTCTTCGTATCCTGTGTAAGGCTGGGTTTTTCGGTTGTCTAGAGCCACGCCTGAACCGCGCAGTGACGGCCCGGTCAATCCCCAGGCCACAGCATCTTCTGCCGAGATCACGCCAATCCCTTTCGTGCGGTCTATGAAGAGCGGATTCTTGGTCAGTAAACCGTGATATTGCTTGATGCGAGCTGGGAACATTGCCATAAACTGTTGAACGGCATCGTAAAACTCTTCCGGGATATCTCGCCAGACGCCGCCAGGCCGTATATAAGTGGTCATCATTCGCTGACCAGAGACCAATTCCAGGATGTCGAGGATCAACTCCCGCTCACGGAAACAATACAGGAACATTGACATGGCCGCCAGATCCAGGGATTGAGTACCCAGCCAGATCAGGTGCGAACCGATGCGTTGTAATTCCGCCAGAATCACGCGAATAACCTGCGCACGTGGAGGCACGTCCAGCCCCACTAGCTTTTCGATTGCCAGGCAGTAGGCCAGGTTATTGCCGACTGTGTTGAGATAATCCAGCCTGTCGGTCATCACTTCGGCTTGCTCGTAGCGCTTGGCTTCCATATTCTTTTCCACACCTGTATGCAGGAAACCAATATCTGGCACACAGTTGATGATCGTCTCCCCCTCGAGTTCCAGCATTAGGCGCAACACGCCATGAGTGCTGGGATGCTGCGGCCCCATATTGAGCAGCATGGTCTCCCCCTGTATTGCGCGGTCTGAGACCAGATGTTTCAGTTCATCTAAAGTAACTTCTTGAAGTTGAACCATAAAGACCTCATTAAGTGAAGCATAAACGTAAAATGTAATATGTCACGTTTTATTCTTTCACGTAAGGCTTCTTCGCGTCGATCTCATCCGCGTTGAACGTAAACTGTACTTCCTCATAGCCGAGGGGGTAGTCCTTGCGCAGGGGATGCCCTTCCCAATCATAGGGTGTCAAGATGCGGCGTAGATCAGAATGCCCCTCAGCTTTGATGCCAAACATATCCCAGATTTCTCGCTCGTGCCAGTTCGCGTTCGGATAGATTCCCTCGATGGTGGGAATAGCGGGATTATCATCAGAGACGGGCGCGCGCAGCCGTAAGTTGATGTTGTTCTCGATGGAATACAGTTGATAGATCACGTGGAATCTGGGGTCGCCTTCTGGCCAATAATCCACCGCTGTCAGGCTGGAGAGCATATCGAAGCCGAAACCATCTCGCAGAAGCCGACATATTTCGACCACATCCCCCGGGGATACGATCAAAGAATATTCATCTCGAAAGATATGTTCTTCCACCCCGAAACGCTTTTCGATCGTTTGGATAGCTTTTAGGAGTTTGTTGTTCATAAAACCAAATCTCTGATCACGTGTCACTTGACACTTGACACCTGACACTCACCTCCACTTCGTAAGTCTCTCGTTTTCGACTTTTTCGTACAAAGTCAGGATGCCATGGATGAGACCCTCAGGGCGGGGGGGGCAACCAGCGATATACACATCTACTGGAATGACTTCATCAACGCCTTGAACGATGGCGTAATTATTGAACACGCCCCCACACGAAGCGCAATCTCCCATGGCAATCGCCCATTTGGGGTCGGGCAACTGGTCGTAGAGCCGGCGGATGACGGGCGCCATCTTTCGGGTCACGCGCCCCGCGACGATCAACAAGTCCGACTGACGGGGGCTGGCGCGCATCAATTCCATGCCGAAGCGGCTCATATCGTAGTGAGATGCCTCGGCAGCCATCATCTCGATGGCACAGCAGGCCAACCCCGATAGGAGCGGCCACATCGCCCGCGTGCGGCTCCAATTGACCGCTTTTTCTAAAGTCGTAGTAACGATCCCCAGATTAGCCAGTTTTTGTTCTATTCCCATTCCAGGGCTCCTTTCTTCCAGGCGTACACATACCCTACCAGTAAAATGACGATGAAGACAGACATCTCTACTAGCGCGAAAATCCCCAGGCTGTTGTTGATGAAGTCACGCAGCACGACTGCCCAGGGAAGGACGAAGATGATCTCGATGTCGAAAAGGATGAAGAGCACAGCGATCAAATAGAACTTGACTGACATGCGTCGTGTGCCGGGGCCATAGGGGTTCATGCCCGACTCATAGGGCATGGCTTTGGCATCGGTCTGGCGTTTCGGCCCGAACGAATAGCCCAGAATGACCACAAGGCTCGCTAAGGCGGTGGCCAAAACAATCAGGATTGCGATGGGAAGATACTCGAGGAGCATATCAAATCCTTAGAATGATGTAGATGTTCCTTATGTTACTACTCGCCCCAATCGGAAAATTCGTTCCATGGCTGAGTGTAACGTAACCTGACCCAGGAAGTATAACATAGGATGCAATGCCGAAGTAGTTAAAATTTTCACAATTAAGTAGGGACAAATCTCACTTTTTGGAAATTAAAGAGATCGGCGAGCGTGGGTCACACACTCGCCGATCTCTTTAGGAGGACCACCAAACTTCTCGACATGGGGGGGACATGCTAAAAAAACGGGTGTGAAATCGAAACACACCTTGATTTCCTCGGCGGATCGCTGGCAAAAGATTTGCGACCGGTGCATGAGTTCGATTTCGTCATCCATGCTTCGCAAACCATGTCCAGGATGTTGGAGATCGAATGATGGCCATTGATTAGATATGGCATGGCGATGTGATTTATAATATGGTGTGTGGATCTCATCAATAGCGTTTATTTTCTTCACAGGTAGCTTTATGCAGTGGAAACGCCTTACACTTTACTTGCTTGTCAACGTATTCGTTTCAGCGATCACGACCATTATCGTGCTGACCCTTTGGGAGCGCGCTTACCAAAAGGAATTCGAGCGCGCTACAGCGCAGGCGGTTTTGCCCACCTCGCTTCCCGCATCCGACATGCAGTCACTGGAACCGACTCCGAAACCGACCATTCCCTTGCAGCCACATCAAGTTCGTCCAGGGGAGACATTGGGGGATATTGCCCTGCTATACGATGTTTCGGTCGAAGAATTGATGGAGCTTAACGGCCTGACCGATGCGGACGCCCTGGCGACAGGGCAGGTGATCTACGTCCCCGAGCAGGTTACCGTCTCCGAGCAAACCCCGCCGACGCCCGCGCCAGAGCAGGTCCCGAATCCTGATGTGGGGCAAATCCAAATCGTTTCCATCGTGGGAGTGGGCGACTTGAATACCGAGCGTTTGGTGTTAGGTGAAGCTGGTGGCGGCAAACACACCCTGACCGGCTGGCAACTTCACGATGAAGACGGCAATATCTACACATTTCCTCAGGCCACGCTTTATGCGAACGGGCAGATCGTGATCAACACCCGCGCAGGTCTGGATAACCCCCTGGAGTTGTATTGGGGACTCGCTGGGCCTGTTTGGGAGTCTGGCGAATTTGCCACGCTCTATGACGCCGAAGGCCAGATCCAGGCTACCCACCAGGTGCCATGAGCTTTTCTATATCAGATATGCACGAACACGAACGAAGCATTGACGAGCAAATCCGCCGGGCCATGGAAGATGGTCAGTTCGATAACTTGCCCGGCAAGGGGAAGCCATTGGATTTGACGACTAACCCTCACGAGGATCCCGCCTGGCGTCTGGCTTTCCAGGCCTTACGTTCCAGCGGGTATACCCTGCTGTGGATCGAAAAACGCCAGAAAATCGAAGCTGATTTCGATGCCGCGTGTAAGAGCCTGGAGCGCTCCTGGAAGTGGCGCGAAAGCGCATTGACCAACATGGCATCGAGGCGATCCGTTGATGCGGAGTGGAAACGCGCTGTAGATGACTTTCGCGAAAGGATTTCTAAACTCAACCAGCGAATCTTCGATTACAATCTCGAAACCCCCTCCGAACAGTTTCAACGCCGACAAATCAACATAGATAGGGAGATGGAACGAATAACAGGCCAGTGATTCTAAAGCGCGCCCCACCCTCGAAATGTGTTACACTTCAGCCACTGTTTCCTAACCCGGACAAGCCGGAAGAGAGAAAACGAATCCGCTAATCTTCGCCAATCTGCGCTAATCTTTCTGAACCATTCGCGGTGCTTAGAGAGTGGT
>Ga0194113_10001560_pt1 | contig 31290 bp, 30 predicted proteins | sample TA2MahC200mmetaG_FD_146193 | JGI IMG/M metagenome (GOLD analysis project Ga0194113, IMG submission 146193) | Freshwater microbial communities from Lake Tanganyika, Tanzania - TA2015017 Mahale Deep Cast 200m | ecosystem: Environmental > Aquatic > Freshwater > Lake | place: Tanzania: Lake... | reverse complement strand
GGGGTTGTTTGCAGGAATGTTTGTGGTGCATCCCGACGTTAAAGCAAAATCGCGATGAAACCGGAAGTAAATAATTATCAATTACTTACAAACACACCCCAAATATCTAATCGGCATTGACCTTAGGGACATCGGCGTCAGGTTATCGTGGATGCTGCCGCTGTTCCCGATCCTGGAGCAGCAACCGTGGCGAGGTGCTGTTGCCCACGCGCTGTTGGAAAGCCACCTTGACGCCTTCTCGGAGCTCCTGACCCGGATTCCGCCGGACCGCTACGAGGCGCTGGCGCGTGGCCCCCGTGTTGTCCACCAGCGAGTCCGCCTGTTTGAACACCACGGCATCTGGCGGATGCAGGTTCGACTGCACATCACCGCCGTTGGCTTGGTATTGACGAACGCGGCAGTGGAGGATCTGCCCTGAACTGTCTGCGTGGTCGTCGCCGGGTGATACTGAAAATCGCCCCGCACATCGTGTCTCGGTCTCGGTCTGGAATCCCCCGGAGTCGTGATGGACCCATGTTGCAGACGAAAGTGTGCATTCTGGGGAGGATTTGCTTCAGTCGTGGGGGAATGACGAAGTCAGCGATGGCGAATTTCTCTCCTAACTTCACAAGGGCTGAACTCCTCCAGATCTCCCGTCGAAGCCTGATCGGAGCGCTTGAGGAACTCCGACAGATAACCTGCGATCCGCTGCCTGCCGTCGACCCCCGCAGGCGGCCGCTGCTGGAAGCCCTCGCCAAAGCCCGGGTGCTACGACATGAGCGACCCTGGGTATGTCCCGATGCCGTACGACCATTCTGGGAGGACCCACAACTGCCGTCTCGGTCCCAAATGAAGTCCTGCGTCGGCGAAGTGAAGGCGTTGATTCCGCACCTCACCGGCTTGGACGACGACTTGTTGCCGTGGACCGCCGGCTTCTGGCAAGGCCTGCGCTTGTCAGGAGCGCTGGTGGTCCACGGCGGCCACCCACGACTCCAGCCAGGCCGTCCTTGGCTGGCCGAGGACTTGGAGCGGTTGCCATTCCCCGGACGGTTGTCAACGCCGGACCGACAAGGACGCCAATGGCTGATCAGGTGTCAGGCGTGGAGGCTACCGGTGGCGAATGCACTCAGCGCCGATGTCCTTGCCGGACTACTGGCTGGTGCCCGACGGGAGACAACGGCGGACGGCATCTGGTTGGTGGTGCCGCACACGGAATCGGTATTGCGCCTGTTGTCATGGTGGGGCGTGTCGATGAAGAAGGCTGTAAAAGAAAACGAGCTGTGGGTCAGCCCGTTCTACGGCGTCCTGCTCTCGGGGCACATGCCGGTGGTCTGTGCGCAGTCGATGCTGGTGCGGCGGGCCGGTGGCTGTCCGTTGTTGCCATTGGCGATCTGGGAATCCACCTTCGGTTCTGGTGGTCCGCCTAGCTATCTGCTGCCCGAGAGAGCTGGAGCACTACCGTTTGCCTGCGGCGACGCAACCCGCAAGCGACATGGCTGGACACGTGACTTCCTGCACGCCACGGCGGTCCACCTAGGTGTGGCGCAGGCGTCGCCCGAGATGCGGCGCCTGCTGAAGGAATGGCGGGCTTCAGCGGCGGCGGTGGATCAGAGAGCCCTGGCTGGCTTGAGAGGCCGGCACTCGTCGGACGGGCCCGGCACTCATAGGGTATTCCAACTTGCCGGAAAGGCTGGAGGACGAACCATTCACGCAAAGGACTGGGGTGCCCATCACAAAAAGAGGATTCACCGCAGCCAGCGTTGTATGATGAGATATACAGCGAGTCGGGCGACGAGAGAAATCGAGGTCGTCCCGGGAAAAGCTGTATGATGCAGATAGAGTCGGACCGGCGGAGCGTGATGCGACGCCGACGACAACAGCGAAGGTGGACCGGAGAATGGTGCCGGGCCGCTGGCAGTGGGAGGACAAAATGAAGATCGCAAGTGACAACTTGAGTTTGGTCGGCGAGGGGTCGCAAGCCCATCGCAGCGATCTTCAGCCCCGCACCAGCGCCGACCAACTCTCTTCGTCCGCCACGGTTGTTTGACATACCGTGTGTGTGTCGCCGCAACCGGCCACGAGGCCGGTCAGGGTAGCCTGATGACCAACAGCGGCGACAGTCGAAGCGTGACGGACGAGCACTTATGACAGGACTGCCCCCGAGGCCGTGCAGTGGGGCGAGCGACAGGATGCTGAAGTCCCGACGTCACGACCGTCCCATGAACCATGTACTAACTCGTCTCAATTCGTGCGTAGCCGCTGATTTCTGTCCCATCGGATCGCTGCGTTGCGGTATACCAAAGACCATGGCCATCGACTTCCGGCGTTCCGCCGTTCCCCTCATCACCACCATCCAGAAGCTCTTCAGCGAAGACCTCGCCAAGGAGAATGACTTCCTCCGTCAGGAGAATAAGATCCTGCGCAGCAAGCTCGGCAAACGGGTGCCGCTGACTGAAGCCGACCGCCGCCTGCTGGTGCGTTACGGTCTGCCCATCAAGCAGCGCCTCGCTGATGTCATCTCCATCGTCAGTCCAGAAACCCTGCTGGCGTGGCACCGGCGGATGAAACGCAAGAAATGGACTTTCGGCAATGCGCCCAAGCACCCCGGTCGACCGGCGAAGGCCGCGGTCACGGAAGAACTCGCGTTGCGGATGGCCGAAGAGAACGCTTGGGGCTATGTCCGCATTGCGGGGGAGCTGAAGAAATTGGGGCACGAAATCTCGCCGTCCTGGGTTCGCGACCTGCTCAAGAAGCACGGACTGCCTCCATGCCCACAACGAAAGGGCCTCTCTTGGAAGCAGTTCATTCAGTCGCATCTGGATGTCACTTGGGCCGCCGATTTCTTCACAGAAGAAGTCTGGACTTGCTACGGGTTGATCACCTACTACGCGTTGTTCTTCATTCACTTGCGGACTCGCCAGGTGTATTTCGCAGGTTGCACGCCGCAGCCCGAGAGCCGCTGGATGCAGCAGCAAGCCCGCAACTTCTCCCTAGTGGTGGCCGAAGCCGGCTGTCCGTGCGCGTATCTGATCCATGACCGGGATGGAGCGTTCTGTCCCCTTGATGCCGTGCTGAACTCCGCCGGCGTGCAGATCATCAAGACTCCGCCGCAGGCTCCCATGTGCAACGCGTACGCCGAGCGGTTTGTGCGGGAGACTCGGGAGACGCTGGACAACCTGATTCTGCTGGGCGGGGGACACTTTCATCACGTGCTCAAACGCATCGAGCAGCATCACAACCGGCAACGACCACACCAAGGGTTGGACAACTTCATTCCAATTGGGTTCGGGTATCCACCAGAGCCGGTGTCCCCCGAGTGTGTTAGTTGTGATTCATCGCTCGGTGGACTGCTCAACCACTACTGCGTCGACCGCCAAGCCGCATAGGCGTTGGGCGTATTAAAATGCACGGCGTGGACGCATCTGCGCCGTGCTCATCATTTGCAAAACATTCGTCTCAGTTAGCCGTTAACTCTCCAGCCGCCCCAAATTCCGGTGCAGATGCTGCCTATCATGTCCACGATTCCATAGACTGAGGTCATAAGCTGTCCAATCTGGCTTAGGATGAATTTCTACACACTTCAAACCACTACTCAGGTCATCTAACCTGACCTTATGTCCTGAAAACACCTACTTTCACCTACTTGTCTGACCTGTTATTCATGTGGGTGTTGACATATTCCCACGGCTTCCAATGCCGTCTCCCCTCGAATAGGCTTGTGGTATCCTCGTATGGTATCCAGATTGAATCCACCGTGCCGTCGCTGCGCCATGAATCTTACGCAATGTGCTGCAAGTAAGGTGGCTGCCTCGCTAGGACTCGAACCTAGACAAACTGATCCAGAGTCAGTTGTGCTACCATTACACCACGAGGCAGTTGTATCTGTCCTTTTACAACCTTTTGAGGATTAGTTCAACCTCATTGGCATAATGACATAAAGGAAGGGCGCATCTATCTTCAAAACTCCAGGACTCAGTTCGTCGGTTAGTTCCATGATTACTTCATCGGCATCCAGATTTCTCAGGGGATCCATTAGGAATTGAGGGTTGAATCCGATGCTTATGTCCTTGCCTTTGTAGTTGATGGGAAGAGATTCCTTCGCTTCGCCTACTTCTGGCGCGGACGCAGAAATGGAGAGGGAATTCTTTGAGAAGTTTAGTTTTACAGCATTTTGTCTTTCACTTACAAGAATAGAAACTCGATGAAGTGCTGCAAGGAGGCTCTCACGTTCTATTTTTATCCTCTCCTTAGAGTCCGAAGGAATCACTTGGCGGAAATTCGGAAATACACCCTCGACCAGCTTTGAGGCCAGAATTGAATCTCCAAGTTCGAACAGAATTTGATTCTCAGTGACACGAATACAGGCGTCTCCGGCATCCGCTAAGAGCCTAGAAAGCTCCGACACCGCCTTTGAGGGGAGAATAAACTCCATTTCTGAGGAAACTGGATGAGCCAGTTCAGCTTCTGCCAAAGCAAGACGGCGGCCATCTGTTGCAACCATTGTGAGTTTTTCCGCTTTGAAACTCCAAAAAACTCCATTTAACACAAATCTCGTATCGTCCGTGGATGCGGCATAGGCCGTTCTCTTCAAAAGAGACCTTAGCACAGATTGGTCAATTTTAATCTCCTTAATTTCGGGAAATGAGGGGAAACGAGGGAACTCCTCAGCAGGCAAGCCCAAAATCCGGAAAAAAGAGCCTCCAGAGCGGAGAGACATGGTATTTTTTTCATCAACCTCAAGATCAAAATCCTGACTGGGTAACTCACGAAGAATGGAAAACAATTTACGACAGGGCACTGTAGCGGATCCCTGCTTCAAAACCTCTGCAGCAATACGACAACGGATTCCCACATCCAAATCAGTTGCAGTCAAACAAAGGCCATCCTTTTCAGCGATCAACAACGTGTTTGAAAGAATGGGTAGTGTAGAGCGAACGCTTACAACATTCTGAATTTTCTGAAGGCCGTCCAGAATTTTCTCTTTCGTGACATGGAGTTTAATTGGCATCGTCTTATTCCTCTATTTCTTTATTCTTTTAGAAGCACTCCCATTAAAGCGTGTGAATAAATGCTATCAAAGTTTTTGTCAAGCAGTCCTCAAGTACATACGAATGTGGAAGTCTGCCTGTTTCTCATTGTCTGTTCGTCTGCTTTCGGCTCTTTCTTTATTTCTGCTGCTCTTTTCACAGTCTTTACACATGTTGTTCACGCCTGAGTGCTTCTGTTAGGAATGAAATCGTCTGCATTACTTTTTCTTCTTTTTCCGAACTCTTTTTTATTACTCGGCATGCGTGCAACACTGTTCCATGATCTCTCCCTCCAAAGGACTCGCCTATATGAACAAAAGGGAAATCAGTAAGTTCTCTGGTCAGAAACATGGCTATTTGCCTTGGAAAAGATATGTTTTTAGTGCGTCTGTGACTCGTCATGTCTGCCAGCCTTATGTCAAAATGCTCAGCCACTTTTTTTTGTATCGTTTCAATTGACAGGGATCGGCGCCCCTCTTCTTGAAACACATCACGTAAAACTGATTCCACAGATTCAATTGTCAGAGGGCAGCCTGAAAAAGAAGAATATGCAGCGACTCGAATCAACGCACCCTCAAGACGGCGGATATTGGCTTTAATCTTCTCGGCTAAAAATGACAGGATCTCGTCTGTTGGTTGAACGTGTAGAGCTGCCGCTTTCTTCTTCAAGATGGCAATACGCGTTTCCAGAGCAGGCGGTTGCAAATCCACCACCAAACCCCACTCAAACCGAGAGACCAGACGTTGTTCCAAGTTGGCGATTTCAGAGGCAGGACGATCACAGGAGAGGACAATCTGCTTATGTGCATCAAACAGAGAATTGAAGGTATTAAAAAACTCTTCCTGCATGCGCTCTTTTCCAGCAAGGAAATGGATATCATCAATCAACAGAACATCCGGCTGCCTGAATTTCTTGCGAAACTTCGAGACGGAACCATTGCCGATGGCATGAATAAAATCGTTCGTAAAATCCTCTGTCGTAATGTAGCAGACACGCCGTTGTTTTCCGTGGCTAGCCGCATAATGGCCGATGGCTTGCATCAAATGTGTTTTTCCAAGGCCAACACCGCCGTAAAGGAACAAAGGATTAAACGCGCGACCAGGAGCTTGGGCAACGGCAAGAGAAGCAGCGTGCGCATGGTGATTGTTGGGGCCAACGACGAATGAATCAAACGTATAGCGAGGATTCAGCTTGATCGAAGAAGGCGCGGATGAATTGGCCCGTTCAGAAACAACGGACGATTGGGAAGCAGGTGGCTCCTCTCGTTTGAATGCGTGTGCGACCACAAGGAACTTAACCTGCACCGGGTTTTTCGCGGCCTTCGAAGCAGTCTCGCGGATCAGTGGCAAAAAATTGTCCTGCAACCAAATTCGCGAAAACTCATTTGCAACAGCCAACACCAGAACGCCATCGCGCAATTCAAGGGGTTGAATGGGCGCAAACCACCGGTTGAACAGCTCCGCGCTGAGCATTGTCCGCAACATCCCACATGTGTCTTTCCACAAGTTAATATGCATTATTTATCTCCACTGGCGCCGAGTTATTCACAGGCCATCTAGGGCTATTTGGTGCGACTAAACGACGCATTTTTCCGCGGGAGAAGAGAAATGCAGAATCTTCAGATACTGAAACTGCTGGGCTTCAAGACCCACAACGATCTTCACAAATGGTCACAATATTGATGGAAGCACTCACAAAACTCGCATTAACCCAGCCACTACACCAGGCTGACTGCCATCATACTCCAAACAACCATCTGATTACTGCAAGGAGAGTATGCGATCTTTCAAATCTCTTTCTTGAACCATTACAACCAATCCCCGGTTCTACCCGGATTCAGGCCCAAGTTATTCACAGCTTATTCACAACCCTCACTTCGTCTCGCCTTCGCCTTTGGCGCGCGCAGCTTATTCGGCGGCGCTGCACTGTACAAGAAAAATCTTTTATCCAATGGAATTTTTTTCTCTCTCGTCCACCGTTGCATTGGCTGACGGCAACATGGTCGGCAATTGGCCCCGCGCCGAGTGACGATCTTCAAACGGCCTGGTCGCCGCGCTCCTCCGTGCGAATGCGGACGGCTTGTTCGATCGGCACGACAAAAATCTTTCCATCTCCGATTTTGCCAGTCTTGGCAGCCTTGATGATGGCTTGGATGACCGGCTCAATGGTGTTGTCTGGCACGACGATTTCCAGTTTCAGTTTTGGCAGGAAGTCCACCGTGTATTCGCTTCCCCGGTAGATTTCCGTGTGCCCCTTCTGCCGCCCAAAACCCTTTACCTCGGATACTGTCATGCCCTCGATACCGGCTGCGGCAATCGCTTCTTTGACATCTTCGAGCTTGAAAGGTTTGATAATGGCTTCAATTTTTTTCATAGGTTTCTCCCGGTGGTTAGCTGTCACACTAAGAAAGCAACAGCCTCACAGCAAGCAGAAAAAACCAAAACACAGCCCCTGGCTCAGGAGGCAAGGATGCGACGGGACTCGTCAAGGAAAATGCCGCGGAAATTCATCCGGAGCGCATCAGGATTGGACGCCTTAAGAAGCGCGTTTTCCTCCGTGATCTTCTTGGTCTTGACGAGTTTGTAGAGGGATTGGTTGAACGTCTGCATCCCATCTTCAGAGCCGGTTTCAATGGCCGCAAACAGTTTATCAAGGGAATCCTCTTCGATCAGCTTCCGGACTATCGGCGTGTTGATCATGATTTCAACGGCCGGCACGGCGCCACCGGCGATGGCGGGCACAAGACGCTGGCAAATGACAGCGCGCAGGTTCAGGGCCATCTGGCGTCGGATTTGATCGCGTTCCTGAGCCGGGAAAAAATCAAGAATCCGCCCGATGGCAGAATGAGCGGAGGTGGTGTGCAGCGTGGTCAGCACCAGATGACCGGTGTCGGCGGCGGCCAGCGCAGCCATGAACGACTGGCAGTCCCGCATCTCGCCGATCATGATGACGTCAGGATCCTGGCGCATCACGTGCGTCAACGCCCGCTCAAAGCTCAACGTATCAAGGCCGATTTCCCGTTGTTCGATCACGGATTGTTTGTCTTCAAAAATGAACTCGATGGGGTCTTCCAAGGTGATGATGTGGCATTTTTCGGTCAGATTGACGTGTTCCAGCATGGCGGCCATGGTACTGGATTTGCCGCAGCCGGTGGCGCCGGTGACCAGAATGATGCCGTTCTCGGCGTTCACAATGGAAGCGAGGTGTTCCGGAAGATTCAGTTCAGCAAACGAGGGGATGTGGGGCTTGACGTAGCGCATGGCGAGGCAAAGCTCGCCACGCTGGCAAAAAACATTGACGCGATAACGCCCAAGAGAGGGGATAAAATAAGAAAAATCCACTTCCCGGTCCCGGTCGAGCCGCGCTTCCAAATGGCGGGGAAGCATGTGATGGACGATTTCATCCACCTGATCACCGGTGGGCGGATCCACATGGATCACGATCAATTCGCCCGAAACACGGATGCACGGGTGATGGGCGGGCTTGATGTGTATGTCCGAGGCGTTGTGGTCGAGGGCGAACTTCAGAAGGCTGTGGAGGTATTCCATGCCTCAGTGGAGAATGGAAATGCAGGCAGCGCTGGCGCCGGCAAGGGGAAGATCAAGTTGGGAACGCGCGCGTTTCGGCAGGTCCAGAAACAGCAGCGTGATTTTGTAGCCGTGCTCGACGGCGCAACGGGCGCATTCCACCACCACCGCGCGACAGGTGATTTTCTGCGGAATGCGAAGTTCGATCCCAACTTCTGTCCACTCCGGAACCGCCCGGTCGGAGATGAACGTGATGCCTTTGTGGTCAAGATAGAAGGCACTGTCCAATACGGCCGACTTGCGTTGTGGATTGCCTTGCAGTTCCGCGTCAAACACGCCAGATAGATCTCGCTTCGTGACAGCCATGATTTTCTTTATTCAACCTCGCGTCCACCCTAGCACCAAGAGCTATCGCTGTCAAATAACCCGTAAGCCCCCGGTAAAACTCGACGCTGACAACCACAGCCGGCCGGACTTTGCCGGTGATGCCGGGATCAATCTGCCAGACTTCACCGCGATGAGCCTTGGGCATGCTTTCCTTGCGAATCTTCTTCGCGGTCGAGCATTTGGAACATCTCAGCGGCGTTTTGGACGAACGCCGCGTCGGGGATGTCCCCGTAGTCCGCTTGTTCCGCTTCCAGCCAGCGCATCAACTCGTACCGCTCGGCTTCGGAAAGGGCGGTCACCGCTTCTTTGATTTCCATGACTGTGCTCATGGCAATAGATTAGCCACGCCCGCGCTCGCAATCAAGACCGCCGATAAACCGAATGTTTTTTCAGTGGACGACAACAGCGGATTGACGGAAGCTATCGCGCATGAAAGCTGACTCGCCGAAACCGGCACTCAAACGCGAGTTGCGCCGGCTGTTCCGTGCCATGGATTTCATCAGCGACCGCTATCTGGCGCGGAAAGGGGCACCGGCCAAACTAGCCGCCGCATTTTACGAGGTGTACCAGCAACTTGGCACTGCGTGGGAGCATCTTGCCTTGCAGTGCCGGCACTGGGATGGCTACCGGAAAGTGAGCGGCGGCAAACTTGCCTGCCGGATTTGTGGCAAGATCAAGGGGACGGAAGAGCGTTGGCTCTTGCTGCCGGCGAAAGGGCAGAAGGTGATCGGCGTCAAGACACGCCCCAATTCCTCACGCGTCTTTCCCAGCAAACAAGCCGCGACCATCACGGAGGACGGCATTCAGTTTCACGGGGCAACGTTGCGCGTGTCCGTGCACAACCAATACAAATCGAAGCTGTTTCGCGGTAAACACGACATCACCATCGCCAGAGACCGAATCCTACGTCTGTTCGAGGACGGAATGGAGTGCTGGCTGGACACGTATGGCGTCCACTTGAAACTGCCGCCGCAAGGCAAGCCGATGAAACCGATGCCCTACAGCGCATTTCTCAGCGAGCTACCCAAGCGCAAACTCCAGAAGTTCCCCGTCATGATCGAATACGACAAGCGCGACCACTTGCAGGGCGTGGTGATCTTCCGACCAATGAAACGCAGCGCGACGAAACGAAAACAACGGATCAGCTCGTCAAGGGGTTGAACCAGCGCAAACCAGGAAACCGGTTGAAGTCCGTGTCGCAGGAGGCGAGTTCCACGCTATGCTCGATTGCCAGCGCGGCCAAGTGAGCATCGGTGATCAGATTTACGGTGGCATTTGTTGTCCGGCAAAGGCTGTCGAAGTGCCGCAAATGTGCGTGGGTCGGTTGGAGCACGGTCACGTTTGGCAATGCCAGCCAGTTTTCGACCTGCCGCAGTGCTTCCGCCAATGGCAACGGGTTGGGCAAGATGCGCGGGTGCGTGGTGATCCGCACGAAACCAATCAGCACCGCCCACGGCAAGGCGACCGTCTCCTGACCGCGCAACAATTCCAACAGCCATGTTCTGGACCGAGTATGGTCGGGGGAATCGGCGTTGACGGCGTGGATCAGCAGGTTTACATCCACCAGTACCATCGGCCTGTCGTCCTCAATACTCCTCGGCCAACTGACCGAGCTTGTTCAAGTCAACAGATGGATTCAGACCGAAGTGGTGCGTCAACAGATGCACGACCGGCTTGGCGGGCGACTGCGCTGCCTTGCCCTGAACCCGCTCCGCGAGGAAAGCAAACAACTCCTGTTTCTCCTCCGGCGGCAAGGATTCCACGGCGGCTTCGATTTCAGTCAGCGTGCTCATGAATCAAACGCTAACACGCACCGGTAGCTTCGGCAAGCCTCGAAAACGGCAACGGCCACGTTGCCCTAGCTGTTGCTCTCACAGATTGTGTAGTCTCTGTTACACCGTATAGGTGCGGGCGGTGGTGGTGCCGCCGCGGCCGGTCCAGTTGGTGTGGAAGAACTCGCCGCGCGGTTTGTCCACGCGCTCGTAGGTGTGGGCGCCGAAGTAGTCGCGCTGGGCCTGAAGCAGGTTCGCGGGGAGACGATCGCTGCGGTAGCCGTCGAAGTACGCCAACGCGCTGCTGAGGCAGGGCACCGGGATGCCCATCTTGACGGCTTGCATGATGACGCGACGCCACGCGGCCTGGCGCTTGGAGACGGCCTTGTTGAAGAACTTGTCGAGCAGCAGGTTGACGAGGTCGGGGTTGCGTTTGAACGCCTTCTTGATGTCGCCGAGGAACACGCTGCGGATGATGCAGCCGCCGCGCCACATCAGGGCGATGCCGCCGTTGTTGAGGTTCCACTTGTAGGTCTTCGCGGCGGCGCGCATGAGTTGGTAGCCTTGCGCGTAGCTGACGATCTTCGAGGCATACAACGCCTGCCGGAGGTCGTTGACGAACTTCGCCTTGTCGCCGGTGAACGGCCTGACTTTGGCCGGTATCTGTTGGCTGGCGGCGACGCGCTCTTCCTTCACGGCGGAGAGGCAACGCGCAAACACGGCTTCACCGATCAACGTGAGCGGCATGCCGTCGTCGAGCGCAGCGACGACGGTCCACTTGCCGGTGCCTTTTTGGCCGGCGGCGTCGAGGATGAGGTCAATGACTTCTTTGCCTTCATCGTCCTTGACGGCGAGGATGTCGCGGGTGATCTCGATGAGGTAGCTGTTGAGTTCGCCGTCGTACCACTCGGAGAACGCCTTGTGCATCTCGGCGTTGGTCAGGCCGAGGCCGCGTTTCATGAGGTCATAGACTTCGCAGATCAACTGCATGTCGCCGTACTCGATGCCGTTGTGGACCATCTTCACGAAATGGCCGGCGCCATTTTCGCCGACCCAGTCACAGCACGGTTCGCCGGTGTCGGTCTGGGCGCAAATCTTCTGGAAGATCGGTTTGACGTGCGGCCACGCGGCGGGGCTGCCGCCGGGCATGATGGAAGGGCCTTTGAGCGCGCCTTCTTCGCCGCCGCTGACGCCGGTGCCGATGTAGAGGAGGCCTTTGCTCTCGACGTAGGCAGTGCGGCGGATGGTGTCGGGGAAATGGCTGTTGCCGCCGTCAATGATGATGTCGCCGGCTTCGAGGTGCGGGATGAGCAGTTCGATGAAATCGTCCACCGCTTTGCCGGCCTTGACGAGCATCATGACTTTGCGGGGTTTTTCCAGCTTGTCGGCGAGTTCCTGGATACTGTGGCAGCCGATGATGTTCTTGCCGGCGGCGCGGCCGGCCATGAATTCGTCCACCTTGGAGGTGGTGCGGTTGAAAGCGGCGACGGTAAAACCTTTGCTTTCCATGTTGAGGATGAGGTTTTCACCCATGACGGCAAGTCCGATGAGTCCGATGTCTGCTTTGTCTTTCATTGTGGCTTTTCCTTTCTTGAAAACTTGTTGTTCTAACTGCCCTGAATTGCGCGGAAAGTCAATGTTTCTGCGCGAGGGTTGCCACGGCGAGTTGGCCTTGCCGGGCGTAGTCAATGGCTTCGCCGAGGATGCGGGCGGCTTCCTGCGGGGCGTGGAACCCCATCGAGTTTTCGGCGTTGACAAAATCCACCCGGTACTGGGCTTTGCGCTGCAACTGGCGTGGCGCGCGGAGCTGGTCGTCGGTCGCGCCGTTTGTCTTCGCCTGTTCGATGGCGGCAATGAGGCCGCAAACGGCATCAAGCGCCCGGTCCATCAACTGTTTGGTCCGATCCTGAATGGCGTGTACGCGCTCCTTGATTTCGTCTTCGCTGAAATGATGGCAGACTTGGCAGGACTTGGAGACGTTCAACAACGGGCTGCGGACGTGATGATCGCTGATCTTGATGGCGCCTTCGCGTTTGTACGGCATGTGACAATCGGCGCAGGCCACGCCGGATCGGGCGTGGATGCCCTGGCTCCACAACTCAAATTCAGGATGCTGCACCTTGATGACGTCCGCGCCGGTCGTGGCGTGTTTCCAGTCGGCAAACGGCGTGCCGTCGGGGAACTTGTATTCGTCATACACGGCCTCCATCTGTTCGGCCTTCAAGCCCTTGGCCCACGGGAAGAACAACGCGGCCTTCGACGCGCAGTAGTATTCCACGTGACATTGCGCGCAGGTGAGCGAACGCATTTCCTGGCGCGAGGCATCGCGGTTGGCATCATAAGGTTGTCGGCGGTCGCCTTTGCGCCAGCGTTCAATGGATGGCAGGTGCGGGACGGGATCGGCGCTTGCGGCGAGCGCCGTCAACCCGTGGATCAGGCCGGGACGCGTGATGCGCAACTGGAGGCTTTGCGGGTCGTGACAGTCGAGGCAGGAGACGGGATGCTCGACGCGCTTGACGGCGTTGCTGTATGGCTCGGCGGAGACGATGGGGAACCCTTTCATCAACTGCTCCATGCCAGTCGGGCCGAGGAGCGGGTCGGTGAGTTTGCCGGGCGCGCCGGCTTCCCGGCCGGCTTTCCGGTAGGCGACGGTGGTCGAAGAATGGCAATGCAGGCAGGCGCCGACCTGCGGGCGTTTCAAGACGCGGTCGGTTTCCTTCTGGTCGTGGAGCATGTAGGCGTGGCCGCGTTCCTCGCGGAAATCAATGGCGAAAGCGTACCCGTTCCACATCGTTTTCAAGCGCGGATCCTGTTCGATTTTGCTGACGGTTTTCCGGACGCCGTGCTCGCCGACGGCAAACGGGTCGGCATCGCTGCCGCCGTGCCGGGTGCGTTCCATGTCCACGGTGCGCCGGTAGGAATCGTACTGGCGCGGGTAATTCTTGCCCCACTGCGCCGGGTCGTCCGAGGTCTCGTCGAGCGGCACGACCTGAAACGCGACCTGACGGGCTTCGGCTTTTCGCGTGGCGATGTTCTCGCGCAACAACATCACGCCAACGGTCGCGGCGGCGACCACCAACGCCAACAACAAGTATCCAATTTTCTTGATCATCGCATTCCTTTCTCAACGGCGCGGCCCGTGCCCGACGCTGTCGTGGCAACGGACGCAGTACAGTTCTTCATCCTTCAACACGCGGTGCGCGGTGATTTCGCGCACGAAATCCTTGTGGCAATGCAGGCAATTTGCATTCAGCACGGCGGCGTTGCCCGGCTTGATGCGGATTGGCTCGTGAAAATCCTGAAGCGTGAACCCGCGCGAATGATGCCAGCCGTTCTCCGCCTTCGTGACCCATTTCCCGGTGAAATGGCGCGGCACATGGCAATCGTTGCACGTGGCGTGCGCGTGATGGCTGGCCTTCTGCCAGCCGTCGAACTGTTCGCGCATGATGTGGCAGTTCACGCACGCGCGCGGATCGTCGGAAAGATAGGACAGGCCGCGCGCGTAGTAGAATGTATATCCGCCCGCGCCGGCCAACGTGCCGAACAAGATTGCCAGGAGTATTTTCACTTATCGCAATGCAAACGTCAGCAGCACACCGAACACAAGCGAGTGCGCCACTTCCGACCAGCCAAGGCGTTTCACGCGCAACGGCAGCGCGAGTCGCCCCACCCCGATTGCGGCTCGCGTTGCCGCCGGCGCAAACGCCAGCAGCACGCGATAGGAAACCACATTCGCCAGCGCCAACGCAAGCACGAACAACAACACCGCGCCATAAAACGCCAGCACCGGCCAGCGCAGACCCGCGCGCGCGATACGCAACCGGACGTAGAGCACGCCGCCGGCAAAGTAGAGCGTGTTCCACAGCCAGATCCAGAATGCCGCTGCGTCCAGTGCACCCGTCGCCACATACCACGCCGCCGGCGCGGTCAACGTCAGACCGCCGACAGCGGCCACTTGCATCGCGAGACCGCGCGGGTTGGGGCGGGCCGCGAACGCGGCTGCCACGGTGCTGAACGCCGCGAGCCACCACAGTTTCCAGACGAAGAACAACGGCGCAGCCGCCGCGAGACTGGCGATCAACAACACGGTCATCCATTTCCAGTTTCGCCGGAGCCAACTGGCGCGCGCGATGTAAAACAACAGCGTGCTCACCAACAGCAACGCCATTTTCCAATCGAACACGCCGCTGACGGCAACGGCGATGGCGAAAGGCACCAGCAACATGCCCCACGCGCCATGTTCGCGCGGCATCGGCGGACGATCTGTTCCATTCATTCCGGAGATGTTACGCCGATTGCGTAACGCAAGAATTGACGCGCATCAACTCAATGTCCTCTGATTGTAGCTGCGAGCCTGCTCGCGGCCTTGCAAAACGGGCTCTTGTTCGGCGCCGGTCTCCGACCGCGCCGCAAGTTTTCGGCGAGGAATCTGCCTGTCAGCAAGCCGGAATTTACAGTTTACGGAGCTGACCCCATGGCTTGACAGTTTACGGAGCTGACCCCATGGCTTGACTGACCCCATGGCTTGACCCCTGACCCCATGGCTTGACCCCATGGCCCCCATGGTTGACCCCATGGCCCCCCATGGCCGCCCCATGCCCCATTTTTACCTATCGCCAAGATGATCAACAAAGAACTGCACCACTATTTCCCGCAGAGTCTTTCCATCATGCACCGGAGCGTCTGTATTCCACATATCTTCATGCCCGGCTTGTGGAATAGGTAGAAATCGCTTGTCCACAGATCCCAATTTCGCAAACACCATACGGCCTTGTTCTATTGGCATCATCGTGTCCTTTTCTCCATGCGCCAAAAGAATCGGTATTGTCACCAGCGGAGCCTTTTCCAGAAGATCGACAGAATCAATATCAGCGTCATCGGATCTCATGCGTTTCTGTTGTAGCTCTTTCATCCATTTCATTTTCCAGTCGTTTAGCACTTCACTTGATTTGGAGAATGGCGAAAAGATAACTGCGCACTTCAATCGTGGTGTAATGGGTATCGCTTGAATGGTAGTAGCAGATCCCAACGACGGTCCAAAGATGCCGATGTTTCCCAGTGATCCAAACTTCTTCTCGGCTGCTTTGATTATGATTCCAATGTCCGGTGCTTCTTTGACACCAAGCGTACAGAACCGCCCGCCACTTTCACCATGAGCGCGAGAATCAAAGAAGATCGTGTTGAATCCATTAGTGCTGAAAAGATCTCTCGCCAACCACAATTCGTTTTCTTTGTTGCCGCCCAGTCCATGCAAGACCAGAACCGTTCCTCTAGCTTTCGGAAGGCTGTTGGTAACGAATAAGCACTTCAGCAAGGTCCCGTCATTGGCTGTCGCGTCGAATGGTTGGGCGCGTAGCTTTGTCCAACCGATTTGCGTGCGGGTTGTCAGCTTTCGCTCTAACCATGTTGTTGAAAACCGAACGTCATTACTGAATAACACCCTAACAACGAGCAAGGGAGTTTTGTACCAGTCTTTGAACAGAGCGATACCGAGAAACAGGACTGTCAGACATGTAAAGAATATGGGTTTAATGCGCCGTGTGGATTGCTTCATGATTTACCTCCTTTGGATTGTTTTGGAAATGCAGAACATGATGCCAACACCGACTAATAATAATGCCAGAATAGAAGGAGGAATTTAAGAAAGCATGAATAACTACTGTTTCTTAAAAAGAATTACTTCAAGAAAAGGAACGCCTAGCCGTTCAACCTGCAACTGGTTACTCTCGAGTGTGACCCGTAGGGTCTCTTTGTTACCGGTAATGTCATTCACACCTTCCATCTGCAAAATCTGCGTGCCTACAACCTGCGGAATGGCAGCGAGATTAACAAACCGGTCAGACGTGTCTTTCGCACGAATTTCCAGCCGATACTTAGCATTATCCTCTCGGGTAACAAAAAGAACCCGTCCGCCGCTTTCGTCGGCATACCTTCCTATTGGGAGTGCGAGATTGTTCCTCGGTGAGTCTTGCTCTTGAGACTGACAGATTGAAGCAGTCGTCACCGGATCTTTATTAGAAACTGACACCGTCTTGCATGCCAAGCAAAGCATGCAGGTGCAGACTGAAAACGAGTATAGAAGTCTCACGCTAGTGCCCTATGGTTGGTAGCTGACCGGAACGCAGTCGTATTGCAGCAGCAGCACAATGCCGCCTTTGACCCTTGCGTTCACTGTGACGCTGCCGAATTTCGGAATGCTGCCGGTGTATTCAGCATCGGTTACCTTCAGATAGGCGTGACGGATCATCTGCCGGTCTGTGTCCACATACATGTCACCGACCACTTTGGATGGATCACCGAAATCTATACCGATTTCACGCTGTCCACCGTCAGCAGTCTCAGTCCGGTAGCGCAGCTTTGAGATGATTCGTTGCCCCTCGATTGGTCCAGACGGTGTGAACACAACGCGAATGCCGTTGAATGGCTTGTGTGCGAATGAATCTGGGGAAGCCGTTGTTCCGCTGTTGGGGTAGCGATCCAAAGGCGGTGTCGCTTGCTTGAATTCCTCGGCCCGCACAACGGCCTGACCGGTGAAAGCGCTTTTCAGTGTTGGATAGATCAGTCCGCCGAGAACAGTTCCGTCCATTACCCAAGTGTCTCCGGCTTTCCGGTCTCGGTCTCCCAGCGCTGCGTTATAGAGCAGGCTGGCTTCTCGCCTAATGACATCGCTGACAATTTCGGGTGGTTGTTCGGTTTGAGACGGTTCGTAATTTGAATCAGCCATTGCGACTTTCAGAGCTGCGTTGCGTGCTTGCGTGTCGGAGCTCCAACTGAGAATGAAGGTCTGCCCCTTAAGTTTGGGAATGGTTTCAAACATCGGTGCAACCTCGTCGACCATCTTGGCAAATTCATTCTTCTTCGGGCGAACTACTATGAAATCCTTCGTGATTCGACTTTGTACCATGTCATAATCGCTGCCTTCTCCCGCGTATTTCCTGAAGATGTGCCACAATCGTTCACGCAGAGGAAATCCGCTGATAGTGACGTACGTGTCACCTACGACCTTACTCATTTCGGCAACTTCATAGCGGCGGATTGCGCTACCCTGATCTCGGTTTCCTCGATGCATATCGGTGGTGTACTTCAATTTGCCCGAGTAAAAGAGAGGCCTGCTGCCGACTCCTGAAATTGGTTTTCCAGACGCATCGCCGAGGATTTCGACGTTATTTGCCTCAAATGAAAGTGTTAGTGTGCTTTCGTATTTAACGTTCGGCTGCCACAGAAGCATTGTCTTTGACACGTCCTCAACCTTACTCTGAAAGCGGACACCACGATTTTGGTGAGCTGAGGCGGCAGCGCTGACTAGCAACGCGGATACTAGCAGCAAAGTTATGAAGGCCCACGATGGCTTAGCGAAGTACATGGTAATGTTCTCCCTTCTGGATTCTCTGGCAGGCAATAACGAGGTAGATGGTGTTGAGGACAACCAAGGCGGCGATCTCCGGCAGCATCAATCGCCAAAACAAGAACCGGAAAAAGTGCCGGAACTGTTTGTTCGTAGGTCGCTGTTCTGGATCTGGTGTTCTCCATTGCTGAATTTGTGACCATAGTTTGGGGTTGGCCTCGAAAGCGCGATTCAGGGCAAATTTCCCGCGCTCGCCGGGCCGATCAACGTGTGATGTGTTGCTGCTAAGTATTCGCCCTAGGTTATGAAAGTACCGTTGTGGCATGAGCAGAGAAAGGTCTTCTAAGAAGGCTTCGCCCTTGTGCAACCCGAGTGCTGGCAGCGGATCGCCACCATGCCGCACGTCATCGAAGAATGCTGAGCGCGGCGTTACTTTCCACCAAACCGCCAGCAACGGGAATCGGCTCTCTCTCCCCAATACGGTCGCTGAGATTACCGCTTGGAGCACAATGACAGCGACCGCGGCACGCACGGAACTAGCTTGTTCCTTAAACGACGCGCTAAACATCGTTCCCAAGCATACGCCGCTTGTGGCCGCGGCTAGGAGAGCAGTGACAAAGATGAAAACGGCAAGCCCCCATTGGCTTTGTGCTGAGAGCATGCCGGTCGCGCCTTGGCTGTCGGGAATACGCAGTTGGAAGTCGCCTTGGGCAAAAACCGCAACCAGAGTGTCAAGCATCACTAGCCGGTCCAACGCGAGCACTGTCGCGGCAAACAAGGCGACCTGAAGACAGGAAATGGCCAGACTGACCGATGCAACAGCCAACAAGTGCCTGCGGAAGTTCAAGCGGTTGCCGAGTACCCAATAGCTCCATTCTCCACCGGCCGCTTCACCATTGAGCGTCTGGCAACTTCCAAACAACCCAAGCCAAAAGGCATAAAGCGTTGAAAAGAAGATGAACTTGTCGTCTTTCGGCGGGCTGGAACTCATGAATGCCAGCATGATCAGTATCGCTACCAAGATGGGCAACCCTCCCAACTGCACGATGCGCCACGTCTCCGGTAGCACGCGCCGGAGCTTCTTGAAACCCAAGCATTCCCGGCGTTGCGCTGCTTGTGGCAGTTCACGCCATTCGCGCCGAAGACTCGCCGGCGAACAAACACGCCTGCTAAATTGGCGACGAAGATCGAGCGCGAAACTATTCATCGTTGGACTCGTCGAAAAAAGCGCGCTCCAGTTCAGGGGACGATCTACGTTCAAGGATTTCAATGATCGACCGCCAACCGTCCATCTCTTTTCCGCCTTCGGCAAACTGTGCGAAATGCTCGAAACTTTCTCGGACTGACCCTTGAAACACTAGGCGGATCATGCTGGGAGGAGGGCGCGGTTGGGCAAGTTGCTCATCCCTATCCAGAACCAAAACCTCAACAGAATCCGGGAGGTCTGGCACTAGGTGGGCAAATGCGTGGGTCGCCACAACGGTTGTAATCTCAGTCCCGTTGGAGTGAGCCTTCTCGACCAGTTCATACAAGAAGAGTTGGAACCTTGTTTCGCTGAGAACATCCAACCCCGTCGTTGGCTCGTCGAGCAGGATTAAAGCGCGTCTTCCACTCGCCGCCGGTGACGCGTTGTTGCGCGGATAAATCGCTGTCAAACGAGTAGCCAATTCCAAGCGACGACGCTCTCCGCCAGACAACTGATGTAGTGGCTGATCCAGATTTTTAGCAGACAGCACAAAAGGTTCTGCACAGGCCACTTCTCTGACCAGCTCTCTGGCTTCGGCCAAACTTTTGGCAGATCCACCGACACATAGCACAAAGGCCATCGCCTCCAGTGCCGGCAAATCCTCCGCCCGGTCCTGTGGAAAAGTTTGCGGTAAGTAAATGATCGCATTCTGACCATCTATGGGAAACAACGGTGAGAAACTGTTTCTACGCTTACCGTCTGGCGGCAATATGTTCTTACCAAAGACTTCCCATGCAGACCAACGCATTGCGTTCTGCCAAGCGAAAGGTGGGAATCCAGCAAGCAAACTGAGGAACACTGATTTGCCGCGCCCGCTTGCGCTCACCAATGCGTATGTGCGGTTGCGTTGCAGCCGCAAGCTCCGCACGCTCATTCCGATGGCCTTCCCACGACCCATGCTGTCTGGATTTGCTCGGAAATCCGTGAGGCGAACTACATCGCTTTCGAATGCCGTAGCCATACTGTTCTCATTTTATGGCCGGGATTTCGGAATCTCAGAGCGGGTCGCGAGATAATGGATGGTCAACCGCACTTTACCGGCCGCCTGCAATCCGCTTGTGATCACCATGTCCGGTAGCACTTCCCGCGAGGCATCGGTCTGAAAGTCCAGAATCGCCTCGCGAACCATTGCGGTTTTCGCGTCCACGTAGATTGTCGCTTCTGTCTGATCGTTGATCTTTGCCCTGAACTTCGGCTCGACGTACTCCAGATTGGAATGGACGGCTTCGCGTTTGATCTGCGCAGATGGAACAATGTGGAGCACTTGGGCAGTGTACGTCGCTCCGCCATCCTTGTAGTGCTCGCTCTTGCGCGTTGGATCGTCCTTCTCGTACTTGAGTACAACCCGGCCCTGAAAGTTTCCCTTCAGGTCAGGATGCAGAAACCCCGACAAAACACTACCATCAATCGTCCAAACATCGCCAACCCTTCGAGTTCTGCCATCGAAGATAGCCTTATTCAGGGCGAGCGTTTCACGCTGAAGCACAGCCCCAACGCGCTCGCTCGATGGTTCCGGTAGCGAGGCAATCAGCTTCTTGGCCTCGCCAGGTTTATCCATCACTGCTGCGAGTTTCTCTGCGGACTCAGTGCCGTCATGGACCTTCAGTTGATTGCCCTGCGTTTGCATCACAAGGAATCGGTTGCGAAAATCTTCGGTCATCTGCACGGCGAGGTTGTCCACGCCCTTTAACTCGACTGCGAAGGGCAGCTTCGCAAAAACCTGCGAATCAGTCTTAATCTGAAAACCGTCTTTCTCGATAGACAATCCTTGACCGCGAAGATACTGCTCCGTTCCTTCTTGTGCTTTCTTACCCAAATACGTGCCGGCACCGGTCGCGTCCACGACCTTTGGTGGAATTGGCTTCTTAAGCACGTAACTGGAAACAATACTTCCAATCCAATTCACTGCTTGCCTAGCAATTTCCTTGATGCCGCCGCTGAACAGCCATTGGTGCATCCCCTGAGTTGTGTTTGTCAGGTATTGGAACTTCCCGCTGAGCTTTCGATCCACATGAACAGATTCGTAGTACCGCGCCAATAGAGGGTTCGGTGAACCTTCCAGCGCAAAGGAGTTGATATGTGCGATACCACCAAGGCGCAGTGACGCACCCGCTAACAAGTGTTTCGCTGCGACTTGATCAATCCAGCGTGGCGTATCTCCCGGCACAAACTTGGTTTCACACACAAGCTCGAACTCTGCGGCGTGGTAATATTGGTAACCAGCCTGCCATGACGTTCGCCACCACTCTCCCGGCTCCACGTCGGAAAGCGGCTTTTGCACTTTCACCATACCCTCTTGTTGCGCAAAGACGAGATGCACAAAAAGCAGAGTAATGGCAAACATCACGACACTGATACGGTTTGCTTTCATAGGATTTCCTTTCTAGCAACGTTTTGATTTTCGGCTCAGGAGTAACAGAAACACGACAGCTACGATTCCACCGACGATCAGAATGATACGGTAATCTTGTGCTGGGGGTTGGGGTTGTTCTGACGACGGGTAGCTCACATTCGAATCCAGTAAAAAGCGACGGATAACAAATACGTTCGGATACACATCAGGCCTGTCAGGATCCAAGCCGATCTCTTGAGGCGACACCGCCGACTGAGTGGTAAGCATACCAGCAATTTGCAGCCGGGTTTTATCGTGCAGCCGCAACGCCCACCAGTTGACCAACGGGAAATTGATATTTCGAATCCGGTGGCCTGCTGTCACATAGACGGGCAAGTCGTTCCGCCTGCTATCCGGAATGGCGATTGCCCAAAATGAGTTGCTCTCCGTCCCTGACGATTCGCTTCTGATCGGCAAGACACGGAAGAAGTACCCGTCTGCTGCAATTCGCCTTTGGTTATCATAATCTCCATCAAACGCCGCCTTCATAGTGATTTGCCCCGCACTCATCACCGATGACTGAAACCCCAATTCCGCGATGCTCTTGGCATACCGTCCATTCCGAACTGCAAATCTTGTTTGTGCTTCAGTAATGGCTAGTAGGCCATCAAGCGCTGTTTGTTCGCACCTTCGCGAGGAGTCTGCGCGGACGTTATTGAGAGTGAAAAGAACAGCAACAAAAAAGAAGACTATGTGCCTCTGTAAACCCTGAATGGGTGAGGATTGACCGTGTCTTGTTATCGTCATTTACGCTCATTTCTTGCACACCCAGCAGATCCAGAGCGATAATTTCGGTAACAACCAGTACCTAAACAAAATGGGGCGCACTTACTCACGCCCCACGGTAGGCACTGGTATGCCTTCAAAGGAACGCTTTCGGCACGCCCTTGTGGGGCGTGCTTTCAAGCACCGTCCTTTGATCGAAATTACCAGTTTCACCGTGGACAGCAGCCGAAGCAGCAAATATTTAGTTGTTACCCGAATAATACTCCGACAAGAGCGGACGAATCAAGCCGGAAGTGCCCCTGAAGTGCCCCTGAAAGTGCCCCCTGAAGTAATAAGCTACTCTTTAGGCCACCCCTTCGGAATGCGTTTCACCCAAGCAGCACGTGACTTCTTCAATGCACGGTAATCGGCTCCTGTTGAGATTGCCCAATCCCTTTCATCTCACGATAAAACGGGCTGAGCAGCAATACTTTCTTGAATTTCGCCAAGGCAGCGTCTTTCCCTGTGATTTCTGCTGGCCACGCCATCTCGAAGAACTTGTAAGCAAGCGGTTCATGGCCGGTATAGATCAAGTTCAGCATCTCAACCCAAAGACCAGCCGGCGAACCCCATGTACCGGGATTAGCTTTCGTTTTCTCATACACGGCTTTTGCTTTGCGTGCTTTCTTTTGTAGCTCGTCTTCTGTCGGCGCTGGCTTGTACATCAGATCAGGTGCCACGAAATAACCGTCATCCTTGTAACGCAACACCACACGCTCGACAGGTGAATCAATAAAACACGTGAACTGGTAGGCATAGGTCCAGTCTCCTATTTCAACCTCCAGTTTACCGTCGTTATCCAAGTCTTCGAAAACCGCCGTGCTATCCGCAGCGTCAATCACCGCTATGGCCCTGAACCGTTTGCCAATCTCGAATATGTGATACCGCAAACAGCAATGAGCGCCGCCCGTGTATTCCAGAACGAGAAGATTGGGTTGGCCGTCACCGGTAATTTCCATGCCCATCGGAAATGCCCTTTCGTTATCTGAACCCTCAAAGGTTTCATTGACCATAAACGAGTTGCCTGTTTTGGCATAAAGCCGTTTATTGCCCTGAAGAATCTCAAATAAACTCTCAAACGTGTTCGTGTTTTTGTAGATTCGGAGTGTGTAATCCCGGAAGGTGGCTTCTTTCTCCAAAAGTCCATCCGACTGGAAATTCGGCGGCATGATCTCTGCGATTGGCGGTTCCGGTGGTGCTTGTCGTGCTTGTTGCATAATTGACAAGACCAGTTGATTCATCTCCTCTTGTGCTGGGTCGCTGGTGGATACTTCGGTACTGCTCGGTTGGTTGGTGGAAGATGCTGTTGGCTTGGTTGTGCTGCACGCCATGACCAATAGACACAATGCTCCCATGAAAATACTCCGCTTCATTGTACGACCTCCTTGTGATGGAACAAATACCACCAGAAGATGGGGAAGGCAATTTGAATATCTGGGAACGGAGACAGAGCTTGAAACTTGAAATTGGCAATAGGATGGGAAAGAGGGTTTCATCCTCTCGCAAACGCAAACAGCAATTGAGTAACCTGTGGCGGTGCCTCGGCTTCATTGGCTTGGCCACCTTTGTTCCGCACTGCACGGGCATAGAAGGCTGACTCTGTAAGCCGAGAATGCAGTTACTGGCTCACAGACAGGCGAGCACGCCCTTGTTGACCTCGGTGGCTTTCTCCGGGCCGCACAGGATCTCGACGAGCTTGAATGCAAACTCCATCGCGGTGCCGGCGCTGCGACTCGTCACCACGGGGCCGTCCACGACAACTCGTTCTTCGCTGTATTGCTTGGCGCGCGCCGTGACTTCATCGCGCACGACCGGATGCGACGTGGCGGCGCGACCTTCGAGCATGCCATACGCGGCGAGAATGCCGGGCGCGGCGCAAATCGCCGCGATGCGACCGTTGCGCTGCTGGATGTTCTCGATGATCCGGTGGACGCGCGGGTCAGCGCGGAGATTGTTGGTGCCGGGTTGGCCACCGGGCAAGACGAGCATATCGAAGTCGCCGGCGTTCACCTCATCAAGCAAACAATCCGGCAGGTGTCGGGTGTTACGTGAGGCGGGAATCGGACCGGACTGCGTGCCCGCGACGACAACCTCGACGCCGGCGCGGCGCAGAATGTCAATGACGGTGATCGCTTCGATCTCCTCGAAGCCGGGCGCGAGCGGGACAAGAACTTTCATGGCGGCGTGAGCGGCGGCATCGGGACGGTGTTGGTGTCCACCTTGATGCGGACAACGCTGAACTGGCTGGTCTGCGTGCCGGTGACGCGGAGCTTGAGGTAGTCACCGGGTTTGAGTTTGTCGGCGGTGAGTTTTTCTTCGCCGCGAAAGATGTAGGTGCGCGGCGTGAGGAAATAGGTGTGTTCGCCTTTGGGCGTTTTCAGGAGCAACTCGCCGGATTTCGGTTCGAGTTTGACGACGGTACCGCGCACAAACGGGGCGGTGGTGTTGGTCTGCGCGATCGCGGACGCGGTCAGCAGGAGCGTCACGAACAACGCCTTCATGGGCGCACGCCTTGGCGGAGGACGATTGGGCCGGTGCCGGGGACTTCGAAGAACAGTGTGGTGTTGCCGACTTGGATGCGGTCGCCGGGGGCGAGTGTGCACTCGAAGACGCGGGAGCCGTTGCGGTAGGTGCCGTTGGCGGAACCGAGGTCTTTGAGGTGGAACTGCTGGTTGTGATAAATGATGCCGCAGTGAATGCGCGAGAGAAACGGGTCGCGCACTGGAATATCGGAATCCTTCAGCCGTCCGATGACCAGCGGGTTTTCACCGGCCTCCAGGAGTTTCTCGGTGCCGTCGGATTGTTTGTACATGATTGCCGCCATAAATTCAGTATTCCGACCTGTTTATCTACCGGATTCCATGGGGGCTGTCCACCGAAAATGTCCGCTAAATGTCCGCTAAATGTCCGCTCTTGCGGAGAAGGGCGCAAGTTTGCTACGGTGTGCGTCATCATGAGTGATGTTCGAGTCAGATTTGCGCCGAGTCCAACGGGGTTCCTCCACATTGGCAGCGTCCGCACGGCGCTGTTCAACTGGTTGTACGCCCGCCATACCGGCGGCACGTTCATTTTGCGGGTCGAGGACACCGACACGGCGCGCAACACGGAGCAATCGCTCCGCACCATTCTCGACGGCCTGCGCTGGCTTGGCCTCGACTGGGACGAAGGCCCGGACAAAGAGGGTTCCGTCGGCCTGTATTTCCAGTCGCAGCGCGCCGACATCTACCAACGGCGCGTCGCAGAACTCATCGCCAAGGACATGGCCTACGAACGCGACGGCGCCATTCGTTTCCGGATGACGCGCCAGCCGATTGAAGTCCCGGATGTCATCTGCGGCGGCGTGGTCCGCTCGCTGAACGAAACGGAGATGCTCGACCCCGATTTTGTCATCGTCCGCAGCGACGGCAATCCCGTGTTTCATTTCGTCAATGTCGTGGACGACATGGAAATGAAGATCACGCACGTCATTCGCGGCGAGGATCATTTGTCGAACACGCCGAAACACATCGCGTTGTTCCGCGCCTTCGGCGTCGAGCCGCCGAAATACGCCCACATTCCGATGATCCTCAACCTCGACGGCTCGAAGATGAGCAAACGCGACCCTGACCCGGCGAAGGCGCGGCTCGCGTCGCTCGCCAGCTACATCGAGGACGGATTTGTCAGCGAGGCCGTCCGCAATTATCTTTGCCTGCTCGGATTCTCGCCGAAGGACGGCAAGGAAGTCCGGCCCATCGAGGAGTTCATCGCGATGTTCGACCTCCCGCAGATTCTCCGGCACAACGCCCGCTTCGACATCACGAAACTGACGTGGATGAACGGCGAATATCTCCGCGCGATGCCCCTGGAACAATTTCTGCCGCTGGCGAAGCCGTTCGTGGCCCACGACGATGCCCGCGTGCTGGCGCTGGTCAAGGAGAAGGTCAAACTGTTGAAGGAACTGCCGGAGTGGACGAACTACTTTTTCACCGACGACTATCCGTTTGATCCTGCCGCCGTGGCCAAGTCGTGCAGCGCGCCGCAGACCGGCGAGCGGTTGCTGAAGCTCGCTGCGGCTTACGAGCAGGCCGCCTCGTGGGACGCGGCCGGCCTCGAAGCGGGGCTGAAGGAACTGGCGCGGCAACTCGGCGTGAAAACCGGTGAATTGATTCATCCGTGCCGCGTGGCCGTGTCCGGCAAATCGGCCGGGCCATCGTTGTATCACATGCTGGAAGTGCTCGGACGCGACCGTGTGCTGGCGCGCCTGCGGCGGGCGGCTGACCAACTTCGCGCATGAACGACACCACCAACAAACTGACGCTGGCCAATAAGATCACCATTTGCCGGATCTTGTTGATCCCGGTTTTCATATGGCTGACGCTGGATTACATCCGCGACTATCAACGGGGTCATGCCGCGGAATGGGAACGCATCCTCGCGTGCATCGTCTTTGCGCTGGCGACGATTTCCGACGCCGTGGACGGGTACATTGCGCGCCGGTACAAACAGAAGACCGAACTGGGGTCCTTCCTCGATCCGTTGGCGGACAAGACGCTGCTGGTGACCGCGTTGATTCTGCTCAGCATCCGGTTTGAGGACGGCTCGCCGTTTGCGCCGCTGCCGTTGTGGTTTCCCGTGCTGGTGGTCAGCCGCGACCTGATTCTGCTGGCCGGCACGATGCTGATTCACATGTTGACCGGCAAAGTGACCGCCCGTCCGCGGCTGGTGGGCAAATGCGCGACATTTTTCCAGATGATCACGCTCGGCTGGGTATTATTGAAGGTGGATACGCCGTCGCACCATTGGGCGTTGTACGCGGCGGGATTCTTTACGCTGGTCTCCGGCGTCTGGTACGTTTTCGACGGCGTCAAACAACTGAACGCCTCCGAAAAGAAGTAGGGGCGCACAGCGTGCGCCCCCGATGGAATGATCAAGCGCGGTTACGCCGCTGTCAGGTCCTTCACCAATTGCTCGCGGACCGCCAGATCGGCGAAACGATGGGGATCGGCCATGCCGGAATCGAGCCGCGACTTGCGCGTGGCGTACTGGCCGCGCTCGTCGGACAGAATCTGCCACGGATCGGCTGAGTCCTGTTTGGACTCGGCGATGTTCAGTTCCGCGTTGACCATGCTGGTGTGCGAACCGAACTGGCTCGGATACGTCGGGGCTTTGTCTTTGCCGCCTTTCTTGTCGTCCTTTGCTTTCGGTCGTGCCGGGGTGGTGCCTTTGGGTGCTGTTGCCATAATGATATTCCTGCTTTCTTTGTCAAGGGAGCGGTTATTTACGCCACGGCCTGCCTGCTCGTCAAGCCTGCTACTGGATCCATTTCAATTTCGCGCACAAGAGGAAATACCACACCGGCAGCAGCACCAGCGTCAACACCGTGGCGAACAGCAGACCGAAGATGTGCACGGAACAGAGCGGATGCCAGAGCGCGCCGCCGGTCAACGCCAGCGGAATCAGTCCGGCCACCGTGGAAAGCACCGTCACCAGCACGGCGCGCAACCGCACCAGTCCCGCCTGCACCAGCGCCTGTTTCAATTCCATTCCCTCGCGGCGCGCTTCCTCGATGAAATCGCTGAGCACAATGATGTGGCTGACGATCACGCCGGCCAGGCTGACCATCGCCAGCATCGCCATGAACCCGAAATTGGCGCGCATCAGCGCCATGCCGACAAACGCGCCGATCAATCCCAGCGGCACTGTCAACATCACCACCAGCGATTTCATCACCGAGTTGAACTGCATCACCATCGCCAGCGTGATCAACGCCAGCGACACCAGCACCACCAGCGTCATGTCGCGCTGGCTCTCGCGGATTTCCTTCTCTTCGCCGGCATAGCGCAACGCATACCCGGCGGGCAACCCGTCCTGAAGCCGCCGCAGCGCCGGGCGCGCGCGTTCGAGCACCTTCGACGGCAGTTCGCCGAACCGCGAGAACGAGCTGACCGTCACCGTCCGCAACTGGCTGTAGTGCGGGATGGCGGCGTATTCCGGTTTCACCCGCACGTCGGCGAAACTCTCCAGAGGAATCAACCGGTGTTGCCGGCGCGACTCGACGTACAGCCGCTTGATCCGGGCCGCCTCGTTGCGTTCCTCCGGACGCAACCGGATGACGACGGGGACGAGATGGTCGCCCTCGCGCAACTGCGTGACCGGCAGCCCCGCGAACGCCGCCTGGCTGATCCGTCCCACCAGCGTGTTGTCCACGCCCAGCGTGTTGGCGCGCTCCTGGTCAATCACAATCTCCAGCGTCGGCACCCGCCGGCCGAGGTCGTCGCTGACGTTGTAGCCGCCGGCGGCCCGCAACAGGCCGGCCACCTGGTCGGCCAGGCCGCGCAACACATCGAGGTCGTCGCCGCTGAGGCGGATCTGGATCGGCTCGTTGACGGCGGGGCCTTGTTCGAGTTGTTTCACCGTGCAGCGCGCGCCCACGACCGCTTTCGCCAGTTGGTCCCGCAACAGCGGCACCAGCACCGGCGCGTCCTCCTGGCGCGCGGTGTTCACCAGAACCTGCGCGCGGTGGTTGGCGTTCGGTTCCGGCGCGACGTTGTAGTAGAACCGCGGCGCCGTGCCGCCGGCGAACACCGCGGCGGTCTCGACCTGCGGATGCCCGCGCAGGCAGGCGACAATCTGCTGGCACACGTCGCGGGTCTGCACGACCGACGCCGTCTCCGGCAGCGTCACGTCAATCAACAACTGGTTGCGTTCCGCCGGCGGGAAGAATTGCCGGCCGAACAGCGGCGTCAACAGGAGCGCCAACGCCAGCAGCCCGTACCCGATGGCGACGAAGCGGAACGGATGATCGAGCGCGTGCTGGAGCAGCCATTTGTATCTCGGCAGCACGGCCAGCACCGCCCGGTCGACCACCGCGAACAACGGGAACGTCCGCGCCTCAGCGCCCGCCGAGAAATCCTTCTGGCCGCGCAACACGTAGTAGCCCAGCAACGGCACGAACGTCATCGAAACGATCCGCGACCCGATGAGCGCCAGCGTCACCACCAGCGGCAGCGCGCCGATGAACGCGCCCTTGTCGCTCGGCAACAGCCGCAGCGGCAGGAACGCCAGGATGTTGATCAACGTCGCGTACAAAATCGCGTGGCGCAGCTTGAACGGCCCCTCCCACGCCGCGCGCGCGCGCGGCTGGCCGGCGGCCAGTTCGCGGTTGATGGCGTCGGAGGCGACCACCGGGTCGTCCACGAGCATCCCCAGCGCGATGATCAGCGCCGCAATGGAAATCTGGTGCAGCGGCACGCCCAGCAGGTGCATCCCGCCGAAGGTGAACGACACCGTCAGCGGAATCGCCAGCGCCACCACGAGCGCCGAACGCAAATCCATCAGGAACACCGCCACGATCACCACCGCCACCACCGCCTCAATGAAACACCGCAGGAAATGATCAATCCGATGGCGCACCGATTTCGGCTGGTCGGAGACCGTCAGGATCTCCACGCCTTCCGGCAGCCGCGCCTGGAACCGCTCGAGCGCGCGCCGGCATTCCTCCTGGAAGCCGGCGATGATCTGGCCGTCTTTCATTTCCACCGCCACCAGCGTCGAGCGCCGCCGCGCCAGTTCCCGGCCGGGACCGTCCCGGGAAAGAATCTCCACGTTGTACGAAATCGGCGTCTCGTATGAGCGGCGCACCTCGAAAATGTCGCGCAAGTACACCGCCCCGCCATCCGCGCTGCCGCCGACAATCGCGCCCTCCAGCTCCTGCTCGTTCTTGAACTCGCCGCTCAGTTGCACGAGGAAATTGTGCCCCTCGCCCCGCAGGATGCCGCCGGGGATGACGGCGTTGCGGGCGGCAATGGACCCCATCACGGTGTCCGCGCTGATCTGATAGCCTTCGACCGTCGGAATCGAGAACAACAAATACACCACCTCCGGCACAACGCCGATCCCGGTCACGCGCCCGGCGCCCGGCGCCTGGTACAACTGGTCGCGCAGCTCCTCGGCCAGCATCTCCAGCCGCCGGTAACTGTAGCGCGGAATCGCCCGCGCCCGGATCTGCGGCAGCGGGTCCTCGTCGCCCACCAGCACGAGCGGGTACGGGAAATCCGGGTGCAACGACCGGTCGGCGCCGACCAGCTCGTCGGCAAACCGCTCCAGCAGTTTCTCAATCTCTGCGCGCGCCGATTTCGTCCCGAACTCCGCCAGCATGAACGAATCGCCGGCGCAGACCTGCGCGTCCCAGCCCGCCGCCTCGCGCTGGAGGTACTGGACGAATTTTTGCGACACGACCGCCCGGTAACTGCGCGAGATCGCCGGCGGGAAAAAGGCGACGACGGCCGCCCGTTGTTCCGCTCCGGTTCGGCTGCGGAGTTGCGCGAGCCGGTGGCGCACGAGGTTCGCGCGCGCGATGCATTCGGCGTCGCTGATCGGCGGGCTGGTGATCGCGTACAACAACGTGATCGTGTTGCCGAAATCGGTGTCCAGCCACGGCTCGCCGCAGCCTTGGGGCAGCGACACCTCGCGGAGCTTGGCGCGGAGCTTGTTCCATTCCTCGTCCACGCCCCTCTGGCTCGAAAACAACAGCGACACGTGGATGATCGAGACGCCGTCGCGCGTTTCGGAGGAGATCTCGTCCAGCGATTGCAGCTCGGCCACCTTCTGCTCGATCTTCTTGGTCACGAGCTGTTCCATCTTGATGGCGCCCGCGCCGGGGAAACGGGTCACGATGAGCGCGCGCCGCTCGGGAATCTTCGGGTCCTCCTGCTGCGCGAGCCGGGTGTACGACACGCCGCCCCACACCAGCAACGCCACCAGCATCAGCCACGACACTTCGCGGTGCTGCACAAAATACTCGCTGATGCCGCCTTTCAGTTTGCTGATGGCCTCATTCATCAACCGGCCGCGCCTCCACCGGGGCGCCA
>Ga0194113_10001556_pt1 | contig 31347 bp, 36 predicted proteins | sample TA2MahC200mmetaG_FD_146193 | JGI IMG/M metagenome (GOLD analysis project Ga0194113, IMG submission 146193) | Freshwater microbial communities from Lake Tanganyika, Tanzania - TA2015017 Mahale Deep Cast 200m | ecosystem: Environmental > Aquatic > Freshwater > Lake | place: Tanzania: Lake... | reverse complement strand
GATTTTCTTAAACTCAGAGAAGATCAGGCCTTTTACCGCAGACAGAGAAATAAGTTCATTAAGCCAGTTTACAAAGAGCTCTTCCAGGTTTTCGCTTTTAAGTTTAATATGGAATTTTTGCGGCTTGGTAGCCTTTTGGCCGGGCAATGCTTCAGCGATAATGTCGAAGACTGCCAAGGCAGCATTCCTAAAAATCCCTTCCGGGTCAGAGGCTTTTACACGGATGCCGGTGTCTGCGGTATGCTCTAGGAGTTCGTAATTCTTCGCCAAGGTATAGCGGGACCGGTTCGGCTTTTAATAAGTGGGCCACGAAGGAGTCGAACCTTCGACCTTGTCCTTAAGAGGGACCTGCTCTGCCAATTGAGCTAGTGGCCCTAACCTTTTCGCTTGCATGCCACAGCTCACCCTGCGCTTCCTATTGCTCATGGGGTTGAGCTAGTAGCCCTAGTCTTAACCTTAATTTAAGATATTTATTATATCACAATTTCAAAATTTTGTATCGATTTTACGGCTGAATATGCACGCGGGAATGAACAATTTTTATCTTCCTGCGTCCAGGAGGAGTCGAACCTCCAACATTCAGTTCCCAAGACTGGTGCCTTATCCGTTAGGCGATAGGCGCAAGTTAAATGATTTCGCACTTTTCGCCCAGAATTTCTTTAATTTTCTCCAGCTTCTTTTTTCCGACGGGAGAAACCCCGGGTTCAGCGGTCGTGCGCACCGGAGAGTTCAGCTGTATCTTATCCGGATTTATCCGCTGGATGAGCTCCTTTAGCTTCCTTATATGAGGAAGACCATCATTGATCCCTGCGGCCAGCATCACTTCAAGCCAGACCTTACCACGGAAATCTTTACGTAAAGTCACAAGGCCTTCGATTATATCTTCAAGTTTGATATCCGGTGCCGGACGGTCTATTTTTCTAAAGACCGGTTCAGTAGCCGCATCCAGGGAGGGAACAATGAGGTCCGACTCTCTTAATTCCTGCCTTAGCGAAGCATCCTTTAATAAAGAGGCATTGGTAATTACGGCTACAGGGATATCAGTCATCTGCTTTATCCGGGAGATTAAAAGACCTATGCCGCTATTCAGCGTCGGCTCTCCCGAACCTGAGATGGTAATGTAATTCAGGTCCTTTGCTTCCTGCGCGTTATTGACAAGCCAGAGCTTAAGCTCATCCAGGATATCCCCTATCGGGATGTATTCTTTTCTTTCCAAAGAAAACCCCGCAGTCTCACCCAGCTGACAATAGACGCAGTTAAAATTACAGACTTTCCTGGGGGTGAGGCTCACCCCCAGGGAGAACCCGATCCTGCGCGATCTTACCGGCCCGTATATATAGCGCATAAGCCGAAGCCCTTATTAATGAAGAGGGCGTCACTTTAAAGTGACGCCCATCAACTCTAAAACCGCATTAAATTAACGCAAACTACCTTATTTCCAGGACGCAATTTTGCGAACCGTAGGAATTGGGCACGCAAGAGGTGCAGCGGGGATCATTCACCCAGCTGCCGTCTACCAGGAATTTATACTCGTATCTGCCGGGCTTAAGGTTTACCTTTACGGTCCAGTTGCCCTTGGTATCCTTCTTTGCAGAAAGCCCTTTGGCATCCCAGTTGTTGAATGTTCCGACAAGACTGACCCTTTTTGCCTGCGGTGCGTAAAACTTTAATTCTGTGGGTTTTGCTGCAGCTATTCTCGCCATTTCCCCCTCCTTTTTCATATATAGTTATAGCACAAGAACTTTTAAGCTGTCAAGAAATTTTACACCGCAACTATAGCCAGCCCCTTCCTCCGGGCTAGCGCAACGCTCTCTTCCCTGTCTATAAAAAGGGTCTTCCCGGCTTCGATGGCAAGGCATCTGGCTCTTGAGCGGATAAGATTCTTTACCGTATTCAGCCCTACTACCGGTATATCAAACCTTTTGTCCTGCATAGGTTTACTTACCTTTACCAGCGTAAAACCGCCGCGGCTTAAGCTGCCTGCGCGCCGGATAAGATTATCCGTACCTTCAAGCGCCTCTACTGCCACGATCGCCTTGGATTTTACCGCCACAGTCTGGCCGATATCCAGGAAGGCGATCTCCTTAGCCAGCTCAAATCCGAAATAGATATCCTCCCAGGCGGAAAAATCCGGCTCATTCTCGGTAAGGCTCCCCTTTTTAGGCAGATATTCCTGGATCAGGAGAGTGGAATCCAAGAGCTCGATACCTGACTCTTGTAAGCGGCCGGCTACCGCCCCGAAAATAGTCTCTGCTTTTTTGTCCTTTATGGCACGCAGGAAATCCCGCAAGACAGGATCATCCTCCACCTCGCGGCTGAAAAGGCGGCCCGGGCTGACCTGGCCGGCCATCATCACGCTCTTTATGCCCTCCTGCCGGAATATCTCAAACATCCGGCCGAACTCAGAGAGCCTGAGCCAATAAACCTTATCCGAAAACTTCCTCACCGCAGGCGAAGTATCGCCCTTAATGGCGACCGTCACCACGGAGTAATCCTTTTTCTTTGCCGCACTGGCGACAAGAATGGGGAATTTCCTGTTTCCTGCGATTAATCCTATTTTTTCCACAGGCTTATTTTCGGCAGGAGCCGGCGATGCCGCGCTCTGATTGCTTGATGAAACTAACGAGGTGTAAAAGTTCGGGAGAATGCCCTGACTCTTCTTCGATCTTTCCCACGGCGTGCTTTACGGAGAGGCCGGAACCGAAGAGTATCTTGAACGCGCGGTTAAGCTCATCCATCGCGTCCTTATTAATATTATTACGCCTTAAACCGACGAGGTTCAGGCCGTAAACCCGCGCCGGATGCCCGTCGCAGGTCGAATAAGGCGGGATATCCTGCACTACCTTGGAACAGCCTCCGATAATGGACAGCGTACCGACTTTGACAAACTGATGTATTGCAACCAGCCCGCCGACCACCGCTTTGTCTTCGATAGTGACGTGGCCGGCAAGGGTGCCGTTATTGGCGATGACGCAGTTATCGCTCACGACGCAGTCATGGGCAATGTGCGAATAGGCCATGAAGAGATTCCCGTTTCCGACAACGGTCTTGCCGCCGTCATTCGTCCCGGGATTAAAAGTGCAGTATTCGCGGATGATATTGTCATTACCTATCTCAAGATAAACTTTCTCGCCCTTGAATTTGAGGTCCTGCGGCTGGCTGCCGAGCACGGCTCCGGTAAAAATCTTACAGCCGCTGCCGATGGTAGTATTACCTTCTATCAGGCAATTTGCTCCGATTTCGGTATTTGCACCGATGACCGCGTTATCTCCGATAATAGAATAAGGCCCGACCTTCACATTCTCGGCCAACTTGGCTTTTTTGGAAACTATTGCTGTCGGATGACACTCCATAATTAACCCTCAACCAAAGCGAACATCAGATCCGCCTCTGCCACCACTTTTCCGTCTACAAGCGCCCTGGCATGCACCTGTCCGGTCTTGGATTTAATCTTGCCAGCTTCCACTTCCAGCACCAGGACATCCCCGGGCACGACTGTCTTTCTGAACTTGACGTTGTTGGCGGCCATAAAGAACGCCAGTTTTCCCCGGTTCTCTTCCGGGGCAAGCATCATCACTCCTCCCACCTGCGCCATCGCTTCAATGATCAGGACGCCGGGCATTACCGGCCTTCCCGGGAAATGCCCCTTAAAGAAATAATCGTTGATGGTCACGTTCTTGATTCCGGTAGCGCGCTTGCCTTCTTCGATAGAGACGATCCTGTCCACAAACAAAAACGGCTCGCGGTGCGGCAGGATCTTCATGATCGTCGCTGTATCCAGTTCCTTCTCGCCCTTGAGATGGTATCCGGCGCCGACCCCGCTTTGGGCGTATTTTTCTCTCTGCTGGGCTATTTTCCTGGCTAATTTCAGGTTCAGGGAATGCCCGCTCTTCAAAGCGATGATGCGCGCCTTTATCGGAGAACCTATCAGATACAAATCTCCCATCAAATCCAGGATCTTATGCCGGACAAACTCATCCTGATAGCGCAGTTTGTTCCTGATCACTCCCTCTTTCCCCACTACCAGCGTATTCTCGTAATTTGCGCCCTGCCCCAGGCCCTGATTCTGCAGCTCGCTCGCCTCGCTCTCTAAACAGAAGGTCCGAGCCTTTGCGATGTCCTGGCTGAATACTTCGGGATCCACTCTCAGTTCCAGGTATTCCGTCGACAGCGTCGGATGATTGTATTTAAGGGTGTAGGAGATCCGGAAATCGTCTCCGGGAAGCGCAATGATGCTTGAGCCGTCCTCTTCGACAAAAATAGGCTCTCTGAGCGCAAAGACCTTGCGCTCTTTCTCCTGCTCTCCTATGCCTGCGCCCTGTAAGAGTTCAAGAAAATTCAGGCTGCTTCCGTCCATGCCCGGCACTTCGCAATTATCGATCTCGATGATTATATTGTCTATCCCTGAGCCGGCGAGTGCTGCCATCAGATGCTCGATAGTCTGGACATCGGCTGCGCCGCTTCCGACGCAAGTCCTGCGGGGCGAGCGGGAAAAGGTAAGCACGGAATCTATATTCGCCTTGATGGCCGGCTTTCCCGGCAGATCGACCCGGATAAAACTGATCCCGCTGCCGGATTCTGCGGGCCGGAAGGTCAGCCTGGCTTTTTTGCCCGTATGTAAGCCTATCCCCTCTATACTGAACTCTTTATTGATAGTCTTCTGTTTGTCCATCTTTAGGCCTTGCTCTTTAGCTTCGCCTCTAATTCTTCTATTCTCTCCTGGATCCGGTCTATCTTTTCATAAAGTGCGGGGAGGTTTTGCACGCAGGCGTTGACGCGCCGGGCCTTATCATGGGGCCTCGCCGGATAACCCGAGACCATGGTGTGCGCCGGTACGGACTTGGTCACTCCTGCCTGTGCAGCCAGGACCGCTCCGTCTCCGATCCGGATGTGGCCGACGAGGCCTGCCTGGCCGGCGATAGTCACGCTATTGCCGATAACGGTGCTCCCGGAAATCCCCGCCTGTGCGACGATGATGGAGTTCTCTCCGATCACCACGTTGTGGGCGACCTGCACCAGATTATCGATCTTGGTGCCGCCTCCGACAACCGTCTTTTCAAAGCGGGCACGGTCAATGGTGACATTTGCGCCAATCTCGACGTCATCCCCGATCTCGACTGTCCCGATCTGCGGGATCTTATGGTGCAGCCCCTCGATAGTCGCAAAACCGAAGCCGTCAGAACCGATCACCGTGCCGCTATGGATGATCACGCGCTCGCCTATGGTGATGCGTTCACGGATGGAGACATTGGCGTAGATCAGGCAATCTTTGCCGATCGCCGTATGGTGCCCGATAAATGAACCCGGGTAAATGGTAGTGTTATCGCCGATCTTTACCCCGTCCTCTACCACCACGTAAGGCCCGAGGGAGACATTTTTGCCTAAGGTAACGTCTTTGCCGACTATGGCTGCGGGGTGTATCCCCCGGGGATGGGTAGTCTCGCCGGGAGAAAACATGGAGACTGTCTTGGCGAAGGCAAGCGAAGGATTTTCAACGCGGATGACCGGCCTCTTGGGCGTGTCGCAGTCGCGGCCAACGATGACGCAGGAGGCCCGGGTGTTTTCGATCAGCGGCAGATATTTCGGATTAGCCACAAAAGTGATCTCACCGCGCACTGCTTCCTTTATCCCGGCAACGCCATTGATCAGAGTAGCATCGTCGCCAAGGACCTCGCCGTCGATGAGCCTGGCTATCTCTTTTAACGTCTTCTGCATTACCTGCCGGCTGGCTTTTTGACGTAACCCTTGTTCAGCGTATCGATTATCTTTTCGGTGATATCCAGGTTCTTGACGTTGTAGATCAGAATCCTGTCGTCAAAGACAAAGGTGAAGCCTTCCTTCTCGGCGTGCTGCTTGATGGCATTACGGATATCATCGGCGATGACCTTAGAGTTCTCAAAGTCCTCCTTGCGCAGGTCGGTTTCTTTCTGGCGGCGGAAATCCTCAAGGGCCTTGAACTTGTTCTCAAGGTCCTGCCTCTTTGTGTCCTTCTCCTTGTCGCTTAAGAGGCTGAACTTATCCTGCTGCTGTTTAAAATCGTTGGCCTTTTTGTCGAGCTCCGTCTCAAACTGCTTTGCCTTATTCTCAAGGCTCGTATTATAGTCTTTGGCCTTATTGTATTCGCTGGCAATCTTGATGATATCCACATAGGCAAACTTCTCAGCCCAGGCGGTGCCGGTCAAAAGAATGAGGCCAAAAATCATGCTTGCCACAAACCATAAAGTTTTTTTCATCTCTCCTCCCGTGTGTTGTTTTCCGTTTGGTTAATTTATCGACTAGAAGCCGTGGCTGGCGCTGAAGTGGAACTTGCCGCTCTTCCTCTTCTCTTCGCCAGATTCCTTATCCAGAGGTATGCCGTAGTCCAATACCATTGGGCCGATCGGGGTCTTGATCCTGAAGCCTAAACCGAAGCCGGATTTAAAGCCTCCGGTGTCATTTACTCCGTGGAAATCCTGGGAAGATGCGAAATCCTCTAATTTCGGCCAGACGTTTCCTATATCATAAAAAGCGGCGACTTTCAGGAAATCAAAAAGAGGATAGGTGTATTCCAGGTTGCCTATCAGCATCGAATTGCCGCCCAGCGGATCCTTGGATACCGGGTCGACCGGGCCGACTTTTCTTTCGTCGTAACCCCTGATAGAAGTAGCGCCGCCCGCGAAGAACCTCTCGTAAATAGGCAGATTATCCGAATCGCCGTAAGGTTTGGCTAAACCGACCCTCAACTTGAACTCAAGGGTCGCCTTACGCCAAAGCGGCGTATAGTGGCTGGCGCGGAAATAATATTTTCCGTAATCCTTATCCCCGCCAAACGGACCGCCGGCATACTCAAAGGAATTATAAAAGATGTTGCCCCTGCTGGGTGCAAGCCGGTTATCGCGGTTGTCAAAGGTGAGGTCTGGCGTCACGCTGCTGACGACCTTCTTGCCATACTCCTGCAGGAGGTCGTTAGAAGCATTGGGCGTGATGTCGGTGATCTTTATCTCGTCATGGCGGTATGTGATGCTGGTGGACCAGTAATCGGATATCCTCCTGCCGAGGCGCAAGTCTCCTCCGGTGACCTCTTCATCGTAACCGTAACCCACGTCCTCGTTCCTGTCATGCGTGGTCTTATAGACGTCAAAACCGAAAGAGACGGGATAATCGAAGATCCAGGGGTTGGTGAAACTCAGATTATACCCCTGGCTGATGTTTCCGAGGCTGGCCCTGAAACGCAGGTCCTGCCCCCCGCCGGTAAAATACGGCCAGTTCTTCCAGTCGAAGTTCTTCTGTTCTATCTCCACGAACCCGACGAACTCATCCACGGTGCTGTAGCCGCCCCCAAAACTGAAAGCCCCTGTCTTTGATTCCTTCACATCCACCACCAGGTTCTTTTTATCTTGCGCATCGGTATCTTCGGTATCGTAGCTGATCTCCTCAAAGAAGCCCATGCTCTGCAATCTTTCCTTGCTGCGCTTAAGTTTCGCCCCGTCGAACTTGTCTCCCGGGTGTATGGTAAGCTCTCTGCGCACGACCATATCGCGCGTCTTGACATTGCCGCGGATCTTTATCTTATCCACGTAGGAGATGCCGTGCTCGGTGATATTGTAGACGATATCCACGCGGCCGGTATTGGAATTCAGGGAGGTCGTATCCTGGACCTGGCAGGAGATGTATCCGCGGTCAAAATAAAGGCTCTGGATGTTGGAGACGTCCTGCTTTGTTGCCTCTTCGCTGTAGACCTTTCCCGGAACGCTCTCGGCTAACTGCGCCAGGATCTCTTTTTCCTTGATGTCCTTATTCCCGAGGACCGTGACATTTCCGACCAGGTATTTCTTTCCCTCCTGGATAGTGAAGGTGACCGCCAGCATATTGAGACGGACCGCGTCGGGCTTGACCTCGTATTCCACCGCGACATCCGCGTAGCCGTTCTTGCGGTAAAACGCCTTTATGCGCTCCGCGTCCTCTTTTAATACGTCTTCCTTCATCACGCCGGCGTTAAAAAGCCAGGCGCGCTTGGTCTTGATAAGCTTAACGATGGCGTTGCGGCCGAAAGCGCGGTTGCCCTTGACGAAGATATCCTTTATCTTGATCCTCTTTCCTTCCACGACCACAAACTGCACTGACGCCTTATTGTTCTCTTTATTTACGTCTACCTTATAATCTATGGTCACTTCGGTATAACCGATCTTTTCGTACATCTTAAAGAGGGTGCGGGTGTCTTCGGTGAGGCTGGGATAATCCAGGTACTGGCCTTCCCTGGATTTCAGTTTCTCCTTGATCTTCTGCTCCTTTTCCACCAGCCGCCTGATCCCCGTGAATGAGATCTTCTCGATGAGCGGCCTCTCGGTGACGCTAAGGATTATCTTTACGCCGTCCTTATAGTCCTGGGTGTCCATTTTGATGTCGGTGAAGAAACCCAGGAGATAAAGCCGCTTTATATCGTCGCTGATGACGTTATCCTGATAGGGGCTGCCCACGCGGGACTTCATCTTGGAGATGATGACGTTGGTAGAGATGGATTTGTTACCCTTTACTTCGACGGCTTTGATGATCTTTTCGGGGGCAGAGACACTTGCGGAAGGCACTTGGGGCTCGGCGTGAAGATAAGCTGTCCCCAGGGCTAAAGTAAGAAAAATGCCGAAAATCGCAGTTGCAACTCTTTGCATTATGGTAATTATATACAAATCAAACCGTAAAATCAATAAAAATCTTAATATATTATTCCACCCGCGCGATATTTTCAAAACGGGTGTATTCCTTTATGAAAGCAAGATTCAGCGATATACCGGCCGGGCCGTTGCGCTGCTTGGCGATGATCGCCTCAGCCACGCCCTGATTCTCGGGAGAGGGATTATAGTACTCTTCCCGCAATAACAGCACCACCACGTCCGCATCCTGCTCAATAGCCCCGGATTCGCGCAGGTCCGAAAGCTGCGGCCGGTGCCCTTCCCTGCTTTCTACCGCTCTTGAAAGCTGGCTGATCGCGATCACCGGGACCCTTAATTCGCGAGCCAGGCCCTTGAGGCTACGGGAGATCTCAGAGATCTCCTGCTGCCTGTTCTCTATTCCCGCCGAACCGCGCATCATCTGCATATAATCGAGGATGATCAATTTTATATCATGATGGGATTTGAGCCTGCGCGCCTTGGCACGCAGCTCCATCACCGAGATCGAAGGCGTATCATCGATATATATCGGCGACTCCGATAGTTTTCCTGCGGCGGCAGTCAGGCGCGGCCAGTCAGATACTGCAAGATAGCCGGTACGCACCTTCTGGGCGTCTACCTTGGCGTGCGAACAGAGCATCCTCTGCACCAGCTGCTCCTTGGACATCTCAAGGCTGAATATCGCGGTAGGGATCTTCTCTACTACCCCTGCGTGTTCTGCGATCCCGAGGGCAAAAGCGCTTTTACCCATCGAAGGCCTTCCGGCGATAACGATCAGGTCCGAAGGCTGTAGTCCTGAGGTCTTCAGGTCAAAATCGATGTAACCGGTAGGCAGACCCGTGACATGGGCCTTACGCTGGTAGAGCCGGTCGATGGTCTCGATGCTCTCTTTTACGATCTCCTTCATGGGCAGGTACGTGCCCTCGAACTTGCGGCTGCTGACCTCAAAAATGAATCTCTCCGCGCTATCTACCAACTCGTCGATGTTTCCGTCGCTTTCATAACACATCGAGACGATCCTGGTGGCGTTATTGATCAGGGTGCGCAGGATATTCTTTTCCTTTACGATCCGGACATAATGATTGATGTTGGCTGCGGTGGGGACGGAATTGGCCAGGGAGGTCAGGTAACTTGGTCCGCCGATCTCTTCAAGGAGGCCGCTCTCTTTAAGCTTATCGGTGAGAGTGATCAGGTCAACGGCCTTATTGGCGTTGTAAAGATCAAGGATTGCCTCAAAGATCTTGCGGTGGTTCTCCTTGTAAAAGAAATCTACGTCGAGCGTCTCGCAGGCGCTGGAGATAGCGTCTTCATCCAGGAGCATGGAGCCCAGGACCGCCATCTCGGCCTCCAGGTTCTGCGGGGGGATTTTCTCAGGGGCAGCTTCGTTAGGCATCGTTATTTCTTGACGATCCAGACCTTGACTGTTGCGGTGATATCGGTGTGGAGCCTGACCGGCACTTCATAAATACCGAGGGCTTTTATGGGCTCTTCCAGGTCGATTGCGTTTTTATCCACTTCAAAGCCTTCTTCTTTAAGCGCGGTAGAAATATCCTGCGCGCTGATAGAGCCGTAAAGTTTATCCTCCTCCTGAATAAGGGCGGGGATGGTAAGTGATACCGCGCTTAATCTGCTCTTCAGCGCCTCCGCCTCTTTCTTTAATTTTTCCTGCTGCTGGGTTTTCTTAAGCCTCTCTTCTTCCAGGGTCTTCAGGTTCCCGGAAGTTAACGGCACAGCCAGGCCGTTAGGGATAAGAAAATTGCGGGCATAGCCGTCCTTCACCTTGACTACAGCCCCGGCCTTGCCTATTTTATCGACATCCTGTTTCAGAATGACTTCCATCGGAAGCTCCTAGTTAACGCGTATAGGGCAAGAGCGAGATAAACCTTGCTTTCTTGATCGCCTCAGAGACGCTACGCTGATGCTTGGCGCAGTTGCCTGAGATGCGACTGGAAAGGATCTTACCCCTCTCGGTTATAAAATACTCCAACCTCTTCAGGTCTTTATAATCTATTGTCCTGGTCTTGTCCTGGCAGAAACGGCAGAATTTTTTCCTGGTCAGCACTTCGCGTTTTCTTCCGCCGGTCCTGGCCCTACCTGTCCTAGCTGACGTTTTCATTCTCATTTATCTCTTCCTCACTTTCCTCAAGCCAAGCTGATTCAGTGGTTGGCTCCGGTGTTGATTCCTCTAATTGTCCCGTCTGCGGCTGCCTTGCGCCCGGCTGGCCCAGGAACTGCACGCGCTCGGCCCGGACTTCGATGACATTACGCTTCTGGCCCGAGGCATCCTCCCATGAACGCGACTGCAGCCTTCCCTCGACAAAAACCGGGCTTCCCTTATGCAGGTACTGGTTACAGGTCTCTGCCTGCTTGTTCCAGACTACTGCGGTGATAAAGCAGACCTCTTCCTTCATCTCCTGATTTTTATTCCGGTACCTGCGGTTAACCGCAAGGCGCAGGTTCGCTACCGCCGTGCCCTGGGGCGTATAACGCAGCTCCGGATCCTTGGTCAGGTTACCCATCAGATACACTCTGTTAAAGTTTGCCATAATGACCTCTCTTTTAACTGTGGCTTATGTTTTTTATTTCAGCGCGCTGATCAATACTCGCAGGATATTTTCGTTAAGCCGGTAGATATTCCTCATTTCCTTTATGGATAGGGGCGGCGCCTGAAAGTTCACCAGATAATAGGTGCCCTCATGCTGCCTCTTTATGGGAAAATAGAGCTTTCTCCTCTCCGCCCAGATAGAGGAATCGACCACCTTGCCCTGGTATTTGGCCACGGCATCGTTGATCTGGTTCAGCAGGTTCTTCTTTTCTTCTTCCGACAGGTCAGGTTTGATGATGAACATCGCTTCGTACTTATTCATTCTTCTTGCTCCGGTTAAAAGTGTTCATGGTTTCGGTTATACCTTTTGTCACCCAACTCTCGCAGCAGGAGGCAGCTTCTTCCAGGACCTCCCTCAGTCCGGATCTTTCTTTCCTGTTAAACGCCGTAAGCACGTAATCGGCGGCATCCCTGGAACCGGAAGGCCTGCCGATACCCACGCGCAGACGCGCGAAATCCTGTGTTCCCAGGCTCTCAATGATAGATTGCAGCCCGCGCTGTCCTGCAGCAGAGCCTCCGGGCCGGAGTTTAAGCCTTCCGAACTCAAGGTCCATGCAGTCGCAGACGACCAGAAGGTCATCAATCTTTATCTTGTATTTCCTGGCCAGGTCCTTTACCGCCACGCCCGAGAGATTCATAAAGGTGAGAGGTAAAGCCAGGATCACTTCTTCTGCGCCGATCTTCTCGCGGCAACTCAGGGAAAAAGTCCCGCGGTCTCTTTTAAGGACTGCTTTTGCGCAAGCAACCAAGGCCCTGACTACCTTGAAGCCGATATTATGCCGCGAATCTGCGTAAGCCTCACCGGGATTGCCTAACCCGACTATAAGCTTCACTTCTTCTCTTTTTCCTTGCCTTCTTCGGCTTCGCCTTCAGCCGGGACTTCCTTCTTTTCCTTGATCACTTCCGGCTCCTGAGGAGCTTCTCCTTCCGCAGCCGGCGCCACCACTTCCTCCACCTTCATGGGCGCGGCTACAGAAAAGACTATTGAATCCGGGCTGGTCAAGACTTTAACCGTCGGCGGGATAGCCAGGTCCTTTACGTGGATCGAATCACCGATCTTAAGCTGGCTCACATCCACTTCGATATTCTTGGGGATATTGGTAGGCAGGCACTCGACCTCGATCTCCCAGAGGATATGCTCAAGGGAGCCGCCTTCCTGTTTTACCCCCACAGGCTCGCCCGTTGCCGCAACCGGCACATTGACCTTGATCTCCTTAGTCAGCGAGATCTCGTTAAAATCCACGTGCCGGATATCGTCATGCACGGGGTCATACTGGATCTCCTTGATGAGGCAGGACCTTGCCTTCTCCTTCTTGTCGTCTTTGATCTTAAGGCTCAAGACCACGCCTTCGATACGGTGCTGGTGGATGAGGCGCAGCAGCTCTGAGCGGGACACCTTAAGGGATAGCGCCTCTTTCCCCTCGCCGTAAAGCACAGCGGGGACAAAACCCGCATCCCTGATATCCTTAACCTTTGCCCTGCCTAATTCTTCCCTGATTTGCGCATTCAGTAATATTTCTTCCATATTTTTCCTCTTCTTTTTAATTACAGAAAAATTGATTACGCAGATTAAAATGCAGATTACGCAGATTAGTTGCCGACGAGATAATCTGTGTAATCTCTTTCAAAAAATCTGTGTAATCATAAAAATTTTTAGTCAAACAAGGAACTCACTGATTCCTCGTTGTGTATCCTCTTTATCGCCTCGCCTAAAAGCCCGGCGACGTTCAAAACCATGATCTTAGGATGCTTCTTATGGTCCTCAATCGGAATGCTGTCGGTGATGATCAGTTTCTCCAGGTCTTTGCACTTATCCACGCGCTCTACCGCCGGGCCGGATAAGACGCCGTGCGATATCGCAGCCTGGATGCTCTTTGCCCCGGATTTTTTCAGGGCCTCTACCGCCTCGATAAGGGAACTGCCGGTGGCAATGAGGTCGTCGACAATGATAATATTCTTTCCTTCCACCTCACCGAGAATATGCATCGCTTCGGCCTTTTCCGGCGAGATGCGCCTTTTATCGATGATCGCAAGGCCCGCAGAGAGCCTCTTGGCATAAGCCCTGGCCATCTTGATGCCGCCCACATCGGGCGATACAACGACCATATCTTTAAGGTTGAGTCCGGAGAAATATTCCTGAAATACTCCGATGGCAAAAAGGTGATCCAGCGGAATATCAAAAAATCCCTGTATCTGTCCGGCATGCAGGTCCATGGTCAGGATCCTGCTTGCGCCGGCAACTGTAAGCAGATTCGCCACCAGTTTCGCCGTGATCGGGACCCGGGGCTGGTCCTTCCTGTCCTGCCGGGCATAGCCGAAATAAGGCATCACTGCGGTGATCCTCTGCGCCGATGCGCGTTTAAGCGCATCAATCATGATCAGGAGCTCCATCAGGTTATCATTCGGCGGAGGCGAGGTCGGCTGTACCACAAAGACGTCTTTGCCGCGCACGTTGTCGTTGATTTTAACGCGGATCTCTCCTTCGCTGAACCTGGTGATCAGCGCGTCGGATAAATTGACCTTCAAATAAGCACAGATCTTCTTAGCCAACTCCGGATGCGCATTGCCGCTAAAGATCATTGCTCCGTCTTTCATCTCTTACCTCGTCTTTTTTTAAAGGCCTTTGCCGGAACCCCGGCCACAGTCTCACCGGCCGGGACATCCCTAGTCACTACGCTTCCTGCGCCGGTCCTTGCCCCCCTGCCAATCTTTACCGGAGCCACGATCACGGTATCGGAACCGATAAACGCCCTGTCGCCTATCGCGGTGAGGTTCTTCTTCTTCCCGTCGAAATTGGCGACGACCGTGCCGGCGCCGACATTGACATTGCTGCCGATACGGCTGTCTCCCAGATAACCGAAATGTTTGGCTAAAGTTTTGGGGCCAAGCTTTGAACGGACGGTCTCAAGGAAGCTGCCTGCCGATACGTTATCGCAGAGTTCTGTCCCTTCGCGCAGACGCGCAAAAGGCCCTACTGAACAGCATTTTCCAATTTTAACATTTCTTTCTATGACTGTAAAGGGATAAATCACGGTGTCCTGCCCTATTCTAGTGCCAAAGGCGATATGGCTGGTGGCCGGGTCTACGATAGATACGCCATGCTTCATAAACTCCTCATTGATCCTGGACTGCATCAGGCGGTTTGCCTTGGCCAGCTCAACGCGCGAGTTTATGCCCATAGCCTCATCGATATCGGATAACTTTATCCCATCGATCAGGCCCTTATTTTTATACAACAGGCTGATGCAATCAGTAAGGTAGTATTCCTTTTTGCGGTTATTGGGCCGCACATTTTTAAGTACGGCATCGAGGCTCTTTTTATTAAAACAGCTGATGCCGGTATTGACCTCCCTGATCTCTTTCTGGAAATCATCCGCGTCTTTCTCTTCGACGATACCTGCGATGCTTGAATATTTATCCCGCAGGATCCTGCCATAGCCGGCGCACTTTTCGGGTGTCGCGGTTAAAAGCGTGGCATCGGCATTGCCCTGGATATGGTAATCCAGGAGTTTCTTTACGGTCTCCTTCTTTAATAGCGGGGTATCGCCGTAGAGGATGACTACCGTACCCTGAAAACCCTTCAAAGCAGACAGCCCGGTCTTTACCGCGTCTGCCGTGCCCAACAGTCGCTTCTGGATCACCGGCTTTATCCCGGCCCGTAAATATTTTCTCACTTCCGCGTGCTTAAAGCCGAGTACCGCGACAGTACGCTTGATGCATAGCTGCTCTGTCAGGTCTAAGACATACTCCAGCATCGGGCGTCCGCAGACAGGATGCAGGACCTTGGGAGTGCCGGATTTCATGCGGGTGGACTTTCCCGCGGCTAAAATTATACAAGCGATTTTTTTATTCATGGCTTAATGCCCGACTCTTCTTAATTTTATCCGGATCGTTTTTTGACGGCTCGTCAAGACCTTATCCGCCAACTCATTCATCAACCTAATGCCTTCCAGCTTTTTCTCGGCGGATATCTTAGCGCCCTTCAAGATCTTTTCTTTTTTCGTTTCCCACGTAAACATTATTTTAAGCCCCTCGCTTGCCTTATTGCTTTAATATCCTCTAAATCTTTACCTCTTCCTGAAGCCTTCTTCATCTTTATGAATTTCCTGGGCGAGATAACCTTAAGGCTTAATGTCCCGACTTTGATCTCCAGGGCATCTTTTATAGCCTCATCGAAACCAACGGACGAATCAATAACGATATCCACCTCTTCATAGCTTCTTTCGCCTTTATAGAAATTAAATGCTTTCATGTGTTTGTTCTTTATCCAGTCTTCTCGCGTCAATTTATCTGCTATCCTGATGGGGTCTACTGGCTGCTTAACATGATAACCGGCATCCTTCAGGATATTAACCACCTTAAAAAGATTATTGTCCGACATCTCGACAAGAATATCCAAATCAAGGGTATTGCGGTAACCGCCGAGAAGATTAAACGCGACGCCGCCGACAAGCACATACTTCACTTTCTGCTTCTGGAATTCCCGTAATATTTCCTCGTAGAGTATCATAAATTAACGTTGCCCGGCATGGATTCGAACCATGACGCTCAGACCCAAATTCTGATGTGCTACCATTACACTACCGGGCAGAATTAAGTTCGAATCTTTACCGTCACCTCCCTGCTCGCTTCGCTCGCAGGGACTTCGCTATACAAAAACATTTGGCGCTCGTCAAAACGCCGGGCCTCTTGCCTTCTCCTGCTCGTATGCCTCAAGGATCTTCTTCTGCAGGTATTCCCTGAAGGATTGCGTGATCGGATGGGCGATATCCTTATGCTCTGCCTGGGCGCCGGCTGCCGCTGCCTCCGCCTCCATAGGCCTTGCCGCAACAGGCAGCTGTCCGCCGCACTGATTGCAGTATTTAGAGCGCAGCTCGTTCTTAAAATTGCATTTGGGGCAGGGCTGCTTCACTTTGCGGCTGGGCATGGCGATAAACAGGCCGTTTGTGCCCTCGATAATCTTTATGTTCCTGACCACAAAGGCGTTGTCAAAGGTAACGGTAGCGTATGCCTTGAGCTTCTTATCCGCTGAATCCTTAAGTGTCACTCTGACTTCTGTTATCTCCATGAGCATGCCTCCAGTGTTGTCAGCTAAACCGTCCGGGCAATAAAGGTGCGCCAGGATCTGTTCCTGATCTTGCTTCTTAAGAGCAGCGCCTCCTTTCTGGAAGGAACGATGCCAAATACTGCCGGACCGCTTCCGGACATCAGGATTGTCTTAAGGCCGTACTTCTCGAGCGTATCTTTAACCGCGCCAACCTCTTGATAGAGGCCGGCAGTCACCGGCTCAAGGCTGTTATAAACATACCTGGAGAGCCCCGCTACGGTAGTTTCTTTTAACGCGGAAGTCAATATTTTAACATTGTATTTAGGCGGTGTCAACCCAGAAAACTCATCCCACTTTCGATATATCAGGGGGGTGGAAACCTTGATCCGCGGCACTACGATGATGTGCCAAAAGCGCACTCTTGTCAGCCCGCTCAGGGGCTTTACCCTCTCTCCGCGGCCGCTTCCGGAGGCAAAAGGAGCGTCATGAACAAAGAAGGGCGCGTCGCTGCCTATTTTTGCCGCAAATCTATCCAGGGTATTTACGGAGATCCCCAGTTTCCAGAGCCGGTTCAGGCCCACAAGCACTGCCGCGGCATTACTTGAGCCTCCTCCCAGGCCCGCAGCCACCGGGATATGCTTGATAAGCGTGATATCTACGCCGCAATCCGGCCTGAATCTATCCCTTAGCAGGGCTGCGGCGCGGCAACAGAGGTTTGTCTCATCTTTGGGGACTTCGGCGCTATCCGAAATAATCCTGATCTTGCGGTCCCGTCGGGCTTTAAGGATTATGGAATCGCAAAGGTCTATCCTCTCAAAGAGAGTCTTCAGGTTGTGGAATCCGTCTTTACGCCTGTTCAGGACCTGTAAGTAGAGATTGACTTTTGCGTAGGACTTTAGGGTCAGAGTGTCCACTTAAGAGAGGTTTAACCAATAGCGGCGAGGACCGCTTTTTCGATATCGCTGCTGGTGAGATTGTATTCTTTGAGGAGCTCGGCAGGCTCTCCGGACTGGCCGAACCTGTCCCTGATCCCTACGCGCATCACCCTGGTAGGGTAATTTTCCGCCACCACTTCATCGATGCTTGAGGCCAGGCCGCCGATTACCGAATGCTCTTCGCAGACGACCATGGCCCTGGTCTCTTTGGCTGCCTTAAGAATGACCTCGCTGTCCAGCGGACGGATGGTGTGGATGTTGATCAGGCGCGCCCTTATGCCTTTGGATAAAAGGCTTTGCACTGCAACGAGCGCTTCAGAGACCATGATCCCGCAGGCAAAGATAGCCACGTCATCGCCCTCGGTGATGACCTGGGCTTTCCCGAGTTTAAACTCCCCCTTATTCTCTATTGTCGGCACCTTCGGCCTGCCCAGGCGCACATAAAACGGCCCCTTATTTTCAAAAGCGGCGATCACGGCATCCCGTGTCTGGGGCCCGTCGCAGGGGACAATGATCTTTATATTGGGGATCACCCGCATCAGGGCAATATCTTCCAATGCCTGATGCGTGGCCCCGTCGGGGCCTACGGTGATGCCGGCGTGGGTGGCGACGATCTTGATATCAAAATTACTGTAACTGACGGAGTTCCTTACCTGGTCCCAGGCCCTGCCGGTGGCAAAGACCGCGAAGGTGGAAGCAAAGACTGTCTTTGAGCAGCTGGCAAGCCCTGCGGCCGTAGCCATCATGTTCTGCTCCGCCACCCCGAAATTGAAAAACCTGCCGGGAAACTCCTTGGCAAAGAGCCCGGTGCGGGTGGAGCTTGAGAGGTCGGCATCCAGGACAACGATATCCTTATGCTGCTTGCCCAGCTCTATCAGGGTCTTGCCGTAGACGTCTCTTTGATACAGCATCTCAGCCATGTTTTATTCCAGTTCCCTAAGGGCCTTTTCCGTCTCTTCTTTAGTAGGAGTACGGCCGTGGAAATCGCAGACATTCTCCATGAAAGAAACACCCTTGCCCTTGACGGTGCGGGCGATAATGATGCTCGGTTTAGCCTTCACCGAACGCGCCTCGTCATATGCAGCAAGGACCTCTTTCATATTGTGCCCGTCTATTTCTATGGTGTGCCAGCCAAAGGCCTGCCACTTGGCAGCCAGCGGCTCAAGCTCCATTATCTCGCAGGTCTTTCCGTCGATCTGGAAGCGGTTGTAATCAAGAATGGCGGTCAGGTTATCGCATCTATAGTGGCTTGAGGCCATGGCTGCCTCCCAGACATTGCCTTCCTGGATCTCGCCGTCGCCCATCAGCACATATACGCGATAGGGCTTTTGGTCGATCTTCGCTGCCAGGCTCATCCCCAGAGCGACCGAAAGCCCCTGTCCGAGTGACCCGGAAGCCACGTCTACTCCCGGAGTGCGCCTGTCCGGATGCCCCTGCAGGATAGAGCCGAGCTGCCTGAGGGTCATGAGTTTGTCTTTAGAAAAATATCCCGATTCTGCCAGCACCGCATACCAGAGCGGGCAGCAGTGGCCTTTGGACATATGGAACCTGTCCCGGTCCTGCCAGTGGGGATCTTTGGGATTGTGCCGCAGGACGCCGAAAAATAACGCGGTGATGAGGTCAGTGGCCGAGAGGCTTCCGCCGGGATGGCCTGAGCCTGCCTTAGCCAGCATCTGCACGATCAGCCTGCGGACCTCTTTTGCCTTAGCTTCTAATTCTTTAATTTGCGCGTCAGTATACCCCATAAAATTACTAGTTACTAGTCCCGGTCTTTTTCAACTTCTCTGCCACCTTCTCCTGATCCGGATCCAGTTTCAGGGATTTCTCCCAGTTCAGTTTCGCCTTTGCCGGGTCATTGAGCTTCAGATACGCGTCCCCCAGGTGGTCATAGACTACCGGATCCTCGATAAGAGCACTTGCCTTTTCTAATTCTTTGAGCGCGTCTTTGTATCTGGCCTTCCTGAAATAGACCCAGCCCAGGCTATCCACATAAGCGCCGCTATTCGGGTCAAGCTCAAGGGCCTTGCGGATCAGCTTCTCCGCCTGATCCAGGTTCTTATTCCTGTCGGCATAAAAATATCCCAGGTAATTCAGGGCCTCGTGGTAATCCGGCTTCAGCTCAATGGCCTTTTTAAGCTGCGCCTCAACCTTCTCTTCCTGCTTCAGCTCATCGTAGATGTTCGCCAGGTAAAAATGCGCTTCGGCATCTTTCGGCGAAAGGTCTAAGATGAACCGGAAGGTCTTTTCGGCTTCGGGGAACTTCCTCTGTTGCAGGTATATCGAACCGAGCCCCTTGTAGATCTCTACGTTCTCCGGCTGCGCCTTGGAAGCGTTCTTCAGGGCGGATTCGTACTCCCGGGTGGCTAAATCATTTTTTCCCTGAGCGGAATAAAGGATAGCTAATATCGCATGCGGCTCTATGGCGTCGGGATCAAGCCCGGAGGCTTTTTTGAGTTCTTCTACTGCAGCCGGGATATCGTTCTTCTTTATGTAGGCGGAGGCAAGGGAGAGATGGATCACCGCCGCGTCATCCTGCTTCAGCGCCTGCCGGTATTCCTCGATCGCCTTGTCGATCTCGCCCAGATCCTCGTGGTAGACTGCCATGATGTAGTGGCTCAGGGCGAGCGAAGAACTCTTGTCAAAAGCAACCGCGGCAGTCGTTACGGCAAGCAGCGCGGTCAGGCACAAAAAAACCGCTAGTGCGATTCTCTTAAAGCGAAAAACCATTGATTTAATGTAAGGGATGTTTTGAAGAGGCCGGCCCCAAGGGGTTAACCCCAGGCTCTCTTCTTCAGATGACGAAGACGACGGCGCATCTTTTTTCTTTTATGCGTCCTGATCTTCCTTCTTTTTCTTTTTCTGCCGCAGGGCACTTCAGTTACCTCCTTGAACGAAGCGTTGCGTTCACCGTGTACCGTTTACCGTGTACCGTAACGGTAAACGGTAAGCGGTTAACGGTAAACGAAACTAGTAAATTACTTTATTCAGCGGATACTCTATGATCCCCTGGGCTCCCGCCTTTTTTAATTCCGGGATCAATACCCGCACCACCTTCTCGTCAATGACCGTCTCAACCGCCACCCAGGCGCTCTCGGAGAGGCTTGAGATCGTCGGCCTTTTCAGCGCGGGAAGTTTAGATAATACCTTCTTCAGGTCCGCCTTTTTTACGTTCATCTTCAGGCCCACCTTGCGCTCGGCAGCGATCGCGCCCTCCAGGAGCAGGGCAATCTCTGCGATCTTGGCCTTCTTCCATTTATCCTTATAGGAATCTTTATTAGCGATAAGCCAGGTGGTGGATTCGCAAAGTGTCGCGATCTCAACCAGTTTGTTCGCCCTCAGGCTGCTGCCGGTCTCGGTCAGCTCCACAATGGCATCCACAAGGCCGGCATTCACTTTTACCTCAGTAGCGCCCCAGCTGAACTCCACATCCGCTTTCACCTTGTTTTTGCGCAAGAACGCTTCCGTGACCTTCACCAGCTCCGTAGCGATGCGTTTACCGTTAAGCTGCTTCACGGATTTTATGCCGGAACCCTGCGGCACGGCCAGGACCCAGCGCACCTTGTTCAGGCTTTGCTTCGCGTAGGTCAGGTCTGTGACGCGCACTACGCTTGAGCCATTTTCTAGGACCCAGTCATTTCCGGTGATGCCGCAATCCAGGGCCCCGTCCTGTACATAGCGGGACATCTCCTGGGCGCGCAGGAGCACGGGTTTGATCTCAAGGTCGTCTATCGACGGAAAATACGATCTTTCCGAAGGCAAAGAAACGTTAAAACCCGCCTTCCTGAACATCCGGAAGGTCGCTTCCTGTAGGCTGCCCTTGGGTAAACCGAGTTTTAGGACCTTACTTTGCATTTTCAATCATCCTTTTTGTTTCAAGCTTTGTATTCGGGCGGGAATAGACCTTCCTGCTTTTTCTTACCCGCGTAGCCGGGTTGATCGCCCAGGCCTTCCTTATCTTAATAGGCTTCTTCCGCACGAGCTTTTATTATAAGGGTAAGGCCCGCCCTTGTAAAGAAAAATTATATTACATATAGGTATAAGCGACATTTTTATAGCTGGCCATACCATTTTTCTCGCTCAATGAGTTTCGCTTCCGGGCTTTGTTCGCGTGCGAAAATTTTTGCCGTCTGCTTCGGTTTACGGCTCACTTTCGGGCTGGATGCTAACGAAAAGGCCTCGTCCTCTCGTTCGCCGTAATTCCTTGCAGACTGAAGCTATAGAGTGGCCAAAAATTTTCTAATGCACGCTCACAAACCCTCCAGCAAAACTCAGTGAGTAGCTAGATATTGCTTTTAGCGGGTGGCTTGGCCTGCATCTTGCCTTGTCGGACGGGCAAGTGCCCGCCTTCTGCGGGGCAGGGCCCGCTAAAACTGCTATCCATGGTAGTAGAAAATTATGTTGCGGTTTCTGCGCTTTAAACTATAATAAACCCTTAAAAGGAGCTTAGTATGCTTAAAAAACTACGCAACAAAAAACTACAGAAAAAGATCTGGATCATCCTGTTGATCTTCATTATGCCCGCCTTCGTCCTCTGGGGCTTAAGCAGCGCGGTGCGCAGCCGCAGGCAGGATGCCTCCGGCGCAAAATCCACCGGCAGGAAGGTCTCGGAAACCGAATATAACGACGCGCTGGATGCGGTGAAAAACATGGCGATCATCCAGTTCGGGGATAAGTTCAACGAGGTCTACAGGGCCCTGAACCTGGATGACCAGGCCTGGGAGAGGCTCATCCTGCTGCATGAGGCAAAGAAGCTTAAGGTCAGCGTAAGCGACAAAGAGGTGATCGAACTGCTTGAGAGCTACCCCTTCTTCCAGAGGGACGGTGAGTTCGACGAGCGCACTTATAACGAGATGCTGCAGTATGTCTTCCGCACGCAGCCGCGCGTCTTCGAAGAACAGACCCGCCAGAACATCATGCTCTCAAGACTATTCGAGAAAGTAACCGGTAAACTCACCCTTAGCGACCGCGAGGTCCGCGAAGAATACCAAAAAGCCAACGAGCAGATAAGCGTATATTATATCGCAAGCCTCCCCGCAGATTTCGCCAAGAACATCAAGCCTTCCGAAGAAGAACTAAAAGGGTTTTTTGAAAAAAATACGCTGCAGTTCAAGCAGCCGGTCTCCTTTAACCTTGAATACATCGTTGTCGACAGCGAGGAAAAGACCAAAGACGCCTACGGCCGCCTGAAGAAAAAGGCTGACTTCAAGGCGGTGGCTAAAGAAACGGGGCTGCAGGCAAAGGAAACCGGATTCTTCGCCCAGACTGACCCTATCCCCGGCATCGGGTGGTCACCCGAGATCCTGGGGCTGGTCGCCACCTTAAAGACGGGCGAGTTCACCCAGCCGATCCATACCGAAGACAATTATTATATCCTGAAGATGAAAGAGAAAAAGGAATCCTTTATCCCGGACTTCAAGGAGATCGCCGAAAAGGTAAAGAATGCCTACATAAAAGCCGAGTCTGAAAGGCTTGCCCGTGAAAAGGTCGGAAAGTGCCTTGAAAACATCAGGCAGATGCAGGCAGGCGGCGCTAAATCCGCAGATTTTAACAAGGCCGCAAAAGCAGCCGGATTAAAATCGGATGCCACCGGCCCCTTCAAATACAGAAGCTATATCGAAGGGATAGGTTCTTCGGATGAATTGTGGACTGCTGCGAATAAACTGGAGGCTGATGCGGTAAGCGGAGTGATAGAGACGCCTTCGGGTTTTTATATCGTGAGGTTGAAAGAGAAAAAAGCGATAGACGAGAAAGAATTCGAAAACCTCAAAAATTCCTTCGGCGAAGAACTGCTGCAGCGCAAGAAACAGGAATACTTCTCGAAATTCCTCGAAGAACTATCCCGCAAAGCGGGATCCCGCCTTCCCTGACATAGCTTATTCTACCTTGATCGCGGCTACCGGGCAAAGCTGAGCTATCTCTTCCAGGTTATGGAGTGAACAGCTGTGCGCCTTCACGTGGGCGATACCGTCACCCTGCACCTCAAAGACCTCGGGGCAAGACTGTTCGCACAGGCCGCAACCGACGCAAGTAGAGACATCCACCTTTACTTTAGCCATTTCTAAGAGCCTCCGTTAAATATCCCCTGGATTACCTCTCCATCAGGTTCTCAAACATCTCTTCATGCGTCACTTCTTCGGAGAGGATGTGGGTGATCAACTGATAGGTGACATTATCCTTACCGAGGGTCTTCTTGGCGATCTTGTTGTAGACCTCGATCGCCCCTGCCTCCGCCTCGGTGACAATGCGGATGATGCGGTTGATGTCCGCGGTATTCTTCGGCGGCATCAGATACGGATTGTTGGCATTCTTCTCAAGCTCCATCGGGTTTGCCGGAGGCATATCGCCTAACTTCACGATCAGGTCCGCCAGCTCCGTCGCATGCTCCAGCTCGTCTTTGGCGATCTTCATCAAAAACTCCGAAATATCCTCGTATGCGCGTCCGGAAACTATCTGGGCCATATACCAGTAAAGGTAATATGCCAGCCATTCGTCACAATAAGCCTTATTCAAGTCCTTTACCAGGTCCTTAAGGCTCAGATCCACTATTGCCCTTGCCTGTTTTCCCATCCCGCACCTCCTTTAATATTATGTTTATTACCCGTCAAATCCGAAATACTAAATATGAAATCCTAAACAAACCCTAAATCAGAAATTCCAATGTTCCAAACAGGTAAGTTTAAAATTTGGAAATTGGAATTTAGAATTTGTTTGGGATTTATACATTAGGATTTAGGATTTGAACTTCTTACGTTACTACTTCTTTACTGTGTAATCTTTTGTTGCACTTGCTCTTCTACCTTTAAATTATACTTCTGTATATTATTATCGGCGACGGCCTGTATCTTTCTGATCTCTTCGGGGTCGGCTAAGAGGTGCTTGAATCTGCCTTGAGATTTAAGATACTCCTCTACCGGTTTAGGCGTGATCTTCCTTGGGATCAATACGCCATTTTCGTATTCGATGATCGGGTAAAGCCCGGTCTCAACAGCCAGTTTTGCGACCTGAAGCGTCTGTTCGGTCTCATAGCGCCAGCCCAGAGGGCAGGGCACGTGTATCTGAAGGTATTTAGGCCCCTTTATCGAGAGCGCTTTTTTCACCTTGCGCTGCAGGTCGGGAATAAAGGCGACGGTGGCGGTAGCCACGTAAGGGATGCCGTGCGCTGCGGCGATGTCCGGCATGGGTTTTTTCGGACGGACATTACCCGCGGAGCATTTTCCGACGGGGCTGGTAGAAGTGCTGGTGGAAAAGGGGGTGAGGCCGCTGCGCTGCACGCCGGTGTTATGAACCACAATACCGTCAGCGATAAAATTGTGCTCATCCTCTACCCTTAAATCCAGGGTCGGCTCTATACCTTTTGACTCTATACTTATCACTTCTTCGGTCTGGAAAAATTTATTGTCAATTAGAAAATCCCGGTAGCGATACTGTGAAGGGTACTTCTCTATCTGGGCTTCTTTCTTTTTGCTGAAGCAAATATAGCCGTATCGGGAATCCGCCAACAATTCCCTGGATACACAGAGTGTACCCTTTTTCTTTACTTGCATATGAATTTTTCCTACCCGGTAGTTTAAGGTTTGGGTCAACAGGCGCAGGCGCTGAAGAAGAGCGGGATTTGCTGAAACATACCTTTTACTTCCTCTGCAATCATATCCGTCAGCCAGCATCATGCCTTCGACAAATGCCTCTCTCTGGTCTTGCGGAAGCGTAAATACCCACCCGGGGACAGTTTTATTCTTTGCGCCCTGGCCCAACCCCAGCGTATCAATAAACTTTGCCAGATTAATCGAATTAATATAGACATAATCCTTATGCATAGATACCTTGCTGGCAAATATTCTCTGATGCAAATCAACTAAAACTTCTCTTGCCTTTTTGCCTTGGGGCAGGGCAAAACCTATTTCTCCCCTGTTGCTCCTTCTCCAGCCATCGCCAACAAATATCCCCAAATATTTCATTAACTCAACACTAGATTCCCCTGGCAAATTTATCTCGTTAATTTTATTCACCTTAAAATCCCCTCTTTCCACTTTTTCAACTTGTGGAAATTTGAAGGGCTTACCGCCATTTAAACTCTTTAATGTTACTACCCTGTCACCGGCCCCTACATCTTCGAGGGCCTTCCAAACCAAAGCGTTTTGTCTGCCCCGGCCATTCCTTTGCAAAACCAGGAAAGGATGATTGGCTGTTGCTTTTATAGTGTGGTGAAGGGTTTTCAGCTCAAAGACTTCTTTTCTGCCATTATCAAATACGCCGCTGCATTTTTTAATTACTAACTGGTGGGTTTTTTGATCAAAGACATAAACTTCATCTCCAACTTTGACCTCGGTTATCTTTTTAAGCCCGTCTTTAGTCAAAATTAACGATGAGGTGCTCAAGCAGTTCATATAGGCCTCATTATCGTAGCAGACATAAAGGATATCGTGGCCGCGCTCAAGCATGCCGGAGAGCGCCTGCAGGCCGATATCCGCCGTGCCTCCGTCTCCTGCCTGGGCGATCACGTTAACGGATTCTTTCTTGCCTAAATATTTTAAGGCTGCCTCGACTCCTGAAGCGACTGCCGCGGCATTCTCAAAAAGCGAATGTATCCAGGGCACACCCCAGGCAGTCTCCGGAAATTTCGCGGTGAATACCTCAAGGCATCCGGTATTATTCACGACGATAGTATCGGGGCCGGCAGCCTCGATGACTATCTTTGCTGCGATCGCCTGTCCGCAGCCGGCGCAGGCCGTATGCCCGGGCTTAAATAACAGGCTATTCTCCATATGACTCCTTAAGCAGTTCGGGCTTGAGGTCTATAAACTCGTTGTTCACTTCTTTCTGGTTCAGTTTCAGGAAGACCTCTTTGACCGTCTCGGGGGTGATGTCCCTGCCGCCTAGCCCTGCGACAAAACTGCTGATCACCTTGGGGGATTTTTTCTTGCCGCAGAATGCCCCCTTGATCTCGGCTGCCAGCGGCGGATAGGCGCCTAAGGAGACTGCCTTATCCAGGATCCCGACCTTCGCTACGTCTTTGAGGCTATCATAGATCCTCTGGTAAGGAAATGGCCGGTAAGAGATGACTTTGAGGAGCCCGACCTTCTTTCCTTTTTTCCTTAATTCATCAACCACTTCCTTGACCGTGCCGCAGACACTGCCCATAGCCACGATCACCTTTTCGGCATCCTTGACCATATACTCTTCTATTAAGCAATCCTTATAATCCCGGTTAAATACGGATTTGAACTCAGCGCTTACCTTGGGCAAGAGCTTGAGCACATCCTTCAGGGTCTCTTGAAGGGCAAAACGCGTCTCCAGATAATAATCCGGATCAGCCAGTAATCCCATACTGACCGGTTCAGCCGGGTCTAATTTATAAAGGGCTTTGTAGGCGGGAAGGAACTTATCTACCTGGCCCTGTTCGGGCACATCCAGCGGCTCCATGCCGTGGGTAAGGATAAAACCGTCCATGCAGACCATTACCGGAAGCATAATGGACTTGTCCTCGGCGATCCGGTAGGCCATCAGATGAAAATCCGCCACTTCCTGCAGGTTCTCGGCGTAAAGCTGGACCCAGCCGGCATCGCGTAGCGATAAAGAATCCTGCTGGTCATTCCAGATATTGATGGGCGCAGAGACCGCGCGGTTGGCGCAGGTCAAAACCAGGGGCAGGCGCATGCCGGCGATGTTGAAGATCACCTCTCCCATGTAAAGGAGGCCTTGAGAACTGGTAGCGGTGTAGCTGCGTACCCCTGTGGCCACTCCTCCCAGGACTAAAGAAGCCGCGGAATGCTCGCTCTCCACATTCACAAACTGTGCCGAGAGCTCGCCATTATTGACCATGGTCGCCAGCTCTTCCACGATGTGCGTCTGGGGAGTAATAGGGTAGGCTGAGATGACTCCCGGCTTGCATAATTTTACTATCTCGGCGACTGCGCGCGAGCCTTCCAAAAGCTCCTTCACTTCTTTTCTCCTTCGGCTTCTGCTTCTTCTATCATGATGATATCGCCCTTGGGGCAGACCAGGGCGCAGAAACCGCAGCCCTTGCAGTAAGCATAATCACAGGTGAAGGTATTCTTCTCTTTACCTTTAATACAGGCCTCGGGGCAGATAGTCATGCACATCCTGCAACCGACGCAGTTCTTCTGCAGGAACTTGGGGCGGAGTTTCACTCTCCAGGCTCCGGTCTTATCGCCCTTGGATTTGACCGGTTTGATCACTAATGGCCCGTACATTTTATCCTTTTAAGAGCTTATGTTTAACGTAATCGTAACCCTGCTTAATCGCCTCTAAATTACCTTCCATCGCCTTTCCACTAAAGCGAATCCTTATCACTTCCAGGACTGTCTCAAGCTTTAGTTCTCCGGTCGCCGCGGCATAGGCGCCGATCAAAGTAGTATTGCCCAGGGGCCTGCCGATAGTCTTTAAGGCGATATCGCTTGCTGGAACCAAAAAGACTTTCTGAGAAGGCTTCATCTTCGGCAGCTCCAGCTCCTCTTTTTCGTTAATGATTGCAACGCCCTTCTCCTTAAGCCCCGAAAAACAGTTGTAGCCGCGCATCAAGGTGGCATCCACGATCAAGACAAAATCCGGTTCGTAGATCTGGCTTCTTAAGCGCACCGGCACATCGTCCACGCGCACAAAGGCGTTCATGGGAGCACCCATCCGGGCAGCGCCGAAATGCGGGAAGGCATAGGGGAACTTATCCTCTTTAAAATAGGCATAACCCAGAAGTGCGGCGGTAGTGATAGCGCCCTGTCCGGCGCGGGCATGGATTCTGATCTCTTTCATTTCGCTCCTCTATAATCCAAAACGGGTAGTATCATATAACTTTTAAGCCAGATTGTCAAATAGTTTATTAAATGAGCAGACAACTTACGGAACGTGCTTTAGCTGAGTGAACGTAAGTTGTAGCTGTTTTGTTTAATTACATTCAGCGTCTGCGAATTTACCCCGCCCTTGCACGCAAGGGCGGGGCTAAAGTGCCCTCTCAAGGCGCGCGGAAGTCAGAGATAAGACCTCAAGGATCCGGACAGCCTTCTCTGTTTCCAGCGTCCCCAGGCCGCAGGCCGGGGAGATCAGGAGCTGATCCAGTAAGCGCTGCCTGTCCAGGCCCTTCTTTGCCAATATATCAATGGCCTCAAGGATCTTTGCGCTTAGCGCCTCCGGAGTCTCGCTGCCGCTAAAGCTCTGCGTAGGCACGATCCCCCAACAGATAAACCCACCCCTTCCAAGGAAGGACTTAAGCTCCGGTGCGTAGAGCAGGAACTTTTCCAGGAAATCAAAGGCGTCAAAGCTGATAATATCCAGGCCCTTGATCTCGGCCAGCATTGACCAGTCAGTATTTCCGCAGCAATGTAAGCCCAGCATCACCTTGGCCTGATCTTTGATGCCCGAAGCCAGGTCAGAGAGGCTCCTGACCACGTCCTCGCGGTTGATGGGAGTGTATGCCGAACCGAAGGCCCCCAGGTAAGGCTCATCGATAAAAATGATGATCTGCTTGCCGAACTCTTTAAAAAGGTTGACCTGCCAGAGCGCCTTCATTGCCAGGGCTTTTATGGCTACCTGAGAAAATACGGCATCATGCAATAGCGAGCCGCCGGATTCATCCTTGACGCTGGCCAGGAAACTGAATGGCCCGACGATCTGGCACTTTATCGCTTCTATCTCATTTACGCCCTTTTCTTTGAGCCGGCGGTAAAAAGCATGCAGGCCCTGGGCAAACTCCGGGCTGATCCTGAAATATTCCGCATCGCAAGCGATGATGCGCTCATAGAATATCTCAAGGTCTCTTTCTCTTGCCTCTAAAGCCGAATAGGCTACCCCGTCTCCGGAGACCTTTAAGAAGGGGAGCCCTTCGCTATACTGAACAACCATACCCTCCCGGAAATCGCGCTTCGGTAATTGCGGCCAAAAAGGAATCTTAGGCGCATACTTGAAGATGAGGTCTAGTGCCTTCTCTGCATCCGGATGCGGCATGCTCCCGATACCCGTAGCGTGCCCTTTCAGGCCCATTATAACGCCTCTCTTTTTAAGATCCCCTTATGGCTGATCTCGACCACTTCTTCGATCTTCACCTTAAGGACGACGAACTTTTCCGAAATCGTCACCTCAAAACCTTCATGCACCTTGCCGTGCGTAACCCCCTCGAGGCGCGGCATTCGGCCATGTTAAAATCCCGGAATGTTCATTCCGGTGACCTTCTTCATCTTCTCTGCCGCTACACCCTGGGCGCGCTTTACTGCCCGGTTAAAACAATCCTTAAGCGCGCTCTCAAGCGCGCCCCTTTCGGGACTGCCCTGAATAGTCACCCCCAATACTTCCTGCGCAGCGTTCATGGAGATCTTTACCGATGCGTCGGAGCTGGCTATCTCAAAGACCGTGGCCTCCAATTCCTTTTTCAGCTCCTGCATCTTCCTCTGCATCTCCATCAAAGCTTTCATCTTATCGAACATGCAAGTCTCCTTTTGGGTTTTTAGTGGTCGCGGCAGTTATCTTCGTTGGTCTAAAACCCAAGGCTCTCCTCGACTAGGAGCACCTTCATTCTGTCAGGTAAAGCATCTGCCTCAAGGATCAGGATCTGGCAACACATCCTCCTGTATTCCGGAAAAAGGCATATCTCTTTACGGCAGATGCCGTCGGCAAGACAGGGCGTATTCCACTTAAGCCGCTTGCAATTCAGTGGGGTAGCGTATTCCCTTGCGCGCTTAAGCGCAGAATCAAGATCGGGGGTAAGCTTATTTATCCCGCAGACCACGATCAGGTTTTTCGCGTAAGCCACTCCCGCAGTACGGTTGCCCAAGCCGCTAAAGAAGACCAGCTCCCCCTTTTGGGAGACGGCGTTGGCGCTGGCCAAGTAATAATCTGCCTGGGTGGCGCGCCTGCGGACTTCCAGGCCCTCTTCACGGCTTAAGCTCTCCAGGTACGGGTTAAAGACCTGGTTGCCTCTGGACGCCAGCTCCCTGATTATCCCGAGCTCATCCAGCGTCACTGAGCCGGAGAAGCCGATAGTGGCATTTTGCGGGATCATCTCCAGGATCTTCTGCCTTGCGCTTTCTCTGTCCGCGCAAGAAAAGCCTGCGATATTCCTTTTCTTCCAGAGCCTGATCAGCTCTTCAAACATGGCTTCCATTACTGCCTCTTTGACAGCTCGCCGGAGAGCCGTTTCCTTAATCTCTTCAGTCCTGCGCTTACCGTTACCGGATAACCGTAGCCGGATGAGATCTCTTTCATGCCTTGGGGAAAACGGTTAAGATTCTGCCGTAAGAAATCTCTCGACTTATCCAGGGGCGGCTTTCGGTAAATAACCTTGCCTGCTGCGATCACTTTAACCAGCAACGGCCTCCCCTCTATCTTCTCTTTCTCAAGGCCGATGATGTCTTTTAAGTATTTCCCTTTTTTATCGCTGACCCTGAAGACCTGTTTTCTCCCCGGATAAGTGACCTTACCCTTACTCAGCTTCATCACCGGAAGGAACTCGCCCTCTTCATCGGTCACTTCGCTTAATTTATAGATCACATCGAGGCTCGGGGCATCGCTACTGGTCCCCATGTTCGTGCCCACGCCGAAGCTGTCGATCAGGGCCCCCTTTTTTAGGCAGTCCCGGATCTTGCCCTCATCAAGATTTCCGCTGGCAAAGATCCTGACGTAATCAAGCCCGGCGGCATCGAGCATCCTTCGTGCGCGTTTGGATAACCCGACGATATCCCCGCTATCCAACCTGATGCCCTGAAGCCTGAATCCCTTCTCCTTCAGGTACAAAGCGACGGTAATGGCGTTTTTTATCCCCTTTACGGTATCATAGGTGTCTACCAGGAGAATGCTTTTTTGCGGGAAGGTCTCGGCATAGGCGAGAAAGCTGTCTATCTCATGCTTAAAAGACATGACAAAAGAATGGGCCATAGTTCCTGCTACCGGGATGCCGTAAAGCGCGCCGGCCAGCACATTGGAAGTCCCGCTGCATCCGGCCAGATATGCCGCGCGGGCAACTTTCAGGCCTGCCTCGGCGCCGTGGGTACGCCTGAGCGAAAAATCGTAGACGCGCCTGTCTTTAGCAGCTGTGACCACGCGGCTTGCCTTTGAGGCGATCATGGACTGCAGGTTCACCGCATTAAGCAGGAGGCTCTCCAGTATCTGCGC